>TARA_R110002049_G_scaffold213376_3_pt1 | contig 101464 bp, 90 predicted proteins | sample TARA_R110002049 | Tara Oceans TARA_R110002049 (sample SAMEA4396941) | marine metagenome | biome: Polar Biome; feature: [SRF] surface water layer (ENVO:00010504); material: water (ENVO:00002006), including particulate matter (ENVO:01000060) such as... | depth 5 m | reverse complement strand
ACGTCCGCCTCAGCAGTTGAGGAGGCGCATTATAGAGATACCATGGTGGGAGTCAACACACTTTTTAAAAGAATTTTAAAAACATTTAAGTCCGTACAAAAACCAAACACTTCGGTTAACTATCAACCACTTAACGATGAATAAGTAAGCAACTTGGCTACTTAATCACCACCAGCTGATATTTCTTTTTACCGAGCTTCACAAGGTAATAGCCATCAAATAATGAACGCCCCTCAGAAAACACACCCCCGACATTCATATTATCCGCCAAACCTATCGCCACACCGTTTACCAAAACGGCATTTCGACCCAAGGCGTCTTTTATTTGCTTGCCGGCCCCCATACCGATATCAGCAAGTAATTGTGTTAAAGGTCTATCTTTTAAGTCTGCACGACTTAAATCTGCGGTCGGCAGCCCATCCAACTGCAACTGCCTGAAGTCTGCAGCCGACAGCTCCGCCAACTCTCCGGAAAACAGCGCCTCGGTAATTCGCTGCGCACCAGCCAACTCATCGTCACCGTGAATAAGCCTGGTCATCTCCTCTGCCAATACGCGCTGGCCCGAAGGGCGACCCATTTCTCGGTCATCAGCCTCAATTGCATCAATATCCGCCAAAGACAAAAAAGTGAAGTAACGGAGAAACTTATAGACATCCGCGTCAGCAGTAGCCAACCAAAATTGATAGAAGGCATAAGGAGAAGTTTTTGCAGGGTCAAGCCAAATCGTACCGGACTCGGTCTTGCCAAACTTTGTGCCATCAGCTTTGGTAACCAGCGGCATCGTCAACCCGTGAACCGCTGCGCCATGCTGGCGGCGAGTTAGATCAACCCCCGCAATGATATTCCCCCACTGGTCGGATCCACCTAGCTGCAAAGTACAGCCATGTCTTTTATACAACTCAGAGAAATCCATGCCCTGCAATAATGAATAGCTAAACTCGGTGAACGAGATCCCTGAACCCTCCCTGTTGATGCGCTGCTTCACTGACTCCTTCGCAATCATTGTATTTACAGAAAAATGTTTACCTATATCGCGCAAGAACTCCAACGCCGTCATTGGACCAAACCAATCGAGGTTATTTGCCACCTCAGCAGAGTTTTCGCCGCAGTCAAAATCAACGAAACGCGAAACTTGAGCCTTCAGACGATCGACCCACAACGCAACCACATCCGGCGTGTTAAGTTGGCGCTCTTGAGCCTTAAAACTTGGATCACCTATAAGGCCCGTTGCACCACCAACAAGCGCAATCGGCTTGTGCCCCGCCTGCTGAAAACGACGCAATGCCAATAACGGCACAAGATGACCAATATGAAGGCTATCCGCAGTGGGATCAAAGCCGCAATACAGCGTTCGAGGACCCTCAGCAAGATACTCAGACAAACCATTTTCACCCGTCATCTGGGCAACAAGACCTCTCGCCTCTAATTCAGGGAGTAAATCTGCATTTACTGCTGTCATACGCCGACCTTCAATTAAATAGATGGCGCAAATCACCTGATGCAGATGATTTGCAAAAATAGGAAAATACCGAAGTGCCGGCAAGATACAACAACCGACAAAAAATGCAAACTCGGAAAAGCTGACATGCCGCCGCACTCAAGCTAGAATCTACTTTAACTCTCGGTAATTACGGGCTTCAAGCACGCAGTACATTTGTTATACTGCGCAAAAAATCATCAACGGGCATGTAGTATTAGACCTATGCAAAAATGGATTCCCAAAAGGCACGCCGTTCGCAAATTAGGCAATGGCAAATTTCCGCGACGCCACTTGGCCCTTGCTGCATCAACGCTTATTGCTCTTGGCTTATCACTTCTCTTATTGCCCGGTGAAAATGCTGAGGCCAAGCGCACTGCCATACCGTTAAATTTAGAGCTCAGCCCGGCTCGAGCAGCTAGCAGCCCAGCCGATACAACGCCACCGCCAATAGAAGATGCCGAAAAACCCTGGACAGAAGTGCAAGTGAAAGCTGGCGATTCATTGTCGGCAATCTTTAGCCGCGCCAATCTCACGCCGCAAGCCCTTCACGAACTGCTAACCACTGCACCGAAAGCTAAGGCACTCAACAAAATTCGTCCCGGCCAAAAATTATCGTTCCAAATAGATGATAGCGGCGAACTCTCTGCAATGAGTTACCAGCTAGACAAGTTAAATAGCCTCGTTTTCGAACGCGGAGTAACTGGCTTCGGCACAACCGAGCTAGCAGAAACACCAGAAATCCGACAACGCGTTGCCAGCGCAACAATTACCTCCTCACTATATAAAGCTGCGCAGGATGCAGGGGTAAACCAAAGTATAATTATGGAACTCGCCAATATATTCGGCGGTGTGTTAGACTTTGTTTATGACGTCCGCAAAGACGATTACTTCATTGTTATATATGAAGAACTATACTTAAACGGCGAACGGCTAGGCAGCGGGCAAATTCTTGCGGCGCAGTACTTTAATCAAGGTCGCTCCTTTGAAGCATACCGCTACATCAACACCAAAGGCGAAGTCGACTACTTCTCTGAAAGCGGCGAAAGCATGCGCAAAGCCTTTTTACGGGCACCGCTAGATTTCACCAGGATCAGCTCGGGCTTCAATCCCAAGCGCCTACACCCTGTATTCAAAACCGTGCGCCCGCACCGCGGCATAGACTACGCAGCACCGCGCGGCACACCAGTTTACGCCGCCGGCGACGGCCGCGTTTCAGACGCCGGGTACTCAAAAGCCAATGGCAATTACGTTTTCATCAAACATGGCGAAGCGTATATCACCAAGTACCTGCATCTCCATAAGCGAGCCGTATCCAAGGGTGAGCGTGTTCGGCAACGCGAAACCATCGGCTGGGTTGGCTCCACAGGCTACGCCACCGGACCACACCTGCATTATGAGTTTTTAGTTAACGGCGTACACCGCAATCCAGCCACCATTGTCACCAAGCTGCCACCACCAACAAAGGTGAACAGTGGAGAAATGTCGACATTTAAAAATCAAATATCTGGCATGCAGCTGCAGCTTAAAACCTACGCCGCGCAGCGTAACTACAACAGTATTGACGCGGGCTAATGGGCTCGAAATACATTGGCCTGATGTCGGGCACCAGCCTAGATGGCATAGACGCCGCTCTAATTGACGTGGACGGCGACAACACCGTCCAGTTTGTATCCAGCGTGTCAGCCGCCATCCCCGCAGAGCTAAAAGCAGACATATTACAACTGTGCTCAACGAGTGATGGCGAAATAGAACTACTGGGCAGAACAGATCGTGAAATCGCTCGTGTTTTCGCCAATGCAGCCCTGCAATTATGCAAGACGGCTAAACTCGACCCCAAAGATATCACCGCAATCGGCAGCCACGGACAAACCGTGCGGCACCGGCCACCCGATAGCACCCGCCATCACACGCAAGCCTTTACCCTACAGATCGGCGACCCCAACACCATCGCGGAAATAAGCGGTATTACCACCATTGGCGACTTTCGCCGCCGCGATATAGCGGCGGCTGGCCAAGGCGCACCGCTGGTACCGGCATTTCACGCCGCAGTATTTGCCAGCCAAACCGAAGACCGAGTTATTCTCAATATTGGCGGCATGGCAAACATCAGCCTCCTCCAAAAGAATGGCGACGTAATCGGTTTCGACACTGGGCCAGGCAATGTTCTTATGGATAGCTGGATAAAAATCAGCCTGAATCAAGACTTTGATCGCGACGGCAACTGGGCAGCCAGCGGCACATCAAATGACGCACTTTTACAGCACCTGTTGAACACCGATTTCTACCGCCAAACCGGCCCCAAAAGCACAGGACGCGAGCAATTCAATTTGCAGACCATTCTGGACACGCTTGAGAAATTCCCATCGATGGCGCCTAACGATGTCCAAGCCACGCTACTTGAACTCACCGCACGCAGCATTTGCGATGCGATAGAAAAAACCAGCGAGAATCAGGCGCCAGTATTTTTATGCGGTGGCGGCAGTGCAAATTTAGCGCTTCGCAGACGCATTAAAGAGTTACTTACCCAGCGATCAGTATCAGATACCCAGCAACTTGGTATTCCACCAGACTGGGTTGAGGCGGTCGCATTTGCGTGGCTGGCCAAGCAAACACTCAGCCATCTGCCAGGTAATATACCGGCTGTAACTGGTGCGAAAGGACCACGCATTCTTGGCGCAATTTATCCAGCGTGATTACAAATACGCTAGCTCAGATAGCAAAGCGGGGAAAAAAGAAGAAAACGGCAGGATGCTAGCGAGGCCTAGCAGATACTAGGCCAACGAAAATCAAACAGAGAAGGAAGATCCGCAGCCACAGGTAGTGCTGGCATTTGGGTTACTAACTACAAATCGAGAACCTTCGAGACCCTCGGTGTAATCAACTTGAGCGCCATCAATATACTGATAACTTAGAGGGTCGACGAGAACCGTTACTCCATCGCGCTCAACCAAGGTGTCATCTTCCTCGGCGATTTCATCAAAAGTAAATCCGTACTGAAACCCCGAGCATCCACCACCGGTAACAAATACACGCAATTTCAAATCATCATTGGCTTCGGACTCAACTAAGTTTTTAACCTTAGCAACCGCCTTATCCGTCAATGTTAGTACTGACGGTGTGAATTGTTCAACCGCAGACATATATCACCTCACTACTACCCGTGCGCCAATATGCGCCACTACTAACCTAATTATCTTCTTTTCCGACTAATTTAGTCAAGTATTTGCCGCCCGACACCTTTTACGGCAGCAATGCCACGCCTTGCAGCCCCATCGTTTCTGGCAAACCAAACATTAAGTTCATGTTTTGAATAGCCTGCCCAGACGCCCCCTTCACCAAGTTATCAATAACCGACAACACAACAACGGTATCTCTATTTTGCGGACGATATAAAGCAATGCGGCACGTGTTTGCGCCCCGCACTGTGCGCGTTTGCGGCAAACTGCCTAGGGGCATCACATCCACAAACGGTGCATCGGCATACCGCTTTTCAAACATAAACTGCAACTCATCCAAGGGCACAGCGGGATCTAACAGCTCGGAATACAAGGTGGCGTGAATACCGCGCACCTGCGGCAATAGATGGGGCGTAAAGGTCAAACCTACCGCACCACCAGCAGCCAAGGCCAACTCCTGCTCGATCTCTGGCAAATGCCGATGACCGGCCACGCCATAAGCTTTAAAGCTCTCGGACAATTCTGCGTACAAATTGTCGATCTTCGCCTGCCGACCCGCACCGCTCACACCCGAGGCAGCACTTGCAATCAACCGCTTGGGATCAACCAGCTTTTGCTCAAGCAAAGGAATAAAGCCGAGCTCGATCGCCGTTGGATAGCAGCCGGGACAAGCAATTAACTTCGCGTTACGAATTTTATCCGCATTTCGCTCTGGCAAACCGTAAACCGCCATCGCGAGCACGTCCGGACAAATATGCTTCTCGTGGTACCACTTTGACCACAACTCAGCATCCGCAATCCTGAAATCTGCAGACAAATCAATTATACGAGTACCTGCCGCCAACAGCTCGGGCACCATATTCATCGCGACATTGTGAGGTGTCGCGAAAAAAACCACATCGCAGCTTGCCAATGCATCCACATCTGGCGCGGTAAAGCGCAGATCAACCACGCCACGCAAACTCGGGAACAATTCATCTACTGCCACACCGTCTTCTGCGCGCGATGTAATCATCGCCACTTCGGCCTCAGCATGGGTAGACAATAAACGCAGTAATTCTGCACCTGTATAACCAGTACCACCTACTATCCCAACTTTTAACACTAGACTTTCTCTCCCTTAACGCTGTTCATTTTGCGGTTCGATAACGTTCTTACCCGTCGTCAACACCGACTCGTCTTTCTCGCGCAGCAGGTGATCCCAGCCGCGAACCAAATCCCTCGCTAACACATGATACACGGGCTCGCTCATTACCAATTTCGACACCGCAGTTGCGACTAGCGCGCTTACCATTAAAGCCGGCAGTATATCGTGATTATTACCTGTCAGCTCCAGCACAATGACAAAGGCCGTTATTGGCCGCTGAACCACACCGGCAAAATAGCTGGCCATACCAACCAAGATCAATGACACCACCGGAACCTGCGGAAAAAGCGGCCCCATAGCAGACCCCAGCTCGGCCCCAGCAGCTAAACTCGGCGAAAAGATACCGCCGGGTATACCGCTGAAATACGTGAGTAGCGTTGCCAGTATTTTGCCCGCAGCAGTTAACCAACTCCCCTCTGACTGCCCTGCTAAAAGTGACCTGGCCTCAACATAACCGCTACCCATGGTTAGCCCATCGGACAGTATTGCCATAGCAGCTAAAAATATACCAATAACAAACGCAACTCGCAGCGGCCGCCGCGCTACTAACGGTGCAATCGCACGATTACCCTGAACCAAAAACAAGCTAAATAGCCCGCCCAACAAACCGCACGCCGCGCTTACACCAATAATATAGGGGTAATTAGAGAATGGCACCGCCGTAACATCTGGGACACCGAAATAGCTATAGTGTCCCGCAAAGGCCAACACCACCACCCCCGACAGGATGATCGCCATAATAAACGTACCGGTAGTTCGCGCCTCCATCGATTGCTGCAACTCTTCAATCGCGAACACAATACCCGCAAGTGGCGCATTAAAGGCCGCGGAAACACCGGCCGCGCCACCCGCCACAATTAAACTGCTTTCCACCTGGCGCTGTTTTAACTTTGCCCAGATACCAAATTTGTACATCAAGGCTGCGCCGACGTGCACACTGGGACCTTCGCGCCCCACCGTTGCACCTACCAGTAAACCTGCACAAGTTAGCAAGACCTTAAGCGTTGCCACCCGCAGCGACAAAAAAGGTCCACGCAGCCAATGGTAACTCTGTTTATGTGCTAGTAAGACCTGCGGGATACCACTGCCTCGGGCTGCTTTGCCTCCCCAATTCATCACCCACACAATGGCCATCAACCCAAGCGGGGTGATCAATAGAAAGGCATAGGGGTAACGGTCAAAAACAGCTTCTGTTATCGAAAAACTTTCTTCAGACAGCCATGCAAAGCTCTGAATAACCAAACCGACTGTTAGCGCGCCAAACCAAAACACACCGCGCGTCTTCCAATCTTCAACCGTACCTAGCTGACGACGGGTATGTCGATTACCCAGCGTCCACCACAGACGAAGTCTGCGAGCAGTCTGAGTACGTTTATTTTTGGCGGTCATGTAATTAAGAGGCCTGTGCAGGCGGCAGAGCTTAATGAGAATGCGCGAGATAAAAATTAATACGGCAAGCCACAATTGGCTAGCAGATATTGTATGCTAATTCACTGGCAACACCCAGCGCCCAAAAAGTGATTTTATCAGACACCGATGATAGCAATGACAATGTGTCTAAATCACGCCACCCAGAAACAATTTATTTAGGTACTGCATTATGCTTTGGCTGAAAGCTTTCCACATCATCGCCATTGTTTGCTGGTTCGCCGGAATTTTTTATCTCCCTAGGCTATTTGTTTACCACGCCATGGCAGAAGATCAAGCGACACGCGATTATTTAAAAGTCATGGAGCGTAAGCTCTATCGTTTTGTTAGCCCCTTTGCCGTGTTGACTATCGCTTTCGGCGCACTGCTAATTGCGCAAAATATTGAATACTACCTAAGCGCTGGCTGGCTGCACCTTAAACTACTTTTTGTCGCTGCTCTAATTGCTTACCACCTGTATTGCGGTCATTTAGTGAAAACCTTTGCCGACGATCACAACACGAGAAACCACGTCTTTTATCGCTGGTTTAATGAAGCCCCGGTCGTCGCTTTGTTTGCAATAGTGCTACTTGCCGTCCTGAAACCCTTTTAATGATTAGACGCTGCCTGCTCTGGCGATAATTAGCTCAGCACGTGATAATGCCCACTGACATTTTTTATAATTAAGATTTTTATATGACTAGCTCCGAGCAACTTTTTGAGACCGCCCGCCACCTCATCCCTGGCGGAGTCAACAGTCCAGTTCGCGCCTTTAAAGCGGTTGGCGGCACCCCGAGGTTCATCGACCACGCCTCAGGCCCCTACCTATTTGACGTAGAAGGTAAGCGATATATCGACTACGTTTTGTCGTGGGGCCCCATGTTACTCGGCCACGCTCACCCCGACGTCATTGCCACCGTCACCGCCCAGCTGCAAAAAGGCCTTAGCTTCGGCGCACCAACGGAAATCGAAACTCAACTTGCGGAAAAACTTTGCAGCATCATGCCCGGCATGGACATGGTGCGCATGGTTAATTCCGGCACCGAAGCGACCATGAGCGCCATCCGCCTCGCCCGCGGCTATACCGGACGCGACAAAATTATTAAATTTGAAGGCTGCTACCACGGCCACTCCGACTCACTGCTCATCAAAGCCGGATCGGGCGCACTCACCATGGGCGTCCCTAGCTCACCCGGCGTACCCGCCGCGCTGGCAGAGCACACAATAACGCTCAGCTATAACGATATAGAGGGCGTGCGCGCCGCCTTCGCGGAATATGGCGATCAAGTTGCCTGCATTATCGTTGAGCCGGTTGCCGGCAATATGAACTGCGTTCCACCAATACCCGGTTTTCTCGAATGCCTAAGAGAGAGCTGCGACCAAAGCGGCGCAGTTCTTATTATCGATGAAGTCATGACCGGCTTCCGCCTCGGCCTGCAAGGTGCCCAAGGCTATTACGGTGTGACCGCGGATATCACCTGCCTCGGCAAGGTTATCGGCGGCGGCATGCCGGTTGCGGCCTTTGGCGGCAAACGCAATATCATGGAACACATCGCCCCAAGCGGACCGGTGTACCAAGCAGGAACGCTCTCTGGCAACCCTATTGCCATGGCTGCCGGACTCTGCATGCTAAAACACATTGAACAAGACGGCTTTTATGAACCGGTTTTTCAAAAAACCGATAACCTCATCACAGGCTTAAAGGCGCGCGCCGATGCCGCAGGTATTGCCATGACGAGCAATCATGTCGGCACCATGTTCGGGGTGTTTTTTACCGAGACAGAGCACATCACCAACTACCAGCAGGTCATGGCCTGTGATACCGAACGCTTCAATCGATTCTTCCACGGTATGCTTGAGGGCGGCGTGTATCTCGCCCCCGCATCCTATGAAGCCGGCTTTTTATCCGCGGCACACAGCGATGCCGATATTGAAGAAACCCTGAACATTGCCGAGCATGTTTTTAAAACCCTGCGCTGAGAACAGATTATGGCTATATCACTAACGCGGGGCGTTTTCCCCAACACCCGATTGCGCCGCATGCGCGCGAAAGAGGTAACTCGTCGCCTAATGCGTGAACACCAACTTGGTGTGAATGACCTCATTTATCCTATGTTTGTTTGCGAAGGTAGCGGCGAACGCCAGGCGGTTGGCTCAATGCCAGGTATCGAGCGTCTAAGCGTTGACCTAATAGTGAAGGAAGCCAAGTTGCTCGCCGCGCTGGGTATTCCCGCCATCGCCTTGTTTCCCGTGGTCGGGGCTGAGAAAAAATCCCTGCTCGCTGAGGAGGCCTACAATCCGAATGGCCTCGCCCAAACCGCAATCAAAGCAATTAAAGACGCCGCCCCAGAGCTGGGCATTATCACCGACGTCGCCCTAGATCCTTACACCACCCACGGCCAAGACGGTATCATTGATGCAGAGGGCTATGTGCTGAATGACCGCACCGTTGAGGCTTTGTGTCTACAAGCCAAAGCGCAGGCTGACGCCGGTGCAGATATTGTTGCCCCCTCGGACATGATGGACGGTCGCATCGGCTCTATTCGACAAATATTAGAAAGCACAGGGCATATCAATACCTGTATTCTGAGCTACGCGGCAAAATACGCCTCCGCCTATTACGGGCCGTTTCGCGACGCGGTCGGTTCAGCGGGCAATTTGGGTGGCGGCAATAAATATACTTATCAAATGGATCCCGCTAACAGCAATGAAGCCCTGCACGAGTGTGCACTGGATCTTGCTGAGGGTGCCGATATGATTATGGTCAAACCGGGCATGCCCTATTTAGATATCGTGCGCCGCGTTAAAGATGAGTTTGCTGTACCAACCTATGCCTACCAAGTAAGTGGCGAATACGCGATGCATTGCGCCGCATTTGAAAAAGGCTGGCTAGACAAAAATACCGTCATGATGGAGTCCTTACTGGCCTTTAAACGCGCAGGTGCTGATGGCGTATTGACGTACTTTGCCAAAGACGTGGCATTATTACTGAATAACTAGTATTTACGCTGTCACACAGAGCGCTTATCGTAAGCTATGATAAAAACAAACTATTACAGGGGATCTACCATGCAAAAAAGACTACTGGCCTTAGCCATATTGGCTGCAAGTGCATCTGTTTCTACTCAGGCCGATATTGTCGGCGCCAGTGCTGGTGCCTATATGTGGAAACAAAGTTGGGACGGCGATGTAAAATCCGGACCAGATAGCATCGATATGAACGATGACCTTGGCTATGACGACGAAACAGGTAAAAGTTTCTACGTTGCCCTGGAACACCCCGTCCCCGTTTTGCCAAACATTCGCCTACAGCGAACTGACCTCGACATTTCTGAATCAAATCAACTATCTCGCAGCTTTACGTTTGAAGGCGACGTCTACACCGCAGCCGACACAGTAAACTCCACCACTGACTTAACGCATACTGATGCCACCCTGTACTATGAGATTCTCGACAACTGGGTCAATCTTGACGTCGGTTTAACCGTGCGTATGTTTGACGGTGAAGTTCGCTTGGCAACGACCGGCCGCGAAGGCTCCATCGAGTTAGACGCGCCAGTGCCAATGGCTTACGTCAATGCGCGCTTTGACCTGCCACTCACAGGTCTTTACGCATCTGCGATAGCTAACGTGATTTCCTACAGCGACAGCAGTGTGACTGATATGAGCGTGGGATTAGGCTATGAATTCGGCGTAGTCGGACTTGAGCTCGGCTACCGTAACTTCGACGTCGACCTTGAAGACGATGGTGAAGAAGCCAAAGTCACTGTTGACGGTTACTTTTTTGGTGTCGTTATCGACATCTAATTTCGCAACAAGAATCATAAAAAAGGCGCAATCTATTGCGCCTTTTTTTGTTTAATATTGTCTGATATCTCCAAAACACTATTTCGCCGCCTAACCACGCTGACAAATATGACCCTCACCATGCCCTTAAAAACACTTTCACTGATCGCCGCCCTGACTGCAAGCCCCTTGGCATCCGCTTGCGAATGCCTGTGGGAAGGCCCATTCAAATCAGTCTACGCCAATGCCGACCTGGTAGTTTACGGCGAAGTGAGCAACACCCAAGGCAATGGCTTTGATTTAGTCGTCGACACCGTTTTACAAGGTAGTGAATACCGAGAGCAGATTCGAATCTGGGGGAAAAAGGATGATTTATGCCGCCCCGAAGCCGAGCAGTTCACCCCGGGTAGCGAATGGGTTATGGCGCTAAAGCGCATCGACAATCCGCCAGCAGATGCATTCAATCCCTTCAAAGCAAATATCAGCTTTGGCCGCCAGGACGATTTCAGCCTTTCCAGCTGCGGCGTTTACTGGCTGCCAGTAAAGCAACAGCGGGTATCAGGAAACATTTTGGACGGCTCGCGCTGGCAATACCTGGATACCAAAAAGACACCGATAATTATGTCGATATTTGTCGCGTGGATTAAAGACATCTTGCCAGATCAAGCAATAGCCGAAGCATCAAAACCACAAAACCAAGCTCGACAACTACTCAACGAAACGAAAATTCACCTGTGGGAAGAGCGGCGCAACCCCCTACCGGACGCAGATGACCTCGACTTCCGGCCGCCTAGCAGACTGCCGAACATTGAGACCAATGACAGCGAGGAGCCATCAAACAAGACTGAGTAACTCGTCCAACATCCTCAATGACATCCCCCAAATACGGCGCTTACCATAATTATAACAGGGCAATGTCATTGCAAATCTTCCACGTTTTAACTCCATAGTCTCGCGCTGCACCGGGTCCATCAGGTAGCTCATGGGAATCCATACCGCCTCAGCCACCTCATGATTGGCCTCGATGCTTACCGCCGTATGCAGTCGAAAAACGTAGGGCGTTACCACCATGGGTTGGCGACCAGAATGGGGGCGACTCACAATGTCAGACAGGCGACCAATACAGTGGCCGGCCTTGTCCAAATAAATACCCGTCTCTTCTTCTGTTTCACGCATTGCCGTACGCAAACCGGTAATATCGCCTCGATCCATGCGGCCACCGGGAAATGCCATGTGTCCCGACCACGGATCACCCTCGCGATCGGCCCGCTTAATCATCAAGATTTCAAGGTGATCATTCAGCTCACGTATAATAATCGCCACTGCTGAACGCTTTACCCATCGCCGCCACCAACGCTGGCGGGGCTTAAATTTATCTAGCCGCTCTACAATATGTTGAAGCGCCATCGCTTCAGGTGTGTTTACTATCAATACCAACCCCTTTAGCCGGCGCGAAGCCAAGTTGTCGCGCGAGCGCTAAGCTTACCGAGACCCGCATGCAGTAGTTATTTTATCCGCGGCCAGCACCACCCAAAAGCGCCCACCGCTGGCAAAATCGTCTCGTTTAAAAAACGCTACCACTATAAAATGATGACTATAATACCACCACACGTTGATCCTCTACCGACACTACAAAATACGGCGCATCGCATATGCATTCTGATGACAAAGTGGATATTGCCAGTCGCGAAGAGCTTGAAACGCTGCTCAGGCTTTTTTATCAAGATGTTTTAAGCGACCGTATCATCGGATTTTTCTTTACAGACGTCATCGCCTTCTCGCTGGAGCAACACCTACCTCGCGTTATCGATTTCTGGGCGCAAATTCTATTCGGAGAGTCGAGTTACCAAGGTCAACTTTTTGAACGCCATCAACACATTCACCAACAGGCAAAGCTTAGTCAGCATCATTTTTCTCGCTGGCTGCACCTATTAAATAATAATATTGATCGCCACTTTGAAGGGCCGAATTGCACAAAAATGAAAACCCGCGCCGCGCGTATCGCGGAGTCGATGGCCGCAGCCCTGGAACAAAAATCAACTAGCAATAACCCGCGCACCGGCGTGCAATTCTTTACACCTTAAATTCAATCAGTACTACGCCAAAACACGGCGCAGACGCGCCACACCTTCCTCCAGACGATCAAGTCCTGTTGTGTAGGCAAACCGAACGTGTTGGTCTGCCTTATAGCGCCCAAAGTCTTCACCAGGCGTGATGGCAATACCATGATTCTCTAATAAATCTAAACAAAACTGCTGACTATTGGTGTTAAACCGCTCAATACCCGCGTACAGATATAAAGCACCAGCTGGACAGTGAGGGATATCAAAACCCAAGCTCTGCAAAGCCGGTAACAAATAATCGCGCCGTGCAGCAAATTCGTCTCGACGCCGATTCAACTCTACGCGAGTTTCTGGTTCAAATGCCGCCAATGCCGCGTACTGGCCCATAGTAGACATGGATATAAAAAGATTTTGCGCTAATTTTTCTAACTGCGGTACCGCTTCTTCAGGTGCGACCAGCCACCCCAAGCGCCAACCCGTCATGCCAAAATATTTTGAAAAACTATTAATTACAAAGGCCTTATCGGTGATCGACAAAATACTGGGGGCATCTACCCCGTAATTTAAGCCGTGATAAATCTCGTCGACTAATAAAAAACCCTGCTTACGCTCACACAGTGAATGGAGGTCGCGCAATTGTGTCGCCGTTAATATTTCCCCCGTTGGATTGGCGGGTGAGGCCACCATAATGCCCTTGGTGTTTGGCCGCCAATGCTGCTCCGCTTTTTCGGCACTAAGCTGGAAGCGATCTTCCGGCCCAACCGGCACCAGCTGGCCTTCACCCTCGACCAATCGCAAGAAATGACGATTGCAGGGGTAGCCCGGATCGGTCATTAACATGCCCTCACCCGGGTTAACCAATAAACCCGCCAATAGAAGCAAGGCACCGGACGCACCCGGTGTGATCATAATCCGCTCTGGCGCTATGTCTAAGCCGTAATCGCTGCGATAGTAACGCGAAATTGCCTGCCTCAGCTCAGGAATTCCAGCTGCGGGGGTGTAATAGGTTTCGCCGCGATCTAGCGACGCCTTCGCTGCATTAATAACCGCTGCTACCGTTGTAAAATCCGGCTCACCGGCTTCCATATGAACAATATCCCGACCTGCCGCAGCGAGCTGCTTGGCACGCGTTAAAACCTCAACCACTCGAAATGGCTCGATATCTGCCAGCCGACGCGCAAAATTATTAATCACCTATACTGTACCTATCAGCCAAAACGTGAAGTGTAGCTTTATCCGCAACGCCTTAACATCGCCACAACAGGGTAGCCATGTGATTTAAGGTGAATTTCGTGTAGCGCAAGGCGGCCATATCTGGTAGTTTTGCCGGTTTGGCGACACAGCGTCGTCGCGCATGTCCGCAGTTTGCGGTTAACGGCTTGTACAGAAGAGGGCCAGCCATGCCTGCACAGCAGAGTACACCTGAAAATTTGAAGACCTTCGTTCCCTATAAAGAAAAAAAGGGCGAAGAATACATGAACGACAATCAGAAGGATCACTTCCGCCAAATTCTGCTTAGCTGGAAGGCAGAGCTGATGGAAGAAGTTGACCGCACTGTTAGTCACATGAAGGACGAAGCCTCTAACTTCCCTGATCCCGCCGACCGCGCGACCCAGGAAGAAGAGTTTAGTCTTGAGCTGCGCACGCGTGATCGCGAGCGTAAATTGATCAAGAAGATTGACTCGACCCTCAATCTCATCGACGAAGACGACTACGGTTTCTGCGATACTTGTGGCGTAGACATTGGCATTAAACGCCTTGAAGCGAGACCAACCGCTACCTTGTGCATCGACTGCAAAACCCTAGACGAGATCAAAGAGCGTCAAGAACGCGGTTAATCTGCATGGGCGACAGCAATTGTCGCCCTAAGCAACAGGCTCGCTATGACTGCTCCTCACACTGGCTATATTGGCCGGTTTGCCCCCTCGCCCAGCGGACCACTTCACTTGGGTTCGCTACTTACCGCCGTCGCTAGCTATCTCGATGCCCGCGCCAATAACGGCCAATGGCTATTGCGCATTGAAGATATCGATCCACCCCGCGAACAAGCGGACGCAGCAAACCTAATCATCAACAGTTTAATCGCCCATGGCCTGCAATGGGATGGCGCCATCCTGTGGCAAAGTCAGCAAAGCACGCAGTATGATACCGCCCTAAATATATTACTGCGCAATGGGAGTGCCTACTACTGCAGCTGCTCACGCGCGCAATTGGCTGAGTACGGTGGAATACACCCGCCCGCTTGCATCAAACCCTATATAGCGGGTGACGCCGCGATTCGTCTTAAACTCCAAAATCCAAGTATCACCTTCCTAGACCGAGCACAGGGCCAGCAACACTACCTTACAACGCAAGTAGGTGACCCAGTACTTAAGCGACGCGACGGTCTTTATGCATATCAACTTGCGGTGGTCGTCGACGATGCCGCTGAACACATTACCGACATCGTGCGCGGCGTCGATCTGCTAGATGCGACGGCATGGCAGCTCCATCTCCAGCAGGCACTTTTACTGCCGGCTATTCGATACCTTCACTTACCCGTCATTGTTGGCGATGACGGCCATAAACTGAGTAAACAAAGCTTTGCCCCCGCCATTGACGACCGCCTCGCCAAGCAAAACATTCAAACCGTACTGCGCTATCTGCAGCAAACTCCCCCACCACCGGAACTTGATGTAGCGCAAATACTGCAATGGGGAGCTGCACATTGGTGTGTCGAGAGTATTCCTAAAACAACAGCGCTTAAGCTATAAACTTGCCCGCAATATTTTGCAGTTTCATAGACGCTCCAGTAACATCAGGCCGACGATGAAAACCTCGCGGTCACCATGCAAATTCACTCATCACTGCTACTGCTTGTAACATTTGCTTTTATTTATGCTCCAGCCATAGGCCGTTGGCTTAACGACGCCAGCAATCTTTGGTATCGGCATCATATATTGTGGCTACTAATTATTATTTTTGTTTTTATCAGCCTATCGCATCAGCGCCGCAATGACCCTTAGCCTCAATACCCTGTTTTTTATCGGCATTGGCTATTTACTGCTACTGTTTGCTATCGCCTACGCCACCGAGCGCCAATTACTGCCATCGCGACTGGTCAACCATCCCAGCGTCTATGTTTTATCCTTGGGAGTTTACGCCAGCGGCTTTGCTGTTTACGGCGCCGTCGGCTTTGCAGAGCGCTATGGCTATAGCTTCCTAAACTACTACATTGGGATTTCGGCGGCGTTAATTCTCCTTCCCATACTGCTCGCACCACTGCATCAGATTTGTAAAAGCTACCGACTTAACTCACTCGCTGACTTACTTAGTTTCCGTTTCCGCAGTTCTTGGGCCGGCTCGCTAGCAACATTATTCTTAGCGCTTGCCGTTTGGCCCCTTCTCGCCATCCAAATAAAAATAGTCTCTGAATCCACATTGATTTTAAGTGCTGGCGACGCGTTAATGGGCGACCAACCCCACTTCAAAAACCTCACCGCACTACTTTTTTGTGTCGTGATTACGATATTCACAATCTTATTCGGCTCGCGCAACCTCGCTTCCAAAGACAGCCATCGCGGTTTAGTGGTCGCGCTCGCATTCGAATCCATTATCAAAATGCTAGCCATTGTGCTGGTCGGCATTGTCGCAGTAGTGTCAGTGTTTGGCAGCTTCGATGGATTGCAAGAGTGGCTAAACAGCAACCCGGACGTACTCAGGGAACTTAGCGCCCCGCAATCCGGCGACACCAACCGGCTAATGCTAATTATGTTCTTCGCCGCCTCAGTCTGTATGCCGCATGTGTTCCATATGCTGTTTGCTGAGAATCCCAGTCGCCAAAACCTCGTCACCGCAAGTTGGGGGCTACCACTATTTCTACTCGTGATCAGCCTACCTGTACTCCCCATACTCTGGGCGGGAAAAGCGTCGGGACTAACTATCGCCACAGATTATTTCGCACTTGGCCTGTCTTTAAATATAGAGAATATATGGCTAACAACGCTGATTTACCTCGGCGGCCTTTCGGCTGCAAGCGGCGCCATCATTGTGACCACCCTCGCACTCGCGTCCATGAGCCTTAACCATTTAGTATTGCCAATCCTGCGCCCCAAAGGCCGCAACGTTGACATCTATCGCTGGCTGCTGATGACTCGTCAGCTACTAATATGCGCTATCATTTTAATCGGCTTTATTTTCTATGAGTTAATCGGCGACACTCAAACTCTCACAAATCTTACGGTGGCTTCCGCCGGTGGATGCCTACAATTTCTGCCAGGCGTGCTTGCCGTGCTGTACTGGCCCCGGGCCAATCGAAACGGTTTTATCTGCGGCCTGACTGCCGGCTTTATTGTGTGGGCACTGGGATTACTGATCCCCATGTTCACCAATGAACACCCCGCCTATCTAGAAAAGCTGTATATCAATTCACTCGATCGCGACTTATTCTGGGTTGTCGTGGCCAGTGTATCCCTAGGCGTTAACAGTGCATTTTTCATTATTGTTTCCATATTTAGTGAAACCTCTGATGAAGAGCGCAGCGCTGCGGAAGCCTGCACTCTAGACGACCTTAACCGCCCCAGCCGCCACACATTAAATCTACAATCTGCCGGCGAAATACGGCAGCGCTTACAGGAGGCGCTCGGAGACCACGCCGCCGAACAGGAATTTAGGCGGGCATTAGACGAACTACAGCTTAATGAGCTAGAAACACGCCCTTATGCCCTGCGCCGTATCCGCGACAGAATAGAAATCAACTTATCATCATTAGTCGGGCCCTCCAGCGCTAGGCGGGTTATTGATCGCGTACTGCCCTATACGGATAGTGTTTTAGGCAGCAGTGAAGACATAACCTATATCGAAGAGCGCCTAGAACGTTACCAAACCAACCTCACGGGCCTTGCCGCCGACCTCGACAGCCTTCGCCGCTACCATCGGCAAACGCTGGAAGACCTTCCTATTGGTGTTTGCGCCCTAGGGCGAGACCAAGAAATTTTGCTGTGGAATATGTCCATGGCTGATATAACGGCTATCAAATCTAGCGACGTCACTGGCTCACGCCTCTCTGGCATATCCGCACCGTGGGCCAATTGTTTAATTAGCTTTTTAGCGAGTAGCGATCTGCACCGCAGTAAGTTTTGCCTGGAGACTGAAAAAGGTTTGCGCTGGCTTAATTTACATCGAACTGAATCACAGATGTGGGGCCGCGACGAATTGATCGTGGTAGTAGAAGATATTACTGACACCCAACTACTAGAGCACGAGCTCACTCACCAAGAGCGCCTCGCCTCGATCGGCCGGCTCGCGGCAGGAGTCGCCCACGAAATAGGCAATCCGGTCACCGGCATTGCCTGTCTCGCTCAAAACCTACGCTATGAAACCGAAAACCCAGACACCCTGGAAACCGCCTCGCAAATCGTTAAGCAAACTCAGCGCATTAGCAGTATTGTGCACAGCCTAGTCAATTTTGCCCACACTGGTCGCGAAGCACCGTCGCAAGCAACGGAAGCCGTCAACATCCGCAACTGCGTGTCCGAGGCGATACAGCTTCTAAGCCTGGACAATGAAGCTCGCCAAATCCACTACAACAACAACTGCCCCGTCGATATTGCTGTGCAAGGCGACACCCAGCGATTAATGCAGGTATTTATTAACCTACTATCCAATGCGCGAGATGCAAGTAGCGACAATGCGATAATCACCATAAACGCACAATCAGACACTCCAAATGCGCGCATTACGGTGACAGATCACGGCACAGGCATCGACCAAAAATTGCAAGACCGGATATTCGAACCATTCTTTACCACCAAAGACCCCGGCAAAGGCACCGGCTTAGGCCTTGCCTTGGTATACAACATTATCAATGACCTAGGCGGCGAGATCAGCATTGAAAGCCCGGTGCCAGAATTTGGCAGCTACGGAACCCGTATCCATATCCGACTCACGCTAAACGACACCGAGTCAAACTAGAATTATTCCGCTGATCGCGTTATGTTGTTCGGCTACGCGCCTGTTCGGTAATCGCTGAACAAACCCACGGAGAGAATTATGCCCAAAATCCTCATAGTCGAAGACGAAGATGTCATCCGTCTGGCGCTGCGACGCCTACTCGAGAGGAATGACTATCAGGTGGACGAGGCCGACTCGGTGCAAAAAGCACTGAGCAGCTACAATGTAAACGACTACGATTTAATAATCAGTGACTTACGCCTACCCGGCGGAGCGGGTACCGATCTAATCAATAAATCTGATGCTCCCGTTTTGATTATGACCAGTTACGCTAGCTTGAAGTCCGCCGTAGACTCCATGAAAAAAGGCGCTATAGATTATATTGCCAAGCCCTTTGATCACGACGAAATGCTAGAAACCGTGGCGCGTATCATTCATAGCAACACCACCGAACAGCAAGCAAACAGCACACCCGAGCCGAGCAGTAATCAGCGCAAGCAAATCGCAGATGCCAATGGCATGATCGGCAGCTGCAAAGCAATGCAACAGCTATATGATCATATCCGCCGAGCAGCGCCAACCGATGCCACTATCCTTGTCCACGGCGAAACCGGCACGGGTAAAGAGTTAGTGGCGAGGGCCATTCACAATCAAAGTACCCGCAGTGGCAAACCTATTATTTGCGTAAACTGCGCCGCGATTCCAGAAACACTGATTGAATCCGAGCTATTTGGCTACGAAAAAGGCGCATTTACGGGTGCCAACACCAATCGTACAGGCCTTATAGAAGCGGCCGACGGCGGCACCTTGTTCCTTGACGAGATCGGCGAACTGCCACTGGAAGCGCAGGCTAGACTATTGCGATTTATCCAAGAGGACGAAATTCGCCGTATCGGCTCGGTGGAGTCGATCAAAGTGAATGTCAGACTGATCTGCGCGACGCACCGGGACCTCAAAGACATGGCCCATTCCGGGCGCTTTCGGGAGGATTTGTACTACCGTATTAACGTCATGAAACTAGAGCTGCCGCCACTGCGCGAGCGCGGCAAAGATATTCTAGAACTTGCCGAAACCCTGCTTAAAAATCGCTGCGAAAAGATGAAAAAGCCGCTGATGCATTTCAGTCCAAAGGCAATTCAGGCAATCACCACCTATATTTGGCCCGGCAATATTAGGGAGCTGGAGAATGCCATTGAACGCGCAGTGATTCTTTGTGACCGCAAAGAAATCGACAACGAATTACTCGACATTGATTTAGAGCTCGTCGATATAAGCCAGATTCGCGGGCGTCGCAACGACCCGCCGCCACGGCAAATAAGCAGTAACAGCGCGCCAGAGCGCCGTAAGCCGTTACATGCAGACCCGAGCGAAGACCTCTCACTGGAGGACTATTTCCAACGCTTTGTACTCGAACACCAGGATTCTATGAGCGAAACCGAACTGGCACAGAAACTCGGCGTCAGCAGAAAATGTCTGTGGGAGCGCCGCCAACGATTGGGCATTCCACGCAAGAAGGTTAGTTCCCGTTCAGGCTCATAGAATTAAAACGGAGGCGTTACCCGCCACAAGCAATCGTAACAAAGGGCGTTTAGTAAGGTAACAATTTACAAATATGCAAAGCCCAAATACGAGCACAAAAAACAGTAAGATACTGATAGTAAAGGAAAAAACAAAACTGGCACGGCATATGCTCTATATTGGGAGCGAAGAATAATAAAAAAACAAAATAATAATAAGAAAACAGAGAAAGAATAATAATAATACAAAAGCAAAGAGACCTGGGTGGGGAAGACAATGTTTTCCCCTTCTTCGTTTTAGAAGCTCCAAAATTTAACTTGCCTCCAGTTACAAAGCCAAAATTCCACCAATCCTTTAACAACACTAGAAATAAGCCTGTGCTAGAATACCGGCTTCATAATAGTTATCGGCTAAGCACAAACATCAATGACATCTAGCTCCGTGACCGGGCTCTGGAAAAAACTCTCTGGCAAGTTTTCCAAACCCACCCAATACGCGCCAAACTCCGCGACCATTATTCCGCGAGATGAGCACTGCGTTTCCCGCAAAAATATCAGCGACGCCGCAATTAAAGTTATTCGACGCCTAAACGAAGAGGGCTTCGATGCCTACTTGGTGGGCGGCGGCGTTCGCGACTTGCTTTTGGGCGGCCAACCCAAAGATTTTGACATCGCGACCAATGCAACTCCTGAGCAAGTTCGCGGTGCATTCCGCAACAGCCGAATCATCGGCCGCCGGTTTCGCATTGTGCACGTGCGCTTCGGCAACGAAATCATTGAGGTCACCACGTTTCGGGGCGGCCACGACGCCCCCGCCTCCAGCGCTCAGCGCAACAAGCACTCCGCCCGCACTGAATCAGGCATGCTTACCCGTGACAATGTTTACGGATCGGTGGAAGAAGATGCCGCGCGCCGCGACCTAAGCATCAACGCCCTCTATTATTCAAGTCGCGACTTCTGCGTTTACGATTATGTTGGCGGCATGCAAGACTTAGAGCGCAAGCTCATACGCATTATCGGCGATCCTGAGACACGCTATCGCGAAGATCCCGTCAGAATGCTCAGAGTTGTCCGCTTTGCCGCCAAGCTCAACTTTGATATCGAACAACGCACCGAAGAGCCACTAAAACGCCTGGCACCACTGCTGACCGACATTTCCGCTGCGCGGATGTTTGATGAAGTGATCAAGCTCCTAATGTCTGGCCAGGGCATTCAAACTTACGCGCTTTTGCAGCGCTACGGTCTTTTCAGCCCTCTGTTCCCCGCAACCCAGAAAATGCTGAATCAGCACGAGCCGGCTGCAGAGGCGATTATTCAACAAGGCCTCATCAATACCGACGCGAGAATTGCCGAAGATAAACACGTCACCCCGGCATTTATCTACGCGGTACTACTGTGGCCCGTCGTAAAACGTATTCACAAAGAAATTCTGGATAGCGGTGTTCCAGAAATTCCAGCACTACACCAAGCCGCCGAGCGCGTATTGCATAAACAACAGCAAACTGTTGCCATTCCCAAGCGATTTTCTTTGCCAATGCGCGACATATGGGAATTACAGTGCCGACTCACCCGCCGCACAGGTAAGCGCGCCGAGTTACTTTTAGATCATCGCTATTTCCGAGCGGGCTTCGACTTCCTACTTTTGCGCGAACAAGCAGGAGAAGTAGAGGCAGGATTAGGACAGTGGTGGCTGGCATTCCAAGAGGCTCACGCAGACACCCGTGGCGCCATGCTCACTCAGGTTCCCGCTGGTGAAAAACCTCGCGCTCCGCGACGCCGCCGCCCCCGCAAGCCCAGATGATTCGAAGCTATATTGCGCTGGGCAGCAACTTAAACCTGCCCAAAGAGCAAGTTTTGACGGCAATAACGACCCTTGCCAACACCCCAGATTGCACTTTAATTTCGCAATCTCGGCTCTATGGATCGATCGCGATTGGCCCCGGCGAGCAGGACAACTATGTTAATGCCGTTATCGCTATCGACACGACACTCACGGCGCCAAAGCTTCTAGCCACCCTGCAGTCCATAGAATCCCAGCACCATAGACAGCGCGAGATTCGCTGGGCGGCCAGAACATTAGATCTCGACCTGCTGTTATACGGCACTGCAAATATTCAAACACCAGAACTTATTGTCCCACACCCCAGAATGTTCAGTAGGGACTTTGTGCTACGCCCACTCGCAGATATTGCACCACCCGAGCTACTTCGCCACTATTTGGGCGAGAACACCGATATACACTATTCCGACAACGACAATTTATGGGTTTTAGCACCAGATGATAAAGCGATCACACCCTAACGAGCCCATCATCAATGCCGAGAAGCCGCCGTGCTTTATCGCGATTGAAGGCCCCATCGGCGTTGGCAAAAGCACCCTGACGCGACGCCTAGCGGAATCACTCGGCTACCACACGCTGCTCGAAAAAGCAGAGGACAACCCGTTTCTAGAGCGCTTTTACGCCAATCAGCGTCATGCCGCACTATCAGCCCAGTTATTTTTCTTGTTTCAGCGCGCCCAGCAGCTCAGTGACTTGCGCCAAAGCGATATGTTTAACCAAACTCATATCGCCGACTTTCTCTTTCAGAAAGACCCTCTGTTCGCGCAAATCACGCTCGACGCCAATGAGCTGGAGCTATACAAAAAAGTTTATCAACAGGTGCAGGTTGATATTCCAACCCCAGACTTGGTGATTTATTTACAAGCTCCGGTGAAGGTTCTAAAAGAGCGTATACAGCACCGCGGCGTGCAGTTTGAACAGAGTATGAGTGGCGACTATTTAGAACAGGTTAATGCCGCTTACAGTGAGTTTTTCCTGTCATACAACGACTCCCCACTGCTCATCATTAATGCCAGCGATATCGATTTCGCCAACAACGACCGTCAATATGAGCAATTATTAAAATATCTGCTGGAAATACCAAGCGGTCGCCATTACTTTAACCCCACATTTTTTTAAGTACCTGCGAGGCACTCAATGAGCAAGGTCAACATCCTCAAACTGCTAACCAAGAAGCAACAGCAGGAAAAATTTGCGGTAGTGACGTGCTACGACGCAAGCTTTGCCAGACTCGTCGAAAAGGCGGGAATAGACGCCATTCTCGTCGGCGACTCGCTGGGCATGGTGCTGCAGGGGCGCGACTCCACACTACCGGTCACCATTGATGACATGGCCTACCACACCCGCTGTGTCGCACGTGGCTGCCAGCAGCCCCTCATCATCAGCGACATGCCCTTTGGCAGCTATAATAGCCCGCAACAATGTGCCGACAACGCCGCCACATTAATGCGCGCAGGCGCGCACATGGTGAAAATCGAGGGCGGTAGCTGGCTAGCAGCGAGCGTAACACTGCTCAATCAAGCCGGAATTCCCGTGTGCGGCCACCTAGGACTCACCCCGCAATCCGTTAACGTACTCGGAGGCTACCGTGTCCAGGGCCGCGACGACAGTCAAGCGAAAGCCATTCTCGCCGACGCCATAGCGCTAGAAGCCGCTGGCGCAGCGATGTTGGTACTTGAGTGCGTACCCCGCAAACTCGCCGCTGAAATCACCGCTGAGCTAAAAATCCCCGTAATTGGCATAGGAGCCGGCAATGTGACCGACGCCCAAGTACTGGTGTTACACGACCTACTGGGTATCACCGAGAAAACCGCAAAGTTTGTACGTAACTTTGCGGAGGGCAGTCACGGTGTAGAAGATGCCCTGAAACGCTATAATGACGCGGTCATTGACAGTAGCTTCCCCGCAGAGGAGCATAGTTTTGACTAAGAGCTTATAATCCCAAACTGTTACCTCGGGGAACATTTTTTGAGGTAACAAAGTCATGATTTTTTTGTTACCAAAGCATTGAACGGCCATTCCGATTGGGGCATACTTGCCCGCCACTGGCCAAACTGATCAGATTATGAACAATCTTTTCAGCTTTTAAAGGCCTTATTGCCAGTGTATTGGTCGCCAGCCCGCGATGTGCGCGGACTGACTTCACAGCAAACTACCTTCGCCCTGCGAAGTATGAGATTGGGAAGTTAGGTGGTATGAAAACATATAGCACAGCCGCATCACTAAGGGCCGCTCTAAATACGGGAAGACGCGCGGGTAAAACCGTCGCCTTTGTACCGACTATGGGCAATCTGCACGAGGGACATCTGCGCCTTGTTCAGCGAGCAAGCCAGCACGCTGACATCGTAGTAGTCAGTATCTTTGTTAACCCGCTGCAGTTTGGCGCCAACGAGGATCTCAGCAGCTACCCACGCACCCTAGCCGCAGACAAAGAAAAGTTGTTTGCCGCCGGCGCACAATTTTTATTCCTTCCCCAGGTAAGCGAAATTTACCCGGAAGGCATGGACAGCCACAGCAAAATTTCTGTGCCAGAGCTGTCTGACGACCACTGCGGTGCAAGTCGCCCGGGGCACTTTACCGGCGTAGCAACAGTAGTGACCAAGCTTTTTAATATCGTGCAACCAGACACCGCGGTGTTTGGCGAAAAGGATTTTCAGCAACTTAGCGTTATCCGTAAAATGGTGCGCGATCTGTGTATGCCCATCAACATCGTTGGTGTGGCGACTGCGCGAGCAGAAGACGGCTTAGCGCTAAGTTCGCGCAATGGCTATCTCAATGCCGATCAGCGCAGAATTGCACCGGTTTTACATCGTGTGTTACAGGAAACTCGAGAGGCAATTGCCTGCGGGTACGACAGCTACAGTAAATTAGAACAGCACGCCAAAATCAGCCTGAATAAGGCTGGCTTAGAGTCTGACTACTTTACTATTTGCGATGCGCGTACTCTGCGTCCAGTTGATCTGGACACCGAAGAAGTGGTCATACTCGCCGCGGCCAAACTTGGCAGTACGCGTTTGATCGACAACGTCACCCTGAATGTTAACCCCAGCGCCGACTGGGGAATGCTGGCCGCTAATTAAGCCAGTTACGACCGATAGAGAAAGGAACAGCGTTATGCAGTCAGTTATGCTGAAAGCGAAACTTCACAAAGCCCGCGTGACTCACGCCGTGCTTGACTATGAAGGATCTTGCGCCATCGACGGTAAGTTGCTCGATATGTCGAGCATCCGTGAATTTGAACAAATTCAAATTTACAACGTCACCAATGGCGAGCGCTTCACCACCTATGCTATTCGTGGCGAAGACAATAGCGGCATCATTTCTATAAACGGTGCAGCGGCGCATAAAGCCAATGTCGACGACGTCATCATTATTTGCGCCTACGCTACATATTCAGAGGCGGAGCTAATCAACTTCAAGCCGCGCCTTATTTATATGAATGCGGACAACACCGTTAGCCACGCCAGCAACGCCATCCCTGTTCAGGTCGCCTGATCATCTGGCAGAGGCGCTCGCCTCTGCCACTCCCCCCAATAGATCTTAAACTGCCAAGTCGCGGTAGCTTACTCCTGCGCCACACAATCACCATGAACCATAAAAATTAGTCTACTTGAGGGTTCAATCCTATCGGCCAAGCCGTTATCCTGACTCTTTATACACTTTTCAAAGTGATCTGTTTCCTGCCTTACCGCAGCCCAACAATCATAATATTCGCATTATAGAGAGCAAGGTCATGAGTAAGTCTACCGTCCACCCCGTTCCAGCCGCCTTTGCCGCGCAAGCTCATATCAATAAAGCCAAATATGAAGAGATGTACCAAGAATCGCTTACAGATCCCGACAGCTTTTGGGCAAAACAGGCCGACGAATTCTTAAGCTGGGATAAGCGCTGGCACACCGTAAACAAGTACGATTTTAAAAAGGGCGAAGCCAGCTGGTTCGACGGCGGCAAACTAAACGTCAGCTACAACTGTATCGACCGTCACCTTGAGACCCGCGGCAATCAAACCGCCATTATCTGGGAAGGTGACGACCCAGCGGACTCCAGCCATATAACTTATCGCGAACTCCATACCGCCGTCTGCAAACTCGCCAACGTGTTACTCGCCCAAGGGGTCGCCAAGGGCGATCGCGTCTGCATTTATATGCCGATGATTCCAGAGGCCGCGTATGCGATGCTAGCGTGCGCTCGCATCGGCGCTATTCACTCGGTGGTATTCGGGGGCTTTTCGCCAGAGGCGTTAAAAGACCGCATCCAAAATGCCGATTGTAAAATGTTAATTACCGCCGACGAAGGACTGCGCAGCGGAAAAAAAATACCGCTCAAAAACAATGCCGACCTCGCTCTCCGCGACTGCCCAAGTATTGAGTCCTGCCTAGTGGTTAAACGCACCGGCGGCGATATAGCTTGGCAAGATAATCGCGATATTTGGTACCACGACGCAGTAGCAAACGCATCTGCAGACTGCCCCGCCGTCGAGGTCGAAAGCGAAGCCCCCTTATTTATTCTTTACACCTCCGGCTCAACCGGCAAACCCAAGGGCGTACTGCACACCAGCGCGGGCTACTTACTGCAATCGGCAATGAGTCACAAATACGTTTTCGATTATAAAGACGGTGAAGTTTTTTGGTGTACCGCTGACGTCGGCTGGATTACTGGCCACAGCTACATCGTGTATGGCCCGCTGGCCAACGGCGCGACCACTCTGCTATTTGAAGGCGTACCCACCTACCCCGACGCCTCGCGCTGCTGGCAGGTAATTGATAAGCACAATGTCAGCATCTTCTACACTGCGCCCACTGCACTCCGTGCACTGATGGGCGCGGGTGATGAATTCGTTAACAAAACAGATCGCAGCAGCCTGCGATTACTCGGCACCGTCGGTGAACCCATCAATCCGGAAGCGTGGGAGTGGTACCACCGTGTCGTCGGCGAGGAGCGCTGCCCCATCGTAGACACCTGGTGGCAAACCGAAACCGGCGCGCATATGCTCACGCCACTGCCCGGCGCCATCGATATGAAACCGGGCTCAGCCACCCGTCCTTTCTTCGGCGTAGAGCCCGCTATTCTAGACAGCGACGGCAATGAAATTGAAGGCGCCGGTGAAGGCCTGCTCGTCATCAAACGGTCATGGCCCGGACAAATTCGCAGCGTCTATGGCGACCACCAAAGACTGATCGAAACCTACTTCAGCACCCATCCCGGCTATTATTTTACCGGCGACGGCGCCCGCAGGGACGCTGACGGCGACTACTGGATCACCGGCCGCGTCGATGACGTTTTAAATATCTCTGGCCATCGCATGGGGACAGCCGAAGTGGAGAGCGCATTGGTGCTACACGAGGCTGTCGCGGAAGCCGCTGTGGTTGGCTACCCGCACGACCTAAAAGGTCAGGGAATTTATGCCTACGTCACGCTAATGCATGACATCACAGGAAGCGAACAGCTAATCAAAGAACTTATCGCGCTCTGTGTTCAAGAGATTGGCCCCATAGCGAAGCCAGACTTAATACAATGGGCACCCGGTCTGCCAAAAACACGCTCGGGTAAAATTATGCGCCGCATTCTTCGCAAAATCGCAGCGAATGAATTAGACACCCTGGGAGACACGTCGACCTTGGCCGACCCAGCCGTCGTAGACGACCTCGTCAATCATCGCCTCAACAAATAGACCTACAGGGAAAGCGCCGGCAATGAATGTGGCGCTTTCCCAAGCTATACGAACCGGGACCCAGTATTTAGAATACTTATCGAAAGATAAATAATATTTTTATATTTTAACGCAGACTTTTTCATAACTCGCCAAATGACTCACTTCACATCGACACCGTTCGACCACCATCAACCGAAATAATCTGACCGGTAATATAAGGCGCATCCGTCACTAGAAAAACCACCGTCCTAGCAATATCACTTTCCTCACCTTGACGCCGCAGTGGCACGCGGTGGTTAACATCCTGCTTTTCCTGGATACTGTATTCGGTTTCTTCCACAGGCCATAAAATAGCACCGGGCGACACGCCATTGACCCTAACATCCGGGCCCAATTCAAGCGCCAAAGACTGGGTCATCATCGCTACGCCAGCTTTCGCCATCGAGTAGATAGGGAATCCCTGCAGTGGCTTTTGAGCGTAAATATCGACGAGATTGACAATACAACCTGTAGTTTCTTTCAAAGCTGGGGCCACCGCCTGCGAAAGAAAAAATGGCCCCTTGAGATTACTGTTAAATAAGGCATCCCAATCTTTCTCAGCCGCACTTTCAAGCGCTGTCGGATAAAACCCCGAGGCATTATTCACCAACACATCTAGTCGCTGCCATTGCGCCAAGCTTTGCTCAGCAAGTGATTGCACGTCGAGCACAGAGTTCATATCAGCACACAGTATTGCCGCCGAAGCGTCACGTTGCGCATTTAATTCATCGCGCAAGGCCTCAGCTGGTGCCAGGGAATGTCGATAGTGGATAATAATATTATAGCCGCGCGCATGCAGCGTTCGGCAAATCTCCGCACCAAGACGCTGGGCGGCCCCAGTGACCAGTGCAACGGGCGTGTTCATGTTTGTAAGTGTTTCGCTCACAGCATACCGCCATCAACAGGACCAATTAAGCAATCGATGCCCTCTTCCCGTATGGTTGCTTCTATTTCAAACAAGGCATCTTGATCAGATTCAAACGCGTCTTCCCACACGGTGGAGTTATTAAACTCATCGAAGACTTCAAGTAGCCAGCCACCGTCGCCATCTTCACAAATTTCAACGCGAAGCGTTTTGCCGTCTTGCTCGATAACACGGCACAGCGGAGATAATTTAAGTTCGGTATTTTCTGTCATGGGAATGGCTCGTCACCGGGGCTCGTCAGATAAGCGATTAATTGTCGCCCCATTATACTTAAGCCATTATGTCTTGCGAGCGCTAATGTCGTGCCAAACCTATTCCCAGCACCATTAGCATAATGCCGCTTATTCGCTGCCAGGATAGCTGTACCTTAAGCGCCCCAAACACGGCAAAGTGATCGATTAATACTGCGGCAACAATCTGCCCCGTCACAATATAGAATATCGCGTTGCCCATTCCCATACGGGGGGCTAAATAGGTAATCAACAATATATTGCTAAGCAGAATCACGCCGGCGATATATCCGTATGGGGGCGCACCAATAACAGCCGAATAATCTGGCGGCCTAATGCCCTTTGCAACCACCACAATAGCAATACAAAGCAAGGCAACAGAAAACAGAATCAAGGTTGGATAAAAAACGTTTCCCCACGACTTACTCAGCACCGCATTCATCGACGCCTGAACCGGAATACACGCGCCGACCAGCAGCGCGATCATTGGAAAAATTAAATATTCGCGCATACGAAGCCCTGACAAAGCTTACTTAATTTTATTATTTCCGAAGCAAATAGCCGAATATATTGCTAACGCGCCGTGTACCCGCCATCCATAATCAACTCAGAGCCCGTCATATAACTGGCATCGTCAGACGCTAAAAACACAATGCCTTTTGCTATCTCGGCTGGCTCCGCCATCCGCCCCATCGGAATGCTCGCCACTACGCGTTGGGCAAACGCCTCGGCGTCGCTCTGTGCTAACCGCGCCAAAGCACCGCTCACCAGTGGTGTCGTCACATAACCGGGGTGTACTGAGTTAACTCGAATGCCATAATTCTTATCTGCGCAGTACAAGGCAACCGACTTAGTAAACGCACGCACTGCGCCCTTGCTTGCATTGTAAGCCGGTAACATAGGATCACCGACAATGCCCTCGATGGAAGAAATATTAACGATGCTGCCACCCGTTTCTTTCATAACGCGAATCGCTTCGCGGGTACCAATAAACACCGCGTCACTATTAATGGTGTTGGTCTTTCTCCACCCCGCCAAGGTTTCATCTTCTATGCCGCAAATATTAGCTATACCGGCATTGTTAATTAAAATTTGCAAGCGGCCATAACGCTCAATGACCTGAGCAATCACTGCCTGCCACTGCGGCTCATCGCAGACATCCAGCCTCATAAATATGGCTGAGTTGCCCTCGGCATTGATGGCTTCAGCGACACGACTACCAGACGCTTCATCAATATCCGTTACCACAACAATCGCACCCGCCGCCGCCAAACTTCGGCAGGTGGCTTCACCGATCCCCACGCCACCACCAGTAACCAGTGCCACCTTTCCCTGACAAGACATAGTATTCTCCTTAAGCTGCGCAGAAACCGCCGTCCACGGTCAACTCAATTCCGGTCACATAAGTGCTAGCATCCGACGCCAGGAACAGTGCCGCGTTGGCAATATCTTGCACATTGCCAAGCCGCCCCATGGGGATCATGGCCGATTTAAGCAGCGCTGCGGCTTCGTCCACATTGGCTACCACACCAATATCGACAAAATCTTGCAAGGCCTGGTCACCCATCGCGGTTTCGATAAGCCCGGGATGTAGAGAATTAACGCGCACACCGTAGCCAAATTTGGCGAACTCGACGGCGCTATGTTTGGTAAGCGAGCGCACCGCACCCTTGGTTGCGCCGTAGATGCTATGCCCCGGCACACCAATCAAACCCGCGATCGACGATAGATTAATAATCGAACCGCCATTCGCAAAACATGCACCCGGCTTCATGCACTCGACCGCAGCGCGAGTGCCGAGAAATACCGACTCAATATTAATCTGGTTGATTTTACTTACCTGCGCGCTAGTATTGTTTTCCAACATACCGCCTATATAGATACCGGCATTATTCAGCAACACATCCCAACGATTTTTCCATGCGACCAGGGTCTGCTTTAGCGCCGCCCAATCCTCCTCGCTGGTCACGTCCAAGCGCACGGCCTTAGCCTGCAAGCCCTGTCCATTTAGTTCGGCGGCTATGCGCTCGCAGGCCTCGACGTTGATATCACCCAGCACAACAGCGGCGCCAGCTTTTGCAAACAAGCGCGCGCAGGCTTCACCAATCCCGGCACCGGCGCCGGTGACCACCGCAACCTTACCTTCCAAACCAAAAACGGCGAGTTCTTTACTCATAACATTGCCCTTATTATTCTAATTTACAGCTAGTTAAAAAATATTATTTCGCGATCTCGACTACCGCGCGACCACGAATTTGGCCTTGCAAAATTTTCCCTGCGGCACTCGGTATATCATCAAAGGGAATATTGATCGTTAAGGCTTCCAACTTCGCCATATCCAAATCCTTAGCCAATCTCCGCCACGCCTCTTCGCGCAAGCTCATAGGTGCGTGAACCGAATCCACACCCAGCAGCGTTACATTGCGCAATGCAAATGGCATCATATTACTTGGTAGGTCTAAGCCCTGCGCCAAACCACAGGCAGTCACAACGCCGCTGTAATGCAGCTGGGCGATGACGTTTGCCAAGGTGTGGCTACCGCAGGAGTCCACTGCAGCCGCCCAGCGCGGCGCCTGCATCATTTCACCAGGCTCGGACAGCTCTGCGCGGTTAATTACATCATTGGCACCCAGACTCTTTAGAAAATCGGCCTCTTCCATTCGGCCGGTAGACGCCGTCACTCTGTAGCCGAGCGCCGAGAGCAATGAAATAGCGACCGTCCCTACACCACCGGATGCCCCCGTTACCAAGACAACGCCTGACTCAGGCACAACGTCTAATTTTTCTAAACGCATAACCGAGAGCATGGCGGTGTAGCCGGCGGTGCCAATCGCCATCGCCTGACGAGTTGTTATGCCGTCGGGGAGTTTTACTAAGTAATCCGCATTGGTACGCAGCCGCTCGGTATAGCCACCATTGTGGGTTTCGGACGCACCGTAGCCGTTCATCACCACCCTATCACCGACGGCAAAGCGGGAACTGTCAGAGCTTACAACGGTGCCCGCCATATCAATACCTAAGATCAGGCGCTCTTGTTGCACAATGGGAATGGCATCACTTATCGCCAGGCCATCTTTGTAATTCAATGTAGAATATTCAACTGCAATCTCCACATCGCCATCACCAATGTCCGCCGCATCGAGCTGGGCAAAGCCCACTGATAGCTTGCCATCCTGGCGAGTGCCAACTAATGCCTTGTATGTTTGTGTCATAGGATTTGCCTCACAATAAACTATTAATTACCTAATCGTCTCAGTGCGCCATTCGTTAAATAGCGATCGTAAATATCCTGGGAGTTCACCATCATTTTGTGGCCACCGCTCATGCTGGCCATCTGTTCGAGTCGAGTCATCTGCCCTGTTTGAACGTCGAAGGCATGGACATGGCCCCACGACCAATACGGATGCTTACCGTCCATCACCCGCTTGTCGCCATCTTCATAGAGCCCGTAAGCGCCATCAAAGGAGCGGAATATTTCCCCTCGCCGATCAAAGGACACCATGCCGAGCGGCAACTGTGTTCTCGCGTCAAACCACACCCGTTTCTTACCCACCGGGGCGCGTGGAAAACCGGTCGGCTCGGCGTCTACCGCTATGGCCTCTGGCACTAACTCGACATCGGTATCCCAAAAGGTCTCACCTTTTGGGCCACCGTGGGTTGTGTGCGCCCAGCTTTCGCTGGCCGAATTCCAGCCACCGCTCACACCAGCCAACATAGGACCACGGGAGACAATCTTGTAATTACCCCAGGTGTGGAGTGGGTCGCCGGCGGCCCAGGCATCGGACAAGTACAAACTTGAGCCAGGCACCAAGGGCTCAAAGCGTTGGTCAGTAGGAAAGCGTCGAATACGCTTGAAGTCAGGAATATAGCCGTATAACTCAGGGAATTTATTCTGATCGTAATGCCAGATATTCAGATACGATGTGCCCCGCACACTATCCGGTTCGGAAAAAAAGACACTCTGGTAACGCAACTTATCTTCATGGCCCGTCCAATAAACTCCTGGCAAGACCAGTCGCCCAGTCGGCGCATACTCAGCCCAACCGTTTTCATACTGGTAGTTTATTTTTCCTTCACGACTTAAATCGTATTCGCGAATGGCATAAAAAGAAGCGTCGTGACGCCCCCAGCTCATGGTCAAGCCCGCAAACAATTCCAGGCCGTTTTTTGCATCGGGAAAGGGCATACCTCCGATCCACGGTTTTCCATCCAGTGTGACAACATTACCCTTGTCATCAAATTTGGCCTGCCCGCGATTTTTAAAGCTGGCCTCAAGATATTCCCAGGGGCTTAACTTCATGATATCGTGGAAACCGTTTCCGCCTGACGGGCAACGCGGTTTGAATTATTGGGGTCCTTAGCCTCTAGAATAACTTCAAGAGTATTCACGCCTGGAAAATGCTGATTAATTTTTGCGACCGACACATTGTATTCAGAGTCTTCCCATAGCAAATTACTGCCTTCGACCGGGTTACCTATTTGAATACGCATCGCGTGGTAGGTAGAGAAAGCGGCTATCAGCACCACAACCACGGCGGTATAGCGAGCGCGCTTTCCTTGTGAAAAGGTCGCAATCCAGGCGAGTACTGACTTCACTCGGCCGTGCACACCGCCCGACTCTTCGGAAATAATTTTGTGAAGGTTTTTGGGCGCAGGTAATACCGACAGTAGCAACGGCGCAAGGAAGACCCCTGTTGGCGCAAGCATCATCGCCCAGAAGCCGCAAAACAAAGAGAAACGTTCCATCGCGGGGATCGGCGCAATCGATATAAGAAAGATACCCGCCGCGTCAGTGATAATCCCCAAGATTGACGGCGCCAGCATAAGCCCAGTGGTAATACCGGCAGCACGCACCTTGTCACCCACCTGCGCAAATACTTCATAAAAGCGCTCGGTAAACTGCACGCAATGGCTGAACGACCGCGCTATAAGTAATAGCGGCACAATCATCAGCAAGGGCTCTATTGGCAGCTTCATCCAACCGGCGAAACCAAACCCCCAAATTGCCGCAACCATACTGGCAAACACCGGCGTAACAACACCGGCGATATTTTGGGTGTACAGAATTAAGGCGATAACCAGGGCCCCTAAGGTGATCGCAAAAATTCCGATCATTTGGTGCTGGTATTCGTACACCCAGCCAGTCAGCGCCGGCTGACCCGCCATATAGACTTCATGGTTTGCATCGCGGGCATTATCGGCAAGATCTTTAACAAACTTAAAAGCGACGCCATAGTCCAGGCGCTGCTCAATAAACGTTGCCGAGATGATCGTTGCGGTCTCGTCGCCAGATATTAAGAACTGCTGTGCATTAGGTGATTTACGCACATTCTCCTTAAATTGCGCGATGTCCTCATCGGTAACCGGCACCGAATCACCCATCAGAGGCTGCGCATCAATACCGAAAGGGGTTGCTTCCGCATAGCGCGCTTTGGCCGACGCGATTGACAATATCTGATCGTGATCCACACCAGGAGACAGATCGATATCACGTGTTAATTGCCACACCTTGGCCAGCGTTTCCGAGTTGTAAATATCCCCTGATTTAGTTTTTACCATCAAAGTAAAGGTTAAGGGATTACCAAAATTTGGGTGATCTTTAAAGACTTGAATAAAGGGGTCATCCTTGGGCAGCAAGTCAGAAAATATCGTTTTAAGCTCAACGTTCTTTAAGCCCATAGCAAAAAATATTGTCACGGCGATAAAGAAAAACCACGCAGTTTTCCTATTCTCCAGCACCGCTAACGCTATTCTATTTCTTATTGTATTCATTAAGGTTTTCTACCTCTTTCATGGCAAAGAGACACTATGAAACGCTCTTTACACACAATTATCGTGTCGCTGTTCGGCTACATCTCACTTAGCCACGCATATCATCCAATAAATCTCTAATGCACACACTTAGCACTTTGCGCTGTTATTGCCTGAGAACCTGCTGGACCAATCCTACTTCGCGATCATTTAGAAAAGACCTGCCCAAATGGGGAGGTTTTTCTTTTTAACTGAAACGACAAGCGCTCTCGGCTCAATAACCGCAAACCTATATCTCGTTTTGATATCTTTGTGCAGTGAAACCGAATCTCATCCATCGACAAACTTCCTGCTTTCGCGATGTAGAAGTTTGTAAATTTAGCGTTACGACCTCGTTGCTTATTCAATGCACTTCTTATTTCATATACGTACAAAATATTTTTATCAGATCATGACCATATGCTAATTTTAAACCTGCATTTCGGTAATGCTCATTACCGACCCTTTCACTGTTAATTTACGACACAAAAATATTTATTATTTTGTTTTTTATTTACGAAGCCACGTCATAGACATGGTTTTTTTGCTCCATAAAAAATTCGTAGCAAAAACGTGACTGTGGCTTTTCAGATGCGGTTTTGGGAATCTCCGACATGACCTGTATATAACTCGGTAAATCGTTGCGCCCCAGCACCTCTCGACAATGCTTCACCAGCACATCCGGATCGAATAACCTGGCCTCTACCGGCACTACTGCCGCAATCACATCCTTCTCACCCGGAGCACCATTTAAAGAGGGAATGCCGTAGACAAAAACATCTTCAACATCATCAAATTCGGCAATGGTTTTTTCTATTTTGGCGATATCAACAAACTCGCCGTTGCGGCGAATTTCATCCCCTTTACGACTGTCGAAGTAATACCAACCATCTTCGTCTTGATGCCCAATATCACCCATATACAGCACGCCGTCGGACGTCTTCTTTTTGGATGCCTCCGGGTTTTTGTAATATTCAACAGCCAAGGGCTCGCCTGACGCCGCTTCAAAAACAATTTCACCGCGCTCACCCGGTGCGCATGAATTACCCTGCTCATCTATGATCCGGGCAGTTAAACTGGCAGGCGGCTTACCAATACTCCCAATAGGTCCCACACCTGGCGGATTGAACATCATGCCGCCCTCCGCAGCGCCATAAAACTCAAAGAGCTCTACATCAAAGCGCTTACTGAAGTCCTTCCAAATTGCACCAGGCATGCCGGCGCTTAATATAAATCGCACAGGATTATTGGCATCATTTGGCCGCACCGGTTCGCTGTAAATTGCGGTTGTCATACCGCCGAGCAAGTTAAACGTGGTGCAACTATAAGCTCTGCAAATATCCCACAATCTAGACTTGGTGAATTTGCGACTGATAACGCCACGCAAACCCATTTTTAAAATATTTCCCAAACTAATTAACTGGGCGTTGGCATGGGTAAAAGACAAACCTGTATAAGGCCTGTCATTTTCCCGGAGCCCTATCATTGGCCCTATTGACGCCACCGTGTCATACCGAGTGTAGGGTGCACGAATAGCCTTTGGGTCACCGGTGGTACCGGATGTATAGAGCATTTGCATCGTTTCATCTGCACTCTGCACACGCCCCTCAGATTCATTTATCGCCGCGTGCGCTATATCACTCCATTTCTTCAACCGCGGGTCATTGCCAGGCATTTTCATTAACTCGCCGCTGTGCATAACCCAGATCCAGCGTATCTGCGGTAACTTTTTACAGGCAGCCAATACATTGTTCAGGCAGTAATCAGCGCAAACAACGCCCTGGCAATCAGCCCAACTCAACATGTATTCCAGACGCTCGCCGCTGGTACGCGGATCAATGGGAACAAATACGGTCGCGGCGAGCGAGCTCCCCACCATACAATCTACAAATTCCGGATGGTTCTGCATAACAATGGCAAAACTTTCACCCGGCGCCATGTTTTCATTCTTCAAACCGGCAAAAACGCGCTGCCCCTGCTCCCACAACTCCCGATACGTTCTCGTTTCATGCTCAAGATCGCCGCAGGGAAGCACATTGACGAAAGTCAGCACATCAAGGTTTGGATTAGAATTTTTTTTATCTTCAATTAAATTCGAAAATATTCTGAGATCTTTCATATCCCTTCCCTTATTATTCTTTTGACAAGATGCTAAGTACCAAGGCAGCTGCATCTGCACCAATATAACCGCCCCCATTCTCGGCAAGCGCAACCCTGGCACCACCAACCTGACGCGCACCGGCCTCGCCGCGAAGCTGCATGACCAGCTCTACAATTTGCGCCGCGCCAGTGGCACCGATAGGATGCCCCTTGCGCATCAATCCGCCGGAAGTATTAACCGGCACGCGCCCACCCAGGGATGACGCTCCGCTAGCGACAAATTCGCCGCCCGCCCCATTCGCGCACAAACCCAGGTATTCGTAATATTTTATTTCTGAAATCGCTGATGCATCGTGAAGCTCCACGCAGTTAAGATCTTCAGCGCCCAAACCTGCCTGTTCATAAAGCTGTGCAACTGCGCCCGACACCATTGGCAGTTCATTTTCACCGGCATCCCAACCGCTGTGCAGACTAGAGGCATTTACCCTAATGCAGCGTCCCTTGCCTATTTTCCTGGCATAACTTTCGCTCACAACAATCACCGCTGCCGCACCATCACCAATCGGAGCGCACATCGGCAAGGTGAGTGGCGCAACTACTTCGCGAGCAGCGAGGACATCCGCTATCGAGATAACATTTTGAAACTGTGATTTTGGATTCAGGCTACCGTGCACGGAGTTTTTAGCTGACACCGCCGCCAACTGCTCGCGGGTCGTGCCGTACTGATGCATATGCTCACGCGCCCACGTCGCGTATATATCAATAAAAATAGAACGGCTACTGCCCGCGCCACTCATATCCAGCGCTTGGCCTATGGCGTCATTACGAGCTTGCAATCGCTGCGTAATTGCCTCGGTTTGGGTGACATCAATCGCGCCGGTAAAAACCGAAAAAGTTTTGTTTTTATCTTCGTGATAAAGCTTTTCATAACCGCAAACCAACACCACGTCATAGACCCCGAGAGTCACCATGGTACAAGCCTGCTGAAAAGCGGTCGCAGACGTTGCACAGGCGTTTTCAATATTGATAACCGGTATTTTGCCAATCCCCATGCTGCGCAGGGCGACCTGCCCAGGCACACAAACCTGGCCGGTAATAACGCCACCTGCAGCGTTACCCATATAGGCCGCGTTCAACTCCTCTTTGGGGATACCGGCGTCCTGCAGGGCATCCTTGATAGATGCACAGGCCAAATCATTAAGGGTTTTATCCATAGCGTTGCCAAACGGCGTCATTCCGACGCCGGCAACATAAGCATTCTGTTTCACTGTATTACTTCCTTATGAAAGTTTTTCACTATCGATAAGGTAGCTGCCGCCCTTGATGGCCAAGACTTCATTACAGCCATCTTCAATAAGAGACGCACGCGCGTCGCGCAGCATTTTCTCTAGCGGATACTCTTTGCTCAGGCCGTTGCCACCAAAGATTTGCAAGGCATCACTAGTGACCTCAAAGGCGTGTTGAGTGCCGGTTGTTTTAGAAAACATCGCGGCGCAAAGCGACGGCGTGCCCAATTTAGGGTCGTTATTAAAATTCAAACCACGGCGGGTAACCGAACGTGAAATTTCTACTTTTCTAAACATATGAAACAAACGACTGCGCACAGATTGATGCTGAATAATCGGAACGCCACCCGCCTTTCTTTCGTGGGCGTAGTCGAGCGCTAAATCAGCCGCCGCTTGCGCGAGACCAGTGAATGTTGCCCCCATCAAGGCGTTGGCTTCAGCGTGAATACAGTACACGGCACGCTGATAGTCCTCTGGCCCGGCCAGCAAATACTTGCGTGGAATACGCACATTATCAAAAAATATTTCGCCCTGATTTAATGCCCGCTGCCCCATTTTATCTAATGGCTTGCCACGGCTAATACCGGGTAAATCCATTGGAAAAACCAGCGCGCAGCCTTCAGTGGCTGACGGCCCATTTCCCGAATCTGCCGCGCAATACAAAATACACACATCGGCAATAATCCCGTTAGAAACCCACGCAGACTTTTGACCATTTAATACAATGTCGTCACCAGTTAAATCGGCCACTAAGTTGGGGCGACCGTAGGAGCTACCGGGATAAACAATTTGACGACTCGGGTCGAGCATATCCGTGCCATGATCTGGCTCGGTAATACCCCAGCAACCCAATACCGCATCAGGAAACTCATCAAGTAAATCTTGGCGGCCAAACTTCGCGCACAACCATTGAGGCAATATTCCCGCACCGACCGATATCGCCAGGCCTGCATCGCCATAGCCCAATTCTTCAAATAAAATAGAGAACAGCAAGGCCGCTTCCTGCGGCTCCATTTCACCTAGTGCTTCAACCGTAACACCAAGCTCCAAATATTTTTTGCGAAATTCCCAAAACAATGACTCTTTCGCAATAACTTGCTCCGGCGTCATACGATCTAGCTTTATGCCTATCGGACGCATCACATTCAGCGCAAAATTTCGCAGCGTTTTCTGAAATTCAGCAATGTGCTCAGGCAGCTCAGCCTCGGCACCTGACATAGTCAAGGCGCCTTTTGGCGTGCTTTCCCAAGTATAAATGGGAGCAGCTAAATTTCTGTGATCACTACTTTCTGGATGTGTTAGCTCTTGGGCAGACTGACTAGTCATTTTTTCACCTCTATTCTTATGGTTTTTCGAGAAATCGATAATTAGGTGACCATACTATCCGCGCAAAATGAGAAGTTAGATGTTTACAGAGGACATTATGGTTGTTAATTTACGACAGCCTTCATAATCAAAATAAGAGATTCCAGTCATGGAGCTAAGGTCGTCATTAAGCACCCCGCCCTCCCGACATCTGAGCTACGGGCTTAACCCCTTGATCTCCTTACTAAAGGAATACAAGTTAGATCCTGCCCCCATGCTTGACGCGTCGGGTATTCCACCTCAGGCACTTGAAGATCCAACATACGAATTGACACCCCATCAAGAGCTAAACTTTACGACCGCCGTCATCGAAAGCATCAACATCCCCGAACTCGGTTTAATGGTAGGTGGGCGCTACCATTTGTCTGCCTACGGCCTACTAGGCCTTGCGGTAATGACTAGCGAGAACCTGCTATCTGGCATGGCGGTGCTGTATAAAAATATACTAATGACGTGGACCTACATGCAGTGGAATACAACAGTTAGAGGAGATAAAGCCTACGTTAGTCTAGAGAAATTGCGAGATCTAGGTGGCAGTTACCAATATATGGTCGATCGCGGTCTGGTTGCATCCCACACTATTTTTAAAGAAGCACTGGGCCAAGACCTCCCAGTTTTTGAGGTACATTTAAAGCAAGCAAAGCCCACTTATGCCCACGTCTACAGTGACTATTTTAAATGCCCCATTCATTTTAATTCGTCTGAAAATTACTACGCATTCGACAGTAAACTACTGTATCACCCACTCGCGCAGTCTGAGCCCGAAACCGCGAGAATCTATAGCAATCAATGCGCCAAAATTTGCTTACAGCTGGCGCGAAACAGCACATTCTCAGATGTTGTACGCAACCACATCCTGTCTTCACCGCGGGAAATTTTTACCCTAGAGACGATTGCAGATCGCATAAATATGACTGCGCGTACGGTACAGAGGAAACTCAGCGCAGAAGGCACGAGCTATAAAGATATCCTTGAAGATGTGCGCAGAAATCTCGCGATCGAATACCTGCAAAGCACAACATTTACAATAGAGGAAATTGCAGTAAGACTTGGCTATTCAGACTCATCCAGCTTTTGTCACGCCTACAAGCGCTGGACGGGCGTAAACCCCAGCGATCTCCGTCATCGCGAGGCCGAGACAAATGACGAGCGGAACGCTGATGGCGCCACCCCAGCCCAGCGGCGAAAGGCGTGAGAAAAATGCGCGGGATCACTATAGCCCAACAGTAGCGACATCTGCTCAACACTAATGTTAGTAGTAGACAAATACTCCCGGGACAGTTGAAAACGTAAATCATCAATTATCTTTTGATAGCCAATTCCCTGCGCTGTGAGCTTGCGTCGCAAGGTCCGGCCAGACATATTTAGCTTGGCAGCTAACTCTTCAATAGTCGGAAAATAGCCCGGTCGCAGCAGTATTAACTCCCGCACCTCATCTTCAATATCATACTCTTCTGTCAACCTTGCCTTTAACCGTTCACAGCGCTCAATGCACAAGCTCGCTGTATCACTATCGCTTTGCAGAATTGGAATCTGCAGTAAATCAGCGGAAAAAACTAAGGCATTTTCATCGGCGTTAAACGTGACGGGGCAATTAAAATATTTATCGTACTCGGCAGCAGACGCCTGCGGCGCATTGCGTAGCGTTGCCGAATGCAAGCGAAATTCCTCTCCCATTAGACCGCGCAAAATCATCAGCGTGGCAATCATTTCGCGCTCATTCAGCATCGCGACATCATCGTCATTGTAATCGTCAGCGCTCATACTCATCACAATATGATCACCGCGAAATGACATTTTGTGTTCATAAAATGCAAAACTCAGCTCGACAAACTCGTAAGCTAGTTTGAGGGCATCCCGCACTGTTGCCGCGCTCATCAAGGCATAGCCATAGATACCAAACAGACTAAGTGGATAGCACGAGCCAACCTTCAGACCAATTGCCGGATTGCCTGTCGCCTTGCGCAAATTACGCAAAAACATAAGCTCTTGGCTGAGGTTAACGTGCTGCTCTGGCTTACTTAATATCGACAGTGAAAGGCCTGTTCCAGTCAAGGCCTGGCCAACGGAAATGCCCTCTTCTCGCAAACGTGTCAGAGGAGAAAGTATGGTTTTTGCTGAATGATACTTTGGCTTCATATCGACCTTTTTATTTTTAAATTAGCACCGCTGTCCGAATTTCGCAAGAACCTGTCCGTAATTCGCATTCTTAGATTTAGCCACTTTCTATACCTTAAATCACCACCAGTTTTCTTTGCACGCTGGTTGATAATAATTTTTGATAATGACAATAACGGAGTAATTTTATGTCTAACTCACCACGCATACTCATATACGGTGCCAGCGGCTATACCGGAAAACTAGTGGCCGAATGCCTGGCGCAACGCGACATGCCCTTCTATTTTGCTGGTAGAAACCAAGACAAATTAGAGGCCTCACTCGCCATCGTTGAAGAGCGCCTGGGCCGCAAAGCACCGGCGACAATTGTTCAAGCCGCCAACTCCCGCGAGGAGCTGCTACCGTGGTTCGACAAAGTCGAAGTCGTCATCAATGTCGCCGGCCCTTTTATGCAATTAGCGTGGCCGGTTGTTGAAACCTGCCTCGAAGCAAATTGCCACTACCTAGACACCACCGGCGAGCAAGACTTTGTTATCGCGGTACGCGATCAATACGGCAAAGCCTTCGCAGAAAAAAATCTATTACTTAGTCCAGCAAACAGCTACATGTGGTGCGCCGGCGCACTAGCCGCAGAAGTGACGCTTGAAACAGAGGGTGTAGACAGCCTGGATCTCACCTACCAAATTAACGATGCACTGCCCTCGCAAGCGTCGACAAAGTCTTTTCTACGCATGGTGAACAATCCCCAGTATCTACTCAAAAACAACGAAATGATTGAATGGCAGGGCGACCGCCACTTCACCATTACGGTTCCTCATATGTCGCAACCCGCGCTGGCCCTACCTTGGAGCGGCGGCTGTGAACCAGTCTGGTATGAGCACGATGAACGCGTAAGAAACTGTAAAGTTCTAACCGCCTTTGGCGACGAAATTATCGAAGGCGTAGTCGGCTTAATTCATCGCTTTAACAAAGAATCAGTGGGAATGAATCAAGCTCAAAAAGAAGAGCTGACTAACCAGTTCGGCGATGAAATGACGCCAGCAGAACCACCCAAAGACAGCCCAGACATTCACCGCACCGTCATCACCTGTATTGGTCAGGGCCGACAGGTCACTACCGTATTCCCGCTGTCACTCAATGCACCCTATACCTTCACCGGCGAAATATGTACAGAGGCTTCAGAGCGCCTCCTCAACGGTGAACTTAAAGCGGTTGGCTTCCAATCTGCGGCGGGCGCATTCGGTCATCGCGAGTTAATAGAGAAATTCCACAAGTTGGGATATATGAACAATCCTTGGCTGTAACACGGCGATAAACTGATCGGGCTTGTGAGATTCTATATCTGTTTGGATTAGAGGCCCAAACAGATATAGAATCTCACAAGTCGGATCATTATATAATAGACGGCTAAACTAATAGAAAAATTATTTCCTAGCTTCCCCTCTTTTTACAAAGAACGCTGCAAAGAACATCGCAAAAATTAAATCCGCTATCACCAAAATGCCAAAACCGATTGGCGCAGCAAAAAATGCAATATCGATCCACGCGATGGTAAAGACCACGATCTTCCCTACGCAGCCCATCCAGACAATATCTTTATGCAGCATCGGGTTGGTAGATATAAGCCAATAGCCCATCCCAAACACCAGTACTAAACCGCCAAACTGATGAAGCCAGGGAATGGCCTCAGCAGTAAGCGCCTCACTCATCATCAAAATACTAAAGAAAAACTCTGGTACAAATAGCATCATAAACGCGGCAGAAAAATTAAAAATTGCGGAGAACTGAAAAAATCCCCGCCAAGCACGGCTATTTTTCATGAATATGGGTCCCCGTGATTTTCTTACTATTCTTGTTGATTCTATCCAAAAGGGCCCGCCCGTTTATAAGCGCCCAGGGAATGACCAAACCCGATTGCGCTTTATATTCCTGCCAGCCGGGGTGACGGGAAATCGCGTTGTCTTTGCCCTTCATTCGCGCCAAAAAGTAAATCGCCATATACGAATAAATGACCCACGCAATCCAGTGGCTCGCCAGCAGAGCATACGCTGCGTAAAGCATTAACTCTCCCAAATAATTAGGATTGCGGGTGTAGCGATACATTCCCTCTTTAATCAAACCGGGTTCAGAGCGGTATTTTAGAATCCAGTGCCGCTGCCCGTCGCCCGCAACCATCGTCACGACACCCAGGGTGTGAATGGCAATGGCAATAAATAACATCAAACCGCTAGGCTCTATCGCCCGCGCAATAAACAGCCACGGTATTAACCAGTACCAGGCAATCAGCAACACATATAAATTGATAAAACCTAGAAAGCTTAATTTATTCTCAAGCTGATGATCCCTAAACCCCAAATCCTTGATCAGCCAACAGTAGCCATAGATACCGTGTAAAGCTAAGAACACCCAAGCGCCAGCACTGAAATTACCGTAGTAACTCATCATTGCGTAAATAATAAAAAGGGTGAAAATTTTATGAAGGTCGACCGCCCACGCCACTTTAATGAACGGCCGCCCAGGGGCATTAAAGATGGTGATATCTGCAAAAGCTAGAAAGAACCGCGCCCAGAATGGAACGGGCTCTCGTGTTACCGTATTCATAGTTACCTCGCTTATTATGGTTTTATTAGAAGCCTTCTAAACTACGCCGACCAGTCAAAATTAGAATAGCGGCGCGCGACGACTTCACTGTTAATCAACGACATAGCTTGGCGAGACACCATGGGCAAGTCGGCAAAGGGTGACTTTCGCACGAGAGCCGAGGGTCTGTTGCCGCTTCATCACCGCTAAATCACTGTACTTGCTCGAAATTGAGCTCGTTTTCGTCGAATATCCCGCCAAAAACCAGCGGCACCTCGACCCACGGTATATAAACCCGTATAATTCGCGCCCCGCACATTGTCCTCTTTTAGCAATTTCCACTTCATCACTCATTGGGTATACAACATTGATTTCCGCCGCAAACATCACCATGCAGTTTGGTGCCAAGCCGCTTTTTGAAAACATCTCCGTTAAATTTGGCGGTGGCAATCGCTACGGCCTTATCGGCGCAAACGGCTGCGGCAAATCCACCTTCATGAAGATTCTGGACGGCAGCTTAAAGCCCAGCTCCGGCAATGTGTCTCTCGACCCCAACGAGCGTATTGGCAAGCTGCACCAAGACCAGTTCGCCTTTGAGCAATACTCGGTTATCGACACCGTCATCATGGGTCACACCGAGCTGTGGGAAATCAAGCAAGAGCGTGATCGCATTTACTCGCTACCCGAAATGTCTGAAGAAGACGGCATGAAAGTCGCCGATCTTGAAACCCAGTTCATGGAAATGGACGGCTACAGCGCCGAAAGCCGCGCTGGTGAAATTTTGCTGGGTGCCGGCATCGAGCTTGGCCTGCACTTTGGCCCCATGAGTGAAGTGGCGCCAGGCTGGAAACTACGCGTACTGCTCGCCCAGGCACTGTTTTCTGATCCAGATATTTTGCTACTCGACGAGCCAACCAACAACCTGGACATCAACACCATCCGCTGGCTGGAAGGCGTGCTCAACGATCGCAAAAGCACCATGGTTATTATTTCGCATGACCGCCACTTCTTAAACGAAGTGTGTACTCACATGGCCGACATCGACTACGGCGAGCTGCGTGTCTACCCCGGCAACTACGATGACTTCATGACTGCCGCCACCGCCGCCCGCGAGCGGATGCAGTCGCAAAACGCGAAGAAGTCTGCCCAGATTGCAGATTTGCAAGCCTTCGTGAGTCGCTTCTCCGCCAACGCCTCTAAAGCAAAACAGGCAACATCGCGGGCCAAGAAAATTGACAAAATTCAGCTGGATGAAATTAAAGCCTCCAGCCGCCAGTCACCTTATATCCGTTTTAAACAAGACAAAAAACTTCACCGCCAAGCCCTGACCCTAGAAAATATCGGTCACGGTTTTGACGAAGTCTTGTTTAAAAATGGCAGCCTCATTCTGGAAGCGGGCACACGTTTAGCTGTACTTGGCGAAAACGGCGCGGGCAAAACCACCTTTTTGCGCTGCTTAATGAAGGAGTTAAGTGCCAACGAAGGTGTAGTGAAGTGGGCGGAAAATGCCACCCTCGGCTACTGCCCGCAGGACAGCAGCGACGACTTCGACAACGACCTAAATCTATTCGACTGGATGAGCCGCTGGCGCAAACCCGAGCACGACGACCAAATCGTTCGCGCCACCCTGGGCCGCCTGCTGTTCTCCTCTGACGACTTTAACAAGCGCGCTAAAGTGTGTTCCGGCGGCGAGAAAAACCGCCTATTGTTCGGCAAATTAATGATGCAAGACACCAACGTCTTGATCATGGACGAACCGACCAACCACTTGGACATGGAAGCCATCGAAGCGCTCAACTTAGCCCTAGAGCACTACGAAGGCACGCTGATCTTCGCCAGCCACGACCGCGAATTTGTGTCGTCGTTAGCGACCCGAATTGTTGAGATTAAAGATCAGCAACTCAATGATTTCCAAGGAAATTACGACGAATTCCTGTCTCATCAAGACGCGCTGAGCAAATAAGCGTCTAACGCAGCCTCGACGGCCGGTACACTTGTATCGGCCGAGCTTCGCTACGGCAATTCCCTATTGTGTAATAAGCACTGAAACACGACAGTACTCAGTCGCTCTCAGTAAATAGACTTGGTAATGGCCGCAGCTCCACAATCCACTGAACCAACGCCGAAGGCACAGCTTTTAAAGCTCGTGACGGACTCCCTGCGCGCCGGCACACTGGAGCTGCCAAGCCTTCCGGACATCGCGATTGACGTGCGCGTGGCAATCACGCAACCCGAATTAGATATTAACGACCTCGCCAAGCTTATTCAGCAAGACCCTGGCCTTAGCGCCTACTTACTAAAAATCAGTCACAGCGTGCACTACAGCCGCGGCAACCCCGCACGCAACCTTACCGCGGCCATTCGCCGACTGGGCCTCAATGCGGCGCGCGACCTAACCGCAAGCTACGCCCTGAAAGCACTGTTTTTAATCCAAGACACCGCCGTTAAATCCAGCATGCGTGATATTTGGCGACGCAGTGTGTACACCGCCTCCCTCGCCCATGTTATGGCCAGGCACTGCGGCTTCGACCCCGACCGCGCATTGCTCGCCGGGCTAATTCAAGATATAGGCGCGCTACCTTTACTCGCCAATTTAAAGGACTTTCCAAGCCTGACCTCTGAGCCAAGCGCAATAAAAGAATTACTTAACGAATTTACCGGCAAGATCAGCGGCCTGATTTTGCACAATTGGCACTTTGACGAAGAACTGATTCTTGTCGGCTTAAATCGAGAAAACTGGATGCGGGATAAAAATCCAACTGCGGATTTAGCAGATTTAATACTGATTGCCCGCTACCACACCTATCTTGACGAACGCAGTCACGGCAAGTTGCCACAACTGTCGCGACTGCCCGCTTTCAAAAAATTACATCTGCAAGAAATGGGGCCGGAACAAGGCTTGGCCTTCCTATCCGAAGCGAAACAAGAAATTAGCGAGCTGCGCAGTGCACTGCTGTAATGACACTCGAAACATATTCACATGCCAACTTACACACTAAAGTCACAATGAATTAGGGCGCTCTCGCCATCAAAAAGTTGACCGAATGCAAACCTAATAGTGCTTGCAACATGACCCAGTCTTGAATCAAACCAGATGACATAAACGCACTTCGTCAAAGTCGGGTATATCTATGGATCATTGCAACGCGATAACTTACTATTAACATCAAGTTATAATTTAATGATAATGGAGGGTGTTTTGGAATCAAAAACTGCTCGATTGACGGTATTGATTGATCCGGCAAAAAAAACGGCGCTTGAGGAGCTTTGTGCCACTCAAGATCTCACCCCATCACAGGTAGTGCGCCAACTCATTCGTGGTTATTTAGCTGATCACGGTGTCAGTTACAGCACCAGCCCAGCGGTCCCAAAAGGCCCAAAAGGCCCAAAACCTAAAAACTAGCGCCCTTATCGAACACCGAGCAGACGGTGCACAACCGTTATCCACACCGCCATCAGCGTCCTATCGCCACCCTGTAGATAACCACAATAATAGCGAGCGGCCTGCGCCGCGACCACAGCCCTGTTTGCCACACACCCTCATAAGCCGCAAACGCTGCACACACCTCCTTTTTAACACCGGAAGAGTAAAGAACCGCGCTGAGATCAGCCCTGCCCGAATACTGACGAAACCACCGGAAGCGCAGCAGAGACGTCGCGCATCGTCCTTTTACGCGCGTTAATATGAATGTGACTTCCACGGCCAATAAATGATAATATCATTATAATGCTATTATCATACTGAGTAGCGCATATCGTCTGCGCCCACAGCCATAACCCGTTGCGTGCTCGATGAGGTTCCTACTCCATAAGGCCGAACTGAGTGCAAAAATAGACTCACTTACACTGAAGGAAAATTCGGCTTGCCTTATAGAGCACATCTTTTGTCACTCCGAGTAGGGCACGCACTTCGTGAGGCATTTGCCGACGGCTATTCCCGTGGCGATCTAGGCAAAGACGTTATAGCCGGGATAACGGTTGGCATTATCGCGATACCACTAGCAATGGCACTGGCCATAGCCAGCGGTGTCGCACCACAATATGGTTTGTACACGGCACTGATCGCCGGCGCCATCATCGCGCTGACCGGCGGGAGTCGTTTCAGTATTTCTGGGCCCACCGCCGCCTTCGTGGTTATCTTGCATCCGCTAGCAGCAGAATATGGCTTAGCAGGTATATTGCTAGCATCAATTATGGCTGGCAGTATTTTGGTGGCCATGGCCTACGCGCGACTCGGCCGTTTTATCGAGTACATACCCGAATCGGTCACCCTGGGATTTACCGGCGGCATCGCCATTGTCATTGCCGTATTACAGATCACCGATTTTACCGGCATGACAATCAATAACATGCCCGAACATTTCATCGACAAACTCATCGCCATCGCCAGTCATTTCCAACAAATCGATTTAGTCAGCTTTGCAACCGGGCTGTTCACGCTTGCCATCATGATAGCGTGGCCGCGACTTGGCAGCCGCATTCCAGCGCACTTACCCGCGCTAGCACTAGCCTGCCTATTAGGCATTGTATTAAGTTGGCAAGGTATTGAACTGGACACCGTTGGCTCCCGCTTTCATTACTTACTCCCCAGCGGCGAACAAGCCCCCGGCATACCTCCTTACCTACCCACCTTTGACTGGCCATGGAATAGACCCGGTGCTGACGGACACGCACTAGCGCTTTCCCTGAACTTAATTTCAGACCTGTTACCGGTGGCCTTTGCCATTGCCATGCTTGGCGCCATCGAATCTTTGCTATGCGCAGTCGTACTCGACGGCATGTCAGGTAAGCGACACAGCGCCAACAGCGAATTACTCGCGCAAGGTTTAGGTAATCTTATCGCGCCCTTCTTTGGCGGCGTAACAGCAACCGCAGCTATTGCGCGCTCGGCAACTAATTTCAAGGCCGGGGCGGTATCACCTATTGCAGCCATCGTTCACTCTGTCGTTATATTAATCAGCCTATTACTCCTCGCTCGAGTCTTGGCATATATCCCTATGCCAGCCATGGCCGCACTGCTTATGGTAGTGGCTTGGAACATGAGCGAAGCAGCAAAATCTGTAAAACTCGTGCGCACATCACCGACCAGCGATGTACTGGTATTTTTGACCTGCCTATCACTGACTGTTTTTTTCGATATGGTAATCGCCATCAGCACAGGTATCGTATTGGCGTCACTGTTATTTATGAAAGAAATTGCAGCCCTTACCGATGTAGTCGACATTACCAACAACCCCAATTTTGTTCACACAACACCACCAAAGGATATTAAGATTCTAAAAATTCGCGGCCCCTTATTTTTTGCTGCCGCGGATCGCATCGTCGGAGAACTCTCTACACAAACAACGGGGATAAATGGTCTTATTATTCATCTACAATATAGCGCTTACCTAGACGCCGGCGGACTCGCCGCCATAAAGAAATTAATTTCCCACTGCGAAAAAAATAACATATCGATTCGGTTTTCAAGCTGGCAATTTCAACCTTTGAAAATCCTAGCCAAAGCACGAGAAGAGAACTCGGTAGCGCTAAGCGTATCTTTTGCCACCCTGGACGATGCAATTGAAGACGCCTTAAAAGAAGGAGCACTATTATGAGGCTAGATAATGCGATTGCATTGGGAAAAACAGGTGCCTGGAAAGAAGCACAGGTCAGAATCAGACCCGGTAATCTAGCGCAATGGTTTGTGATGCTTTTCGACCATCAAAGTAAATCCTTTGTATTTGCCGATAATGACGATACACCAATCGTCACAGAAGATTTAAATACCTTAATCCCCTTAATTAAATCGCTTGGATTAAGTGATTTCACCGTTTTTTTATAAGTTTTAGGAGACAAACAATGAGCGACCTACCGCCGTGCCCAAAATGCGAATCGAGCTACGTATACGAAGTCCAATCCCTATTATCTTGTCCCGAATGCGGTTTTGAGTGGAATCCTAATGAAGAAGTGACGACGGGAAACGAACTTATTATCAAAGATGCTAACGGTAATATTTTAGCCGACGGCGACTATGTAACACTCATTAAAGACCTTAAAATTAAGGGTACATCAAACACCGCCAAAATCGGTACCAAAGTGAAAATTGGTCGTCTAGTTGAGGGTGATCACAACATTGATTGCAACATCAAAGGTATCGGCCCAATGATGCTAAAGTCTGAGTTCGTTAAGAAAAGTCAGTAATTGACCTGGGATGGATACGGTGCGCTATCAAACAGAAATTTGAAAGTGAGCAAATGTGGAACATCTCCCTTAACATCAGATGTCAAACTGAATGCGACAAGGGAAAATGCGCTAATACCGATCAGGGCCAACCCCATAGAATTCAGCCTCTATCCGGAAATATAGTCACGACTACTACAAATACCCCCGATTTAGGGGGTATTGAGGCGTACACCACCACTCTATGATTACCTTCATCCTAGGTAATTTACGAGTAAGCTCATGAAAAAGATAATATTCTCAGCCGTGATCCTCACGCTGATAACTGCCTGCGCCGGTGTAGGCGGCAGCCCAAAAGCCGTTGAGCCCATCGCTCTAACGAATGCAGCAGTTTTCGCAGGACAAAACAAAGTGCTAATAGGCGACTTCCGCGTCACCTTTATCACCTTCGACAAAACCTCTGCCACCGCCAAGAGCGGAATGTTTAGCAGTGACACTGGCTATGCTAGCAGCAGTATGAAAGCGACTTTAACCGGTGTTCCGGATGACGTTATGCAAGCCGTCACTGACGCTGCTTACCAAAATTTCATCGCTGGCCTAAAAAGTAATGGCTACACCATTGCCGACGAAAGCGCGCTAACCGGCAACACCACATGGCAAAAAATTAAACAAGAAGCCAGCCCTATAAAAAACACCTCGTCTTTTAAAATGATCACCGGCGGCAGCCGTGAAGACGCAACGTTTGCACCAAGCGGACGCACCCTAATGGGCAGAGCTATTGGTGGCGGCACGCCATACGAAGCCTATGACGTGGCCAACCAATTGAGCACACCTATTCTCAATGTTAATTACACGGTACATTTCGTCTACTTTGGCAGTGAAACTGACTACAAATCCAATTCCTACTCAAATATTAAAGGCGCGGAGTATTCTGCAGAAGTCAGCGTTGGCCAAGGTGTTCACGTTACTCCTGGCTCGGGCATAGACTTTATGCGGGGCGTTAACAGTACCTTCAGCCACCCCAACGGTGCCGTACACATTAAGGCGCCGGTCGTTATTCCTGGCGGCTACGGTACAAGCGAAGACTCGACCAGTGGCATGCAAAAGGCCGCCAACGTGTTTTCATCGGTGTTGGGCGCTGTCAGTGGCGGCACTTCAAGCACTAAAGAAATCAGTGTTGTCGCCAATCCAGGCGAGTATAAGGTCAAAGCAAGCGCAGCACTGACTGAAGCTAATAAACGCGTACTCGGTGCCTTAGCCGCAGCGCGATAATATTTTCGCAGTGTCACCTTTAAAAGGGTCAGCGAGCGCGTTGCTCACTGGCCCTTTTTTGAGATATCGCACATCAACAAATGCCGTTAGGAAATTGCTCTGGCGGCCTTTTTATTTTCACAATATTCCAAACGCCAACATTGCATTGGCGACTTTCTTAAAGCCCGCTATATTAGCGCCCTTGGCATAGTCAACATAGCCATCGTCCTGCACGGCAAACTCCAAACAATTCTTATGGATATTTCCCATAATCTCGCGCAGCATCCCCTGCAGTTCCTCTTCTTTCAAGCTAATTCGCGTACTGTTTTGGCTCATTTCCAAACCGGATACGGCGACACCGCCCGCATTAGCGGCCTTGGCCGGCCCAAATAAAATTCGCGCATTCCGCAGCACCGCAATAGCATCATTGCTGCAAGGCATATTCGCGCCTTCAACGACAGCCTTCACGCCATTTTTCAGCAGAACTTTAGCCTCTTTCTCGTTCAGTTCATTTTGCGTTGCGCAGGGCATGGCAACATCACAAGATACGGACCACGGCCTTTCACCGGCATGAAAGCGAGCACCAGAATATACCTCCGCGTAACTTGCTAAACTTCCACGCCCCTGACTTTTTTGATCAACTATCCACTGAATCTTTTCATGATTAAGTCCATCGGGATCGTGAATAAAACCGGTGGAATCAGACATGGTGACAACCTTGGCGCCAAGTTGAATGGCCTTCTCTGCGGCATGCGTCGCCACATTGCCCGCCCCCGAGATCGCAATAACTTTACCGTCAATGGTGGCTTTATCTTGTTTAAACATATGATCTAAAAAATACACCACACCGTAGCCAGTAGATTCTTTGCGAACCAAGCTGCCACCCCATTCCAAGCCCTTACCCGTTAGCACACCAACGTAGCGATTAGTTATGCGCTTGTACTGGCCGAACATATAGCCGATCTCGCGGGCGCCCACACCAATGTCACCTGCGGGAATATCCGTGTCTTCACCCACATGCCGATATAGCTCGGTCATAAACGACTGACAAAAACGCATGATCTCGCGATCAGACTTTCCTTTAGGGTTAAAATCAGCCCCTCCCTTTCCGCCGCCCATTGGCAAGCCGGTTAAACTATTCTTAAAGGTTTGCTCGAAAGCGAGAAACTTCAAAATATTTTGATTGACACTTTTGTGGAACCGCAGACCGCCCTTGTAGGGGCCGATGGAATTATTATTTTGTACTCGATAGCCCCGCTGCACCCTGACATTGCCCGCGTCGTCTTCCCAGCACACACGAAAAGAAACTACACGATCTGGCTCAGTGATACGGCGCAAAATTTGTGCCTCGTGGTAAATAGGCTTATCACGTATATAATCGAAGATATCAACTGCAACTTCGTAGACAGCCTGATGAAACTCGGTTTCGCCTGGGTTCCGACGGACAACACCGTCCATAAATTGTTCTAAATCAACGTACTGAGTCACTGACATGCGGCCATCCTCATAAATAGGACTAGATCTTAGCAGATATCAGATATAGCACACGACCAGCAACACTCGTTATCGAGTCTTTCGATGCAAAATAAATTCACTCTCGGCTCACCGTAAAACTGAGAATCTAATGAGTCCACAGCACTAAAATAACGATTAAGATACGTGGTAAATGCATCCATCCGATGCAAGTTAATTACACTCGATTTACGTCAGCGACAGAGCGAGATGGGGCCATATCAATCATTGTGTCGCGACGACAAACTGTGACTTAGCTCAAATATTGACACTGTAAACTTCAGGGGATATCTTGGCCTCGCCTAGATATTGCGAGCCATGCCATGAGCACAGAAAATCAGCATTACCCTCACCTCTTCACGCCCCTCGATCTGGGTTTTACCCGCCTTAAAAATCGGGTCGTCATGGGCTCGATGCACACCGGTCTAGAAGATCGCTTTTGGCAATTCCCCAAACTTGCCGCGTACTTCGCGGAACGCGCCAAGGGCGGCGTTGGCCTTATGATTACCGGCGGTTACAGCCCCAACCGAAGTGGCTGGCTTTACCCCGGCGCCAGTACCTTTAACTCCCGCCTAGATATCCGCAATCATCGTAAAGTCACCAAGGCGGTACACGACGCAGGAGGCAAAATCTGCCTGCAAATTCTTCATGCCGGTCGCTATTCCTATCATCCCTTCTCTAAAACTGCTTCAACGAGCAAAGCGCCGATCAATCCATTTAAAGCGCGCGCCTTAAGTACCCGCGGCGTGGCCAGCACAGTGAACGACTTTGCCCATACCGCGCTGCTGGCCCAAAAAGCCGGTTATGACGGCGTCGAAATAATGGGCAGCGAAGGCTATTTAATTAATCAATTTTTGGCGCCGGCCACTAACAAGCGAAAAGACCGCTATGGTGGCAGCCCCGAAAATCGACGCCGCTTTGCCGTGGAAATCGTCAGTGCCGCCCGCAAAAAAGTTGGCGCTAATTTTATTATTATTTTCCGTTTATCAATGCTTGATTTAGTGCCCGACGGTTGCACTAGAGAAGAGATAATAGACCTCGCCCGAGAGATTGAAGCCGCCGGCGCCACCCTAATAAACACCGGTATTGGCTGGCATGAAGCGCGTGTACCCACCATTGTCACCTCGGTGCCCCGCGCCGCATTCAGCGAAGCCACCGCCGCCGTAAAGCAGGCGGTCAACATTCCCGTTATCGCGTCTAACCGTATTAATATGCCGAATATTGCCGAGCACATTTTGGCTAGCGGCCAAGCCGATATGGTATCGATGGCCAGACCGATGCTGGCCGATGCAGAATGGGTGAATAAAGCTGCCAGCAATCGCAGCGAGCAAATAAATACGTGTATCGCCTGCAACCAAGCCTGCTTGGACCACACCTTTCAATTAAAGCGCGCCAGTTGCCTGGTCAACCCCCGCGCCTGCCACGAAACTGAACTGGTCTTTAAGCCCACAGCCAAGGCCAAGAAAATTGCCGTCATCGGCGCCGGCCCTGCAGGGCTATCCTGCGCCACCGCGGCAGCAGACTGCGGCCACGACGTGCATTTGTTTGATCAAGCAGACAAGATCGGCGGTCAATTCAATTTAGCCAAGACGATCCCCGGCAAAGAAGAGTTCGATGAAACACTGCGCTACTTCGGTACACAAATTGAGCGCTCCGGAGTGAAACTCACGCTTAATCACCGCGTAGCGAAACCTGAACTCATCAACGGCGCTTACGATGACATTGTTATTGCGACAGGCGTGAGCCCACGCGCGCTGAGTATTCCAGGTATCGACCACCCCAAGGTGGTTTCCTACATCGATGTATTAAAAGGTAATGTCACCATCGGCAAGCGCGTCGCCCTTATCGGCGCCGGCGGTATCGGCTTTGACGTAGCGGAGTACCTCGCCCACGATCACAGCGCCGAACTCCCACAAAGCATCGCCAGCTGGTCTGCCGAGTGGGGTATTGATCAACACAGCGCAGAACGCGGCGGGCTAGTAGCTGGCAATCCCGAACCCTCACAGCGGGAGATATTCCTGCTTCAGCGCAAAACCACCGCACTGGGTAAAGATCTAGGCAAAACCTCTGGCTGGGTACACCGCGCCACACTCAAAAACAAAGGCGTTAACATGCTGGCTGGCTGCAGCTACGACCGTATAGACGACCAAGGCCTGCATATCAGCCAAGACGGCAAACAGCGCCTATTAGAGGTAGACCACATTGTAATCTGCGCAGGACAGGAACCACTTCGCGAGCTTTACAATTCGGCGTCTGAACAAGACGCAAAAGCCAGCCCGCGCTACCACCTCATCGGTGGCGCAAATATCGCCTCGGAACTAGATGCCAAACGCGCAATACGCGAAGGTGCAGAACTGGCGGCGAGCTTTTAAAGCCTGTAAACGCGAGGAAATGTAAGGCCATACATTTTCTAACTATAGAAAAAAAGCCACTTAGCGATTAACTAAGTGGCTTTTTATTTCTTTTAAAATCGACGCACTGCGATTATTCGGCACCTTCGTTTGCAAAACCTTAAAGGGTTTTCAAGTATTCAATAATAGCTTTGCGCTCGGCGTCATTTAATACATCGCTAAACACATGCCCGCCATTACCTTGGCTAAACATCGCGGTGTTGTAAATCTTCCGGCTCTCTACGTCCTGATTACTCAGTATTGGCGGATTAGTAATATTCCAACTCAATAAAAGATTAGAAAACAGTGAATTTACCGGTATTTGCAAAATGGTATCCACCAGCGGATCAAGCGGCGTGCAATCTAAATAGGGCAAGGTGTTATCACCACCGCACGCTAACTCGTCGTAATCCCAGCCCATATTCTGCTGGTCGTAGGCGCGGGCAAAATTATAATCAAAACCCATTACCACTTGGCCTTGCTGATCGGCCCGAGCGGGTTTAGACACTCTGCGCCAAATTGCCGGACGTGAAGTTGAATCCAACACGGCAGCCACCGTTGGCACAGAACCATTATGCAAATAGGGTGCGGTTGCCCAAACACCGTAGAGCGGCGGCGCGGCATATCCTTTGGGGCGACCATTGCGCAATGATTCCATATTCTGAACACGGCAATCCTGCGCGGTATCGGCGGTCTCAGGGTAGCCCACAAACGTGCCAGATAAGCCTTGGTTTGTACCTTCGTTAAAGGTGTCTAAACGAACGCGATCAGTGTCAATAATATCGATGGGTGTGATGTAACTCGCCATGCCCTCCAAAGCGGGACTTGCCAAATAACTTGTATCATTTACGTAATGCGGCGAGTACGCGCCGTGACACCCCGCACAACTGCCATTGCCTTCAGCCGGTTGTTGCACAGTATTATTAATGTTCCCAGTCCACAGGTTTTTTGTGTGAAACAACACCGCGCCCTGTTCTGCCAACGGCTCGTTAATCTCGCCGGGGTACTCTGGCGACTTCTGCGCCATAATCCAGTGGTCGCCGTACTGAACGTTTTCACTCATCCATTGATCAACACGCTCCATATCAAAAATGCCGGGAGCCTCGCCGTCGATCAACGGGTTTTTATCAAGCAGCGGATAAAAAAGTGCGAAATCCACTCGCACCGCGTCGCCAGAGAACATCGCATCGACAAACTTTACTGGCCGATGCCCAACGTTCCACCATGCCGGCGTATCACCAGTGGCCGTCGAACCATTATTAAGAATTTGCCCAAAGGAAATTGGATCTTGATTTTCAAAACTCCCAAGTAATGCCAGCACATTGGCAAACTGCGCATTGTTCGTACCGCGAACCCGTCCACCAAAACCTGCGCGATCAATAACTAACGTTCCCGCACCGCCCAAAGCACCAAAATCACGCGCAGAGGTGCTGGCATCCAGCAAGCCGCCACCTGCACCGTAGTGGTAATCAAGACCGTCGGCGGTTTCCACCGGCGTGCTGTGGCAGCCTTGGCAGTTGGCCGCAATATAGCCGCTGTAACTGCCATCATTATTGCGTGTTTGGGTTAAACCCTGCGGCAAAGTACCAGAGCCACCATTGCTTAAATTGGGATCTTCGCCCTGCAAAGGGTAAGGGTTGCGAGGTGCATCTGGGCCGCTCAAAACGGGACCGAAGCCGTGGCGCTCGGCAACTAACTGATCGAAATTATCGGGCCGACCCGGCAAGCCCCAAAGCAGCCACATCATATTGTATTGATCGGCACTAATAGCCGACAAACCGTGCGGCTGCTGACCCGCAAACGTCGTCGCCGCACCCAGCTGGCCGTTGCCTTCCATAATCGGTGCGCCCTTGGCGTAACTCTCACGCAATTGGCCACAGGTTTCTGGATGAGGCCTTTCGCCCACTAACTCAGGATCAATATGGCAATCCTTCCAAAAGGCATTAAAGGCCACCGCTTTGCCGTTGCTTATGCCAGGCTGCACCAGCGAACGTGGGTCAGGGGGTAGCAGCGCACTGTCAGGGCGCGGATTGCCATTATCATCTGCACCGCAGTAATCAAACCAAACATGGCCGCCACGCGCGCTGCCCAGCAAAGGTTCTAAATTTGGAGCTGGGCCACTCACACCGCCACTCAAGCTACAGCTATCTGGATTATCCCAGCACGCCAGCAAGATACGCATCGCCTCATAGGGCTGACTTCCCGCCGGCCACGGCTTACCGCCGCTATGCGGTTCGCTGGGGTCACTGGGCTCAAATAACAGCGGGCTAGTCTCTACGCCACCGCCCAAGGTCTCCCATGAAGCGCGCAGCAGCCGGAAGTCATCCGCCGCATTGCTAGACAGCATTAAACCATCGCCGTCGGCGGTATCTGCCACCCCGCCGGGAATATGACAGGTGCGACAAAAGCCAGACGCGGTTTGCAAACGAGTTTGAAAGAACTCTTCCTGTGAACCGCTATTGCCCCCGTTCGGCGTGCCGCTACTACCGCCCTGCGGGTTGCCACTGCTCCCACCACCGCAGGCGGCAAGGGATAACAACCCAGAGAAAAGTAAACTATTGGCTAAGCTAAAACCGCGCATGGGGTACTCCTGAGGCCCCACGCACCGCCAACGGCGGTATGCAATGAGGCGTACTGAACTTATTTTATAGCCCAGTATGCACCACACAACAATTAATCATATTGGTAAGCTGTGCCACCGATTGTCCGGGAAAGCCAAGGTGACTTGCGGCAAGGTGGAATAACGTCTCTCGTTACAGGATTTCCAAGTATTCGATATCACTTAGAGCTGACCACTTTAAGCGTATAACTACTTTGGGACTGCGCGACCAACGATAGGTATTTGGGGAAAAAGCGGACACACGATGCGCTCCTGAACACCCGCCGCACAGAAATGGCACGGCAACACCAAAAACACCTAATCTTGGCATCACGCACGAGCCCGGTATTCATTGACCTACGCTTTTCGTAACCAGATTATGATGATTAACGGCCTATGCCATTCCTGAAGCCTCGCTTCAGAAATACGTTCTGACCTTGAAATCGCGCCATAACTAACATCTAAACTCAGCCTTTTAATCTACAGGTATCTACCTATATAAGAGCTACTGTTGTAGGCGGACAATGAAAGTCCTAGTCGGGGGTATACAATATGTCGGAGCATAAGGCGCTACTATCGAGTAGCAAGTTATTCTGGGCAGTTGCCACGACCATAATCGCCAGCAGCAATCAGGTAATTGCCGCCGCTGCCTTACCCGACGACCTGACCGGTCTCAGCCTCGACGCCTTAATGGATATCAGCGTCACCACCGTATCCAAAAAAGCCGAGCGCCTCAGTGAGGCTGCCGCTGCGGTTTACGTATTAACTGCTGAAGACATCAGACAGTCCGGCGCTCGCAACATTCCAGATGCGCTAAGACTAGTTCCTGGCGTGCAGGTTAGTCAGGTAGACGCACATACCTGGGCCGTAAGTGCCCGAGGTTTCAATTCTACGGTGTCAGACAAACTCGAAGTTCTGATGGACGGACGCAGTCTCTACACACCGTTATTTTCTGGTGTGTACTGGGACGCGCAAAACACGCTGCTGGAAGATATAGATCGCATTGAAGTTGTGCGTGGCCCAGGCGGCGCGCTGTGGGGGGCGAATGCCGTCAACGGCGTGATAAATATCATCACCAAACCCGCGGCTGAGACGCAAGGTAGTTACGTTGAGATGGGCGGCGGTACCGAACGCCGCTTCGTAGGCATGCGCTTTGGTGGGCAGCTAGGAACAACGGGGCATTTCCGCGCCTATGCCATGGGCTATGACCGAGATAATCAGGCTTTAGCTGAAAATTCCGATCCGGCATTGCGCAGTTCACTCGGCAGCCGAGATCAGGCCAGAGACAGTGCCGACATGGCTAAAATAGGCTTTCGAAGCGACTGGGCGCCCTCGGAAGTGAATGCCTTTACGGTGCAGGGCGATTATTACGACGGCTCAGACCTCGATAATCTGAATGTTGGCGGCACCACCATGCCCGTCGAGACCACGTTCTCAGGATGGAATATGTTGGGGCGCTGGAACCGTAAGCTCTCCTCCGGCGGAAATTTTAGTCTGCAAATTTACCTCGATCAGAGTCAACGAGACACGCCGCTAAGTTTGGATGAGCAGCGTGAAACCTGGGATATCGACTTCAGCCACAGTTTTGCTAATGACTTTCTTAGCCTGCGGCATAACATCGTATGGGGTGGGAATATTCGACGCTCTGATGATGAAACGGTCGGTACCACCGTGGGTTTTATCCCACCTGATCGCAGCCTCGAAACCACCGGTATCTTCCTGCAAGACACGATCGGCTTCCACAAAGACAGCCTCAAACTTACGGTTGGCACTAAATTAGAGAAAAATGATTTCACCGGCACCGAAGTCCAACCCAGTGCTCGCCTGGCATGGATCATTGACGAAGATCGCACCCTATGGGGTTCTATCAGCCGCGCCGTGCGCATCCCCAATCGCTTCGATGCCGAGCTAGGCTTGGGCGGCTTCCCCCTGGGCAACCCGAACCTGAAGGCAGAGGAAGTGGTGGCTTATGAAATGGGTTATCGCTGGCGAGTACGAGAAAATCTGTCGATAGATAGCGCGCTGTTCTACAACGACTACGACAACTTACGATCACTGGAAAAACCACCGACCCCGCCATTTTTCGCCTTTGCCAATAAGCAGCAGGGTGTGAGCCAAGGCGTGGAAGTTTCCGCCCAATGGCTGGTCAAATCGAACTGGAACCTCAAAGCCGGCTACAGCTACCTAAACATTAATCTCGATAAAGATGCTGACAGCACCGACGATGGCACCATCCCACCTGCTGAGGGCCTGGATCCCGAACACCAGTTCTTCCTAGTCAGCAATTGGGAAATCAATTCATCGCTGGCGTTTAATTCTGTCATTCGCTATGTCGATGATCTACCGAATGCACTAGGTAACAGCCAGAAAGTGCCCGCTTACACTGAACTCGACTTGCGATTGGCTTGGCAACCCTACCAGGATCTTGAGCTGTCCTTGGTGGGCCGTAATCTGATAGAAGATTCGCATCGTGAAGCCAATAGCTGGACGGCTTCTGAGATCGAGCGAGGGGTCTATGCACAGATTAATTGGCACTACTAAATCCTCGATCCGCGGTGTTAACGTCAATACCCGATTGAGCAGACTTATGTCCTGCCTGCTGCTGTTTGGGCTACTGTTTGCGAGTTATGCCCAGGCCACCACCGAGCTAGAGCGCAAGGTCAAGGCAGCATATATCTACAACTTTGCCAAATTCATTGATTGGCCTTCGCAAAGCAGCCGCGTCGGCAACGACTTTGTAATCTGTATTGCCGGGCACTCTGCTCTGGGCACGCTGATCAACAACACACTTGAAAACCGGCCCATCAAGAACCGCATCATCAACGTACGAAATATTGGCTGGTCGACACAACAATTGGACGGCTGCCACATACTTTACGTTAACAATGTAGACACCCCTGCGGTGAACCAGGTACTGGCAGTCGCGGCTGGCAAGCCCATTTTAACCATAGGAGAAAGCAGCGAATTCCTGCAAAAAGGCGGCATCATTCAGTTATTGCTCGTTGGCGATAAAGTACGCTTCAATGTTAATCAAGCTACCGCCGACAAAGTAGATTTAACCATCAGCGCTAAACTGCTTGAGGTGGCCTACCACGTCATGAGAATACAGTCGCGCGATGACGGTGACAGCGACATAACGACAACGCGACATGCCCTACTTTAGTAATGCATCTATAAGTCGCAAGCTATCGCTGACCCTCATCGCCATGAGCGCAGCGACGGTGATCTTAGCTTCGTTTGCTTTCTTGGCCTACGACTGGATCAGCACACGTCAATCCATGGTGAATGACGTCAGCAGCCTGAGCAAAGTTATCGGCAGCAACTCTACTGCCGCACTCAGCTTTAACGACCCAGGCACCGCCACTGAAGTACTTAACGCCTTGAGTGCCCGCGAGCATATCCAACTCGCCTGCATCTACAAGCAGGACAGCGCTGAAAATACTGCGTTTGCTTTTTACATCAAGGACGGCCGAGATATTGGCTGCCCAACCCGCCCGGCCGAAAGTGAAGTTGCCTTTAGCTTCTCTGATATGAGCATCTCCAGCCCCATCACTCTCGATCAGGAAGTAGTTGGAACGGTGTACATGAATCAGAGTCTGGACGAACTCTGGAATGCGGCCACTGTGCATTTACAGGTTATATGCGTGGTCATTGCGACCGCTCTAGGCTTTTCGCTACTGGTTGCATCACGACTGCAACGACAGATCACCCAACCTATTCTGAGTCTCGCCACGACCGCACAAAATATCACCGCGAGTAAAGATTACAGTCTGCGCACGCCGGCCGCAGGTCAAGATGAAGTGGGGAAACTGATCGAACACTTCAATTCCATGCTCAGTGAAATTGAAACGCGAGATGCTGAAGTACGCCGTGCCAAGGAGCAGTTACAAGAGCAAGTTAAACAAACCATGCTTGCCTACACAGAACAGCAGCAAACCATGCAACGCCTCAAGGATACTCAGCGCCAACTGGTGCAGACAGAAAAAATGGCCTCGCTCGGTGGTTTGGTGGCGGGCGTGGCCCATGAGATAAACACGCCCGTTGGCGTCGGCGTCACCGCAGCGTCCACCCTGAAATCACGTACCAAGGATTTTCAAGAGAGCTATGAAAACAATACTTTGACGGCAACTGGCCTGAAACAATATGTTGAAATGGCCACTTTATCTTCACGCATGATACTCACCAATCTAGAACGAGCCGCCGAGCTGATTCAGAGCTTTAAACAGGTAGCAGTAGACCAGACGAGCTCTGAACAACGTGAGTTTGAACTTGCTGGCTACCTGAAAGAGATTCTCCTGAGCCTGCGGCCAAAGCTTAAGGCAAGCAAGCATGTTGTTGAAGTGAATTGCCCATCCGGCATCATGGTTAACAGTTATCCCGGCGCCTTTTCGCAAATCATGACCAACCTCATTATGAATTCGCTAATCCACGGCTTCGAGTATCAGGAAGAAGGCAAAATTACGATCAACGCCTCCCTTAAGGGTGGCGAAATTCACCTACATTATGAAGACAATGGCGTCGGTGTATCAGTAGAAAATCAGGCGAAAATATTTGACCCATTTTTTACAACCAAGCGTGGATTCGGTGGCAGCGGCCTGGGCCTACATGTTGTGTACAACCTAGTTACACACACGTTAAACGGTCATATTACTATGAATAGCAAACCTGGAGAGTTCATGGCTTACGACATCACTTTCCCATTGCAAGAGGGCCTACGTCATGAAAAACAAGTATGAAACGGACGGTATCGCTAGCGATGATATCTTGAGATTGGCAGATGATGTTGTTGCTGATAACCGCCGCAAGAAACCGTGGAAGCTCCTGGTCGTTGATGATGAAGAAGAAGTCCACTCCGTTACCAATCTGGCCCTCGACGGCTTCGAATTTGCGTCCCGCCCCCTACAAATCATTGATGCATATAGTGGCGCGGAAGCCAAAAAAATTATGGCTGAGGAAAACGATATCGCCATGATTTTACTCGACGTCGTCATGGAAACCGAACAAGCAGGTCTTGATGTCGTCAAATATATTCGTGACGAACTCGGCAACCGCTTCGTACGCATTATTCTGCGCACTGGCCAACCTGGCCAAGCCCCCGAGTACAAAGTAATTACTGAATACGATATTAACGATTACAAACAAAAGACCGAACTCACTCGCGAGAAAATGTTCACTCTGGTCTACACCAGCCTGTCCTGCTATCGCGACATGATGGCATTAGAGGCTAACCGCCACGGCCTTGAAAAGGTGATTGAGGCTTCCGCGCGTATTTTTGAGTTGCGCTCACTTGAACAGTTCACTCAAGGCGTACTTGAACAGCTGACAGCCCTACTTTACCTTGATCAAGATGCGGTGCTGGTAAAGGCGGCTGCGCTGGCAACAGAGCCGCAGGACAAGCGACTGAATATCGTAGCCGCTACCGGGCGTTACTCAGAGTATGTGGGCAAAAACGCCGAAGAGGTGCTTGAAACTGACGTGTTCAATCTGATTCTGCAGGCACGTGAAACAAAGGAAAATGCCTATGGCGAGGATTTTTGTGTGGATTTCCACGTCACCCAATCGGGAACGGAACAAATTATTTATGCCAGCGGTAGCCAACCTCTGAGTATTCCTGGTCGGCACATGATTGATCTGTTCTCGCACAATGTCGCGATTGCGCACGAAAATGTGAGCATTATCGAAGACAAAAAATAGTAAAAAATCAACGACAAGGCACTATCAACTACGCCTTTCATGGCTGGCAATAAATCTTGCATAGCCTTGGCGCAGGATGCGATCAAAACCTGAACGCGAAAGAATATTCGGGAAAGCCAAGGTGAATTGCGGCAAGGGGGAATTACTGCCGCAGTATTTAAGTGCTCGGTATTACTCGGCGCAGGCTACTTCTGGATATAACTGATTTTAGACAGTGCGACCGCGCAGCATCGACACCACTAATTTGTGCCCAAATGCTATCTGGCTCTTCAAGTAACCACTGAACTTGGGCAACTCATCTTCAATGTCTGACACCCGACTGTTGTAGAACATATGCAGCGACGGCTCAACGATACAATCTTTATGAAGATTTTCCGTCGGAACAATGACCAGTTTAGGCAAGGGAAAAATCTGCATCACTTCCACAGCGGGAGTATCACAAGTTTTGCACTTTCCACGCTGAACTGCTGGTGGTGGCCGATACGCTTTGTACTCAAGAGACTCCGGACTCGGCAGAACCACATCTTTGGCTCTGTAAATACTGATGTCGGAAAACGGAGCTTGGTTAAACTCTTGGCAAATTGTGCAGTGGCAATAAGCGCGCAGAAGCGGCACGCCTTGAACGGAAAATGTTGTTTCCCCGCAAGAGCACTGACAGGCATGATGATTTTCCAATATATAAGCTCCCTAGCTTGAATGACGGTAAATGTGAGCCTCTATTGTCGCTCTAAATCCCCCATCACTACCGCTTGATCAATCTGCACATGCGGCAGCCTCAACTCATTTAACCACATTGGCGCACCTTGCTCGCCCTGCAAAACAGCAAGGCTTGCCGCTGTGCCGGCGAGCAAAATTCAGTCTATGTCTGCATGAAGACTTAAGCTCTAATAGTAATCGGTCAGAATATTATTCAACGCCATCAAACCAATCATTAAAGCCGTGTTCCGAATGCGGGCCGATGTGCAACTGCTCAAGAACACCATAGCCGACCTCATCACCGCAGCGAGCGATGACGGTTTGCTGTATATGGATGTTTTCAAGGGCGAGGGGATTGGCATCCTCACAATTCCAACTTTCTCCAGCAATGGCCAACTCACCCTGCCACACCCCGTGCCCCCACTCCGGGTGCATATAACCCAGTCCTTTCATGCGGTGCAGCATTACCGGCTCAACACGGATCTCGAGTTGCTCGCCATTTTTATTATTCATTAAAAAAGTGCCCGACAATGCCTGACGGGTTCCGGGTTTAAACTTTAGCTGATGGCCAACGCAGCCTTGCCAAAGTTCCATTGCAGGATCGTTAATCTCAATGCTTTCCGAGTTGCTGTGAATCGGGACAATGGCCTGATCGGTATGCCATTGATAGCCGCTCTGATCTTCAAACCATCCCGCCAAGGTGCAGCGGTTTTCCCAGTGAATCGGCAACCACATAAAGTGCAGCGGCTGGAAATTATCGATCGGCGCGCCGCCCGTATAGGAAGCGCCCACTGGACGAATTCCCCACGAGCGATCTTTAAGCCCAAAGGTATTTTCAGCATGAACCTTTAGCTCGCGCCCTTCTACGCGAATGCTACCTTGCCAAGATCCGAACTGGTCGATGCGGGTCGCATCCATCACCAGATGCCTGGCGTTGCGCAGGGTCTGGCGGCCTTCAGGAATCACGCCCGTTTTAGGGGTGAAAACAAGATCGCACTCTATATTGGTTTCGTTGGCCTCAATCACCAATCGGTGGCGCCCCATGGGCTCAAGTATGGTGAGTTTGAACGGACCAACATCCAGATCGGTGGGTTCATTGGATGCCCGACGCGAACCATGAAAGGCGTATTGCTTTCCGTCTACCACCAAACTGAAGCTGCAATCGACGATGCCGAGATTGGGGTAACGACACAGCCCAATGCCAAAATAAAACGAGCCATCTTTCGCGTGGCCGTTATACCAGAAGCGGTCGTAGGTGAAACGATCACTCGCAGCCGTTTGTGAAATCGGCTCGGCGGTTTGGTGTACGGGGTAGTCGTCCAGTTTACTAATCATGTGTGACTGTCCTCAGGCCGAAATTTCAGAGAGAATTTTTTCGAGGTACTTCACCTCAAAGCACTGGTTGAAGTGGCTATTGATGGCATCCTGACCATTTTGCCCAATTGCCATACGCCCCAGCAGGAGTGCAAATCGCAGACCGGCAAAGACCAGGTAATAGTGAAGGTGCTCTACGCTGTAACCGGTCTGTTGCGCCCACGTCTGCACCGATTCCGCTCGGCTAGGAAAACCTTCCAGCGGAGGAAAATCCAAGCCGTGGCAAAACAGCTCATCCATATAAATCCACCAGGCGAGGTCTTGCAGCGGGTCACCCAGCGCCACCATTTCCCAGTCCAACAGCGCCGCCACGTCGGTCTTGTCCGAGGTAAAGATCACATTGGCCATCCGGGAATCACCCCAGCACAGGCGAATAGCCTGTTCCTTGGGTTGATGCTCTCGCAGCCATTTAAGAATGCGCTCCGCCGCATCGTGTGGCTGAAACTTACCGTCACGGTTAAAAGCCCACTGGTAATAGTTCTCCCAGTAGCTCAACTGCTCATCCAGATTTCCAGGAAGGGCGCAGTCCTTGAGCACGCCACATATCGAGGGCTTACTAATATCAACCTGGCTGACCTGAGCGAGGCGGTTCAAACCTGCATTCCACACCTGACGGCGTGTTTCTGGCGACTGCTCGGTAAGCCAGCCATCCATGTGATAAGGGGGAATATCCGGGGGAATCAGACCCTCGGTTTTTTTCATGATGTAAAAGGGTTTACCTAAAACCGCACCGCTTAATTCCTTGGCGACAATCTCAGGAACAGGCAGATCAGTATCGGCACTGAGCATATCAATGACTTGGCATTGGATATCCAGGTCGTACTCAGGGAAGACAAGATAATCGCCTCGGGGCTCAATACGCGCGACATAGGAGTGAGTCGCACCACCGTGCCTTGCATCAAACACCATGGTGATATTGGACATGCCCGTGCCCTCGGGCACAGTCAAGCTTGGAATACTGACGTCGCTACCGAGCTGAGCGGATAGCCATTGCTCAAGCTTGCTACGGGTTTCTTCCGGATTATCCAGTACCGGCGTAGGACGTATATCCTGGTTTTCAAAGTCTGGAGACAGGGTTGGTTCTTCACTCATGACAGGGCCCATTGTTATGTTATTTGCTAGCCAATCATTTGATGCTAACACGAATTAGTTAACGGTGTTAATATAATAATCAAAGAGGAATACAAATGAATAAAAATGTGCGCAGGGTGGGACGACCAAGTGTAACGAGCCGGGAAGAGATCCTGGCCGCTGCCGTGGCGCTATTACAGCAAGAAGAGCTATCGGCACTGAGCTTGCGGCAACTAGCGAAGCAGTTGGACCTCAGCCCCACCTCGTTATACCGCTATTTCGAAAGCAAGCAGCAACTGATTACGGCTTTGGGGGAAAACCTCATCTCACTGGATGCCGCATCTTTACCCGCCCGTTTTTCCAGCGAGCAGCGCCTTGAAGCCCTGTTAAACCAACTCCGGCGCCAAGTCTTAACGCTTCCGGGTCTATTGCCGCAGTTCAATAGCGCGCTGCCAGCCGAGGCCATGGTGCGGACCATTGCGGACCTTGCGCAGCCCATTATCGACATGAACATAGAACGGGGTGAGGCAATACGCCACGCCCAGTCTCTATTGTGGATGACGCTGGGCTTTGCGCTGTTTGAAACATCATCAAGCGCAGACAATATTGCGGGCCTGTTTTTAGACCTTCCAGCCGAGCTGCAGGCAACGTCGAAGCATCTCGTGCTCAACAATCACGAACAGCTGTGGAGGGAAGTCATGGCGAGAAATATACGAGGAATTGCGGCCTTAAATGCCGGCATCTAAATGAAGATGCGACCTAAAAGCCCCGCGAGGCTTCAACGTTTTTTTGCCATCGCGAAACACCAGGCATAATAATTCGCACAATCGTCACGGTGTCGGCGATCAGTGGGCCTAAATTTCATTTTTTGCTTGGCAAGCTTGTCTGTCAATTGTGAGTATGACGCCCCACCGCGCCTTTCTGGTCACGTGCGTTGCCTTGTTAGTTGCTTTAATCACCGGTATACGGCCTTAGCAAACTTTCAAAATATGTTATTGATAATTTAATTTGTCGAGACAGTTCATCTTCAGAGTCTCTTGAAGCCGCTACATCCTGTCGTTGCCTCTTTATAATCTCATCTCGGGGGTCATCTACGCCGCGATACTCCTCTTCAATGAGCCCCTTAATTGAGCGAACAAGCCTATTAAAACTTCCGTTGATTTTACGCCCCTGCTCCTTCACATCTGCTCCCCAAAGTACTTCACCTTCGATCAATGCGGTATCGAGTTCATTCATTGCCATTGTTAACGGTTCTAGTCGGTTTTTGTAAACATACCACCTAGCATCAGCCTTATCTTGTAAAGTTTGTTCCGTTGGATGTTTGGCTGCATAGTCGGCTGGAAATTCGGAGGCATCCAGCCAGCCCGAACGCACTATTTCAAAATTATTTCGTACGCTATAGACAGATGAAAGTAACAATTTCGCAGCATCAAAGCGAGCCTTGCCTTGATGCTCATCCCTCCACTTATTCAATCCATATATTGCAATAAATATGGTGGTGATACCTGCCAGCGAGAGCACTATATCTTTAAAAACCGATATCAAACTTACAATTTCGCAGTTACTCATAATCAGCTCCGGCAACTAACGCCGCGGTAATCCGCCCGCCGGAGCGGAGGGCACCCAAAGCACAGCTTTGAACGGTCGGGTTAATTGCATTGCTAGGTGCTTTACTTTTCATCACAAACAAATCTCGAGTTGGTGTACCCAATATTCCGGTCATCTCTCGCAACCTGCTCTTTCATTTGAAGACAAGCATCCATTGAATTAAATGTTTCTACGACTCCCGCGTAAGTGCCTCCCATTATCCTTGCTGCGGGAGAATTCGGATCTTTATAGTATTTCTTCAACTCATATTTAGTGCTGAAGCACGCTTGCAGAAGAATTGCAGCGCAAATCACGACCATTGCTCTTGTCATCGATCTCTCCAGAGCTGGCTTGCTACCTAACGCCGTGGTCAGTGGGCCAGTGTAGTGGAGCTTTTTTATGGTAAAAGAGCGTAGCGATACCATAAAAAATGCGGAGCGTAACTGACTCCATTGCACCACATTGTTATGGTTGATAGATTCTAGGCCCCAATCAGCTCGGTTTGATGTTTTGAAAAGCTTGACGCAATTCATCAATATCCTTAAACCTAAGTCGTTTATCACTACTAAGCCCATTTTCAATAAAAAATTTCATATTTGAGGATACTCTATCAGTGCTAGTTTTTCCGGTTATAACGAAATATAGAATACGGGTTAGAGCATAAGTCTCATGTAGGACATCGTACTTATCAAATCCTTCGACTACCAAATTAGGATCATTAAAGTAGCCTTTAAAATCAGTGTTCACAGATGTTAAATGGCTATCGACAACTTTCACCAGACCGAAGTCCGCTATTTTAACAACCACTACATCATCATATTCTTTGATAAGTATATTCTTTGGACTTATATCTCGATGCAAAATATTTTTAGAATGTATGTATGTGAAGGCTCTAATAATCTGGAGACCTAACCTAACTCTTTCCTGAAAGGATAACTTTCCATTATTTTTTGAAATATACTTATCTAATGGAGAATTCATAAACTCCATTACATATTCTTTATTTGCTTCGTTGTAACTAAACACCTCGAGAACGTAAGGCGATCTTAAACCACTCATTTGTTCATATTCACGCTTAAATCTTTCAAGTTCTTTTGATGTTAGTTCTTTTTTTGCACGCTTTAATGCAAATGATCTGAGATAAAACTTATCAAAATACTTAAAAACCTGAGCGTACGATCCCTCTCCAATCAACTTCAAATCAGAAATGTTCTTTTGATTCTCAATTACAATTGAGCGCTGAGGAGAGAATATGGGAATTGTATAGTACAGCTCCATTTTTTCCGTGTTGGGTGGTATTGCGCTACCACCACTCTTGCTTAGAAAGGATTTGCAGAAAGTAATTTTTTCTCTGTGGTATTTATCTACATAAAAAGCATATTCCGATTTTTTTAAAGATCGCTCTAAAGCCTCGATAATTTCAATAGATTGAAGTAGTTCTCGACTTGGTTCTGCCCAAAAATGACTTGAGGAATCGCCTGTTGGCAGCCTTTGATTCATTGAATCAAAAAGATTGACCACTCTCATATGGAGCGTAGAAAACAAAGCCCTTAGCTTATTGTTACTAATTGACTCATATAGATCTTCATATTCATTACTAAGGCTATCAGCAAGCTTTCTATAATGTGTTTCGATTGCATTTTCAACATTCATTACTGCTAATTAATCCTTGGCACAAAAGACCATAACAGTTTGCTATCACGACTCAGGCCATTAATCACTTTGGCCCCTTATCACGGAACAGGCTTTTACGTTGATTGGAAATGTATAGGGAATTCTATGATGTAGCGACCTCGCCATTAGCGAACGTCGGTCAAACGAAGAGCGTCCCTTTATTTCTGCCATGCATTCCCTTGCCTTGATCATATCCTGTTTTTGACGAATTTCAACGAGTTAAGTAACTTAACTCGTTAGGTAGATAATGGGAATGGCTCTACTGTTCATGCCTGAAAGCAGTGAATGACTGCTAAGGTGGCACCAAATCTCCCCCCAACACCCCCGCTTGATCAATCCACAAATGGGGTAAACCCATCTCGTTCAGCCACGCTGGTGCGCCCTTTTCGCCCTGCAGCATGGCAACGGTTGCCGCTGTGCCGGCGAGCAAACACAGGGGCGCGACAACGGTGACGCCGGCCATGGGCTGATCTACTGGGCGGCCAGTGCGGGGATTTAAAATATGGCTGTAGCGTTTGCCGTCTATCACCATAAAGCGTTCGTAGTCGCCACTGCTGGCGAGGCCGCCGGTTTTTAGCGGTATTACCGCCATCGCCACGTCAGGATCGCGGGGGTTGCGGATGCCGATCTGCCAGGCGCTGCCGTCGGGGTGTGGGCCGATGACGCGGATGTCGCCACCCAATTCCACTAAGCCGTGGGCGATGCCTTGTTCTGTGCAAATCGTAGCGGCGCGGTCGGCGGCGTATTCTTTGCCGAAACCGCCAAAGTCTAATTCCATTCCCTGTTGAAGGGAGATATTGGGGGCATCCCACTGCACCTTGCTCCAGCCCACTCGCTTTAAACAAAATGCCACGGCGGCGGGGCTGGGTAATTGTCCGAGTTTAAAATTCCACACTTCACGAAGCACGCCTGAGCTAATATCAAACAGTCCGTCACTTTCGGCATAAGCGGTGGTGGCGTAGTTAATTAGCGCGCAGGTTTCTTCGTCAACAGCAACCGGGGCTCCACCGGCTGCTGCGTTGATTCGGCCGACGACGCTGTCTTCGCGGTAACGTGAGTAGGTTTGTTCAATGCGAATGACTTCCGCCTTGGCGGCATCGGCAGCGGCATCGGCCAGTGCTTGCGACGCGGCGTATAAGCGCAGTTCGCAGGGGCTGGCCATCGCCGTAAAGGGGTAGTGGTAAAGCTGCACGCCGTGTCTCTCCATCAGTCAGTAAGGGAGCATACACACGCCTACATTAAAGTCGCCAGTTAAGTCCCACAGAGAGAATATCAAATTCTACCAAGCCAGGGTTTTCCAGATCGACGGAATCTAAAGAATAATCTGCGCTGGCTTCGTAACTTTCCCATTCGGCGTGCAGATCCAAACTTTGCCAGCGCTTCTCTAAACGCAGTTTTACGCTGATGGCGCCATAGGGCGACAGGCGATAATCCGCCGAGCCAAAACCGTCGCCCCGCGCCGAAAAGAAATACGGCGCATAGAAGAAGGCCTGGGTTTGGCTGTAGTAGCGCAGCGACGGAGTGAACACCCAGCCGCCGGGCAGGTTTTGATACCAAGCCGCCTCCATGGTACTTGAGGCTACTTCCCAATCGTCTTCAAAATAGCGGTAATCCAAATGCACCGCCGCTTTTAATTCCGGCAAGAAATGCCGCAACCTCAGCTGCGCCACAAACTGATTGCGGTCGTCGGGGCGACTGTCATTAATAGTATTCGCCTGATCGTCTATCCATACTTTTTTGTAGGGATCGGACAAAAATCCCCGCTGCAAACTGTAACTAAGGCTGGCTTGTACCACGGTGGTTTTACTTAATATCTGCGATAGCCCCACAAAGGCGGTGGTGCTGTCGCGGGTCGCGCGAACAATACGGTCTGGCAATATACTGCCGTCGGTCGGCTCCAATTCGTCGTCGCTGTAACCGATACCTGCGGTTAGCGTGAGCTGAGTGTCGGGAATTTCATAGAGTGCTTCCAGTCCCGCGTTCACCGCGAAATAGTCTTTCTCGTCCGACACACCACCGATAAACGAAATCACGGTTTTATCATTTAATAGATGATTAATCTTCGCCTGCAGGTCTTTGCGCTCTTCGTGAATGGTGGCCCCACTCATGACCTGCACCGGCCCGTCTTGGCCCGGCAGAATAAACCACGGCGACGCGCCGCTCATGGTTTCGTACATGAATTCGATACTGGCGTCGGTATTCTCGCCCAGCGGCAATTGCGCCCGCACTTGCTGGGTGTCTATTTCATAACGCTCAAGTGATCCGCCAGACAATTTGCTGCTATCTAAATCGGCTTCGCGATAGGCAGACGCCTTGTACTGCACCACGGTTTCAGTCAATACCGAGGCCGCCTGCACCGATGCGCTCATGCCCGGAATAGCCAATGCGGCGCTGGTCAATGCGGTAAGGGCGCGCTTATTTTTAACATTCAGACTCATCGCATCGCCCTTTAATTACAACCGCAACCGCCGCCACCAACAGAGGCGCCGCCGTTGCTGGCTTCTTTACTGAAATGCACGTTGTTGCGATAGGCACTGCCCAGCGCATCCGGGTCCCATGCCATTTCAGGTCTGGCCAGATAATCCCGCTCCCACGCTTCCACCGGCTCTACCGCACAGCCCGCCAAAGCCGACAAACAAAGAAGTAAAAAAAGCACACGCATGTTTACGATTCCTCTTCCAAGAGCGCCAACACTTCCTTGCGCAAACGCTCGGCATCGCCGGCCCGAAAACCCTCATGCACGAGATGCACCCGCCCCTGCTTGTCTAACAAAAACGCCGTCGGCATGCCTTTCACGCCGAAGGCGGCGGGTAAGCTATTGTCAGGGTCGCGCAACACGGGATAGGTCACCGGGTAAGACTTAAGAAAGGCATCTGCATCTTTGCTATAGGCATCTACGTTAATTGCCAAGACTGCGAAGCCACGCTCGCCCAGCTCTTTATAAAGCGCGTCAAGACTTGGCAGCGACTGACGACACGGCCCACACCAAGACGCCCAAAAGTCGACATAGACCACCTTGCCGCTGTAGTCAGCCAAGCTGTGGCTTTGACCACTGCGCATATCTGCGCGACTAAACTCCGGCGCCGTATCACCAGCCGTCAAGGCGACGGCCGCACTGACCGGCAGGCACAGTAATACTGCTATTAGTAGGAAACGAAAATCTGTCATGGCGTTTTATTAGAATATTTTATTTTACAGCCTAACAGCTGCTCATTCTGCCAAAGTGTTCGCGGAGGCCAGGCATTATCCGCACATGCCAAGTCTGACACACAATGCGCCAAAGTGCCTTCAAGCACTCAATAATAACGCGTCTTTGGGAATTGGCTTCAGTTCCAGCATAGACTACCTAGACTTTGCTGCGCTAGGGCGAGAATTAGGGCGGCGTGAATAAACTCCATCAATACCCATTTTGACGCGATGCCCGTCATACGCAGGCCCACGAAAAACAAACATTCTTAACCGACCTGACGCTCAGTATTTTCCCAATAGGGTTCACGCAAAATTCGTTTTAAAACTTTTCCCGATGGGTTGCGCGGCAGCTCTTGCACAAAGGTGTATTGGCGCGGCGTTTTATACCCCGCCAAGCGGGTTTTGCAGAACTCGATTAGCGCATCACCCTCTACCGCTTCGCCCGCTTTTAGCACGCAGACCGCTAAGGCGGCTTCGCCAAATTTAATATCCGGCACGCCGATGACCGCAACATCCTGGATAGCCGGATGACTGAACAAGGCGTTTTCAACTTCCGCCGGGTAAATATTTTCGCCACCGGAAACAATCATGTCTTTCACGCGGTCGCGAATATAAAAGAAACCATCCTCATCCAAATAGCCGGCATCGCCGGTGTGCAACCAACCGTCGACGATTGTCTCTGCGGTTTTCTCTGGCAGCTGCCAATAACCTTGCATAGTCGTCGATGAACGCACCAGCAGTTCGCCGGTTTCACCAGCCGCCAAGGAATTGCCCTGCTCATCAACAATTTTTAACTCTGCGCCAGGCAGGGGTCGGCCACAGCTGCGCAGCAAATTTGGCTCACCCGCCAAAGCGCGCTGATGATCGCTGGGCTGTAAACACAGCACCATGCAGCTCAGCTCGGTCATGCCAAAGCCTTGCACAAAATCACAATTAAAAATCTTCAATGCGGTTTGCAAAGTTTCTAATGAAATTGGCGATGCGCCATAGGTAATGCGTTTAAGGGACGAGAAATCATAATCTTGAATATTGGGAACGAATGCGAGTATCGCCTGAATCATGGCGGGTACTAACACAATATCACAGCGGTCTGTGTTCACGATGGCATCCACCACCTGCTGGGGAATAAAGTCTGCCACTAACTCCACCGTCATTCCATTGCACAACCAATACAAAGTCGCCGCCATTCCCGCTACATGAAACATCGGCAGAGGGATAATGCCACTGTCTCCGACTTGACGCCGCGGGGTGATTTGACTGGTCATGATATAGCCGTCGCTAAGCTGCCTATGACCAATCATGACACCCTTGGGGTAACCGGTTGTGCCACTGGTATATAACTGCAGAACGGTATCTTGCTCGTTGCCATGATGGGGCGACAACAGCGCCGGATCAATTTCCAATTCCGCCAAAGCGCGCCAATCACGGTTGGCCTCGCCGCAGTGAAAACGATGCGCTATACCCGCAACCGCATCTGATTGCGCCGCCGCATTTAGCAGCTCTTCATCCCCCACCACCAGCATTTCACTCTTGCTGTCGCTGAGTATGTAACTCAACTCCATAGGCGCTAGTCGATAATTTAGCGGGACCAAGGTGATGCCCGCTTTTAAGCAAGCCAATAGCAGCAGTGGATACTCAAGACTATTTTTTGCCAGCAGCGCCAGGCGACTTCCCGGCTTTAAACCAAGCCCTTGCAGACCCGCCGCAAACGCCGTTGCGCGAGCATTGAACTGCCCATAAGTGATGGCCTTCCCCCCAAAGCGCAAGGCATTCTGGGTCGGGTAGTTCTGGGCATTGTATTCAATCATTTGGTGAATCAGCATCGTCGGCCTCTGCTCAGCTCATTATTTTCAGCGTGTCATTTTGCAATGCGAATGACACTGGGGATTGGTGAGCTGCGCCAAGCCTTGTCACTGGGCGCCAAGGCGGGCCCTGCGGCCGTATTCTGTCCGCTGACGCCATTGGACAAGTATTGTCGCGCCGCGACCTGTCTGCTTAAGAGGCATTTGCTTAGAGTGCACTCGTAGTAGCCAAACAGTGAAAGCCTTGCTGAGAAATCAACTCAAATGCGCTGCTGTTTCGAGGAAGAAGCTATGAAGACATTTACGTTTGCGCAATCTGATTTCAATGACACTGAAGGACGGCGACTAAACAACACCCTGCTGTCGATCTGCTTTGAACAGGCTGGCCTTCGCTATTTGTCTGAAGTCAATTCAGCCCTGCCGAGTACCGAAGCTCGCAAGGGCAAGTGGCACGCGTCCTCGATGCAATTAGATTTTTTATCCGCAGCACGCGTCAGTCAAGACTTCCGCGTTGAAGTCTCGGTACTTGAAGTTCAGTCCGACGGCATTGAATTGGGCTGCCGCTTTTATCAAGACCAAAAGTTGCGCGCAGTGGGCAAAGCGCTGCTGAATTACGTCAATACAAAAACCCGGAATCCGGAAGCCCTGGAAAGCGAATTGCGCCAATATTTTGAACTTGAAGTGCTGCGCTTTCTTCGCATCAACCAACCCCGATCTGCCGCCCATGGCGGCGGGCTTCAATTAATTCGCAACTCCAAGCTAGCAGGAAATTGATGATGTCTAATCAGTTTAGTGAACTCGACGCCTTTCGCATTGAAGTTCGCGACTTTCTCGAGAGCGCCGCCACCGCAGAAATTCGCGAGGCGGGCCGCAAAACCACCAGCGTTTTCGCGCCCTTTAAACAGGCGATGGCCTGGCAAAAAATACTGTATAACAAAGGTTGGGTTGCGCCAGCTTGGCCAGTTGAATACGGCGGCACAGGCTGGAGTATCCATCAGCGCTATATCTTTGTTGAAGAATGTAATCGCCTGGAATTACCGCCGGTATTACCACAAAACATTCAAATGGTGGGCCCCGCCGTTATCGGCTTTGGCAGCGACGAACAAAAAGCCAAATACTTACCGGGTATGTTATCCGGCGATGATTTTTGGTGCCAAGGTTATTCCGAACCCGGCGCGGGTTCCGATTTAGCTGCGTTAAAATGCCGCGCCGACAGTGACGGCGACGACTATATTTTAAACGGCTCCAAAACCTGGACAACCTACGGCCACCACGCCAATAAAATGTTTGCGCTGGTGCGCACCAGCAGCGAAGGCAAACCCCAGCAAGGCATTAGTTTCCTGCTGTTAGATATGAACACACCCGGCATTGAAGTACGACCCATCATCGGTTTAGACGGCGAACCCGAGCAGTGCGAAGTATTTTTCACCGACGCACGAGTACCCAAGGCCAACCGTATTGGCGAAGAGAACAAGGGCTGGAGCGTTGCAAAATACGTGTTGGAATTTGAACGCGGCGGCAGCACCTTTGGCGCGTGGTTAACACCCGCGTTTGAACGCCTGCGCACGCGCTGCCAGAAGAGCAATGAGCATGGCCTGCGACTAATAGACGATGTCAGCGTGGCTCGCAAACTCGCCAAATTGGAAGTTGATATCAGTGCTGTTGAACACACCGAAAAGCGCATCAACGCCAATCTAAAACACGGTGAAAATCCAGGGCCAATGGCCTCGCTGTTGAAAATACTCGGCTCTGAAGTGATGCAGCGCTTTTCTGAATTACAGCTCGAAATTTCTGGCGTAGATGCCCTGGCTCTGCAACAGGCGGCGCTCCATGTGGGAAGCAACATCGCGGCCATGGGCAGCGAGGCGGACATGCTGGCGATGCCCTACTACCTAAACACACGAGCCGCCTCAATTTATGCCGGCTCAAACGAAGTACAACGCAGCTTGCTTGCAAAAGCGGTTATGGGCGCCTGACAAAGTCACATTTAAAACTAGCGTCAAAACGCCAGGAACCGAATTAGGAAAAAACATGATTTATCAATACAGCGAAGATCAAAATGCGTTTAGAGACAGTCTGCGTCGCTTTGTGCAAGATCACTACGACTACGAATCGCGACGTCAGCGGGTAGCAAAATCGGCCGTGTTTAGCCCCGATTACTGGCGGCAATTAGCCGAGCTCGGCGTACTGGGTTTAGCTTTTTCAGAAGCCGACGGCGGCCTAGATTTAGACTTCCCTTACTTAATGGCCGTTGCTGAAGAGTTAGGGCGCGGACTGGTTTTAGAGCCTATATTGCCAGTCACCATTGCGGGGCGCCTACTAGCGGCAAGTAATAATGCAACGGCAAAGAATCACCTTGCCGGACTGATTGCTGGCGAGACCTTAGTAAGCCTGGCATGGGAAGAAGCCAGCGCACGGGGGAACCCCCTGCTCACACAGTGCAAACTTGAGCCGAGTGGCGCGAGCTATATATTAAACGGCAAAAAACAGGCCGTATTAGCCGCCGCCGAGAGCCACCTCTATATTGTTAGCGCCCGCAACAGTGACGGCGAGCTTACATTATTACTATTAGATGCTGCGCAGGCAGGCATTAGCCAGCGTCGCTATTTACTCAGCGACGGCAATAGCGCTGCCGATCTCGAATTTAACAATAGTGAGCTTCCAGCAAGCGCAATAATAGCTTCTGGCGCCCAAGCTGAAGCGCTACTAAAAATGGCCGTGTCGGAATCTATTGTAGTCATGGCGGCCGAAGCGATTGGCGCGATGGATCAGCTTCTAAAAATTACCCAAGAATTTTTACAGACCCGCAAACAATTTGCTATGCCCTTGGCGATGTTCCAAGCCTTACAACATCGCTTTGCCGACATGGTCATTGCCACAGAAAAGTTACGCTCACTACTGTGGGCAGCCTGCCAGCAGTTGGGTGGCAATTCTCAAGAAAAAGCGGTGGCGCAATTGAAGGTACAGCTTGGTGAAAGCGCACGCTATGTGGGTCAGCAGGCCGTGCAATTACATGGCGGCATTGGCATGACCGACGAGCTTAATGTCGGCGCCTATTTTAAACGGCTGACCGTGATGGAGTTACTTGCTGGTCAACAAGATTATCATCTGGGCAAATTGGCTGATTTAGCGTTGGCTTCCTGACGATGGCGACGTAGGGTTTCTGGCGGCGCGCCAAAGTAGTCACAAAAAGCACGATTAAAGTTACTGGCGTGCTTGTAACCCAACTGATACGAAATGGCCTTTAAGGGCATATTGCTGCTGTGCAAATATTGTTGGGCCAATTGCATGCGCACCTCTAAGCACACCTGCCGAAAACTGTGGCCGTTTTGTGATAGATAACGGCGCAAACTGCGCGGCGCAATATTTAATTGCTTGGCGGTGCCCTCAAGGGAGTAGGCGCAGGACTGAGGGTTTTCGAGCAGTGCGCGCCTCACCCGAGCAGTTATATTATTGCCACGGTAGCCGTCCCCCAATAGCTGCTTTAACTCACTAGAGAATGTGCGTATTAACTCCGCGTTGCCCGACGGGATATTAACGTGTGCCAGCGACTTAGGCATCGCCAGTACCGAGTGGGAGCTATTGAATTCAATTGGGCAGGCAAATAATTCGGTAAAGCGCTCTTTGTACTTTGGTGGCGGAAAATTGAAGGTGACGTAGCTTGGCGTCACCGCGCGGCCACCGGGGAGAATAGCCTGTATGCAGCGCCACACGGCGATCATACTCATTTCCAGAATCAGCTCGCTCTGCCCCCGCACCGATCCCGCCACAGTAAATACGGTGCGAGCGTGCTCGCCCGACATCACTATTTTATTGCGCAATAAATAGTTCGACTGATTCAAGGCGTGACTGGTAATTCGCGCTGCCTGCAAGACGGTCGGTGCTGTTAAAACAGCGTAGCCCAGCAAACCTGAATCGGTAATTTGAGCCTGGTCGCCAAGCTGCAATGCGATGTCGGGCACCGGCCCGTTGCGCAGCAGTGTTAACGCTCGCAGCGCAGCCTGTAAGCTGCGATTTTCAGTCGTCGCCTGCGACCAATCGGTTTTGATGCCGCAATCCATTGCCACTTGGCGGATATCAATCTGGGGATAACGGGACTGCAAAATATCCCGTAGCGCCGCCAGACGCCGTCGCCCCATATGTTCCAGTTCGAAAAGCTGCACGTTCTGACCTTTCTATCGCGTGGCCGATAATGATAACCACTTGTGGCCGGTAATGATATTAATGAGTCGTTGCGGACAGTTTATTGCTGCTAATGTACTCCCCATAGGCGGCACCATGCCGCCCCAAGAATAACAATGCATCGCAGCGACTAAGCAATGTGATGCGCCAGAGGAGAAATGTTGTGCGTACACCCACCGTCTGCAACGAGTATCTACAAAGCACCTTAGAGTATCTTTCCAGCCAAGGTATTAGTAAACAGCAGCTACATGCCGTAATTCGCCACACCCCAGAAGAGCACATTACCGACAATGGCCGTTTTCCACTGCGTCTGTTTGAGATGCTATTGGATGCCGGTAGCCAGTTACTCAACGATTACTACTTTGGCGCCCACGCTGGTTCACACAGCTCCAAACAGGCCTGGGGGATGGTCAACTATTTAGGTATGAGCGCCCCCAGTACACGGGAAGCGGTCAATGCGGTGGTAGATTTCTCACGTTTGCTGATTGACCACGGCGACGTCGATTTCAATCTTCTTAACGATGATTTGGCGCGTCTGAGCTGGCAGTTGCCGCCACGGCAAGCGCCCTCAAGACAAGTCATCGAATTCTTTTTTACTAGCTGGTACCGCGCTAACAAAGCCTTGTTGGATCGTTGGTGCAGCAAACGTGAAATCCATTTTTCACACCAAGGTCCCGCCGACTCAGAAGAAATCGCACGCATTATCGAAGCCCCTGTGCACTACAACAGCCACAGCAACTGCGTGGAATTCGATAGTCATTTTCTGGATAGACCAACTCGTTTCCCGCATACTGCGATTCACCGATCGCTGGTGCAAGCTGCCCGCGCTGAACTGGCCAATCTGCAATTAGAGGACCGCGTTATTCGCGATGTGATGGACTGCATTGTTCGCCAGCTTCCCGAGGGCGTGCCGCGCTTAGAGGATGTTGCCGCCGATCTTAGCCTTGCGCCTCGCACTCTGCAGCGACGTTTAAATCACACCGCTACCAATTTTAAATGTCTGGTCGACGATGCGAGAAAAGAACGCTCACGCAAGCTTATTGCCGATCACGATATGGGACTTTTAGATATTTCTGCGGAGCTGGGCTTTAGTGATCAAAGCGCTTTTCAAAAAGCCTTTAAGCGCTGGTTTGGGCAAGCCCCGGGCAGGTATCGCATTACCATGCTCGCGGTAGGCTAAACCCAAAAAGAGAAAGTTGCCCGCTCCCTGCCCCGTCTCTTGGCGGGGCTTTTTTTATTAAAAAAACTACGTTGAGGTACTAACAGAATGCAAATTTCAGCCGCAGTAATAAAAGAACAAGGTGGGGCATTTTGTATTGAAGACTGCGAGCTAGATTCACCCAGGGCCAATGAAGTAATGGTAGAAGTAGAAGCGGCAGGCGTTTGTCATACTGACATCGCCGCTCGCGACCAGTATATGCCTGTACCACTGCCGGCCGTACTCGGTCACGAAGGTGTGGGTCGCATATTGCAACTAGGTGAAGGCGTCAGTGAATTTGCTGTCGGTGATCGCGTGTTAATGAGCTTTGGCAGTTGCGGCCAGTGCAAGAACTGCCTCCGCGCAGCACCGGGATACTGCGATCAAGGTTTGGTGTATCAGGTACTTGGCAGCCGCACCGATGGCAGCTCACCCATAAGCCAACACGGCAACGCCATCACCGGCCACTTCTTTGCACAATCGTCATTTGCCAGTCACGCCATTGCCGCCACCCAAAACATGGTGCCACTCGCCAACGATTTAGACCCAATTTTAATGGCACCACTGGCCTGTGGTGTGCAGACCGGCATGGGATCAGTACTGCTTAGCATGGCCGCGGAAAGCGGCAGCAGCATATGCATTCTCGGCTGCGGCACTGTGGGCCTGTCTGCCATCGCCGCGGCAAAAATAGCGGGCTGCAGTCCTATTATTGCTGTGGATATTATGGATAGCAGACTCGAGATGGCCCGCGAACTAGGTGCAACGCACTGCATACGAGGCGACCAGGGATCTCTGTTAAAGGCACTGCAACAACTCGGCGGTATCGATTACGCCCTCGACACCACCGGCGTACCCGCCGTTGCCGACGCGGCGTTTCAAACCCTAAAACCGCGGGGTTGTTTGGTCTGTGTGGGCGTGGGTAAACCTGGCGCACAACTCAGTATTGATATGGGCTTGTTAATGGCTACCGGAAAACAAATACGCGGTGCCATAGAAGGCGATGCAGTACCCCGCGACTTTATCCCCCGCATGATTGAATTTTATCGCGCCGGTCAACTGCCGCTGGAAAAACTCGTCACGCGCTATGCCTTTGAAGACATTAACCAGGCGGTGGCTGACACCCTGAGTGGCAAAGTGATCAAGCCAGTATTGAGCATCAAGCGCTAGCTTGCCGCGCCTAATTTAAGCTGCGTTTGAAATACAGTTTAAATTAGGCGCTCTCACACAAAATAATGATACTCACGCCACATTTACTTCAGCAACTCAATTTCACCCGGACGCCAGGATTTGTCGAACCACGACTCCAACGGTCCGTATAGGCGAAGGATCGTATACCAGCCCTTACCGGGAACCGTTGCGATCCAGTTGGCCTCCTTACCCTTCGGCGGCTTCGGACCAAAATATAGATCTACCGAACCATCCGCATTGCTAAGCAACATATCTCGCTTGCTATTTTTGCTTGGAAACGGCTGCGTTGTTTGAAGCTCTGAGCGTGTTTGCGGATCGTAAACCACCATTGACCAGAAGTCCTTTACCGGCACATTACCTGGAATGTTTAAGCGATAATTTTTACTACCATCAAGATAATTTCCCTCTTTATCTAAGGCGGCCAAGGCATACTGTGAACCTACCCCTACCATCTTCCAAACCATTGCCGGGGTATTAACGGTAGCTTGATAGAAAAACATGGTGCGAGCATCTAAGTAGCGGCCGCCTTCTCCGCCGTCTTTTAGCCAGCGATAATCACCACCGACAAATCCCGTTCCCCATGCACTGCCAGGGTAGTATGCAAACTCCTCCATGCGTGGACGAAATACGATAGCGCGGGCTGTTGCGCTGCCAATGACAGCGGCTTCGGTCAGAATTTTTTTCATTCTTGTATCAGGATTGAAGGCCTGGCCCTTTTGAATTCCTACTGCCGAGAATAGTCCGCGCAACTCCGGATCCAGCATCGACACCGGTTCACGTTCAATGACCGTGTGTAGCTCTTCATAGAATTCGAAGTTATTGGCGTGAATCGTATTCCAACTTTTCTTAGAGCCGCTTATAAATTCCATTTTTGGTGGATTTTCAGCCAGTGAGAGCGGATACACTTTAAGGCCATTTTTAAACATAGCGGTAGCGGCATCTGGTTTACCGTCTACCAAAAATCCGCGGAGAATAAGAAGATTTACATAGCTGGTAGATTTGACAATAAAATATTTTTGGCCATTTATTTCCGCTTCAACACCAGCAGCTGTTGGATTTAGTTCACCCTCATAATCCGGTGGTAGGATCAGATACTTACCGCCTCGCCCTCTATCAGGTCCAGGTAGACCCATATCGACAACAAACCGAAAGTAGGCATCGTTTAAGGTGCCGGGACCAGACTTTGCTGGAATTTCAATAACAGTGGGGCCGTCTTTTTGTAAATCCAAAAAAGATGTGCAATAGACGGTGTCTGTATTCGCAGTAAGAAATAGCGGATTAGAATCCATTAACTCATCAAAGATAATAGTCTTGTTTGAGGTGTCTGCACCCATACCCGTAATACCGCGCCTTAAACTTTCGACCGACGCGGCGGGAATGCCGCTAAGAAAGGTCTCAATGCCACGCAACAGATCGAGATTATCGTAAAGCTTATCGACCGTATCGGCGCTGGGTAAACCATCAAAAAAGCGTAGTGTACCGATGCTCGTTTTGACTTTATCCTGGGTCATTAATTGACTGGGAATTTCGTGGTTGTAGCCAGGGCTTATTTCAGCGAAAGCAGGAATGGAATAGCTCATCGTCACTGTTAGCGCAACGAACGCGGAACTCACTAGTTGTATTATTTTGTTGAATTTATTCTTCACAATACGTTTCTCACTTATGGTGTATACAAGACAACAAGCAGTAATTCTGCCTTGTATACACATTCTGAAACCCACGAAAATCGCGGCATTAAAATTCAGTATTAAGATCGCTTTAGATCGGCAAGAGCCTTACCGAACAATCCCGCAAAAATAAGATCGCCAGAAACCAGGATCGCCAGATTCAGGTTCGCTGTACCAGCAAATAAACAAGAGTAGACCACGAAAACAACCAGCAGCTTGGATATCAGCCCTAGCTTCACAATACTTAAATTGGCTTTAGGGTTTTGCGAAACCCACCAGTAGCCGAGGCCGAACATCGCAATAGCGAGAACACCAATCAATTCATAGGCATTGCCATTTGGAACTGGCTCAATACCTAAGCCCGCCGCAATGCCTGAGGCCCAAAATAAAATTACTGCCGCTGCCCAGTTGAAAATGGCGCTCACTTTAAAAAGTAGACGAATCTGACTATCAGTCATGCTTTACACTCCTTATTTTTGTAAAATATGAATGGCGACGGCCGCCTCTTCTATACCTTGTAAGCCGCCGCCGTTTTCTTGAATGGCAAATCGTGCACCCTGCACTTGACGATCGCCCGCCTCACCACGTAACTGAGTCACCAATTCGTATAGCTGACCGATGCCGGTTGCACCCAGTGGGTGACCTTTGGACTCCAGCCCCCCTGAGGTGTTGATGGGAATGCGACCACCCAAGGTAAATTCGCCGGCTTCCGCCGCTGGACCACCGCCGCCAAAGGGTACAAAACCGAGATTCTCAGATTGAATGATTTCGCCCATCGCCGAGGCGTCGTGCACTTCTGCCACATCCATGTCCTCGGGGCCAACACCTGCTTGTTCGTAGGCCTGCTTGGCAGCGAGGTGGCCGACGTTTTTATCGTACTCCTCAAGACTGCGATGACTGAAACTGCGAATCACACTGGCCGCTACTTTAATGCAGCGAGAGCGATCTGCACCGATACGCTTTAAACCGTCTTCGGTACAAAGTACCGCAGCAGCTGAACCATCGCTCAGCGGTGCGCACATCGGCAACGTAATGGGATAGGTAATCGGTGGCGCCGCCAATACTTCTTCAATCGTAAAGGGCTTGCGAAACTGCGAGTAGGGATTGTGCACTGAGTGCTGGTGATTCTTTGCACATACCGCTGCAATTTGGCGCTGAGTGGTGCCCCAGGTTTTCATATGGTAGCGACACAAGCCGGCGTAGATTGACATAAAGCGGCTGTAAGGTTTGTCGGATTCGCTGCCGGGCGGTATCTCGACGCCCTCGCCCATACGGCGCAAATTCTCAAAATTTTCATCAGCGCGAGAGACGTCCCATCCGGCCTCGAAAATGGACATCGCCTTGACCTTGTCAGGGATATTCATTTTTTCTACGCCTAGGGCAAGAGCGACATCACAGCTGCCAGCGCGCAGGCTCTGCACCGCTAAATTGACAGCGGAGCTTCCCGATGCGCACGCGTTCTCAATGTTGTATACCGGAATTGATTCGACGCCAATCTTGCTGAATACCACCTGCCCAGGGATAGAAATCTGCCCCTGCAATGGGCCGTTAGTCATTCCAGCGTAATACGCCACACCCAGATCTTTCACGCTGCAACCGGCGTCTTTAAGCGCGCCGTTAAGCGCTTCGCCAGCTAAATCTTCAAGACTGCGGTTTGGATGACGACCAAACACCGTCATCGCGATACCCGCTATGTAGATATCACTCATAATGTATTCCTCTCGATACGAATTGAAGCATCAGGGTGATAGCAGAGCGATCACGCGAGGATAGTGGTTTGGCAAAATCCGCGACAAGCAGAACAAGGTTCTCGACAAGTAGCCAGTGAGAATCCGGCGCTTACCTCGGCGAATACCATTTAGGATGTCAGCCGCACAGGTCTCTGGTGGCGTTCGCAACATGGCGTCGGCAGCCGCGGAAAAAACTGCCTCTTTTTCACTTGCGTTGCGCGATCGCCGACCCGCCTTTTCAATATTGGTTTTGATACCGCCGGGGTGAACACAAACTGCGCGAATTCCACTTCCCTCCAGCTCCTGCCACAGGCACTCAGTTAAACCGCGCACACCAAATTTTGAGATGTTGTAAGCACCCTGAGCGGGAAAGCCAACCAAACCAAACACGCTACTGATATTGACTAAGCATCCCTCATTTTGACGGCGCATTATTGGTAAAAAGGCCTTGCAACCGTAAATCACGCCCCACAAGTTGATACCCAACTGCCATTCAATTTCATCGATATCGAGGTGTTCGATGGTGCCCACCACGGTAGCTCCGGCATTATTAAATACGAAATGCGCGGCACCGAAGTCCCGTTCAACATCCGCCGCATGCGAGTAAACAGCGTCCTTGGAGGACGCGTCTACCACATAAGAGCGATGATCGCAGTTTGCTGGCAGAGTCGCGCAGGTTTCCGCCAAGCCCTGTTCACTAATATCCGACAGCGCCAACCGCGCCCCCTCTGTGGCCAATTGCTGCGCCAGCGCGCGACCAATCCCTGAACCGGCGCCGGTTATTACTGCGACTTTTCCAGAATATATCGACATCAAATGTCCTCTTATTTATTTTTTTTGTTCGTAATCTTAAATACGACGTTCCGCATCAGTCCAATACAGCTCACGCAAATCTTTCTTCAACACTTTACCAACAGGGCTGCGTGGCAGAGACTCGACAAAATCGACTGTCTTAGGTGCTTTAACACTGCCGAGCTTTTCTTTGCACAATGCGATCAACTCTTCGCTGCTAACCTGACCGCCTTTGCTCAACTCGACAACGGCTTTTACCGCTTCTCCCCAATCGGCATCCGGCACCCCAATTACCGCACAGTCCTGCACGGCCGGGTGGCTCCACAACACTTGTTCTACATCACTGGGGTAGACGTTAAAACCACCGGTGATAATCATGTCTTTCTTGCGGTCGGTAATATGCAGATAACCATTGCTATCGATATGGCCAATGTCGCCGGTGTGTAGCCAACCATTAACAATCGTTTCCGCCGTCTTCTCAGGCGCTTTGTAATAGCCCTTCATCAACAGGTCGCCGCGCACACAGATCTCACCGCTCTCACCCGCAGCAAGGATGGCGTTGTTTTCATCCATGATTTCCACTCGAACCAGCGGATTAGGTCGCCCGACCGATGACAGGCGCTCATCATTTGCCAAGCGCTGATTAATAAAATGCTCATCGGGCGGTAGAAAGGCAATTGATGCCGGCGCTTCCGTCTGGCCATAACCACCTGTCATCACCGGGCCAAATACCTCGATGGCTTTTTTCAGTTTCTCCACCGACATCGGCGCGGCGCCGTACATGAAATAACGCAGCGATGAGAAATCCAGATTTTCAATACCCGGCACATCCAGCAGACGATAGATCACCGTTGGCGGCAAAAAGAATTCCGTCACCCGTTTTTTAACAATCGCTTCCAGTAGTGGACCACCGTCGGGCTTAGCGAGCACGACTACTTCACCGCCGCGAGCGGTGCAGGGCAGAGACAGCAGACCGGCGGTGTGGGTCATAGGTGCAGCAGCTAGGTTTACCGGCATTTCATCGGCGTGATAACTACAGCTGATCATAAAATGTGCGACAAACGTCTGGGTACTGCGGTGGGTGTTCATCACGCCTTTGGGCGCCCCGGTGGTACCGCCAGTAGGTGACAACATCACCACATCGTCCATATCCACCTGAACATCGGGACGCGTCACCGGCTGCGACTGACACCAGGCCCGCAAGTAGCTTGTACCCTCGACATTGCCATCGATACAAATCCACAGTTTGACCTTGCCAAGCTGGTCGCGCACCGAATTGATTTCTTCTAAAAACTGCTCCTGGAAAAAAATAATATCGCAGTCGAAGTTATCGAGAATCTGAGCGTTGCCCTCCACCGAGCTGCGGGCATTCACCGGCAGCCAGGTCATATTGGCCCGCCACAAGCCCAAGGTACACGCCCAGGACTCCACATCGTTACCCGCCCATACCGCGCCTTTGGTGCCTGCGGGAAAGCCCGCAGCCAACAGGGCATTAGCGATTTGACAAGACAACTCGCCAACCTCGTTAAAGCTCCAGTCGCGATCACCCTGACTATAAGCAGTGCCCGTAGGATTAATCCGCCAGCCTCGATCGAAGAAATCAATAATTGCCATCGTTAAATACCTCCCTGCTTATAGTGTTTCAACAGTCGCGGTAGCGAGACCACGCTGCTCAAGGAATCCCAACAAGTAGCGGTGGCCGAAAGCCTTACTACCGGAAGCGAAGCCGACGCAGTTTATATCGTTGTCTAACAACTTCATCACGCCTGCGACCTGAAGAGCGCCGGTGGAAATATAAGGCGTCACACCACGCACGGTTGCGCGAACGGCTGCCAGTTGGCCACGACCAATTGCAAAATCAACGCTGCGCTGAATGGTTGTGCGCTCACGAGGAGGCATCGCTGGCGTCGTAGAATCCACAATTTGCTTTATCACTTCGTCCTGTTGCTCAGCAGGAAGATCCTTGTATTCAGCTTCCCATTTTTGCCCCAAGGCGTGGACCGTTTTCATGACCGGGTTGTCGTAGAAGCCAACACCCGAAACACAGGCACGCACCCTTGAATCTTTTTCAAAATAGATTGGCAGGGATGTGCCGCCCCATGGCAGCCCAAAGACCGGCTCCATAAAGTCTGGCGAGGTAAAATTAAATGACGCATCTGGTGCGTGAGGAACAAGTTCGTTTTCCCATAGATAGCAGGCTTCGCTGCGGTACATTTCAAAAATAGACGCGGTTGAACCGACTGTGACGCCTGCGCCTACTCCCCTGGGCCCGCGCGCCAAAGTCACGGTTTCAAGGGTATCGATGCCATGGGTTTCCAATGCCAGCTCAGCGGCGATTTCAACGAAGGTGTACATATACGACAAAGACGGTGACACCAGCAGACCAGCCTGACGGTACTGCTCACCAAACTGATCGCGCACATTGCGGATATATTCCTGCTCGCCAGTAGTATCGAGGTGATGGCAACCCGCTTTCAACGCGGCCTCAACTGCCACAAGCCCGAACTTAATAAATGGGCCGACCGTATTACAGACGACCTTCGCGCCTTTAAACGCATTAACCAAGCTATCGACATCGTGCTCAGCTTCAATAATTTCATACTTCGCCGACTCAAGACGAACAACACGCTGAGCCATCATCTCTTTGATACGCGCGGCACTGCGGCCAACCGCTGTGAAACCAATGTTCTGATCTATCAACCAGTCCATTATCAACATGCCGGTATAACCACTGGCGCCATATACTACTACGGGATAGTTAGCCATTTTATTTACTCCTGATTTGCAGTTTTTGGATTAGTTATGTTTCCGACATTCCTGAAAACGCTGATAGGCAAATTGCCACAGCCGTATTTTCAACACGTCGTAAGCTGTAGGCTCTACACTAAGGATTCACAGGGATATCAACTTGCTTTTTCCCGCCATGTATTTGTTATAAGATGCCAAACAGGCATAGCGGGCTAAACCAAAAATTGCACTCTCCTGCCGCATGCTTGCTATACAATGCCAATGAAAATAATAAAATTAACGACAGAGTGAGATCTAACCATGAGCAATATGCGCGCGTGGACACTGCATGGCCTTCCAGAGCTGGTGGACAAATTAGGCGGCGACTCCCGATCAATGTTGCAGCAATTCCATATCTCCCACCGCCAGCTTTACAGCGACGACGCAACGCTACCTTCGCTCACTTTTATCAAGCTACTGGAAGCCTGTGCAGAACAGCTCAACTCGAGAGATTTTGGCCTAAAGCTGGGTTATGAAATTGGCCCGGAAAGCATGGGGCCCGTCGCACTGATCGCCAAGCACTGTAAAGATGGACAAGAAGCGATACACGCAATAGTAAAATATATGCACAGCTTCTTGCCCTCATTGCAGTTTGTTTCTCAGCCTCTGAATCAAGATGCGTATTCACTAGTGTATGAGTTACAGGAAACCCAGGCGGGAGCAGCAAGACAACTTATGGAATGGGGTATTGGTGTCGGTGTTCGCCACCTGCAACTACTGATCGGCAGCAATGCGCGGCCCTACTCTATCCATTTCAGCCACAGCCCTTTGTTGCCGATTAATTTCTATCGACGCTTTTTTGGCTGCCCAGTGTACTTCGGTCAAGAGTTCACTAGCCTGGACATCCGTATTAGTGATTTAAATAAAGAGCTCACACTAAGCGATCCAAAAACAAAGAAAATACTGGCGGACTACATTGAGCGAATGACCTCGGATATCGACGGTAATTTGGAGGCGCAACTGCGCGCCTCTATTCGATCACTACTGCCCACAGGCCGCTGTAAACTGAAGGTGATTGCCGACAAGTACGCGGTCAGCCTGCGCACAATGCAGAGAAAGTTAGAAGACGAAAACATAAAGTTCAATGTGCTACTCGACGAAGTTCGACGCGAATTGTTCTTAGTTTATATTTCGGAAAAAAGCATGCCCATGTCCCGCGTTGCAGCGATGCTTGGCTATCAAGAACAAAGCTCTCTATGTCATGCATGTAAGCGCTGGTTTGGCAAAGCGCCCAATAGTATGCGAGACCAACTCGTTCAAGCGGCGAGCTAAATTCACTCGTCATGCCATACTTTCAGAAAACTCATTCTCCAGCTCTAGCAGCGCATCAATAATATAAAGAGACAGCTTCTGAGTACCCGGCACCGCATCACGACAGGCAGTAAAACCAAAATTCAACGTACCTGCATAACTCAAACAGGTGATATTAAGACACTGCCCCTGGGTAGGTGCGGAAACGGGAAAAATTCCTTCCAACTTCGCCCCCATCATATAAAGACTTTCTCTCGGGCCGGGCACATTGGAAATAACAACATTGAAGTAAGGCGACACATGTCCGCTCAGGCCTGTCGTTAGCTGCAGCAGAACGGGCAACATAAACAAGCTGGAATAGCGGGCTGCAACATCGCTGGGCAGGTTTTTAAGATGTGCGACACCCGCAGAGGCATCATTATGAATAAGCGCTAAACGACGCTTAGGGTCTGAAATATCGGTGCCTAGGCGCGTTACGATACCGCCGACATTATTACCGCCCATTTCATCGCCCGGTTTGCGCAGCGAAACCGGCACAAGCGCGGTTAACGATTTCTCTGGCAGCGCATTGGACTCCTTCAAAAATTGTCTGAGCGCACCGCTGCATATTGCCAATACCACATCATTCAAACTAGTCTCACTGGTTTTGGCCAATGTTTTCAGCCGCCCAAGCTCGATCTGTTGGGTGGCAAACCGACGTTGCCCGACAATACGTTTATTGAGAACAGAGTTGGGCGCACGCATTGGCATCAGCGGCGTTCCCTCAGCGCCATTGGCGTCAGCTCGCAGCTGCGCAAACGCCTTAGCGGTCTTGGCATAAGAGCTGATACGCGCAACCATTGAATTACTAGCTCGCGTGCTTGCCCCAGTCGCGGATTTAAGACTTGCCATTGCCGCAGATGACCACGGCGCAGGGGTGTCGGCATCGGCATCGACTGACAGCGGGTTCAACATTAACGACACTGCGCTAATGCCATCCACCAAAGCGTGGTGCATTTTAATAAAAATAGCGAAGCGATTGTTCTCCAAGCCCTCGATCACATTGCACTCCCAAAGTGGACGCCGACGATCCAGGCGATGACTGTGCAACCTGGAGATTAACATTCCCAGCTCGCGCTCACCTCCCGGATGCGGTAAAGCCAAGTGGCGCACGTGGTAATCGAGATCGACGTCGCTATCAACGACCCAGCTCGGAATGAACTTGGCGAGGGAGCCTCGCCCCAAACGTAGATTCCACGGCTCTGAAACATCGGTAGTCTCGCGGAGGCGCGCAACAAGCCTTGTCACAAAGTCGGCATTAGCATTGGCGGGTAATGAAAATATTTGCAAACCGGCGACGTGCGCGGGTGAGTCGTGATCTTCAATGTGGAGGAAGGACGCATCGACGGGATTGAGAAATTTCTTCATTATCTGATCCTGCAATATATTATTTCGAACCTTATTCCGTTAACCGGAAAATAGATTAGGCGGTGGCGTGATACTGATACTCAAAAGCGCTTAGCCCAGAGAAAAAAGGGCGCCAAGCGGCGCCCAAACTGGGAATTAAAAGAAGTAACGCACGGTCGCACCAAAGGTTCTCGGCTCGCCCACGAAGGTCTGAAATGAGCCCTCGGCAGAGCCCACCGCGCCGTCGACCGACGTCGCGATATTGGCCGGCGTAATTTGCGCATAGTAAGTTTCATCGTTGATATTCTTCACCCACGCTGACACATCGTAACTTGCATTGCGCCAACCAAGACGGGCATTGCCGACGCCGTACGCACTTTTCTCGTGACGCGGATCCAGCTCAGAGCTGTAGTTGGCTTTGTCCATGTAGCGGTAGTCCAAGCGCGCATAGAGGTCGCCCGATGCGAGGGGTTGCTCCCAGGTTAGCGCAACATTTCCCGTTAACTTCGGCGCGAAAGGCAGATTTTCACCACTCAGATCACACTGGCCCAGCGCGTTGTCGGGAGTGCGACCATAGAAGCACTGACCGCCGGTGTATTTATCATATTTGGCGTCGATATAGGCGAGATTCAGGTTCATGGTCAAAGACTCGCTGAGCAACCATGTTGAATCAATCTCAATGCCATCAACCACGACTTTCTCGGCATTGTTTACCGCAAATACCAAACCAACATAACTCGCATTTTGGAAATCTTCATACTCAGTATGGAAAATCGCACCGTTGATTCGGCCGCGGCGATCCAGCACTTCAGTCTTCCAACCAAATTCAAGATTGGTGATATCTTCCTCGTCGAAGCGGCGGATATCTGCAGTCGCACCGCCGTTCTGCAAACTGTAACCGCCTGCTTTAAAGCCCTTGGAGATCAAACCATAAAGCATGGTCTCGTCGTTCATAAAGTAGCTGATATTCATATTGCCGGTGACAGCGGACCAGCTATCATCGTCAGCAAAATTATTACCATCTGGGGTGAGCGAGCAGACTAGATTGCGATTCAGCGGGGGTACACATCCCGCCGCGGACGTCACATTACTCTGCGCAATGCGCGCATCTTTTTCTTCATAGGAGTAGCGCAGACCGGTAGTAAACTCGAGGGTTTCGCTAAGCGGAATTGTTGCCTGACCGAACAAGCCGAGACTGCTAGTATCTTGAACGGCATAAAAATCACCGCGATCGCCCTCAACCCCAAACACAGGAAGATCCATTGGGGTCGGCACACCCAACACCACCTCGGCCACCGCGTCGCCATACTCTTCTATGTCAGATTCGAGCAGGAACTCGGGCCGGCTCCTATCACCGCGCTCTAGCGTATTATCGAGGTAAAACATTCCCGCTAACCACGAAACAGTGGCGCCATCTTCTGAGGCGAGGCGAAACTCTTGGGAGAAAGAGTCTCCCTTTTGTAAATCGTTAAACTTCACCAGATTCAGTGGCAATTGCTCAACACCATTCAAGCGAACGTCCACTTCATAATCTTCAAAGGAACTGATCGACGTGAGGTTGAAACCTGCACCCGCGTACTCCAGCGTCAATACGCCGTCGTCGGCAGTCTGGTCGAATACCGAGCGATCCGATTGCTCAACAATACGGTCTTCCGGATTATTGTTGCGGATTTGCGCGCCGGCCTGCTGGACAATAGCGACCTGGGAAGGGCTTGAATAGGTATCACCCATCATCGGGTTCATGTCTCGTTTCACATGACCAATGATCAAACGGGCGGTTAAATTTTCGGTCGCGTCGAATTGCAATTGACCGCGCAACGCCTTGCCGTCGAGGTTGTCGAAATCTTCGCCAAGACGATTTTCTACTAATGAATCGCGACGTGTCGCGGACACACTAAAACGCGTGCTCAACCGGTCTGAGACCGGCACATTAATCGCCGCTTTCACCGCCTGAAAATTATCGGAACCCAGGCTGCCCTCTACCGACCCTTCTAGATCCTGAGTCGGCCCCTGAGTCGTAATGCTGACAACACCCGCACCGGCATTCTTGCCATAGAGCGTACTTTGCGGCCCCTTGAGAACTTCAACCGATTTCACATCAACCAAGTCCCCCAGCCCCAGTCCTGAGCGAGACCGGAACGCACCGTCGATAATCAGCGCAGTGTCGGGTTCAAAGGTTGGAATATTGCCTTCGTTACCAATACGACGAATACGGAAACTCGTATTTAGCGGCGAAGCATTGGTTGTCACCATCAAGGAAGGCACCTGTGCGGCGATATCACCCACGTCTCTAAAACCGGTATTAGAAAGATCATCGCCGGAAATGGCGCTGACCGACACCGGCACATCCTGCATACTTTCAGTTCTTTTCTGGGCGGTCACCACCACCTCTTCGAGCACGAGCTTTTCCGCATGGGAGAGCGACGATACCAGTATGGTTGCGGCGATAGCGCTTAGTCGAAATCCGTTCATTATTGTCACCTAGATTATTGATGTTATCGTAGTAAGGAGCGCCCGATTTTGGCAGGCGCCCGCCGTAAAATTTGCTTAATAGAACAAGCGCAAAGTAACCCCAGCCGTGCGCGGCTCGCCGATGAAGGTCTGATAGCTGCCTTCTGACGCATTGGTATAAGCATCCACCGTGGCAGTGGTATTTCCGGGTCCAGCCTGCACAAGGTAGGTTTCATCCGTCAGGTTTTTACCCCACAGAACGATGTCGAAGCTGTCATTGCGCCAACCGAGTCGGCCGTCAAGCAAGAAGTAGGGGTCTTGCATATGGCGTGGGTCGCGATCGGAGCTGGGCAGGTTATCGCCGGTGTACTGGTAGGACATACGAGCGTAGAAATCACCCTCGAAAAGCGGCTGAGTCCACTGCGCAATCAGGCTGCCTGAAAACTCCGGCGCAAATGGAATTGCCTCGCCATCAGCACTGCAAAACTGGCCATTGTCGGGCTCAGCGGAGTAGTGGCATGGCCCAGCACTGTAGCTCTCGTAACGCGCATCAAGATACGTTGCGGCGGCGGTGAGAGTAAGATTTTCGGTGGCTAGGAAGGTTGTTTCTAACTCAAGGCCATCGACGACAACCTCTTCTGCGTTGTTAACAATAAACTGCAGGCCAACAAACGTCGCGTTCTGATAGTTCTCATAACTAGTGGAGAACAGCGCGGCATTCAAACGCATACGGCGATCGAACAGCTCGGACTTACCGCCAATTTCGAAATGAGAAACCTTTTCCTGATCGTATTTACGCTCGGAGTCGCCGTCGAACTCGCCAAACTCAAGGTTGAATCCACCCGCTTTAAAGCCCGTCGATACGGTTGCATACAGCAGCGTGTCTTCTACCGGAAACCAGCTTAGCGATAGCGTACCGGTTAGGTCGCTCCACGAGTCATCGCCGGCATAGTTATTATTGAGCGGTGTTAACAAACAAATAAAATTAGTGTTGAGGCTGGGCAGGCCCAACAATGGATCCAAATCAATTTCGTGTGGCGGCAAGCAGGTATCCAGCGTCATTTCCCGCTCATTATCGAAGGTGGCGCTCTTCTCCTCATAGGAGTAGCGAATCCCCGTTATCAACTCCAGATTTGAAGCTACCGAATAAGTGCTGTGCAAGAAGACACCTAAAGACTCGGTGTTCTGCGTACCGGTGAAATAGCCTTTATCGCCAGGCGATCCTACCAGCGGAATACCAGGCAGTAAGGTGGTGAGCAAATTACCCAGCGCATCAAAAATCGGAACCGCCGCGTCCGGGTTACCGGTTAAATTACGCGCCAGCTCCGCACCCACTGCGGTACCATACTCATCGGCATCGTCCAGCAGCTCGAACTCACCCTCATCGGAATCGCCACGGGTATAGTCACTATTAAAATAGAACGCACCGGCAATCCAGCTAAACTTATCCGCATCGTTATTGCTGATTCGTATCTCAAATGAATTTGATTCGCCTTGCTGCGAATCGAGGAATCGCAAAATATTGTAGGGCGTTTGCGAGACCGTGTTGTAATCCAAATTCGCTTGGTACTCTTCGTAAGTGCCCAACAAATTTAATGTAATATTGTCGAACTCGTGCTCAAGCGACAGAGTGAAATCACTGGAGTCTTGCAGGAAATGGGTCGGCTCAACCTGATTAACGGTATTGTCGTAGGCGTCGTTCGGCGCCATGTCGCCTCGGCCCAGCTTGCTGCGCATATTGTTTAAGATATTTAAGTGGGTCTGACTATAGTGAATATCACCCATGGTGGTATTCATATCGCGATCGGCAAAACTGCCGATTAAGCGAATGCTGCCAACGGCACTGTAATCCCACTGAAGCTGGCCACGAATGGCGATCTGATCTAGCTCCCGACCATCTTCTCCGCTGATATTTTTCTGAACAGGATCGCGCTGGGTGCCAGACACGCCCCAACGGGTATACAGCGAATCGGTAATTGGAATATTGATCCCGCCTTTAAACTGACGAAGGTTATCAGTGCCGGCGGTTAATTCCAGCGAGCCCTCAAGGTCTGGCCCCGGCCGCTTGGTATTCACACTGATTACCCCAGCGGTCACGTTCTTGCCGTACAGCGTGCTCTGCGGCCCTTTAAGAATTTCAATCGACTCGACATCCACAAGCTCACCCAGCCCGAGACCGGAACGGGACTTAAATGCGCCGTCAACAAACAAGCCGGTTGCGGGTTCAAAGGTGGGGATATTGCCCTCATTACCTATACCGCGAATACGGTAGCTGGTGTTAAAAGGGCTGGTATTAGTCGACACAACTAATGAAGGCACCTGCATCGACAGATCTGTCATGTCGTTGATACCGGCATCTTGCAGCTCTTGCGCGCCGACTGCAGTGACGGCGACAGGCACGTCCTGCATACTTTGTGTACGTTTTTGAGCCGTAACAACCACCTCTTCCAGCATGGGAGCGGCCGATACTGCGCTTGAAAGCAGTACTAGATTCAAGGCAGAGCTAGTAACGAAAAGCCGGTCAAGGCTGAAAGCTTTTTTTATTTTTGAGGTCATTAGGCACACCATAGGAAAGAATAATCTGGTATGGCGAACGATACGGATAGGAAGGATTTTGAACTTGTTATTTCGCGCCAACTTTTTGTGACTACCCGCCATGCAATTAATTCGTTAGCGTCTCCAACCGCCTTTGCTTATGCAAGCAGACCTTATAAAAACATGCGGAGTATAGCCAGCAAGCGCGCTTTATATTCGGATGCGGCTATAGCGATCGCAATACGAAATCACATAATCGAGTCTATTTCGTCGGACATTGACGAATTCGCCACAGGGTCGAAATTCTACTTTCTAACATGTGCAATACCTATGCTTCTCTGCGCCTCCTTTTAATAGCTACTAGATAAATTAGTCACTGCCGAGCTACGCCTCGTAGCCAAGGTAAAAAAAGACAATGTAGTGGCCATTTCGCGTTCCACGACCCAAAAACGTTTTTTCTCCAACTTGCCGAACTTCATCGCCAGCGCCCAAAATTGGATAGGTGATTATGGCGCTCGGCCTCCCATCTACGCCAAGTCCGTGTGATAAGGCGCCACGTAGCATTGAAAAGTCAAAGGGCGTGACTCGGTTGTAGATACAAGACGACTCAAGGTGGATATTCTTTCCTCGCCAAATCAGCTGTAGCAGTGCGTTCACAGCTTGCCCGACTCTAGTTCCCGCGAGAACTAACGCGCCACCACGATAAACGCCGGAAACCATTTCCGCAGCGGGCGCAGATTCAAAGCAGCTTTCCAGCTCGCTACTTCTCATTAGTTTGAGTCCGCGAACATCAATATTCATGGTATTAGCCAAGCTCAATATTCCCTTTCAACATACACCAGCGGTTTCGACCGACTTTCGGTCACTATCAATAACGCCCGTGATAGATTGCCGTTTAGTTTGCAATAAGCGCCGCAAACTAAATAGCCGCCTAAGACTCACGCAGCGGGCTGATCAGCATAGACATCCTCGCTCCACTTCCGCATAAGCTCGATGTCATCATGCTCGAAAGTAAGTGCATACCAAGGTGACAGGTATTCCATCATTCTGAATGCCATCAGACGAAACAAGCCCGGCTTAAACCACTTATAGTAAAACAAACCGAGACGATCCTTCAGGGTAGGCTTGTAGCCGAAACCTTCAGCCATGATATCCATCGCATCGGTAATCATAGAAAAGACATACCTAGCCTGATAGGCCGTTTTCAGACGGTGCCAATAGTTGTTATGTGCGAAGTAGCGGTACTGATCGTGGCTTACCGCACCATGCTCGGCCTCTTCCAAAAAGTGCCAATGGAAAACTCGGGCAGCCTGCTCATGCATATCATGGCGCATTTCAGGACACTGGAACCAAATTTTGGCAAATGAATAGAGTGAATGCTCCCCCGCCGCCACGACACCAAGCATACCCACAGCGTCTAAACCTTTGGTCATCTTGCCGAGAACTTCAGCAAAATTTTCTTGAACGGCCTTAATATTATAACCTTGAGATTCCAAACGTTTATTCAACTTATTATGCACAGAAGAATGCAAAGCTTCCTGGGCAATCATGTCCCGAACATCTTTCAACAACTTTTCATCGGCTTCTATCGTTTCAAGCGTGGGTAGTAGCGCTTTAATAAAAAAACTTTCTATCGGCGTCGCACCTGCCGATAGGGCCGCCCACAAATAGCTAATCAGCGGATTCCCACCCTTGACGAAATCTGCCGGAACATCTGAAAAATCCCAGCGTAGATCTCTGCGAATCGGGATCTCAAAGGGCGTCTGCGATAGACTTGAGGTATTTTTCGGATCAGTATGTTTCATCGGCCTGAACTCCAATAAATTTGTGAATTATTTTCTTATCTAAATAATGTCACCTGCTAGCATTTAGATGAATGGTCACATCGAACAAATGCTTGGTCATACAGCCTGCGGTAAAGTGACACTTATATTGGCGCGCCAAATAACCACAAAAGCTGCGCAAACCCTACTAAACCGCCGAGAATACCGCCCAATAATACGATTAACAGCTGGTCCTGTTCAAAAGCAGGCAATAACAATTGCTGGAAATCCTTTGGCTTCAAAGCAGCCATACGATTAGCAATAAGGTCGACTATTGGTTGTGCCAATTTACGATTTGCATCGGGATTGTCTATGGTTAGGATAATGCGATCAGCGGTGTACTCAACTGATTTCTGTTTCAGCTTTTCAAATCCATCTACGGTTACCGCCATTTGCGCGGCGACTTTCCCCAGCATATTCTTATCTAAGGCTTTTCTAACATGGCGATGCACAATTCGGTGAACCTCCATGCTCTTTGGCCCTTCCCATAAATAGTCCATAAATGCCTTGGGGCTCATGAAGCTACTGGTAAAAATCTCGGCGAATTCCCTGCTGACGACAGGCTGCCTACGCAAGTACAAACCTTGCAGCTTAAATGGGCCAATCATGATGGGGTCGGCGGGATGCGCGATCATTTTGAGCGCGATCCAATTGGTGCCGGCACCAACAAATACGCCGAAAACTGGCAGTACCCATACATACGGGTAGAAATACCATATCAGTGCCTGCACACACCCTAATGGAAAACCAAAGAGCAAGCCGGAACGAATCACAAAGCGCAACTCACTACCGGCACAGCGAAGAAACAGCTCATTGAGTAGTTCAGGATTATCTCGTACTTGATTTTCAGCAATCTGCGCAAAATCAACTAGCTGATCGGCTCGACCGGCAAACTCTGCCAATATGCCTTTTGCTACTCCGGGCAGCTTTTCCTGTACCCGGTTAAAAATCATCTTCTTTACCATTTCCGGTGTGTACTGCCACGCCTGGATGTTTTGGTCTATTAGTATTTCGTCAATCCAATCATTAATATACGGCGAGATTAACGTTTGTATCTTTTCGATGGCGTCACCATCGTCAAGGGCTGCGACAACCTCCCTGGGAGAACATATTTTTGCGATCGAAATGTTCACCAAATTTCGCGTGAGGCGAATACGCAGCCGGGGAATAATCCCCTGCCAGCCAAAATATTGACCGATCCCAACAAAGTTAACAGGGTAAAACATCATTTTTATGCCGAGCAAATTCGTCAACCAACCCACACCTGCGGTGATGGGGGCAATAACTAAATAGGGGATTAACTCACTCCAGGACATAACTATCTCCGAACACCTCGACATTGCAAGAGCGTACTGCAAGGTCGACGAAATAAAATTCAATTGAATAAAATAATGGGGAAGATAGAGAGATACGCCCCCTTAAATGGGGAGTCTTATGATTTATATCCAAGGCTAACGACGTTCGTTTGCGATGCTTATTGATAAAAACAAACAAGCTGCCGCGCTAGCGATCTCGACGCCCCCTGCAATCAGATGAGGATATGACACGTGCACCTCAACAAAAGAAGTTACAAAGCGAACACTGCCAACCGATATAAATATTATCGCCAATAGCAGCAGCGAAAACGCAATATTCTCTCGTCTAAAAATCTGCACAAACAAAAACAGCCCCAACCCCACCTGAAACCCACCGTAGGTCGCGCGAACATCAATCAACGCATCGCCGTCTAGGTTAAACTGCCCCGTTATCGATAAAACTTCGACCGGAACCAATAAGTAGGCAAGACCAATTAACATCAACATGGTGGCGACTAAAGCCACAATGCTACACCCGACTTTGTCTAGACTCATGAGCGCTCTCCATCACGCTCTTGAATAAATTCCGACTTTTGATTTTTTATTTTTTCGTCGCTCACCAAGGCCTTAAGTTGCTTTAAAACATCATACGGCGACTCAATAGAGAGCGAATTAATCAGCCAAGATGGTAGTGGACCCGCGGGATCGAGATGCACTGTGGTTGAAATTTCTACCAAGCCCCCCGCAAGAGGCGTCAACCGCCAGTCATTGACCGCCTGGGTAACCCGCACACGGCCCCTCACAGGCCCTAACAAATCTCGAGTGGCAACACTGTGCATCGTGACAACCAGAGATTCCGGATCCTGCTGCCAAGTCACCCTATTTACCATGTCACGATCGGAAACGGGCCAAGGCATCTTACTGTGAAGATAGACCAACTCTTCCTCTGCCGAAACCTGCTTAAAGAGATATGAGTCTCCGCAAAAACTGTCCCAACGCGGCCTCAATGATGGATCGCGTAATAACGTAACAAGCTTACCTAAACTACTTTTTACTGTCGTTACACCCCTTACCGCATTAAGCTCCGAGCCAGCCACAGGTTTGGTATACACTCGAATATCATTCTTTTCGCGTGCAAGAGTCCACTCATCGCCGTAGGCGTACCCAGCAGCGACAAAGTATAGAAGTAACGCCAAGGAAAATGAGGCCGACTTTAAAAAATGCCTTTGAATCAAGTATGTCATACGACCTCTGACTAACCACAACTAGATGAATACCGTGCGCGGGCTATAGATACAATATTGCCGACAATAATAAAGAGCCACACCCTCTGAAAGAATGGTTATTGTAGCCAAATCCTTGGTCAAACATGCCCCCCATCGCGGGGGGAGGCTAGCGTAAAGCATGATGTCAAACTGGGTTCTCTGAGTTATTAAAATAACAAAATCAACATCGCTGGAACCGAGATGACTATACATAATCCCGCAATATCTAAAAGACGTATCGGAATGCTTGCTATCGCAGCACAAAGTTGCATGATTCTATCTAACGCAAGCTATGCGCAGACTGATGAAGGGAAAAAACCCCAGTCAATGCGACTCGAAGAGGTGCTTGTTACCGCCCAAAAGCGCTCTGAAAATGTCCGCGATGTGCCAATATCCTTAGCAGTAATGAGCGGTGACGACATGCGCGACGCCGGCATTAAAAGTTTCAACGATATGGCGCGCTTCATGCCAAATATTTCT
>TARA_R110002049_G_scaffold23781_3_pt1 | contig 104424 bp, 94 predicted proteins | sample TARA_R110002049 | Tara Oceans TARA_R110002049 (sample SAMEA4396941) | marine metagenome | biome: Polar Biome; feature: [SRF] surface water layer (ENVO:00010504); material: water (ENVO:00002006), including particulate matter (ENVO:01000060) such as... | depth 5 m | reverse complement strand
GATCATCATGATCGGTGAAATCGGCGGCTCTGCCGAAGAAGAAGCCGCACAATTCCTGGCCGACGAAAAGAAAAAAGGCCGCTGGAAACCCACAGCTGGCTTCATTGCAGGCCGCACCGCCCCTCCCGGCCGTCGCATGGGCCACGCGGGCGCCATCGTCGCCGGTGGCAAGGGCGACGCCGAAAGCAAGATCAACGCGATGCGCGAAGCCGGTATCGTGGTGGCAGACAGCCCCGCCACACTTGGCGAAGCGGTTCAGGAAGCGATCGACAAAGGCTGATATGCGCCACGCCCGGACATATACATATACGAGTGCCCCTCGACCGCGCGCGGTCGGGCGATACTCTGCCCTGCGTCCGGGCGAACACCCCTGCCAGCGGCCACATTATGTGGCCCCCGGCGCCCCCCTCGACCAAAAACCGTTGCGGGACGGTTGATACACCCGCAGCCTACTTAGCCGCGCTGCACATCCTACGGCGACAAACAGACCCCGCGCTCACATCACCTGCTGAGGTACTCTCATGACCGACCAACCCGCCAACGAACAGTTTCACGCCTCGTCCTTCATGGAGGGCGAGAACGCGGACTACCTTGAGGCGATGTATGCCCGCTATGCCAACGACCCCTCGGCGGTCGATGACGCATGGGCTGCCTTTTTTGCCGCAATGGGCGACGACGCCGAAACCGCTCAGGCCGAAGCGGCCGGCCCCTCCTGGGCGCGCCGCGACTGGCCCCCAGCCCCAACAGGCGATGTCATAGGCGCGCTAACAGGCGTCTGGCCAGAACCCGAAGAAGCCGCCGCAGCAGGCAACAAGATCAAAGCCAAGGCCGCCGAGAAGGGCGTCGAGATCACCGATGCCTCGGTCAAGCAGGCCGTACTCGACAGTATTCGCGCGCTGATGCTGATCCGCGCCTACCGTATCCGCGGCCACCTCGCCGCCGACCTGGACCCGCTGGGCATGCGCGAGACCGGCGAACAACCCGAACTTGACCCTGCATCTTACGGCTTTACCGCCGCCGACATGGACCGGCCGATCTTTATCGACAATGTGCTGGGCCTCGAAGTGGCGACGATGAAGCAGATCGTGGATATCGTGAAACGCACCTATTGCGGCACATTTGCGCTGCAATACATGCACATCTCTGACCCCGAGCAGGCAGGCTGGCTCAAGGAACGGATCGAAGGCTACGGCAAGGAAATCGCCTTTACCAAGGAAGGCCGCAAGGCGATCTTGGGCAAACTGGTCGAGGCCGAAGGCTTTGAGAAATTCCTGCACGTTAAATACATGGGCACCAAACGCTTTGGCCTTGATGGCGGCGAAAGCCTGGTGCCCGCGATGGAACAGATCATCAAGCGTGGCGGCTCCCTTGGCGTGCGCGACATCGTCATCGGCATGCCCCACCGGGGCCGCCTTTCGGTGCTCGCCAACGTCATGCAAAAACCCTACCGCGCGATCTTTAACGAATTTCAGGGCGGCAGCTTTAAGCCCGAAGACGTCGATGGCTCGGGCGATGTGAAATACCACCTCGGCGCGTCGTCGGACCGTGAATTTGACGGCAACACTGTGCACTTGTCGCTGACGGCAAACCCCTCGCACCTTGAGGCCGTGAACCCTGTGGTGATTGGCAAGGTGCGCGCGAAACAAGACCAGTTGAACGACAAGGACCGCACAGCGGTTATGCCGATCCTGCTGCACGGCGATGCGGCCTTTGCCGGTCAGGGCGTGGTGGCCGAATGTTTCGCCCTGTCGGGCCTCAAGGGGCACAAGACCGGCGGCACCATGCACATCGTGGTGAACAACCAGATCGGCTTTACCACCGCACCGCATTTCTCGCGCTCCTCTCCTTATCCCACCGACAACGCGCTGGTGGTCGAGGCGCCGATCTTTCACGTCAACGGCGACGATCCCGAAGCGGTCGTGCACGCCGCCCGCGTCGCGACTGAGTTCCGCCAAAAATTCCACAAGGACGTGGTGATCGATCTGATCTGCTACCGCCGTTTTGGTCACAACGAAGGCGACGAGCCCATGTTCACCAACCCGGTGATGTACAAAAAGATCAAAAAGCAGAAAACCACGCTAACACTTTACACTGAACGGCTGGTCAAGGACGGTCTGATCCCCGAGGGCGAGATCGAGGACATGAAGGCCGCGTTCCAGAAGCACCTGGGCGAAGAGTTTGAGGCGGGCAAGGACTATCGCCCCAACAAGGCCGACTGGCTGGACGGCAAATGGTCCCACCTCGACAAGCAGAACAAAAAGTACCAGCGCGGCAAAACCGCGATCTCCAAGGAGACGATGGCCGAAGTCGGCAAGGCGCTGGTCACGCCGCCGGAAAAATTTCCTCTGCACAAGACCATTGGCCGCCTGATCGAAGCCAAGGCCGACATGTTCGAAAACGGCGCCGGATTTGACTGGGCCACCGCCGAGGCGCTGGCGTTCGGTTCCCTGCTGACCGAAGGCTACAAGGTGCGCCTGTCCGGTCAGGACAGCACCCGCGGCACCTTCAGCCAACGCCACTCGGCCTTCATCAACCAAGAGAACGAAGACCGCTATTACCCCCTGAACCACATCCGCGAAGGGCAGGCCGAATACGAAGTTATCGACTCCATGCTCAGCGAATATGCCGTGCTGGGGTTCGAATACGGCTACTCGCTGGCCGAACCCAATGCGCTGACCCTGTGGGAAGCGCAGTTTGGCGATTTCGCCAACGGCGCGCAGATCATGTTCGATCAATTCATCTCAAGCGGTGAATCGAAATGGCTGCGCATGTCCGGTCTCGTCTGCCTGATGCCACATGGCTACGAGGGCCAGGGCCCCGAACACTCCTCCGCCCGCCTGGAACGCTTTCTTACCATGTGCGGTGGCGACAACTGGATCGTGGCCAACTGCACCACGCCTGCCAACTACTTCCACATCCTGCGCCGCCAGCTGCACCGCAGCTACCGCAAACCGCTGATGCTGATGACGCCCAAATCCCTGCTGCGCCACAAACTGGCCGTCAGCCGGGCCGAGGAATTTACCACCGGCAGCAGTTTCCACCGGGTGCTGTGGGATGACGCCCAGCACGGCAATTCCGACACCAAACTGGTGGCCGATGACAAGATCAAGCGCGTGGTCATGTGTTCGGGCAAGGTCTACTTTGACCTGCTCGAAGAACGCGATGCGCGCGGCATCGACGATGTCTATCTGCTGCGCTTCGAACAGTTCTATCCCTTCCCCGCACAATCGGCGGTCAAGGAATTGGAACGCTTCAAAGGCGCCGAAATGGTCTGGTGCCAGGAAGAGCCCAAGAACCAGGGCGCCTGGTCGTTCATCGAACCCAATATCGAATGGGTTCTGGGCCGGATCAAAGCCAAACACGGTCGCGCCGACTATGCCGGTCGCGCCACCGCTGCCTCGCCCGCAACCGGGCTGGCATCCATGCACAAATCACAACAAGCAGCCCTCATCGACGACGCGCTGACAGTTAAAGGAAAATAACCATGACAAGCGAAGTACGCGTGCCCACACTGGGCGAATCCGTGACCGAAGCCACCGTTGCCACATGGTTCAAGAAACCCGGCGACGCCGTGGCCGTTGACGAAATGCTGTGCGAGCTGGAAACCGACAAGGTCACCGTCGAAGTGCCCAGCCCCGTGGCCGGCACGCTCAGCGAAATTGTCGCCGCCGAAGGCGAGACCGTGGGGGTCGACGCCCTGCTCGCCAATATCTCCGAAGGCGACGCAGGCAGCACCGCGGCGCCCAAGGCAAAAGAGGCCGCCAAAAGCAGTGATGACAGCCAAGCGGCCCGCGCCGCCGACGCGCCCAAACCCAGCGGCAAGGGCAGCAACGTCGATGTGATGGTGCCAACCCTGGGCGAAAGCGTGTCCGAGGCCACTGTCAGCACATGGTTCAAAAAGGTCGGCGATACTGTCGCGCAGGATGAAATGCTGTGTGAGTTGGAAACCGATAAGGTCAGCGTCGAAGTGCCCAGCCCCGCCGCCGGCACCCTGACCGAAATCCTCGCCGAAGAGGGCAGCACCGTCGAGGCATCTGCCAAACTGGCCGTGATTTCCTCGGGCGACGGCGCCGCCGCCCCCGCCAGCAGCAACAAGGGTGACGACAAGGCCGCCCCCGCCAGCAGCACCGGCGGTAAAGATGTCGAAGACGCGCCATCGGCCAAAAAGGCTATGGCCGAAGCAGGCATCAGCCGCGATCAAGTCACGGGATCGGGCCGCGATGGCCGCGTGATGAAAGAAGATGTGGCCAAAGCCATTGCCGCAGGCACCTCTGCCGCGCCCAAGCAGGATGCAAAACCTGCCGCACCGCGCCCCGCCTCCGCTGCCGATGACGCCGCGCGCGAAGAACGGGTCAAGATGACCCGCCTCAAGCAGACCATGGCACGCCGCCTGAAAGAGGCACAGAACACCGCTGCGATCCTGACCACGTTCAACGAGGTCGACATGACCGAGGTGATGGGCATCCGCAACGAATACAAAGAAGCGTTTGAGAAGAAACACGGCGTCCGCATGGGCTTTATGTCGTTCTTCACCAAGGCCTGCTGCCACGCGCTGAAAGAGATCCCCGAGGTCAACGCCGAGATCGACGGCACCGACGTGATCTACAAGAACTACGTCCACATGGGCGTTGCCGCCGGCACACCCACCGGCCTCGTCGTACCGGTGATCAAGGACGCGGATGCGATGTCCTTTGCCGAGATCGAAAAGGCCGTTAACGCCATGGGCAAAAAAGCCCGCGATGGTAAACTGACCATGGCCGACATGACGGGCGGCACTTTCACCATCTCCAACGGCGGCGTCTACGGCTCGCTGATGACCGCCCCGATCCTGAACCCACCACAGTCCGGCATCCTTGGCATGGCGAAAATTCAAGACCGCGCGATGGTCGTGGGCGGCGAGATCGTGATCCGTCCGATGATGTATATCTCGCTCAGCTATGACCACCGGATCATCGACGGCAAAGGCGCTGTGACATTCCTCGTCCGCGTCAAAGAGATGCTCGAAGATCCACGCCGCTTGTTGATGGATCTGTGATAGGCTGGGGCGGGGGAAACCCCGCCCCGTCACATTAATCACCGCCGAGAAGGACCGCCCCAATGACCGAAACAACCATTCTCGCAGCCTATGGCCTTTTGGTCATGCTCACCATCCTGCTGCAAGTGCTGGGCGCGATGACCCAGCTTTCCATGGGCTACCTGATTTCCAGCCGGGACGAGACCCGCAGCACCACGGGCATGACCGCCCGCCTTGGCCGTGCGCTCGATAACTCCGTCGTGGCGCTGGCGCTTTTTGCCCCCGCCATTCTGATCCTCGTGGCGTTGGGCCGCACCACCGATGCATCCCTGCTCGCCGCACAGGTGTTCTTGCTGGCGCGCATCATCTATCTGCCGCTTTACATTTTTGGGATTCCGGCGCTGCGCACGCTGACATGGCTGATCGGCTTTGCCGCAACTGCCATCCTTTACCTTCTCGCGCTCTGAAAGGGCATTCCAATGCAGATGATCTGTCACTACGAAGTCACCGATTTCACCGCGTGGAAAACCGCCTTTGACGCCGACGCTGAATCGCGCCGCGATGCGGGGCTAAGCGTGCTGCAAGTCTGGAAAGACGCCAGCAGCAACACGCACGCCTTCTTTCTTGCCACAGTCAATGACCGGGCCAAGGCACAGACCTGGCTCGACCGGTCTGCCGCCCTTGCCAGCGATGACAAGGCCACCGTTACCAGTGCCTCGGCCTATTTCCTCGAAACCGCATGAGCCCGGAACTCACCGTTCTCACCCTTGCTGCCCTTCTACAGGCGGTGCAGTTTCTGGCCTATGCCATCCCCGCCAACCGCGAGGTCGGCCCCGGCTACACCATGTCCGCGCGCGACCGCAACCCCAGCCGCCCGATGTCCGACCGTACCGCGCGGCTGGGGCGGGCCTTTGACAACCATTTCGAGGGGCTGATCCTGTTTGGCATCGCGGTGGGCGTCACCCAGATGTCGGGCCAGAACTCCGGCTTTACTGCTGTCTGTGCCTGGATCTACCTGATCGCCCGCATCGCCTATGTCCCCGCCTATGCAATGGGCCTGCGCCCGCACCGCTCGCTGATCTGGTGTGTGGGGTTCTTTGCCACTGTTCTGATCCTGATCGCGGCCCTTTTCTGATTTCACCCTTTCACTTATACGCAACAGGGGCAGGCGCTTGCGCCGGGGCACAGCGCCCCCTACCTTGCCCCCAACTCAAGACTGCTAAGGAGACTTCCCATGTCCAGCTATGATGTCATCGTGATCGGCTCCGGCCCCGGCGGCTATGTCGCTGCAATCCGCTGTGCGCAACTGGGGCTGAAAACCGCCTGCGTCGAAGGCCGCGAGACACTGGGCGGCACCTGTCTGAACGTGGGCTGTATCCCATCCAAGGCCCTGCTGCATGCCACCCATATGCTGCACGAAGCCGAACACAACTTTGCCGCGATGGGCCTGAAAGGCAAATCGCCCTCCGTCGACTGGAACCAGATGCTGTCCTACAAGCAGTCCACCATCGACACCAACACCAAGGGCATTGAATTTCTGTTCAAAAAGAACAAGATCGACTGGCTCAAGGGCTGGGGATCAGTTCCCGAGGCCGGCAAGGTCAAGGTCGGCGACGAGGTGCATGACGCAAAACACATCATCATCGCCTCCGGGTCAGAGCCTGCAACCCTGCCCGGCGTCGAGGTCGATGAAAAGATCGTCGTGACCTCCACCGGTGCGCTGGAACTGGGCAAGGTGCCCAAAAGGCTTGTGGTAATCGGTGCAGGCGTGATCGGGCTGGAACTGGGCAGCGTTTATGCCCGCCTCGGCTCTGAGGTGACGGTGGTCGAATACCTTGATGCGATCACCCCCGGCATGGACCCAGAGGTCCAGAAGACCTTTCAGCGCATGCTGAAAAAGCAGGGCTTTAAATTTATCATGGGGGCCGCGGTGCAAAAGACCGAAGCCAACAAGACCAAGGCCACGGTCACCTACAAGCTGCGCAAGGACGATAGCGAACACGCGATCGACGCCGATGTTGTACTTGTGGCCACCGGTCGCAAACCCTACGTCGCGGGTCTTGGCCTTGATACTCTGGGGATCGAAATGACAAAACGCGGCCAGATCGCGGTCAACGATCATTGGGAAACATCCGTCAAAGGCATCTACGCCCTCGGCGATGTGATCGAAGGCCCGATGCTGGCCCACAAGGCCGAAGACGAAGGCATGGCAGTGGCCGAAGTGATCGCGGGCAAACACGGACATGTAAATTACAGCGTGATCCCCGGCGTCATCTACACCCACCCCGAAGTCGCCAATGTCGGCGAAACCGAAGCCACGCTGAAAGAAGCGGGCCGCGACTATAAGGTCGGCAAATTCTCCTTCATGGGCAACGCGCGGGCCAAGGCGGTCTTTGCTGGCGACGGTTTTGTAAAAATCCTCGCCGATAAGGAAACGGACCGCATCCTGGGCTGCCACATCATCGGCCCCGGCGCTGGCGATCTGATCCACGAGGTTTGCGTCGCGATGGAATTTGGTGCCTCGGCACAGGACCTGGCAATGACCTGCCACGCGCACCCGACCTACTCCGAAGCCGTGCGCGAAGCGGCACTGGCCTGCGGCGACGGCGCGATCCATATGTAAAGTTCGCGGGGTGGGCATTCAGCCCACCCCCTGGCCGGTGGCCCATCACACTAACGATTTTGAAATGGTATCGTGGCAAAAACTCCCTTCACGAGGTGAGGGGAACCGGATGCCATCAAATACATTCAACGCATTCTATCTGGGAACATACGCGGACGTCGACCCAACCGAAGGGAACGATTTCTCCGAAAACTCCATGGACCTTGTTGGCCAAAGTTTTGGCAGCGCGGGTGATCCCGCATGGCGAAACGATACCCCCCTCACCTTGAATGACCCCGATGGGGACGGCCGGACATATGACAACGATTGGGGTGCTGGCGAAACGCTAACGCACGCTGGTACCACGTCCGAGCTAGATTCCAGCATGCTCTATAACGTCACGGTGACTTACACGGACGGCTCCACCGCGCTGACGCAGGTCGTCGTGATGCAGGACACGGGCGGGCGGGTGTTCATCGCACCGCATATCGAAGGGCATTGGGCCAATGCCGCCTTGACGGACGGACCGGTGCAATCAATCTCGCTCGATAGTGTCGCTGACGATTCCTTTTCTTTTACCTATACAAATCTGGCGAACTTGGCGTTCACCTGCTTTGCACAGGGAACCTTGGTAGGGACGCCATACGGCCCCCGCCCCATCGAAACACTGCGCTGCGGCGATATGGTGAATACGCTCGACAACGGGGCACAGCCGCTGCGGTGGACGGCCCGGCGCAGGATCGGCCCGCTTGCCGTGATGGCCAATGCCGCCCTGCGACCGATCAAGATTACACGTGGCGCGCTTGGCGATGGGATACCGGCGCGTGATCTGGTCGTCTCGCCCCAGCACCGCATCCTGTTATCTTCGCATACTGCCCAACGGATGTTCGGCACCAAACAGGTTCTGGCTCCTGCCAAAGCCTTGCTAGATCTGCCGGGCGTCGCCTATGCAGTAAATGGCCGCGGCGTGACCTATATTCACCTGCTGTTCGACACCCATCAGATATTGTTCTCCCATGGGGTCGCATCCGAAAGTCTTTTTATGGGGGCCTCTGCGGCATCGGCGCTTGGGGCCGACCGGATCGCGGAGATTGAACGCTTGTTTGCTGCCTCAAACAGCGGCGGACAACTGCCCAGCAAACATCCCGCGCGGCCTTTCGTGAAAGTGCGACAGGGAAAGCGTTTGGTGGCGCGCCATCAAGCCAACGAAAAGCCGTTGGTCTGCTCCTGTTGCCTGCCCGGGCTCACCAGCGCACGGGCCGGCCACCCGGCGTTAACGGTTCTGGCATAAAACCACGATCGTCGCGACACCGCCGGAACGGGCTAAACCCCCACCCGGCACCCTACGATGGATGAGGCCCCAACCGGGCCATGTCGATACGTATTGATATGCAGGCTGACACCTGTTTCACATATCCGATCTGGCGGCGCCGCCTTTTTACCAGGCTTCCCAACGATCTCATATGATTTAAGGCATCAGCCATCCGGGGGGTTCCCCCGGCGTGGCCAAAACTGCGGACGGTGGCCCATGGCCCTCGGCCTCGCAGGTATTACCACATCGTCTTTTCGGCCCGCGCGCCCCATGCGCTGTCATAGGCCGCGCCGCCTTCTTCGCCGTTGGTAATCTCGGCCATGATGTCGCCCACCGTGGGCAGATCCGCGCTATCGTCCACGCCTGCCCATACGCCCGCCCGCAGCAAGGCACGTGCACATTGGATATAAACCTCGGCAATCTCGACCACGATCACAGTCGTCGGCTGACGGCCCTTTTTGTCAAAGCGGGCGCGCAAATCGGCATCATCGGTCACGATGGCCTGCCCGTTCACCCGCACCACATTGTTTGACCCGCGCACGAAAAACATCAGCGACACACGCGCATCGCGCACGATATTACGCAGGCTGTCGATCCGCTGGTTGCCACGCCAATCCGGCAGCGCAACATGCCGCGCATCCAGCAGGGCCACCACCGGACCATCATCGCCGCGTGGGCTGGCGTCGGTGCCTTCGGGTCCAACCGTGCTGAGGACACACAGCCGGGAGGCGGCGATCCACTTGGCATAGCGCGGCGTCAGATGGTCCGTCACCTTGCGGATCGACCCGGAAACCGGCGTGCCATACAGCGCCTCAAGTGCGGCGATGTGGGCGATCTTAGGCATTTGACTGCCACCCGGCTTCGGCCAGCAGCACATCTGACTGCGTCTCGATCTGGCTCTCAAGCCGTGCCATAAACGCCGCTTTGTCCAAACCCGGTTCAATCGGATCAAGAAATTCCACCACCGCCAGACCGGGACGGCGGAACAGCCCGCGGCGCGGCCAGAAATAACCTGCATTGGTCGCCACCGGCACGCAGGGTTGCCCCAGTTGACCATAAAGAACAGCGGTGCCGACCTTGTAGGGTTTATGCGCACCCGGTGCGACGCGGGTGCCTTGTGGATAGATCACGATCTGCCCCGGCTCGATCCGTCCTGCGTTCACATCATCCAGCATCTTGCCGATCGCCTTGCCGCGTTTGCCACGGTCGACGGCAATCATCTGCATGCGTTTGGTGTATTGTCCGATCACCGGCGTCCAGAGAACTTCGCGTTTCATAATGAACTTTGCCCGTGGCAGGGCGTGAAAGATCATCATGATGTCCAAAAACGACTGGTGTTTGGCCGCGACCAAGACCTCGCCTTGCGGTACGGCGCCGCGTACTTCGCTGCGCAGCCCGATCAGCCAGCGTGCCGACCACATGCACCAAGCGGCATAGGTTTTGCAGGCCGCATAGGCGCCGCGCTTGGAAAACATCGCCCAGGGCGCAAACGCCAGGCCAATCACCGGCATCGCGATCGTCACCTGCACAATATAGATGATCGACCTTATCCATTGCAGTAGATACATCAGGTCAGCTCCCTTAATGTGCGCCGCGCTGCGGCACCCGTGGCACCAAAGGCCACCGCCCCGGCCAGCAGCGGCACCAGCAGCGGCACGCCCCAATGCCAACCCTGAAAGCCAAGCCCGGTCAGAAATCCGCCGGCGTCAGAGGCATCGGGCAGCAGCAAAACCGCCGCCATGCCCAGCACCGTCCCCGCCACAGCGCCCAGAAAGGCGCGCAGGGTAAAGCGGCGGATGAAGGCCTGCGCGATATAGTCGTCTGTCGCGCCGACCAACCGCAGAACGGCAATCACCTGCGCGTTTGCCGCCAGTGCAGCCTGCGCCGCCAGCGTAATCATCGCAGCCACGGCGACCCCGATCAACAGCGTCGAAACCCAGCCCAGCAGACGCAACCGCGCCGCGGCCGCCACCAGAGGCGCGCGCCAGCGGCTGTGGTCGTCCAGCACCGCACCCGGCACCTCGGCGGCCAGCCGCAGGCGCAGGCCCACCGGGTCCATGCCGTTGTCATCTTCGATGATCTCAATCAGGCGCGGCACAGGCAGGCTGTCAATCGCCAGATCCGGGCCAAACCAGGGCGCCAGCAGCGCCTGCTGTTCTGCATCGCTCAGCGCGCGCGCCGACGCCACGCCGCGCGTGGTCTCAAGCACCCGCAAGGCCGCTTCGGTCTGGGCCGCGCGCTGGTCCAGCGGGGCAACGATCCGCAAGGTGGCCGAACGCGCCAATTCCTGCCCCCAGACATGCGCCAACCGCCCCGAGGCCAACGACAGAGCCAGCGCAAAAACCGCGAGAAACGCCATCGCCCCCGCCACGAACAACGTCAACTGCGCGGTAAATCCAGAGGGTGGCACCACGCGGTCGGCCTGTCGATCCCCGACAACCAGCGCCTTGAGACTGCCCAGTTCAAACCGCTTCACAGGTCCGCCCCCGCCAATTGAATGCGCCGGTTGGCGATGCGCAACACCCGCGCCTGCACATGCGCCTTTGTGGCGCGGATCAAGCTTAGGTCGTGCGTGGCGATCAGCACGGTCTTGCCCATGCGGTTCAGCTCGATCAGCAGGCGCAGCAGGCGCTGGGACATTTCCCAATCGATATTGCCGGTGGGTTCATCCGCCAGCACAACGTCGGGCGACATGATCACCGCGCGCGCCAATGCGGCGCGTTGCCGTTCCCCCCCCGACAGTTCCGGCGGCAGCGCATCTGCGCGGTTGGTCAGCCCGACCCAGGACATCAGCTCGTCCAGATCGCCGCCACCAGCGTCTGTATGGCGACCCGAGACCATGAGCGGCAGCGCGATATTGTCGGTTAGCGGCAGATGGTCGAGAAATTTCACATCCTGATGCACCACGCCCACGCGGCGGCGTACCATGGCAATGTCATCGCGGCCCAGCCCGCGCACGTCGGCACCAAACAGCCGCACATGCCCCGCCGTAGGCAGCAACGCCCCATAGCACAACTTCATCAGCGTGGTCTTGCCCGCCCCTGACGGACCAGTCAGAAAATGAAAAGATCCGGCGGCCAGTTTTAGCGTTATGTCGGACAATAATTCGCCGCCGCCGTAACTATAGGCTACATTTTCCAGCTCGATCACAAAAATACCCCAATTCCATCGACCTGTTGTGCCTCAGCACCGGATGGGATTCAATCCACCAGATCACGGCATTCCGTCCAGATTGCACTTTTCCTGTAGTATTCTAGGACATATGCTATTTGTTAAAGATGACATTTGGTGAAAACGGATTTCAGGATAAACTATGCGGCTGATCTGCCCGAATTGTGACGCGCAATATGAAGTCCCCGACGAGGTCATGCCGCAGGCCGGTCGTGACGTGCAATGTTCCAATTGCGGACAAACCTGGTTTCAACATCATCCCGATAATACCCCCGATGCCGACGAAGACGCGGCACTGGAGGCCGATGCCCCGGCACCGGACGAGGAAACCGCACCGCCGCCACCGCCCCCCGCCCCACCACAGCCAGCACCGGAGCGCAGGCAGTTGGACCCTGAGGTGGCCGATATTCTGCGTCAAGAAGCCGAGGCCGAGCATGAGGCCCGCCGCGCGCGGGCGTCAGACCCGCTGGAAAGCCAGCCCGACCTGGGGCTGGACGAAGGTGATGGCGGCGACGACGAGGCTGAACGCCGCGCGCGCGAAGCCCGGATACGGATGGCACGGATGCGTGGCGAACCTGAGCCGGTTTCGGACGCCGCCGCCAATGCCGCTGCCGTTTCGTCGCGCCGCGATCTGCTGCCCGATATCGAAGAGATCAATTCGACGCTGCGCAATGACAGTGACCGCACAGGCAACAGCGCGGACAACACCAGCGCATTGGATGACCCAGCCAAACCCCGCAAGAGTGGCAGTTTCCGCCGCGGTTTCGGGTTGATGCTGCTGCTCGCGGCGGTCATGGCGCTGGTCTATGCCTATGCCCCCCAGATTGCGCGCACCGTGCCGCAGGTCGATCCGGTGTTGTCGTCCTATGTCACATGGATGGACCAGATGCGCCTTTGGCTGGATGGCCATTTGCAGTCGGCGCTGATCTGGCTCGATACCATGGCATCAAAATCGCAGGGCTAGGCGCGATCTGAGCACAGTGAGCGGGGGCCAGCCCCCGCACCCCCGGGAATATTTTAACCAAAAAGAGAGAAAAGCGCGCCGCTATCTGCGGGCGGCGCGTTTTCTAGAACCTGTCGAGCAGACGGTTGAGATAGTCACGCTCGACCTCGGGCCGTTCCGTTTCGCCCGAACGGCGGCGGATTTCATCGAGCAGGCGGCGGGCGCGGCCATAACCATCTTCGCCATCGGCCAACGGTCCGTCAGTGCTGTTGGCGCCCGAATTGCCCTGTTCGCGCCCCAGTGGATCGCGGTTTTCGGCGCGGCGGTCAGACTCGGCTGTGCCTTGGCCCGGCTCGCGGTTTTGTTGATCCTGCGCCATCGCATCGCCCAGCGACCGCATGCCTTCGCGCAGGGCTTCCATCGCTTGCGCCTGGTTGTCGATCGCTTCGGCCAGATCATCCTGGCGCAGCGCCTCTTCTGCACGGTCCATGGCATCGCCCGCACGCCCCAACGCATCGCGCGCCGCATCGCCGTCGGGCGTGCCCTGACCCGGCAAGCGACCCTGCTGGCGGCGCAATTCGTCGCGCAGCGCCTGTTGCCGTCCGGCCAGACCCTCGGCGCCCTGGCCGTCACCTGCACCCTCTTCTCCGCCGTCGGCGCGCGGCCCACTCTGGCCTTCGCCCTCGCCTTGGGGTTCTTCACCACCGCCCTGGCCCTGACCGTTCTGACCCTCGTGGCTTTGCCCGCGGCCCTGACCGCCGTTGCGCCCTTCGTTGCCTTGGTTTTCACCCGCCCCGGCACCGGGGTTGAACTGTTCCTGCAAGTCGCGGAAGGCGCGGTCGCTCAGCCCCTGCTGTTCGCGCAGCGTGTCCGACAGCCCTTCCATCGCCTGTTCACCGGGGGTTTGGCCGCGCTCGCCCTGCTGGCCTTCGGTAACGCGCATGTTCTCCATCAATTCCTGAAGTTCCTTTAACGCCTGTTCGGCCTCTGCCATACGGCCCTGTTCCATCAGGTCCTGAATCCGGTCCATCATGCGTTGCAGATCATCCTGCGTCATCTGCATGGTCTCGCCCTGCGGTTGCTGCGTGCCTTCGCCCTCCTGCTCCTGCGCCTGCTGGCGCTGGAGTTGTTGCATGTAGTCCTCGGTGGCGCGGCGCAGCTCATCCATCAACTCAGCGATTTCCTCCTTCGAGGCACCGTTCTTCATTGCTTCGTTCAGGCGATCCTGCGCCCGGCGCATCCGCTCCAGCGCATCGCTGAGCACGCCTTCCTCCAGCGTGATGGCAAGGCCCCACATGTCTTCGGCGATGTCGTCCTGCACGTCATCCGGGAGCCCATAGCGGGCGCGAATCTCAAGCCGCTCAATCAGTTCGCGCAGACGCAGCGCGGTGATTTCCGACCGCAGGCTGTCGCCCGGCTGATAGGCGACGGCGCGCAGAACCTGCGCGATGCGCGGGGCATTGGCACGCGACCACAGCAAGTCGCGGCGCATTTCAATCACCGCCGCCGCCGCTGGATCAAAAAACCGGCGCCCCGGCAACACCAGCGCCTCACCTTGCGTCTGCCCTTGCTGTTCGGCAGCGTCGAGCACGCTGAGGCTGATGGTCACCGGCAGATTTGCCCATGGGTGCTTTGAGAAGTTTTCGATCAGGAATTCGCTGAACTGTCGCCGGTCGCCAGTGATCGGCATGGGCAACGGCACCACGATATCAGGGCGTGTGTCAGGGTCGACCGTCAGACCGTAGCGCCGGGTCACCGATGGCAGGTCAAGGCTGACCCGCGCTTCGCCCGCCGCCACGCCGTAATCATCGCGCGCGGTGAATGGCAGGCGCATCTCGCCCAGCGCGCTGACCTCCGGCTCACCCGCCGTTTCGACCTGCGGGGCGCCGTCGGGCAGCATCGTGATCTCCCACGCCCGTGCGCCAGGGCCACTGATGTCGATGCCCCCGCTCTGCACCACGGTAAAATCCTGTGCACTGTCCGAGGCCGCGGGCAGATCGGTCGTGCGGCCAGACACGGTTTCACTCACGGTCAGCGCGCCAACTTCGCCATAAAGCCGCAAAGTGATCAGCGTGCCGGACGGCAGTGCCAGCGGCCCTTCGGCCAGATCATTGAGGTAAAGCGTCGGCTTACCGGTGTGGCGGGGGGGTTCTGCCCAGCCTTCCCAAACCGGCCCGCTGGCCAACCCGCCGCCGCCCGGTGCCATGCCAGCGACAGTGCCCACCCGCCAGATCGAGCCAAACAGCAGCGCAATGATGAACGCCAGCAATGCGACATAACGCAGCGCAAAGGGGTCGGCCCGCGCGACGCGCAGATCACCCGGTACGGCACGTGCTGCAGCGGCGCGGTCCGCCATCCGGGCCTTATGCGCGCGCCAGACCGCCATCGACGCCGCATCGCCCGCGCCGATCACCTGATCGTCCAGCATCGCTTGTATAGGTCGCCCCGGCAGACTGGCATCCAATCGGGCCATCGCATCGGCGCGGCTGGGCAGGCGGAACCGCCGCAGCGCAAAGATCAGCGTCCATAGAAACCCCAGCCCCCCCAGCACGGCGATCGCCCAGGCGGCCTCAATCACCATCTGGTCGTGCAGACCCAGCATCAGCACTGCAAGAATCGCCAAACAAAGGCTCAGCAAGGGCCAGAGGCTGCGCACCAGATTTTCGGCCAGCATCCCGCCCCATGTCCAGCGCAGCGGCCAGCGCAACCGCACCAGCGCGCGCCGCAGATCATTTGGGGTAAATGTCACCATGAAACGCTGTCTCCCGACGCCCGTGACGACACTATGCCGTCACAGCCATTCGGGGATGGTATCGCGATTTATCATTTCGTCAAAGCTCGGCCTTGCGCGGATAACCGCGAATTGATCGCCATTGACCAACACTTCTGGGATCAGCGGACGCGAATTGTATTCGCTGCTCATCACCGCGCCATAGGCCCCGGCCGAACGAAAGGCCACCAGATCACCCGCAGAAAGCGGCGGCATCGCACGCTGCTTGGCAAAGGTATCGCCGGATTCGCAGACCGGGCCGACGATGTCATAGGGCTGCGTCTCGACACCTGCGGCAGGCTCGACCACCGGAACGATGTCGTGCCAGGCGTCATACATCGCGGGGCGGATCAGGTCGTTCATCGCGCCGTCGAGGATCAGAAAATCGCGACCCTCGCCGGACTTGAGGTAAATGACCTCGCTCACCATCAACCCCGCGTTGCCCGCGATCAGGCGGCCCGGTTCGATCTCGATCTCGCAGTCCAGATGGCCCAACGTTTCGCGCACCAGCGCGCCGTAATCAGTGGGCAATGGCGGTGCGGCATTGGATCGCTCGTAAGGGATACCCAGACCGCCCCCCAGATCCAGCCGCCTGATATCATGGCCATCGGCGCGCAACAGCTGCGTCAACTCGGCCACTTTGGAATAGGCCTGCCGGTACGGCTCCAGATCGGTTAACTGGCTGCCGATGTGCACATCTATGCCGATCACCTCCAGCCCCGGCATCGCCGCGGCCATGGCATAGACCTCGCGGGCACGGGCAATCGGGATACCGAACTTGTTCTCGCTCTTGCCGGTGGCAATCTTTGCGTGGGTCTTGGCATCCACATCAGGGTTCACGCGGATCGTGATCGGCGCGACCTTGCCCATGGCTTGCGCCACCGCGTCCAACACCACCATCTCTGGCTCGCTTTCGACGTTGAACTGGCGAATACCGCCCGCCAGCGCCAGTTCGATCTCGGCGCGGGTCTTGCCCACACCGGAAAACACGATCCGCTCGCCCGGCACACCCGCCGCCCGCGCGCGTCGGTATTCCCCGCCCGATACCACATCCATCCCGGCACCCGCCTGCGCCAGCGTGCGCAGGACTGCTTGGTTCGAATTGGCCTTCATCGCGTAACAGACCAAATGCTCCATACCCGCCAATGCCTCGTCGAACAGGCGGTAATGCCGCAGCAACGTCGCCGTGGAATAGACATAAAATGGCGTGCCTACGGCGGCGGCAATCTCGGCCACACTGACGTCCTCGGCGTGCAGCACACCGTTACGATAGAGAAAATGATCCATCTCTTTTTGGTCCTAAATATTCCCCGCCGGAGGCCCCGGCCCGGTGCGAACGGCCCCTATCTGATGGGCGCTGTCCGCAAATACAGATAAAGCGGAAGGCCACAGCTGACCCCAATACAGAACGTGGCGGGAATGGCAATCAAGGCGACCCAATTGCGCCGCACGGCGACCTCGGCCAAGATCCACACCGTCAACGCTATCGCGGCGATCGTCAGATCCCAGACCAACCCGCTGGCGGCGGCATTCGCGTGCCAGGCCGCGACCATCGCCCATATGTCCCAGCCGTTGGCCTGAAACCACGTCACAAAATAATACATCGGATGCAGCGCGCCCCAGACCGCGAGCGCCAGATAGATCATGCGCAGTGGTGACATCTCAGAACCGCTTTTTCACGCCGACATTGACGTGGCCCGACACATGTATCCCCGGTTCGGTCACACTGGGCTGTTGGCGGGTATCAGAGCGGCCGGCGGGAATGGTATCGCCGCCCGGCGGCGTACAGGCTGCCAAAGCACCCAACACCGCCAGCAGCGCCAGCCGCCTCACAGACCCAACCCCAGTGTCAGCGCAAAGGGCCCGCGCCGCGCGCCAATAGTGCTACCCAGATGTACGCCCGACGACGACATGGTCACCTGCGCCGTGCCAGTGGGCTGCACCGGCTCGCCATCGGCGCCGCAGGCTGCCAGCGCCAGCAGGGCCATCACGACCGCAATAGGCTTCATGATAGAATGTCCTTCCACCGTTTGATCTGCGCACGCACCTGCGTCGGTGCCGTGCCGCCGTAGGATATACGCGAATTGACCGAATTTTGCACGCCCAGGACGTCAAAGACATCATTTGTGATCGCGCCATGCACCGATTGCATCTGTGCCAGCGTCAGGTCCGGCAGGTCACAGCCCTGCGCCTCGGCCTTGGCCACCAGCGTGCCGGTGATGTGGTGCGCATCGCGGAATGGCAGGCCCAGCACCCGCACCAGCCAATCAGCCAGATCGGTCGCCGTCGAAAAACCCGACCCCGCCGCCGCTGCCAGATTGTCCTTTTGCGCCGTCATGTCGCCGACCATTCCCGTCATCGCAGCAAGCGCCAGCATCAGGTTATCAGCGGCGTCAAACACCTGTTCCTTGTCTTCCTGCATGTCCTTGGAATAGGCCAGCGGCAGTCCTTTCATCACCATCATCAGCGCCGTGTTCGCACCAAAGATACGCCCCACCTTGGCGCGGATCAGTTCGGCCGCGTCGGGGTTCTTCTTTTGCGGCATGATGCTCGACCCGGTCGAAAAACGATCCGACAGTGCCACGAACCGGAACTGCGCCGAGGACCAGATCACCAGTTCTTCGGCAAAGCGGCTGAGGTGCATGGCACAGATGCTCGCCGCCCCCAAAAACTCCAGCGCAAAATCACGGTCGCTCACTGCGTCCAGCGAATTGGCCGATGGCGCGTCAAAGCCCAGCGCCTGCGCCGTCATGTCGCGGTCGATCGGGAAAGACGTGCCCGCCAGCGCCGCCGCCCCCAGCGGGCTTTCGTTCATGCGCTTGCGCGCGTCGCGGATGCGGCTCAGATCGCGGCCAAACATCTCGACATAGGCCATCATGTGATGGCCCCAGGTCACGGGTTGAGCAACCTGCAAATGGGTGAACCCGGGCATCACCCAGTCTGCCCCGGCCTCTGCCTGACCCAGCAGCGCCGTGATCAGCGCCACCAATCCGGCATCAGTCGCGTCCAGTTGGTCGCGCACCCAAAGTTTAAAATCGGTCGCCACCTGATCGTTGCGCGAACGGCCCGTGTGCAGGCGCCCCGCCGGTTCACCAATCAGGTCTTTCAGCCGCGCCTCGACGTTCATGTGGATATCTTCCAGCGCCGCAGAGAATTCAAACTTACCCTCTTCGATCTCTGACAAGATCGTGAGCAGCCCTTCCCGAATGGCGTCCGCATCGTTATCAGTCAGGATACCCGTTGCCGCCAGCATGGCGGCATGGGCGCGCGACCCGGCGATATCTTGTGCGGCCATCCGTTTGTCGAACCCGATCGAGGCATTGATTGCCTCCATGATCGCGTCCGGTCCGGCGGCAAAACGGCCACCCCACATCTTGTTCGAGGTCGTGTCAGTCATGTGCAAAAACCCTTGGAGGGACGAATGAAAAATCTGGTGCTCGGCCTCGTTTATACGCTGCTTGTCGCAGGTGCAAACCCCGCTCTGGCGGCGGGCGCAGACATTGCCGGCCTGCGCGAGGGAGATATGCGCAAACTGGTGATCCATGACACGCCCCAGGCCACATCAGACGCCACATTCGAACGCGAAGACGATGGCGAAAAGATCAGCCTTGAGGACTATCAGGGCAAGTATGTGCTGGTGAATTTCTGGGCCACGTGGTGCGCCCCCTGCCGCAAGGAAATGCCACAGTTGAATGCGCTGCAAAAGGAATTTGGCGGGGACAAGTTTCAGGTGCTGACCATCGCCACCGGACGCAACACGCCCGAGGGGATCAAACGGTTCTTTGCCGAGGCGGGCATCGATAGCCTGCCGCGCCACCAAGACCCCAAACAGATGCTTGCCAGCCAGATGGGCGTCTTTGGCCTGCCTATTTCGGTATTGATTGATCCCACAGGACGCGAGATTGCACGGCTACAGGGGGATGCAGATTGGTCATCCGACAGCGCCCGCGCGATCATCAAGGCACTGGTCGGCGACAAAGAGAGCTAAGATCAGGCGGCGTGGTTCAAAATTGCCGCTTCAGATGCCGACAGGTTGCGCCGGGCATAGCTGCCATAGGTATGTGGATCAAACTCCAACTCGGGGTATTCGGCCAACAGACGCCCGCGGTCGCTTTCACCCAGCGTGTTGAACGCGGCGGATGCGGGGTGGAAGCTTTCGGTTTCGACACCGTTGGCCCACATCACCTGATGCCGTTCAAGCAGCACGTGGATATAGGTCACCTCGCGCAGCTTGAGGTCGACCGAGATACTATCGCCGTTGATCAGATCCTTGGCCGCAACCAGCACCTCGTTGGTGTTGAACAGGCTTTGGGCCTTGGGGCCTTTGATCAGAATTCGGTGTTCGGGAGACACCAACAGATCGCCATCGGGCAGATCATCGTCTAACGCGCCGGCGCGAAACCGCACTGGGCGCAGGCGCGGCATGGCAAAGAAACGCGCGCCGGTCATGCGGCGGCTGCCGACCCACTGTAGGGGCTGCGCGCCGTTGTCCTTGGTCTGGATCAGATCGCCTTCGCGCAGGTCCTCGATCAGCGCCACCCCATGTGGGGTGCGGATGCGGGTGCCGGGCGTAAAGCAGATAACGCCGCCGGTGCCGGGGCCTGCATGATCACTGGGCGCGGTGCCAAGCGTGTGATGCACCACCCAAAGATCAGAATTGCGCGGTGGCATTTCATCGAGGAACATCAACAACGGCTGGCTGCCGCGCCCCACTTCGATCAGGGTCACGGTATAGGATCGCCCGCCGTCGGTGACGACAAAACTGTTATCCATCAAGGGGGTATCGGCAATCTCACGCGCCAATTTCGCGGGCACAATCACATCATGATCCAGCGCCGCGCCGACAAGGCGGTGCACCATGCGTGCCGCACGTTTGCGAAGTTCTTCCGCGCCGTCTGCCTGATCCAGCCGCAATACATCGCTCGGTCCATCCACACGGATGGCGTCGCCCCGCCATGCCCATGCTGCCCCTACGTTGAGCGACTGCACCGGCGCGGCATCTAGGCCGTCGATCTCTGTTTGCGACCAGCTTATGACAAACGTGCCCTTAAAGCCCGTTTTCATAGTCTGCTCTGCCTGCCTCACGTTTTTTTATTACCCGGAGCCTAGCAAAAAGCACGTCTTCACGAAAGGGGGTATTTGGACGCGATTCCAGCCTGTTGTAAATTGACCTTCATGTAACCCAGGCGTGTGCTTGGACGCCCGCCGCTCAAAAGCGCAGGTTGACCCGCAGCGAGCCGACAAGCTGGCCTTCGGTCTGCGCCTCGAATTCGCGGCCCAGCCATGTCACCCCGTAAAAAACCGATGCCCCGTCGCCCTGCCAATGCACCCCGGCGCGCAGACGGTCGCGCCGATCGGTCAGCACAAAGCCGCGATTCTCGGGCAGGTAGATGCTGTCTGCGACATGGGCAATGTCCGCGCCCAGCACAAAGCTAAACCCACCGAGATCAGGATTCTGGATGCTGCGGTAGCGCTGACCGGTGGTGATGTCACGGATCAGCAATTCGCCCTGCCCAATGTCGCCAATGGTCAGGTCCGCGCCCACACGCAACAGTGTTTCGGCCCCGGCACGTGCCTCGACAAAAGGACGCAAACGCATGTTATGGCCCAGATCAACGCTGCGCCCGACCTCACCCACAAAGGTGGGGTGCACGCCATTGCCGATCTGGTTGTCGAGCATTGTCGAAGACGGGCCGGTGGTGTCCAGCAGATCATGAAATGCCCGTTGCAGACTGCCCAGCCCGGTATTGGGGCCGGTAAAGACGAGATCTCCGCCCAGAGAGATATCATAGCCCTGCCGCGAGAAATGCGTGTGCAGTCCGGCAGACAGCGTGCCGGCATAAGGTCGGTCACCCACCGCTGGCATGCGCAGGTTATCCGGCGCCAGCACCGCCATGCCCAGCCGCAGTTCAACCAGTTCACCAAAGCCTGCGGGGGCAGTGCCGGTCCACGTCGGACCCCAGATGCGCGACGACGAAACAGCGCCACTGCGCCACCGGTCCTGACCGTCGCCCAAAAAGTCGTTTGTTATCAGGTGGCCGTAGCCCAGCCGCTGGCGATCACCGGCATGTGCGGGTGACAATGCAACAAGCGGCGCGAGAAGCGCAGCGGCGATCAGTCGAAACATGGTCAAACAACCCGAATTGCGCCCCCCCGGCCAGACAAGAATAGGCGGATTTGCGCCAATTGACTAGTGCAGGTCTGCAACATGCATGAAATTGCGGCGACCCGCGGTTCGCTTGTAAAACACAGGCAAATTGATAACGTATTGATAACATTCCCACCAAAGGTGCCCCATGTCACAGCCTGCCCCCCCCAGCGACGCCCGCCGCATCGTGTCCTCCCGCCATCTGGCCGAGGGCGAAGGCTGGGAAGCGTCAGAACTCGAATACGGGATGATCATCGCCTACAACGCCTTTACCCGCTGGATGTCGCGCTGCATGGCGGCGGCCGGCAATGGCGATCTGACCCCGTTGGAAATTTTGGTGCTGCATAACACCAATCACCGGGGCCGGGAAAAGCGGCTGACGGACATTTGTTTCCTGCTGAACATCGAGGACACGCATACGGTCAACTATGCGCTGCGCAAGCTGGTAAAGGCGGAATTGCTGAGCGCGGAAAAGCGGGGCAAAGAAGTGTTTTACCGTACCTCAGAAGCAGGAGCCGCGCTGTGCGACGCCTATCGCGCCATTCGGCAGGCATGTTTTCTAGACGGATTGCCTCGTACTGACATCAGCGGGGAGGAACTACGCCGGATCGCCGCACAGTTGCGCGCGATGTCGGGGCAGTATGATCAGGCGAGCCGGGCGGCCGCGTCGCTGTAGGGCGCGGTTTGGGACCAAAGCCCCCAAAACCAGGTCGAACTATTGGGGGCCTTGCCTCCAAACCAAGCCTAATAATGGGGGCTTTGCCCCCAAAACCAAGCCTATTAATGGGGGCTTTGCCCCCAAACCCCCAGGAATATTCACCCAAAAAGAGAGGGGGCGCAGTGCACGCGTAGGTCTAGCGCGTCAACTGACTGGCCGCGCGGGCCAGCTCGGTGATGGCAGCCCAGTCCCCCGCCTGCACCAGCGCGTCCGGCGCCACCCACGACCCGCCTGCGCAGATGACGTTGGGCAATGATAGATAGCTGGCGATATTGGCCATGCTCACCCCCCCCGTGGGGCAAAAGGTGATCTGCGGCAGTGGTGATGCAAGTGATTTCAGCGCAGGCGCGCCGCCGGAGGTTTCGGCGGGGAAGAATTTGAGCATGTTATAGCCGCGTTCCAGCAGGCGCATCGCCTCGGACGCGGTGGCAGCGCCGGGAAGCAGCGGCAGATCAGCATCTTCCGCGGCTTGCAGCAGCCTGTCGGTGGCGCCGGGCGAGACGCCGAACAACGCACCTGCGGACTTGGCGCGGCGCACGTCTTCGGGGGTGAGCAAGGTCCCTGCCCCAACGATTCCGCCCTCGACCTTGGCCATCTCCGCGATCACATCCAGCGCCACGCTGGTGCGCAACGTTACCTCAAGCGCAGGCAGCCCCCCGGCCACCAGCGCCTCGGCCAGTGGGCGGGCGTGGGCAATGTCATGCACCACCAGAACCGGGATAACAGGCGCGCGGGCGCAGATATCGCGCGCGGCGGCGCTTGCGTCTTTGGGCAGCATGGCGGGCATCCTTTTTTCGGGGTCAGAGACAGCTTGCGCCGGTGTCGGCGGACCCTACCAATTTGCGAAAGTTGGTAAAGAGGTCACGGCCCTGACCGTGGTCATTGATGCTGAGGTCGATGGTGACGGCCGGGCGGTCAAGCACGCCGGGGGTGATGATGTCGAGCCGCCCGTCATGGGCATCAACGCGCAGCACATCGCCGTCTTTGAGTTTGGCAATTGCCCCGCCATCCACCGCTTCGGGGCAGACGTGGATCGCCGACAGCACCTTGCCCGACGCCCCCGACATGCGCCCATCAGTGACCAGCGCCACCTTGAGCCCCCGCGCCTGCAAATTGGCGAGCACAGGGGTGAGGCTGTGCAGTTCCGGCATCCCATTGGCCTTGGGCCCTTGAAACCGAACCACCACAATGACGTCATCGGTAAAAGCGCCCGCCTGATAGGCCGCTTTCACACTGTCCTGATCGTGGAACACGCGCACGGGTGCTTCGACGATGTGATGTTCCGGTTTCACGGCGGAAATCTTGGTCACTGCCGCGCCGAGCGCGCCATCAAGCCGTTTCAGCCCGCCCGTGGGTTGAAAGGGATCGCAGACCGGGCGCAAAATCTTGTCGTTCAGAGTGTGTTTCGGCCCCGCGACCCATGTCACGCTTTCGCCGGTGAGTTTGGGGTCTTGCGTATACCGCGCAAGCCCCGGCCCGGCGGCGGTCTTGACGTCTTCGTGCAGCAGCCCCGCGTCGAGCAATTGGCCGATCATGTAACCGAGCCCCCCGGCCGCGTGAAAGTGGTTCACGTCTGCCAGCCCATTGGGATAGACCCGCGCCAGCAGGGGGGTCACCTCGGCCAGATCGGAAAAATCGTGCCAGTCCAGCACGATCCCCCCGGCGCGCGCCATCGCCACCAGATGGATCAGCAGGTTGGTCGACCCACCGGTCGCATGCAGCCCGACGATACCATTCACATAGGCGCGTTCGTCCAGCACGTCACAGACTGGGGTATATTCATTGCCCAGATGGCTGATCGCCAACGCGCGCTGCGCCCCTGTCACCGTCAGCGCATCGCGCATTGGTGTGTTGGGATTCACAAAAGACGCGCCCGGCAGGTGCAGGCCCATGAATTCCATCAGCATTTGGTTGGTATTGGCGGTGCCGTAAAAGGTGCAGGTCCCCGGCCCGTGGTAGGCCGCCATCTCGGACGCCATCAGTTCCGCGCGGCCCACGTCGCCAGAGGCGAATTTCTGGCGCACAATCGCCTTTTCATCGTTGGAGATGCCGGACGTCATCGGCCCCGCGGGCAGAAAGACCGCAGGCAGGTGGCCAAAGGTCTGCGCTGCGATCACCAGCCCCGGCACGATCTTGTCACAGACGCCAAGGAAAACGGCTGCGTCGAAGGTATTATGGCTAAGCCCGACCCCCGCTGCCAGCGCGATCACATCGCGTGAAAACAGCGACAATTCCATGCCAGGCGTGCCCTGGGTCACGCCGTCGCACATCGCGGGCACGCCGCCTGCCACCTGCGCGGTGCCGCCCACGGCGCGGGCCGCGTCGCGGATCAGTTCGGGAAACCGCTCGAACGGTTGGTGCGCGGACAGCATGTCGTTGTAGGTCGTGATGATGCCCAGATTACCCGCCGATCTGGTCGCAAGTGCTGCCTGGTCCGGCCCGGCGGCGGCATAGGCATGGGCCTGACCGGAACACGACAGATGCGCGCGCGCCGGGCCGTCTTCGGCGGCGCGGCGCATACGGGCGAGATAAGGATCACGGGTGGCAGCGCTGCGCGCGATGATGCGGTCAGTGACCTTGGCAACGATGTCATTCAGCATGGTGTCTCCGATCAACTTGGTCACATGTCGGGGCCGCGTCAGGCGTTCAGCAGGCCACCGATCACGCGTGCGGTGTCGTTCATCCGATTGGAAAAACCCCATTCATTGTCATACCAGCTTATCACGCGGACCATGCCGCCGTCTGTCACGCTGGTTTGTGCGGGGGCAAAGGTCGATGAATGGGGATCATGATTAAAGTCGACCGAGACCAGCGGGGCTTCTTCATAGCCCAGCACGCCTGCCATTGGGCCGTCTGACGCAGCCTTGATCGCGGCATTCACAGCCGCGACCGTGGCTGGTTTGGACGGCATGAAAGCCAGATCAATCAGCGATACATTGGCCGTGGGCACACGAACGGCAGACCCTTCGAGGCGGCCCTTGAGGTGCGGGATGACCTGAGAAATCGCCGCCGCAGCGCCCGTGGAGGTCGGCACCATCGATACCGATGCCGCCCGGCCCCGGTACAGATCGCGGTGCGGGCTGTCGTGGGTTGGCTGGTCGCCCGTAAAAGCGTGGATCGTGGTCATGTAGCCCGTCTCGATTCCGAAGGTATCGTCCAGCACCTTGGCCACGGGGGCGAGACAATTTGTAGTGCAGGAGGCGTTGGAGACGATGACGTCGTCGACCGACAGATCCGCATCGTTGACGCCGTAAACCACGGTGCGGTCGACGCCCTTGCCCGGGGCCGAGATCAGCACGCGTTTGGCACCGTTCTTGAGGTGTTTGGACGCGTCTTCGTGTGAGGTGAAGAAACCTGTACATTCATATACCACATCCACGTCACCCCAAGGCAGCTTTGCCGGGTCGCGTTCGGCGGTCATGCGAATCACCTGCCCAGCCAGATGCAGTTCGCTGCCCCTAAGTTCCGCCTTGGTGTTCAGGCGGCCGTGCACGCTGTCGTATTTCAGCAGATGCAGCAGGGTTTCGGACGGCGCGAGGTCATTGATTGCAACCACTTCGATACCGTCAAAACCGTTTTCGACAAGCGCGCGGAGCACGCAGCGGCCGATGCGGCCAAAGCCGTTGATTGCGATTTTCGTGGTCATGGTTTTGTCCTCCGGTGGCCCGCGTCCGGGCAAGTGCCAATCTTGTTAGCGCTAACATATCAGAGCAACGGAGGGAGTTCAATCGCGATGTGATGGGGGCGGCCATCGCCTGCCGGTGGCCTGGCTCCGGGTGCTGCACAGTCGTCGAATGTGCATATCGTGCGACCTAGCTGGCGCAGTGTATCCTAAGAATGTGCGCTGTGCCGCCGCCGTACCGATCCAGGGCGCCCCGGCAGATCCAGCCGCGCATCATTGCGTGCCTGCCGCGAGATAACCCGGCCCTTGGCCACCACGCACAGCCGATCCGGCCGCAGGCGCAGCGCCTCGATCGCATTGCCCGCGTCCAGCACCACCAGCGATGCCTGCGCGCCGACATGCAGGCCGTAGTCCGCCAAGCCCAAAATCCGCGCGTTCACATTCGTGACCATATCAAAACAGCGTCGCATTTCCTCGGGCGAGGTCATTTGCGCCACGTGCAGTCCCATAAAGGCCACGTCCAGCATGTCGCCTGTGCCCATCGAATACCACGGGTCCATTACGCAGTCCTGCCCCCAACCGACGTCAATGCCCATCGCCTGCATCTCCTTGACCCGCGTCAGCCCGCGCCGTTTGGGAAAGGTGTCATGGCGCCCTTGCAGGGTGATGTTGATCAGCGGATTGGGAATCGCGGCAACCTGCGCTTCGGCGATCAATGGCAGCAGTTTCGAGACATAGTAGTTGTCCATCGAATGCATGGAGGTCAGATGCGACCCCGCCACCCTGCCCTGTAGTCCGAGGCGTTGCGTCTCAAACGCCAGTGTTTCGATGTGCCGCGAAAGGGGATCGTCGGTTTCGTCGCAGTGCAGATCGACCATCAGCCCCCGTTCAGCGGCGAGTTCGCACAGCGCGGTGACCGACCGCGCCCCATCAGCCATGGTGCGTTCAAAATGCGGTATGCCACCCACGACATCCACACCCATATCCAGCGCCCGGATCGTGTTGTCATACGCTGTCGGATCGCGGAGCAGCCCATCTTGGGGGAAAGCGACCAGTTGCAGGTCGATGTAGTCTTTTACCGTCTCGCGCACATCCAGCAGCGCCTCGACACCCAGCAGGCGGTCGTCGCAGGTATCGACATGGCTGCGGATGGACAGCAGCCCCAGCGATGCCGCCCAGTCGCAATATTCCAGCGCCCGCGCCTTGACCTCATCGGCGGTCATCACATCCTTCAACTCACTCCACAGGCCGATACCTTCGAGCAGCGTGCCTGAGGCATTGATGCGCGGGGTGCCGTAGCTGAGGGTGGCGTCCATGTGAAAATGCGGATCGACAAAGGGCGGGCTAACCAGATCGCCGGTGGCGTCTATGACTTCGCCCGCCTCGGCGGCAGAGAGGTCTTCGATGGCGGTGATCCTGCGCCCTGTAATGCCGAGGTCGGTGGTGCGGCCATCAGGCAGCGTGCCGCCCTTTACGATAAGATCGAACATCAGCGTTCCCCTTTGTTAAACGGCACCATCAGCGCCGCAGGCACCTGTGCGCGGCGCGACATGACCACCAGTGCCAGAATCGACAGGATATAAGGCGCCATCAGGAATATCTGATAGGGGATATCCGCCCCCAGCGGTGTCTGCTGTAAGCGGATTTGCAGCGCATCGAAAGCAGCAAACAGCACCGCGCCAAGTAATGTCTTGCCCGGCTTCCACGATCCAAAAACCACCAGCGCGATACAGATCCAGCCGCGCCCATTCACCATCTCGAAGAAAAAGGAGTTGAACGCGCTCATCGTCAGAAAAGCACCGCCGACAGCCATCAGCCCGCTGCCGACCATCACCGCGCCGATGCGGATACCCGTCACGCTCAACCCCTGCGCCTCGACCGCTGCGGGGTTTTCGCCCGCCGCGCGCAGGGCCAGCCCTAGGGGGGTACGATACAAGATCACAGACACCACCAACACGAGCACCAAGGCCAGATAGGTCAGCGGGGTCTGGTTAAACAACGCAGGGCCGATCACCGGAATGTCGGACAGCAAAGGTATCTCAAACGGTTGAAACGCCGTGATTTTCGGCGGGCTTGTGACCTCTGGCAGGGCCAGCCGGTAGCAGTAATAGGTCAGCGAGGTCGCCAGCAGCGTGATGCCCAGGCCCACCACATGCTGACTGAGGCCAAAGGGCACCGTCAGCACGCCGTGCACCAGCCCGAACGCCATACCCGACAGCATGGCGACGGCCACGCCAAACCACAGCCCCCCGCCCAGATAAACCGTCAGCCAGCCGGCAAAGGCACCAACGACCATGATCCCCTCGATGCCAAGGTTCAGCACCCCGGCCCGTTCGCAGATCAATTCGCCCAAGGCGGCAAAGATCAGCGGTGACGCGATGCGTATTGCGGCGGTCCAGAAACTGGCAGAGATAAGGATATCTAACAGGTCCATCAATCGCGCCTCACCCGGAATTTCGTCAGCATGATCGCGAGCACCATCAGCAGCAGGGCCAGTGCCAGCATGATATCTGCCAGATAGGTCGGCACGCCTGCTGCGCGGCTCATGCTATCCGCGCCGACAAAAATGCCCGCAACGAACAGCGCCGCCACCACGACCCCCAGCGGGTTCAGCAGTGCCAGCATCGCCACGATGATGCCCGTGTAGCCAAAGCCGGGCGAAATATCCAAGGTCAGGTTGCCCTTGAGGCCCGCCACCTCGGAAAACCCTGCGAGGGCCGCCAGACCACCCGAAAGCAGCGCAGTTTTGATCAACACCGCGTTGACCGGGATGCCCGCAAACCGCGCCGCCTGCGGGTTCAGCCCCACCGCGCGCATCTCGTACCCCAGCGTCGTGCGCCGCTGAATGACCCAAACCACCAAGGCAGAAATCAGCGCAAGCCCAAAGCCCCAATGCAGCCGCAGCCCCTCCATCATGCGCGGCAGGCGCGCCTCTTCGATCAGCCGGGCGGATTTGGGCCAGCCGAGGCCCATAGGGTCTTTCAACGATCCTTCGAGCAGCATCGACACCCAGAGCAGCACCACAAAGTTAAGCAGCAGCGTCGTCACCACCTCGTCGACGCCAAAGCGGGTTTTCAGAAATGTCGGCACCAGCAGCACCACGGCACCCGCCAGCATGGCGGCCACGGCGATGGTGGGAAGCAACGCAAGGGCTGGCCATGCCAGCGCACCAGTGCCCAAGACAACAGTGACAACCGCGCCCATATATAGCTGCGCCTCGGCCCCGATGTTCCACAGCTTGGCGCGGAATGCCACGGCGACGGCCAGCCCGGTAAAAATCAGCGGCGTCGCGCGGTTCAGCGTTTCCAGCGTGGCGAATTTTGATCCAAAGGCCCCCTTGATGATCAGCCCCAACACTGAAAACGGCTGCGCCCCCGCCACCATCGCCAGCAGCGATGCGACGAAGACCGTCACCACCAGCGCCAGCGCAGGCAGCCCCAGCGACCGCGCCCATGTCGGGTTGGCAACAGGTTCAAGCCGCATGAGGTGTTCCTTCGTCAAAACCGTCGCCCGCCATCCAGACACCCAGTTCGGCAGGGGTCAGCGCGCCACGTGCAAATCCGGGCGACAGTCGGCCTTCGGATATCACATGGATCACGTCGGACAGGGCCGTAACCTCGTCGAGGTCTTCTGAAATCAGCAGCACCGCAGCGCCCCGGTCACGCGCGGCGAGCAGTTGTTCGTGGACGTAGGTCAGCGCCCCGATGTCTAGCCCCCGCACCGGTTGGTTGGCCAGCACAACGGCCGGGGTGGTTTCCAGCACGCGGCCCAAGATCAGCTTTTGCATATTGCCGCCTGAGAGCAGTCGAATGCGGGTTTCGGGGCCGGGGCAGCGCACGTCGTAGCCCTTGATGATCTTCGCTGCGAAATCGCGGGCGGCGCGCCAGTTCATCCAGCCGTAGCGGGAAAAACCGGGGCGCGAATAGAGTTCGAGCACCGCATTTTCGGTCAGATCGAAATCGGCGATGGTGCCGGTTTTGTGGCGGTCTTCGGGAATACGGGCGATCCCGGCACTGATCGCGGCATGGGGGGTCCAGTGGCGCGGGGCGTCACCTTTCACCTGAAACGTGCCTGCCGCGGGTCGGAGCAGCCCGCCGATCAGATCGGCCAGTGCGGTTTGCCCATTGCCCGAAACCCCCGCAAGCCCGGTGATCTGGCCTGCGCGGAGGATAAGATCGACGTTCTTCAGACCCGGCGCAGAACCGATGTCGGGTGTGCTGACGCCTTCGAGTGTGACAAGAGCGGCACCGGGATCGGCGCGGCGCACAACGGGGGCGGCAACCTCGGCCCCCACCATCATCTGGGCCATGGCAGCGCGGTCGGTCTCGGCGGTTTTTGCCTCTGCAACCAGTTTGCCATGACGCAGCACAACAACGCGCGAAGAAATCGCTATGACCTCATGCAGCTTGTGGGAAATGAAAATCACCGAAAGCCCCAGCGCCACGGCTTTGCGCATGGTGGCAAACAGATCGTCGGTTTCTTGCGGCGTCAGCACCGCCGTGGGTTCGTCCAGGATCAAGATACGCGCATCGCGGTAAAGCGCCTTGAGGATCTCGACCCGTTGGCGTTCGCCAACGCTGAGGCTGCCGACCTGCGCATCAGGGTCCACCCGCAGCCCATAATCGGCCATCAATGTCTCGATCCGCTGGCGCACCGCCACGCGGCCAAAGCCCGGATGCCAGAGCGGCCGGGTGCCCAGCACGATATTGTCCAACACGGTCATGTTGTCTGCCAGCGTGAAGTGCTGGTGCACCATGCCCACGCCTGCCGCCAGTGCCGCACGCGGATTGCCCGCTGGCAGGCGCGTACCAAAGACCTCAACATGGCCTTCATCCGGCGTGTAGTGGCCAAACAGGATATTCATCAGCGTGGTTTTGCCCGCGCCGTTTTCGCCCAGCAGTGCAATCACTTCGCCCTGCCGCAGATCAAAGCTGATTGCGTCATTGGCGGTAAGATTGCCAAATCGCTTGGTAATATTGTCGAGGCGCAGGACAACCTGCGCCTCGGTCTTGGGATCGGTCATTTACGAGGACTTCGGTTCTTCGTCGTTGATCTCAACGGTAAAGGTGCCGTCCTTGATCGCCTGTTCACGTTCCTTGACCATATCAAGCGCCTCTTGCGGCACTTTGCCCTCAAACGTGCCAAGCGGAGCGAGCGTGGAGCCGCCCTCGGACATGAAGGAATAGCGACCATAGTCGTCGGCCTTGAACGCGCCCGCTTTGACGGCGGCAATGGCGGCGTCGAGCGTCGGCTCGAAATGCCACAGGGCCGATGCGACGACGGTTTCTGGGTATTCGGCCTGTGTGTCGATCACATTGCCAATCGCCAGAACGCCCTTTTCCTGCGCCGCATCCGACACCCCAAAGCGTTCGGCATAAAGCACGTCTGCCCCCTGCTCGACCATGGCAAAGGCGGTTTCCTTGGCCTTGGGCGGATCGAACCAAGAGCCGATGAAGCTGACCTGGAACTTGATGTCAGGGTTCATTTCCTGCGCCCCTGCCATGAAGGCATGCATCAGGCGGTTCACTTCTGGGATCGGGAAGCCACCAACCATGCCAATGTTGCCGCTTTCGGTCATCGCACCTGCGATAATGCCCGACAGATAGGCGGCGTCCTGGATATAGTTGTCAAAGACTGCAAAATTCGCCAGCGCGTCATCCTGTTTAAAGCTGGAGCCCATCAGGAACGCGACCTGAGGGTAATCCGCCGCCACTTCACGCGCCTCGGCTTCGGCACCAAACACCTCGCCCACGATCAGCGTGTTCCCGGCTTCGGCATATTCGCGCAAGACGCGGGCGTAATCGGTGTTCGAGACATTTTCGGTAAAGCTGTATTCAATATCACCGCGCGTCTGCGCCGCTTCGGCGGCCTTGTGGATGCGGCTGACCCATTGCTGTTCGACGGGCACGGTATAGACACCCGCAACCTTGATCGGATCAGCAGCAAAGGCGGCCTGCGGCAACAGTGCAGCGCACGCCAGTGTAGCTGCCGTGCCCAGCAGAAAGCGGCGTGTAAAGATGCGTTGTGTCATGTGTCGTCCCCCAGTTGGTTTTGTTTATATTTTACCGTTTGATAAAGTTTTCCTTAAGTCAAGCTATCATGTGACGCGGGGTCACCCAAGGCCAGAGCGTTTTCGCGCCGTTGATGAAAGAATTAGCAGTTGCCGCCCAGCGGCGGTAGGATCGCCCGGCAATCAACGAACGGATAGAACATGAGCCACGTCCTGCGCCGCAGCCTCAAGGCAGACCAACCCGTCATCGTCAAAGGTGAAGGCAGTTATCTGATCGACGCCACTGGCAAACGCTATCTGGATGCCTGTGGCGGTGCGGCGGTGTCCAGCCTTGGCCACGATAACGCCGCCGTGCGCGCGGCAATCACGGCGCAGATGGAACAGCTGGCCTTTGCCCATACCGGGCTGTTCACAAATCAACCCGCCGAAGACCTTGCCGACCACCTGATTGCGCGCGCGCCAAACGGCACCGGCGAAGGCCGCGTGATGTATTTGGGCAGCGGGTCAGAAGCGATGGAAGCGGCGCTGAAACTGGCGCGGCAATATCATCTGGAACGTGGCGACAAGGCGCGCGCGAAAATCATTGCGCGCAAGCCCAGCTATCACGGCAATACGCTGGGCGCTCTGGCCGTGGGGGGTCACGCCGGCCGGCGCGCGCCATTTGCCCCGATGCTGATGGAGGTCGAGCATATCGACGCCGCCTATGCCTACCGCCTGCAACACGAGGGCGAAAGCGAAGCGGATTTTGCACAACGTCTCGCGGGACAGCTGGAAGAGCGCATCATCGCACTGGGGCCAGAGAGTGTATCATGCTTTGTGGCTGAACCCGTTGTCGGTGCGTCCCTCGGCTCGCAACCCGCCCCCAAGGGCTATTTCAAACATATCCGCGAGATTTGCGACCGCCACGGCGTGCTCTTGATCGCGGATGAGGTCATGTGCGGCATGGGCCGCACCGGCAGCCTCTTCGCGCTGGAGCAAGAGGGCATCTGCGCCGACATCACCACGATGGCCAAAGGGCTGGGCGCCGGATACCAGCCAATCGCAGCGGTCATGGCGCGGGAAATTGTGATCGACGCGATTGTGGCGGGCAGTGGGACACTGTGGAACGGTCATACGTATATGTCACATGCGGCGGCCACGGCGGGCGCCCTCGCGGTGCTGCGCGAGGTCGAAAGCCGCGATTTGCTGGCGCAGGTCCGCGCACGCGGGGCGCAATTGGAAAGCGGGCTGCGCGACCGCTTGGGCCAACACGCCCATGTCGGCGATATCCGGGGGCGCGGACTGTTCTGGACGGTAGAACTGGTGCGCGACCGCGACAGCAAGACACCCTTTGAAGTCGGCAAGAACCTTGCCGGAAATATCCAGAAGTCCGCGATGCAGGCCGGGATGATCTGCTATCCGTCGCAAGGCTGCGCCGATGGAACGGCGGGTGATCACGTGTTGCTGGCACCTTGTTTCACCTCGCCAACCGAGGAGATCGACCTGATCGTGCAGATGCTGGGCGATGCTGTGGACAGTTGCACCGCGCGCCTTTGACCGAACGCGGGGGGGCGACCAAAGCCCCCCGCGCAGATCAGCCGTCGCAAGCAGCCGTGATGATGATCTCGACCTTCAGGGCGCTGCGCGCAAGCCGGGCTTCGCCACAGGCGCGCGCAGGTGCATTGCCTGCCGGTACCCATGCGTCCCAGACTGCATTCATTTCATCGAAATCGGCCATGTCGGATAGCCAGATAATGGCCTGTAGGATGCGATCCGGGGATGAACCCGCCTTGGCCAGCAACGCGTCCACACGCGATAGGCAATCTTTGGTCTGTTCCGCAACGGTCGCCCCGTCACCAACCTGCCCGCACAGATAGGCGACGCCGTTGTGTTTAACGATTTTGCTCATCCGCTGGCCGGTTTCGATACGTTCAATCATTTGCTTTGCTCACTTGGTTCATATGTTGTCATCGCCGCGATCTCGCCCAGGGTGACGGGTTTTATCGGTGGGCGGATGCGGTAGTGGCCGGTTGCCTCGGGCGACAGACCGTTGGCCTCGGACAATAGGCGGGTGACGGTAAGCCCACAATAGCGGCCCTGACACGGGCCCATCCCGGCGCGGCCAAAGGCCTTGGTCTGGTTCGGCCCCAGACAGCCCAGCTTTGCCATGTGCCTGATATCGCCTGCCGTCACCTCCTCGCAGCGGCAGATGATGGTGGCGTCCTGTGGGCTAAGCGCCGCCCGATAGGCGGGATATGCGGTGTCGATGAACGGGCGGGCGGCGCGTTCTTTGGACAAACCTGCCTTTAGCGGCCGGGCGGCGGCATCGCGGTTTTCGGGCGTCAGTTGATGGAGATCACGGGCGATTTCCAGCGCTGCAATCTCACCTGCGATTGCGGCGGCCTTGGCGCCGCCGATCCCGGCCCCGTCGCCTGCGATGAACACCGATTGTACGACGGCGGCACGCCCCCAGGCATCACATTCCGGCACAAAGCAGGCTTGTCGATCATCCCAATGGTGAGGGATGCCGATGGATCGGGCGGTCTGAGTATTCGGCACGACGCCGTGGTGCAGCAGCACGGTGTCGCAGGCGATGCGTTGCGACGTGCCGCCGCTGCGGAATGTCACAGCCTGTGCAGCCCGATCGCCCTCGATCGCGATGTCAGTGGCACCAGTGTAGCGCGGAACGCGGGCGCGGTGCAGGCGCCACAGCATGCCGAGCCCCTTGACCAGATAGCGCCAGCCCCGCAACGCCCCCCCAAGATGCCGCAGCGATCTGGCAAAATCCCGATGCGTCTGGGTTTCAATCAGCGCAAGCGGCGGCACGCCCGCCCGCACCATCTGGGCAGCGATGAGGTACAGCAATGGCCCCGACCCGATCAGCACGGCACCTTCGCAGACCACGCCCGATTGTTTGAGGAGTATCTGCGCCGCCCCCGCTGTCATCACGCCGGGCAAAGTCCACCCCGGCACGGGCATCGGGCGTTCCAAGGCACCGGTTGCCAGCAGGATGCGCCGGGCCGTGGCCACGCCACCCGCCCCTGCGTGGGTATAGGCCACCCGTGATCCATCTTCGATCTGCCAGACCACAGCGCCCTTGAGGTGGGTGATATTGTCATGGCACAGCTGCCGGGTCAGCAGCTTGCCTGCGGTGAAATCCTTGCCCAGAATATCGCCGCGCAGGGCACTGGCGCGGTCCACGTCGCGGTAAATCTGCCCGCCCGGTGACAGCTGTTCGTCCAGCACGAGCACCGACAATCCGCAGTCTGCCGCGCGGCGGGCGGCAGACATCCCGGCGGGGCCTGCCCCGATAACGATCAGATCGACGTCACGCATCGCACCCCCCCTTTGGCGGCTGGCATGTCAATTTCCATGTCTTTCACGACCTCCAGCATACAGGCCTGTCGGGTTATCCCGTCGATCTCGACCAGACAGTCGTAACAGGCCCCCATCATGCAAAATGGCCCCCGAGGCGCGCCCGAAACGGGTGTCAGGCGAAACGGCATGACGCCCGCCACAAGAAGCGATGCCGCCAGATTGCCCCCCAAAGGCAGGCGCAGCACCTGCGCGCCAAAGCGGACGTCGACCAGATCCTGATCAGACGCGAGGGTCAGGTCGCGGAAATTAGAACCGGGCTTCACTGAACATCTCCAAATTCGGGGCATCACCCGCGGCCTCTAACCAGTGCGGCAAGAACCGGGCGTGAGCCGCAGCAAGGGTGATCCCGCTGTGACAGGTCACAAGGTAGGCACCGGGCATTTCGGTGCTTTGCTGGTAGATCGGCAGACCATCGGGCGACAAAATTCGCAACGCCCCCCAGCTGCGCACAAGCTGCGCCTTGGCCAGAACCGGAAAGGCCGCGATTGCCTCGGCGGCGAGACCGGACAGGCCCGGCTGGGTTACACGGTCATCCAGTCCGACCTCTTCGTTGGTGGCCCCAATCTGAATGCCGCCTTCGTCGACCTGACGTGCGATCAACGAGGGACGGTTGATGAGTTTCGGCAGCTTTTCGGTGATCAGCACCTGCCCGCGCTGCGGTCTGATCGGTGCTTTGAATCCCAGCTTTGGCCCCAGCGTCATGGCCCCCAGACCGGCGGACAGCACCGTTTTCAGCGCACGCACCTGTGTTCCGTCGGCGCAGGTGATGCAGAAAAGATCAGTTTTGGCGACATCGGTCACCTGTTTGCCATTGAGGATGACCCCACCGAGACGGCGCACATCATCGGCAAGCGCGCGCAACAGTTTGAGTGGATTGGCATGGCCGTCCTGATGGTGCAGGATCGCGCCTGCAACTTTGGGGCCAATGGCAGGTTCTTCGCGGCGCAGCGCATTGTGACCCAGCACCTCGTAGGGATAATCGCCGCCAAGTTTTGCCTTTAGCTTTTCATAGTCGGCGACCGTCGCTTCCAGGCTTTCTTCTGAGAAATGAAGATCATAGCCGCCGGACTGGTCAAGCCCGAGGTCAAAGCCGGTTGCGTCTGACAGCTCTGCCGCAAAGCCCGACCATGCGGCGGCTGACCGTTGCGACCAACTGGCATAACCGGGTGCGCGCAGCCCTTTGCCCTGAACCCAGACCAGTCCAAAATTGCCGCGGCTGGCGCGGAATGAGCCGTCGTCGCCGTCCAGCACGGTCACCCGCAGGCCGCGTTTCAGCAGGCCCCAGGCCGTAGACAGGCCGACGATCCCGCCGCCGATGATGGCATAGTCCGTTGTCATGTAAAATCTCTCGGGCGTGTCGGGGCAGCGGATTGCGCCGCCCCGACGATGAAGTTTACTCTGCCGCAGCGGCAACTTTATCAAGGATCGCCTGACCCCATTCGGCACCGACGTCTTCCAGTACCTTTGGCCATACCTCAGCGCGCACCTTGGCTGACATCGCGGCAAGATCTGCTTCGGTCAGCGTGGCGACGGTTGCGCCCAGATCGTCAACAAGTCGCTGTTCATTGCGCGTCTGATCGGCCTCGGCCACGGTCCAGCGGGTTGCCTCAAATGCCGCGGCCTGCTCTTTCAGCGCGGCCTGATCTTCTTCGGAAAGCCCGGCAAGGCTCTCGTTCGAGATGATCATATACCAGACTTCGAAATGGGTGTTGGCCGGGATGTAGGTTTTCGTGACATCGCGGAACGACGCGTAATACCCTTCGGCACCCGACCCGATCACCCCGTCGACAACGCCGGTCTGCACGGCGGTGAAGGCTTCGGAGAAGGGGATGGGCGACGGAATATAACCCAGTGCTTCACCCTCCAACTGAAACGCTTTGACGCCGGGAACCCGCACCTTGATGCCGTTCGGCTCGGTGCTGGCAGGATTGGCATTTTCGACGTTCAGCGCGATACCGCCAAAGTAAACAGGGTATGCCGCAAGTACGGTGATATCCTGCTCGGCATAAAGGCCGTTCATCACCTCGCGCACCGCACCGCCCGGTCCGTAGATTTTCTGTGCCTGGGCCCAAGTCTCTGCGAGATAGGGAAAGGATGAAATCTGCATGCGCCGATCAACAGCGGCGGCGGCAGGCTGGGTCGCCATGTCCAACGCGCCGACGCTGATACGTTCCTGCACGGCGGTATAGTCACCCAGTGCAGACGCAGGGAAAAGCTGGATTTCGACCTCGCCGCCTGTCGCCTCGGCGACGGAGGCGGCAAAGCTGCGCAGTTCGACGTCGATGGTGGCGTCCTGCGGCCGCACGTGACTCATCTTGAGCGTTTCGGCAATGGCCGGTGATACCGCCATCAGGGTCGCCAGAGCTGTCGCGAAAAGTTTCGTTTTCATGGGTGTTTCCTCCTTATGTTTTCATTGGGTCGTGTGGTTCAGGCCCGCGTTCAATAGCCAAAGAGGCGGGGCAGAAAGAGAGACAGGTCAGGCCAGAACGACGTCAGGAAGACGACGGGCACATAGCCGGTCACGATCAGGAACATCGCGGGTGGAATGACTTTGGTGACTTTTACTTTGCCAATCCGCGCGCCCAGATAGAGGATCGAGGCATAGGGAGGCGTCACGCCACCCATCGCGGTATTGACCCCCATGATCGCGGCGAACTGGACGGGGCTGACACCCATCGCGTTCATCAGTGGCAACAGCAGCGGCGCAATCAGGATGATCGCCGTAATATCGTTGACCACCATGCCGACCAGAAACAGCAGAATGTTGATGAAGATCAGCAGAACGACCTTGTTTTCGGTGATGGCAAAGATGCTTGATACGATCTGTTGCGGGATGCTCTCGTAGACGAACATCTGGCTGAGGATCATGGAAAAGAGGATCATAAACATGATCGCGCCAACGGCGGTCGCGGCTTCTTTACCTGCGTCGAGAAAGTTCGACAGACGCAGCCCCTTGTAGATCAGAAAACCGACCGGCACCGAATAGACCACGGCAACTGCCGCCGCTTCGGTCGGCGTCATGATACCGCCGTAGATACCGCCGAGGATAATCACCGGCATCAGCAGCGCCGGAAAGGCGTGGATACCGCGCTTGGCCACTTCGGTCGACAGTTGGCTGAAGGTCGGCTTGTCATCCAGGATCAGGTTGAACTTGCGGCTCATCCACAGGTTCATCACCGAAAAGCTGAACATGATCAGCAGGCCCGGCCCCAGCGTCGCAAGAAAGCACGCAAGGATAGACGTGTCGGTGACCCAGCCATAAACGATCATCGTGACCGACGGCGGGATCAGCAGGCCGAGGATTGACGAGTTGGCGATCAGCGCCGTTGCATATTCACGCGGATAGCCGCGTTTTTCCATTTCGGGGATCAGGATCGGGCCAATGGCGGCAATGCCCGTCAGGCCGGAGCCTGAAATCGCGCCGATGACCGCACAGCTGACCGCCGCGACCACGCCAAGACCGCCGCGAATATGCCCGACAAAGGCATTCACGAACCGCAACAGCGACGCGGCGATCCCGCTTTCGGCCATGATCGTGCCGGCCAGAACAAACAGCGGAATGGCCAGCAAGATCGGATTGCCCAATTGCTGGACGCCCCAAAGAACCATGCCTTTCATCGTCACATCACCGATAAAGTACATGATCATCAGCGCCGCGCCAAAACAGTAGGGCAGCGGCACACCGAGCGTCAGCGTGATCACCAGTATGGCAATGGCGAGGAGTGCAATCTCGATCATGCTTGCGTTCCGTTCTTCAGGCTGAGGATGTGTTTGGTCAGGTGCCAGGCGGTGTAGATCATCATCAATGTGACCCCCACGACCAGCGCCACGTCGGAATAGAATGTGGGAATGTAGAGCGTCGGGCTTTCGCGCCAGACCCGCCAGGCGTACCGGGTGTAATCCCACGCCCAGCTGAGAATCCACAGCCCCACGAACAGGCTGATGATCTCACCCACGATAGCGAGGATCGTATGCGCCCGCTCGGACGAGATGAAAATCTCAAGGACATTGGCGCGGATGTGGGAATTTTCGCGGGACGCGTTGATCGCCCCGAATATGTACAGCCAGATCGTTGGGTAGAGCATGGTTTCCTCAAGCCCCATCACCGGGATCTGAAGCAGGTAGCGGGTGATCACCTGAAAGAACTGGCCCAGTGCCACGAAACAGATCAGCGATGTTAGCAATATAGCTGCGAAACGATCCACGGTGCCCCCCACATGAATTCCTAGTGGGGCCACATCATCCATCCCTTGCTATAAATTCAAATCGAAAATATCACTGAATCCATAAAGAGGATTTATGGCATGCTCCCCAACTTGACCCTTCGGCAACTTGAAACCTTTCGTGAGGTCATGCGCAGCGGGTCCATTTCGGCAGCAAGCCGGACGCTGCTGCGGACACAGCCGGCGGTCAGCACGATGATCGCGAATATCGAAAAAGAGCTTGGTTTCAGCTTGTTTCAGCGCGAACGCGGACGCCTCACCCCCGCGCCCGAAGCGTATTACCTGCTCGAAGAAACCGAGGAGGTGCTTGAACGGATGGGGCGCACAGTGCGCACCATGGCAGAGTTCGGCACGCGTGACCGTGGCCATCTGCGGATTGCCTGCCATCCCGCCGCATCGGGGTTTTTCATGCCCAGAACGCTTGCTGCCTTTCTGAAAACCAGACCCGAGGTCAAAGCGGACCTGATGATGCGGGCGTCGCATGTCGTGGAAGATCTGATCGCCTCTCAACAATTCGACATTGGTCTGGCGGAAACGCCCCCTGCCCGCGGGTCCATCGAAATTGAATCCTTTGATCCCAAATGCGTCATTGCCATCCCCGAAGCCGACCCTTTGGCAGCGCGGGATGTACTGACTCCTGATGATCTGCGCGATTTCCCGATGGCAATCTTGTTCGAGGAACATCCGGTTACGATCGCCACCGAAAATGCCTTTGCCCAGTCAAACACCCCGTTGAACAGACGGTTCGTGCTGCGAACATTCCTGCCTGCGCTTGAACTGGTCGGGGCCAATCTGTGCGCCGCCGTGATCGACCGCATCACCGCGGCGACAAGCCCGGTTGCCGGCGTCGTGTTTCGAGAGTTTGAACCCGCGATCACCAGCAGCGTGGCGATCTTGATCCCGGCGCACCGGCCCGCGTCCGTTTTGACCCATGCCTTTAGGGATCACCTGCGTGAACAGCTAAACCAGATATAATAACAGATTGCCTGACGTACGATCGGCTGGCCGTGAGAGGGAAAACGCGCGCAGGAACGCGTGTAAGAAAAGCAGTTCAGATGGACGAACCCTACGCTAGGACCGTTGAGGCGCTGACCCTAATCGACCTTCGCCACGGCCTCTAGCCGGGCGCGCGGCAGATGCAAGACCACGTGAAACCCGGTTTCATCATGGCGCCGTTCAATCGCACCGCCCAACCGGCCCTCCACCATAATTCGCATGAGCTTGGTCCCAAACCCCACCCGCTCAGGCTCTGCCGGGGGTGTCGAAAGCGGGACTTGGGGTATCTCGCTCCATTGCAGCGTAAATTTTTCGTCTGACTCGTCGACAGTGATGTTGACATCGCGGCGACAGTCCACGTCGGAGGCGCCGTGCTTGAGGGCATTGGTCGCCAGTTCATTCAGGATCAGCGCCAGCGGCATCACGCAATCGCTGTTGACCATCACGTCAGGCGCTTGGATCGAGATATCGTCACCCTCTGGAAGAATTCCTACCGCGTCCTTGATCAGCACGGGCATCGCCACGCCCTGTTCAGCGTCTTCGACCGCAATGCGATTTGCACGTCCCACGGCCTGAAGGCGTTGCAAGAAGGCATTATCAAGCTCTTCCTTGCTCGCAGCCGCCTTCGAACAGCTGCGATAGATCGAGGACAGCACCGTGAGGCTATTGCCGACCCTGTGGCTCATCTCGCGGCGCAGTGCTTCGCGGTATTCGGCGCTTTCCTTGCGGCTGATTGCAACGCCGATCTGGCTTCCTATTGTTTGCAGCAACCTAAGGACATCTTTGTCCAACCGCGCAGAAGCAGTGCCGAAAAACTCAAGCACGCCCTGCACATTTCCATCTTTCCACACCGGCAATGCCACCGCGCGTGTCAGCCCGACCGCCTCGAATACCTCCCTGCGCATGAATTGATCAGGCTTGCGCGTGATGTCCAGCGCTTCCAATCGTCCAGATTGCCACGCCAGCCCCGGCAGCCCTTCGCCCATCGCAAAATGCAGCATGCTTGTTGCCTCGACGACGGGTCGAAATGCGTCGCTCGTCAGATGCCAGATCCCGGTGGGGGAAAGTCGGGCATTTGATCCGCGGCCCCGTACAACATGGAAATGTCCGGCTTCCAGCGCTGAAACCGCACAGACAGTATCAAGGCAGAAAGCCGTAAACTCTTCGAAAGAAACATCTTCCAGCAGCTTTTGTGCGACAGCCAGCAGCGCCTCACCTTCGCGGGCGCGCAACTCTTGCTCGGCACGTGCCGCCTGCTCGGCCGCCAGGCTTCGGATAAAGGCATAAAAGCTCTGCGCGCCACCGTCGATCGGCAACGGAAAGATCGACAGCTCAACCGGGAATTCGGTGCCATCGCGGTGCATGGCCGTAATTTTGACGCGCTTTTCCAGAACCGGGCCTTCGCCCGTGCGGTTGTAGTGTTCCAGACCCTTTGTATGGCTTTCTCGGTGCTGCGGCGGCACGATCAGATCGCCCATCGACGCGCCCAGCGCCTCGGGACGTGACCAGCCAAACATCTCTTCTGCTGCGCCGTTCCACGCAATGACGAGGCCGGCCGCATCCATGGCCACCACGGCATCAAGTGCGCGGTCAAAAAGTGTTTGCAAATGCTTCACAGCGCTTCTCCGAGAACCTTGATAATTTTTACCTTCGCCGTAGCGCGGTGTCGAGAAACGAGTGATGAAAGGCGCATGTCTGTCAGCAATTTTTGCTCGGGTATCACCACCTGTGAGGACAGTGAAACAGAAATTCGCGGTGGTATGCCATTGAGGCCCGTTTCCGCCGGTCAGCGCGTCCCGGCGCGGTGCCAAAGTCGACCTGACAAGCGTCGCGACCAGCGAAGTGCGGTACGGGCGATAAGCAACAGCAGCAAGGCCCGTCTGGGGGTGGCCAATAGTTTGCCACGCGTCATGGTGAACCGCCACTCAGCAGAACGAAAGGCTATGCGTGCCCTCCTACGGTCAGCGCGGGCCAACAACAAGAGGCATATTGGCAAATGTTCTAATGTCGGAGGTAAATCCAATAGCCGAACATGACGACCAGAATAACAACGACTTGAACCGCCATGGCTATGATTAGAAATTTGGACCGCTTTAGATCGGTTTGGACATCAATCTTTTTCATGTGCTGTTCCTATACCCGCCGTGGGTAAGTTCAGGCTGCGCCTATTGTCGGCCAGGCACAACAGGTCGTTATGACGCATGAGCGAACCGATCGCCTTGTGCCGACTTGCCCCCAATAAAGACAAGGGCGGGCAAATATCCTCGCCCCCCCTGTTTCAAATCCACATCGTAGGACAACTTTAATATAACTGACTGCGCGCGACACCGCATTGACGGCGCAGAGCGGAGAAACGACGGTCAGACCCATCGCATTCTCATGTCAAAACCGGCCATTGGAGCACGGCCGTCTGGATCAATTTCAGCGGCTCATCTGGCGGCTAGTGGGTGAAATGTTGATCCGATACGGTGATATTCCACGCCACCATGCCTTCTGTGATCTCAAAGTTCGTCTGTGCATTCAGCAAAGATGGTGCAAGTTGGGTCAAGACGGTGTTTCCAAACCCCTTACGCTTGGGCGCGCTTTGAATCGTGCCCGATGCTTCGCGCCACGAGAGCAACAGTGCCGGCCGGTCGACGGGGGTTTCAATTGACCAGACAATTTCTATCGCGCCATGGTCCTGCGTCAGGGCGCCATATTTCGCAGAGTTGGTGGCCAATTCGTGAACGGCCATACCTATGGTCTGTACGCATTGCGGCTGTAAACTGACCGCAGGGCCGCGTAGCGACAACCGCTTGTCGTTGGGCGTCACAAACGGTTCCAAGTGCTGCGAAATCAAATCGCTAAGGCCGATTGAAGTCCATTCACTTTTCACCAGCAGGTCCGTCGATTGCGACAACGATCTGAGGCGCGCTTCGAAGCTGCGCATAAAGCCTTCCAACGTGGTTTCGATACGCGCTGTCTGCCTCTGGATCGCATTGACGATCGTGAGCATGTTTTTGGCACGGTGAATGACTTCATGTGCAATCAGGTCACGGGCTCTTTCGGCTTTGCGTATCTCCGTCACATCGCGGTGGATGTTCGAGATTGCCACCACGTCGCCACCCACGCCACGGATCGGCGCGCAACTGATCCAGACGTCGTGGTGCGCGCCGTCTTTGTCCATCCGCGTCGCTTCGAAACGACTAAGGCGGCCCGCGAGGATTTCATCACGGTAGTAGGTAATGCGCGTCGGCCAGTCAGGCGGGTACAGGATTTCGAGCGAGCGGCCCAGTATCTCGGCTTCTGTGTAGCCATAAAGGGCTTCGGCCGCACGGTTCCAGGTAATGATGTTTCCGTCCAGATCATAGCTGAGCACGGCGTCCGAGGTCGTCGCGATCAAAGCAGCCATCGCATTTGATGTTACATGTGCGCGCTCGACTGCCTCATGCTCCACGCGGCGGATGCTGATATTTTGATGCACGACAATCAGGAATGCCTCATCGCCATAAACCAGCCTGCTCGCCGTCAGTTCGAACCATCTTTTTACAGTCGGGCTGTCACAGGGGTATTCGCATTTGAACGGGCTACCCGTGCGCAGTGTCTCGGCAAAGCCATCGGGGATGATCGAAGCTTCTGCACTGGACCCGCCGACGGCCTGCCGACATATATCAAGATAGTTGGTGCCACGGTAACACTGAGACGCGTCTCCGCCGTTAACTATGCAGAATTCGTCCCATGCGGCATTCGCGGCGACAATAACGCCATCGGGGTCGAGCACGACGACCTCGTCAACCATTGCATCAATGAATGCAGCGACGCTTAAATGTTCAAACAAGTGATTTGCCCTGTCCGGCAGTGCCCCCTTGGTGCTGCACCCGCAAAGTTTGGCACAAAACCTATGGTAGTGACAAGTTTCACTAAAAGAATGATCAAATAGTCCGAATTCAAAACTAGTATCTCCTGCGGCTGGTTCTGCTCTGGTCTGCCCTGCCCATTGTTAAGGGCGCAATCATACGCAATCCTTCGCCTTTCAATTCGCTGACCCCGGCCACGGCCGCTACAAAGCGACGCTCAAGGGCCAGAACATCGGGGCGATTTCTGAGCAGGTTGGCAGGAACCCCGGCGTTCCCGTCACTGCGTGAATAGCGTTGCGAGGCGCCGCGTTGCGCCGCGTTCAATAACGGCGCGGCGGGTTCGGCCAAGAGCGTCGCGACCGCAAAGACGCGCGCCTGACCCGTTTGAATGACAGCGGTTCGCGCGACATCGCCATGAGCGTACTGGGTGATATGTTTACCCAGTACGGCCTCGCCGCGGCCGCTGGCATCTTGCTGGTCTACGTTGTGCTCGCGCTGCTGTACTCCAGCTTCATTACGTCAATCACGATTTTGCTGTCTCTGGCACTTGCCATCGGTGGCGCGATCTTTGCGCGGTATGTTTACGGTTCGGGTATCGGTCTGTCGGTGATCATCGGATTCTTGATGCTGATGGGCATTGTCATCAAAAACGCCATCATGCTGGGTAAATGCGCTTTGGAAGCGATATCGGGGGGCGTCGACAAGGCGTCCGCGATGCTTGGCGCGTGTCATAAACATGCCCGTCCCATCATTATGACCACGATTGCCATGACGGCTGGGATGGTGCCCTGATGCCATTGCTGTCGGTGAGAAGGTCGGTGCTACGCTGGCCATGTCAGTAAATTTTGTTTGACGCCCTCGGGTTGGCGCAGACACAGCACGATCACTTTGAGTTTGCTACTTAGAGTTTATCGCGCGTTGCAGGCATCTCGTGGCATTCTGAAATCAAAATGTAAAACCTTCACTTGCTGGACCACTTCAGCAGTGCCGCTGCTATTGAAGGGCAGACCAATAGAAATCCATTAGTTTAAATACCACCCAAAGTAGAGATCTCCGAATTAATACACCAATAGAATGAAATTGCGGGAAATTTTACTAGGTAATTGAATACCGATTCGGAAATTTTGGACGAATAGAATATCCAAATTATAGTAATCGAAATAAAAATACCCGTTAGGGTAGATATAAAGGCAATATCTAGGCCTTATTGTGCTGAATTATGACTAAATTTAAACGCTTTCTCACCAAATTCTTGCCTAAACGCCAAATCCTTACCATGATGTTTCCTGTTCAGCACACTTTGACTGCTCAAAGACTGCGCTGATTTTTATTTGGGGCTGCCTGCCCACCATTATTGTGAGGTGTTATTGTGACACAGAAAGCCCATATTGTGGCAACCTATAGTCATGCCCATTCGGAACTTGGACATGGAATTTCAAAAAGCGGCAACATTCAGCTGTCTGCTTACAATATCTTCAAAGTGTTTTGTGATTTGATACTTGCAACAATTAGTCTTCCAATTATCGCTGTGGTTGCAGTTGCACTATTAGTGCTGAACCCGTTCTACAACCCTGGCCGCCTGTTCTTTGCTCAACATCGGATGGGTCTGAACGGCGAGCGTTTCAAACTCTATAAGTTCAGAACGATGTCATACGCACCGTATGACGTACGCGGCCATGACGACCCGCTGGAATCGCACCGGATTACACCTTTTGCATTCTACCTGCGGAAGTTCAGAATTGATGAGTTACCCAATTTTATTAACGTATTGCTGGGTCAGATGAGTGTCGTCGGGCCTCGGCCGGATGCGTGGGATCACGCGGTACGGTATTCCCGAAACATCAAGAATTATGCGCAACGCTTTCAAGTACGTCCTGGCATTACCGGCCTTGCCCAAGTTCGTGGTGGATATGCCGAAAACGTCCGAGCTGTGGAGCGCAAAGCCCGATATGACCACTTTTACGTGCAGAGCCAAGGTATTCGCATGGATCTCTACGTGATCAGACTTACTTTCGCGGTCATATTCACTGGTTTTGGCGCAAAGTAGAGCGCGGTATTTCGATCTGGAACGGACCTTTCGATAGAGATATTGGAAGGTCCCACCAGCGATATCTGTTTATACTGCGCGGATATGTTTGGAGTATCGAAGACAGGCTGCACTTTTCAGCAGCTTCCTTTTTTACGTCAGCTTTATACCGGATTTGGTCTTTATTTGACCGGCTTTCTCATTCCGAGGTTACCAGGCTGGGGTGCGGGCGTTTGCGTCCGCACTACTTCTTTGAGGTGTCAAAATACTCAGCAAGGAAGTTGACTGAATCAATCAATCCGACCTGTGACCACACCCGATGAAATATGGACACCTCTATTTGTCTGGCCGCATCGGCGCACTTACTGAACACAGCAGCTGGATCGTTGAAGTACCTGACCAGTTCGGGTCGATAGATCGCAGTCATCATCAGTTCAAATGCCCTGCCGTGTTCTATCCTCTCCATTCTCATATCCTCGGAGGGTTGCAGCATGATTAAATGCCTGAGTTCGTGCATCTCATCGGTGAACATCCGGGGTGCATGAAGGTGGTATTTGTCAATCCGGGCAAAGTCTTGTGACAGATCTTCGGTCTCGCTGCCAAGCAACTGTACAGCGTCTTTCCAAAGCTTCAGCCTTATGACACCGCCATTCAACTGCAGTTGTGTCTTAGCAGGGTCCAGCACCGCCAGATCATCTGAAATCAATGGCCAGCCGGTCTCTTTGTTCAGTAAGCCAGCCATGGTGGATTTCCCCGCGCCAGAGTGGCCTGTGAATGCAACGACGCCCGAGGGGGTCAGGACCGAACTGACGTGCAATGGCAGCTTCTTGCGTTGATGCAGCAGCGTCCCAAGGCCCGAGCCAATAATGTATGCGCGAATGGCAACTTCGGCGGAACTGCTTTCAGCATCGACTACAATCTCGAGGCCGTTTCGGATGAGAAAGCGGCCCACACCGTCGAATGTGTAAAGGCAGCAATCCTTGCCGACTTCCATGTATTCTGAAACCCGCTCTCCATCCTCAAGGTCAAATGGCACGGCGCCTGGGCGAATCCAAACAGAGCTTTCAGTAATCGCAGTACCGGTAACAGCGGGTCTGATTTCGGGCAACTTATAGAACGAATGAACCTTCAATCCGTATACGTCGTATACGTAAGGCGTATCTTGATCCGTCATGCGTTTTTCCCGTACTGGTTCAACTAAATGATCGCTCTATGCGCGATAGTTCCGCCCCTGCTTTTCGAACAGAGCGGCATATTGGCCGCCAAGTTTGATAAGTTCGCCGTGATTGCCGTGCTCAACCACTGTGCCTTGGTCAAGGACATAGATGTAATCCGCCAGTCGAATGGTCGATAGACGATGGCTGATGATCAGGGCTCCGCGATCACCGAGCCGCTCGCGGAAGTTTTCGAACAGAGTGAATTCGAAGTCGGGATCCAAAGCGCTGCTTGGTTCATCAAGGATCATGAACTGTGAGTTACTGTAGAATGCACGTGCGAGTGCGATGCGTTGCCATTGACCAATGCTAAGCTCTGCACCCCCGTCAAACACTCGCGTAAGAACCGTGTCGTAGCCCTCGGGCAGGTTGGCAATGAATTGATCTGCCCCTGCCCTCTCAGCGGCCGCCTCGATCGCGCCTGAAACGATATTTTGTTCGATATCCTGGAAACGGATGTTGTCGCTGACGCTATCCGAATATTTCGAAAAATCTTGGAAAATAATGCTAAACAGAGCCCGGTAGGTGACGGGGTCGAAGGACCTAATATCAGTACCATCAAGGGTTATTTTTCCGTCGGTCACGTCGTAGAGACGAGTCAAAAGTTTGATCAGCGAGGTTTTACCGGACCCGTTAACACCCACCAATGCGGTGATCTGGCCGGGTCGAAGCGTCATGTTAACATCAGCCAGCGCAAACTTTTCGGTATCGGGGTATTGAAAGCTGACATTTTCAAATCTTAGACCAGCGTGCAGCGCAGGAGGAAGTTGCACGGGCTCGGATGGTCCCTTGATCATCGGCTCGACATCCAAAAAGTCAAACAACTGACCTAGGTAAAGGCGGTCATCGTAGAGCTTGGACACATGGGAAACGAACTCTTTTCCGCTGCCTTCGGCCCGTCGAAAGAGCAAAACAAACAATACGAGATCACCAACACCCAACTCTCCGCGAAGCAGTTCAAGCATCAGAAAGACGGTAGCGCCGGCAAACACCAGGACACCAATCACTGCAACGACGAGTTCAGCAACCGTCCGGCGGCGTTCGATTGCCAGATGTTCTTCGCGAATTCGCTTGCGCAGTTGCGAGTATCGTTCCTTGAGATACGCTCCCAGTCCGCCAAACCTAACCTCTTTGGCGTGCAGGTTGGATGTCATTAGATCGTCAAGATAGCTCGAACGCCGCTCCAACTGAATGAAATCTCGGTACCAACTGAACAGTTGCTTCGTGAACTTGACCCGGACGTAAAGAACCGCGGCCATCGCGAGGATGATCATCGGCAGTAGTCGCCAGTCGATGCCTGCGATCAGAACGAGAACAGCAATAAGGAACGCGGCACTGCGAAACATCAACAGTCCACCGCCAACCACGAGAGCTGGCCTCTGAGCGCCGCCCTGTCGTGCCAACCTCAGAGAGTCGAAATACTTGGGACTTTCATAAAACGAAAGATCAACTTTGATCGCACGGCTATGGAGTTTCTGGTCTACGTAATCGCCCACCACCATGCCATGTTGCGCTCGAAATAGATTGCCCGTGGTTTGCAATACAACCGTTGCCAGAAGCGCCCCACCCGTGAACGCGAGGTAGAATAGAATTTCGCCACGGTCGACCTGTGACACGTCACCGCTAAACTGGGCTGTAAGGAAATCAATCAGCAACTTTACGACATAAAGGGCGCCAATGCTGACGACGGCCTCCATCGCTGTAAACAGCGCGACCAAGATGGATAACTTCGGGCTGCTCTGACGCAGCAACTGAAAGACTTTTTTCAGCACCGCCGTGAATTCAACCATCAACCTTCCGGCTGCCGGTTTTAGAGTGCTACCCATTGATCAACAACACTTGTCTGCTGAGCGCGGATTCAGTGCCTCAACGCAGTACCCAGACATCATTTTTCCCGTACTAATTCGCTCTAGTGATTGCATAGCGCCCCCAAAAGATTGGTCGAGTTATATATGGACACACGCAACACTGTCATCCGCCTTCCACCGGGCTGGCTCCTGACATTCCTTTTTCGAACCAAAGATGGAGAACCGCAGCACGCCAGAAAAACATGACATCTCCCCCATCCATTTTCAAAGGATCCCGCTTGAGCTCTTCTAAACCTGTTCGCATCTTATCCATATCAAAGTAGTGCGCCAACCGCCCCTGCGGATCGCGTGCCATTTGCGTGAGGATGTCACCATGGTGGCGCACCAACCCAACAGCGAGCTCTGGTATAAAATTTGTTTTGTCCTGACGTTTGGCGATCGAAGAAGGATAGATATCCTTCATCGCCCGACGCAGAATACTGCGTGTTTCGTTTCGACGCAATTTTTCGGAAGAAGCAAGGCCAAGGCAGAACTGAACCAGACGGATATCAAAAAAGGGATACCGAATTTCAAGCCCTGTAACCGCGCTTAACTTGTCGAATGTCTCAAAAGCGGAACCAATGGATGGCGACACCAATCCCTTCCGTTGATAATGTTGATCACTAGTCCTCTGTTCCGGTGTCAGCACGAGGCTCTCCCGACTTCGGTCCTGCAAATCCATCTCTTTCGCAAACGCAGGAGACACATAGGGTTCCCATGCAAAGATGGGCTGATGGTTCTGTGGGAAAAACGTCCGAATGAAATGTCTAAGAAACCAGCGAGCGGCCCGGGTATGGTAATGTTCCGATCCAAACCGCTCCAACAGCTGTTGATAAAGTATTATGGGTGAGTCAGAGAATAATCTGCTATGCGTTCGCGACACCGGAATAAGGGCAAGCCACTTTCCGGCGACTGCCAGCTCCCATAACCTGCCAGTTCCATAACCAACAACCTCATCGCCGCCATGTCCATCCAGAATGACTTTTACACCATCTTGGGCGGCGCCCTGATACATCAAGGATGTCTTCATCAGTCCAGGTGCGTTAAATGGCCCTTCTTGGACGCGTAGTAGATTGTTCATGCCTTTCAATGGTTGGTAGTGGTCCATCGGCAACTGCTTTGGTTGATAAGCCCCACCCGCCAGCAGGTCATTGATGTAGCGCCGCTCGTCGATCAGCGGATTTTCGTGGTACACCATTGAATAGGTTTTTAGGGGTGCGTCACCTCCCTGCTTCGCCCGAATTTTCTCGGCGACCCCGGTGATCGCTGAAGAATCAAGGCCACCGCTCAACAACGTCGCCAATTTCGACGGTTCAGTCATACGATCTCGGACAGCGCGGGAAAAGAGAGCCCTGAATTCCTCGGTAGGATCGGCGCAGTCGACTGGTTCGATTTCCAGTTCCCAATACCTATTTACGGTAACCTGTCTATCCTGCCAGCGCAGCCAATTGCCAGGCATCAGCCGCTGGATACCGGGGTGGGCCGTCTGCGTATCGCAGTACGGAATGTTGGCTACAAAGCTTGCAAGATAAATGTCGCTGAATGTATTTTCTTTAAAAGCCGGTAGCATCTTGGCTTCGGTAGCGAATGTGAACGCATCAGGTGATGTCTGATAGAACATTGGTCGCACGCCGAAGTGGTCGCGACAGCAATAAAGAGATTTGTCTCGCGTGTCCCAGATCGCAATCGCAAAATCACCGATCAAACGCCCAAAGCATTCTGGCCCCCAGCGCATAAAAGCACGGCGAACGAGAGCCGCGTCCGAATCTTCCTTGTGTTCTGCGGGACCGAGGGCATCCATGAGATCGTCACGGTTGTCGATCCGAATGTCCCCGGAGATTAAAATGGGGTGTCGTGGTTCGTCGAGCGTGTGCGTTTTCTGTCCGGTACCGGAGTACGCATGGAGCATCAGAACCCCGCCACCCGAATACTGGCTGATTTCCCCTCTCGTCCCTACCTTTGCCAGCAAATTCTGCTGCAAATCCTGTTTGCGTGCGGTGCCGCCATTTGGAAAGATATGACCAGCAATAGCCGTCATTTAACAGGTGGCCGGATCGACGAAACAATATCGAAGAAAGACCATCTCGGTGGGAGGATTAGACTTGGACAAGCGATTAGAGCAATTTCCTATTGGAGTCTCTCTATCGACGACACCCGACTGTTTTCCAGCATGTCGTCCAGAAATACCCACGTGCACATATACGGGGAATAATTCGAGACTCTGGTACGAATTCAGCCCTCTGCCGACAATAAATGGCATTTCACGTCCGTAATTTCGGGGTATCAAACGGCGGTTATAAGCTTTGCGGATTTCAGTTCTTCAAAAATCATTGAAATATCTGCTTCACAACGCGACTTGTCCACGTCGAATTGTTCGAACACCGCCTCTGTCACGGCTGTTTGCGTTGTCGGACGTTGCAATAGTGACCAGACAACAGTTCCAGTACTATTAAGCGAATAATAAGAACTCGTTTCGAGGCTCATCAGTACTAAGTCGTCACCCACTTGCGAACTGTAGGCGTCCTGATTTGCGATCCACTGCTCTTCACTCATACTTTCACCACCAGATTCACTACAAGCGCAAGGAAGGTACCGCGCGAAACGCAGTACCCCCATTGTTAGAAACACCTAGTTAATGATGCTTCAGAAACTGACGGTGAATTACGAAAGCAGTGGAACCTGGCCAGCTTGCTGATTGGAATCCAGCACCTTGCCGGTGGTATTCGCTTTCGTCATTTCTTCGATTGTCCCGCGAGCCGTCAATACTGGCGCGGTGTAGGCTTCTTTTACTGACTTCATAACAAAACTCCTTGTTTGATAATCCTCAATACAAACGTACTTCATCGTCCCAACTTGAGTCCAGTTACAAATGAAAACTTCAACTTACACATGAAAAATTCAACCTGACATAGTATGACATTCCGTGATTTCGCTAATTAGATGTTAATTTTTCTAGTTTAAGCCATAATTTGACCAGATTACGCGGAAGCTAGGTATTTCGCCGCAATACGATTCGGTTCCAAAATACGAAGATTGGCTTCATAGGATAGTACAGCCACTGCAGTCCCCGAGGGAGCGGAATGCTCTCGTATAGGTAATAGCTTGGCCTGACGCGCGCACGACTGCGGTTTAGGTAAGCGCGCGGCCGTGCACTGGTGTCTAACATCCATGCATAGGGCAGCCCGAGATAGTTGAACTTCGAACGCAGATTCATTTCTGTCTCAAAGTCATCAGCCAAGTTCGCGACACAGTCCTCTAAAAGTTGTTTGCCATAGGGGCCAAGTCCTTGCATGTTTCCCGCCCAATCCCCGGATCTGGCTGCGCGCTGAAATTCGAGGGTAGCGTTTAGTGTCGGCTCCAACCCAACCTCCTTGGCATAGCTCATCACTTCGTCGAGCTGGAAAGAGGAATGATCTAGCATAGCATTAATATCCGACAACCAATGCAACCGCGACCAAGTATGCCGCGTGCTGTGGTAACATACGAAACAGAAATGCTCGGCCGTCGCGGGTACGCAAGGTCCGACCTTTTGATCGGTCAAGGCCACAGAAGACGCCAGCAACCGCTCCGTTTCAAACATCTCTAGACCATAATCAATATGGGTGTGTACCTCGAACCAAGTTGAATCCGGCGACAGCAAAGTCACGATTTGAGCGTAGCTCAGGAGAGCTTTTAATGCGCGCTCCGAAGGGTCGCTGGTAAGGAGGTCACTCTTGATCTTGACTTTATATCCGTTCGACAGCGCCAAACGTACAACAGACTCTATAGACTCCTCCGAAACGAGTACGTCGATATCCCTGCACATCCGCATTCCGGGTTCATGATAATACCGTTGAGCAAGGCCGGTGCCTTTTATAAAGGCATGCCTGCAATTTAGCGGGGCGAGGCAGTTTCGATAAAACTTATCTTGCGCCGCAACCATTTTTAGCGACGCCATTGACGCCAGCGTGGCGTCGGCTTTCATCTGATCAAGTACTTCACGCGGCAAATTATCCGGCTGGATTTTCAGCAAGTTCGAATATGCTACCGAAATTACGAACTTTCTGGTTAGAATCTCGGATACTTTTTCCCAATCACTGACCCTCGCACAAAGCGTCCGCGCACGGTCGTATTCGCTCGGATCTACTGTTTCTCGCGAGAGAAACAAGACCAACGCCGCGATGTCCTGACGTCGCTCAGTCATCTGCTCTGAGTAAAGTGTATCCATTCAGATCAACATGACTTTCGGAGTGGGAAGGTCGCTGGGCAAACCCAACCGAATTAATATGAATTTGCTTAAATCGCATTTTAAAGTACTAAATCCCGGATAGCTTTTTGATAGATTTCAACGACGCGTTCTTGGCCGAACTGATCCTCCACTTTTTTGCGACCGGCCTGCCCCATCAAGAATCGCTCATTGTCTGACAACTCCAAAAAGGACTTTAGCGCATCATAAAGGCTTTCAACAGACTGAACATCACACAGGATTCCGGTTACACCATCATCGACAACATCCCGGCAACCGGGAACATCAGTTGCGACAATTGGTTTACCCATTGCGCCGGCCTCCAGCAGCACCCTCGGCAGCCCCTCTCGGTAAGACGGAAGAACGACGCAGTCGACGTCCAATAGCGCGGTTCTGACATCAGACAGTTCTCCCAGGTATTCGACAGCCCCTTCTTCTACCCATTCATAGATCGTGGCGCTTCCTATCGCGGTTCTGTTTTCGACACCGCATGCCCCTGCCAACTGGAACCTGCAGTCCGGAAATTCCGATTTAATTGCGCGCGCAGCGTTTACGTACTCGACGACGCCTTTGTCACGCAACATGCGGGCTATCAAAATGAACGTAACCTGCGCACCGGGAACGCGAGGCACGCCTGACGGCCTAAAATGGGCCAGATCTATGCCGGAGCCTGGAACAAGACGGGATTGTTCGGGGCGTATTATTTGGCATTTGAGGAATAGATCCCTATCGTCGATATTTTGAAACATCACGTATTTTAACCGCCTGAAGGCCCTGCGGTAGAGCCGGGTCGCCACCCATTCCAACCAACCCTTCTTAAGAAATACGGTCCCCAATCCTGATACGTTGGGGAGGAATGGGATACGCAAAGAGTTTGCCGCAAGGGCACCATATATATTGTTCTTAATTGTATAACTCAGGATAACATCAGGCGCTTCCTTGGCGAAAATTCGTCGGAAATCCCTGATCAGACGCAAGTCACTGACCGGGTTGATCCCCTTGTTTTCCATTTGGATAGGAATAAAGCGGACCCCGGCATCGCGAAGGTCTTTGACGTATGCATCGGCCGGCGCGAGAGCTACAACCTCGTGCCCTTCACTGATCAAAGCGTCAATAATTGGTTTTCGGAAGTGCAATATGTTCCAGGCAGTGTTGCCCGTGATAACAACTTTCATGGCAACCATTCCCTATCACTTTGAAACTACGTTCATTTCACATTCAACAAAAATGGAGATGGAGTGACAAGATTTAAATTGAAATTTGGAATGGTCAAAGGCGCCTGCATGTCGAAGTGCGGTTTATCAGTGGGTGCTCGAACAGTAGTGCCGCGCAACCCATCCAAGTCACGCCAGCGTGGCGGCCAATAGGGCTTCCCACTGATCCAGCACGCTTTCCAGATCATAGTGGGCTACGGACTTAGGACCGGCAGCGCCCAGTTGACGACATAGGTCAGGGTCCACCATCAAGCGGCGCAATCCTACGGCCAATGCGTTTTTCCTTGATTTGTGGCTCCCCCCGCCGGTTACCAGAACGCCATTCCTTCCATCCTCGACCATTTCTGCGACGCCTGCACACTCAGAAAACGTTAACACAGGCTTGGCGCACATGAGCGCTTCCGCAGCAGCCATTCCAAAAGATTCATAGCGCGATGACACTACGGCGAAGCTCGCTTTATGCCACTCCGACAGCACATCACGGGTTGCTCCTGGCAATTTTACGCGGCCCTGCAAGCCGAGAGCGGAGACCTGGGCTTCCAACGTAGATCGCTGATCACCCTCCCCTACAATTTTTAGAACCCAATTCGGAAAATCGTTTGCGACCATAGAGAAGGCGTCAATAAGAACGGGATAGTCCTTCTCATACATCAATCGTCCCACAGACAGAACTATCCGGCCATTGTCGTCCTGATCTGATACTTCATTAGCTAAACCCATCTGCCTGACCGGGTTCGGAACCACCACCATCCTTTTCCTGTCGGCGATCGGAAAGGTGTCCATAGCTGCTTGTGAGGGTACAGTGGTGGCCAGAACTGACCGCTTGGCCATTTTCAACAATTTATACTGCATTGGTTTTTTGGAATAATGACCGTAGTCGACATGCTCGGAAAACACTGTCTTGTACCTCATTCCAGTGAGGGCCAATGAAAGCGGAACAAATGTCGAATGCATAAAGGGAATAAACACATCTGGTGCGTGTCGCCTGACCACCGTGCGAATTCTTGGGATGGCTCTGGCTAAGTTGCCAAGAGAGGTAGGGTGACCAGGGGCGTTAAACCCCATGTCGTAACGAGTGACACCCTCATCGAGCCCGTAAAATGCCTCCCCGCCGAAATCGAAAGTCAGGACCCCCACGACGTGTCCGCGCCTGCAAAGCCCGTTTGCCACTTCCACAAGAACTTTTTCCGCGCCACCGCCGACGACGCTTAATGATTTTATCGCGAATAGGTAGTTCACTCGCCAACCACATCAGCAAGGTCCCCAAAACCGTCAAGGTCCGGTCGCGTTGGATAGGTCACCAATCGCAGGCTCTCTTCGTCTAATTTCTTGACGACTTTGGCCGGAACGCCTGCAATCAACGATCCAGTGGCATCGATTTTCTTGGTGATGACAGATCCGAGTCCAACGACGCAATCAGCGCCAACAGAAGAACCTGCCACCATCTGAACACCAGACCCGACATAGCAATTCGCACCGATGGTAACCGGACCGACATCCTGCCGGTTATGGGTCCAAATGTTGGACAATCTACCGGCGAATACGACAGAGTCCCCCAAAATCACCTTATCGGTGAAGTCGATCTTGTGCGACGCGGTTATGACCGTACGTCTGCCGATGTGCAGCTCCGGCTCCGGCAACCCACGTGTCAGGGGCTTGAGGATAGAATTGATTTCGTTAAAGCGCCCGATGATGGCGCCGTCACCCATCGCGACGATACGCCCGCCGATAATCAGGTTCGCATGTCCGACGACGACATCGTCACCAATTTCTAAGTCCACCATCTTACCGATCCAGTTAAAATGACCGATCCTGACACGATCACCAATCTTGGCATTTTGCGGGTGGAAGTAACTAAGCCCAATACGTACCCCGCGCCCTACCTTCCATCCAAAGACATGCCGGAACACCGCAACCTTGATGAGCGATGGGAATGGAATAATTATCAGGGCTAGAAAATTCATGGTAGTAATACCTTCGCCTATTATACTCTATTTATTAGTTTTCTTATACCTCATCCGGTCTAATACGGATCATGGGTTAGGCTTTTCGAAGCGACTTGGCCGGACTGAAAGCATATTGATCTACCTGCAGCAGAGCCAAAGCTCGTGCGACTCAACTAGCAACGCATTCTCATATTGTCTGTGCGCGGTCGCAGAATTTCCAAAAGTTAACCAAAATGCTAATAGGCCCACAAAAAAAACCGAAAGCATGCTCCGGACAAGTAATCGGTCAGATTTGACAAACAAAGTAACGATGGCGGAGAATATCCACATCGAGACTGGGAACAGATAGAGTGTCAGTCGTCCAGAAGCGGCAGAAACGACTAACGACAAGGGTATCAACAGGACCGCGGCGATCGCCATATTTCGATGAAGGTCATTTGGGATCAGCGCGCGGCGCACTCGCGGTCCACTGATAAGTGCAATCAGCGCGGGCCCTCCATTTAAGAGCACGTGAAATATAGCACCGCTTGACCTAGTCGCAGAGGTTTGTCCAGTTACATACAACTCGTCGTAATAGTCAGCCTGTCCTGAATTCCTTAAAAAGAACAAAATGCCCCCACAGGCGACGATAAGACCTAGTGTTCGGACGATGGGATTCCCTCTAATGCCCAGAAAGACAAAAATTAGAAACCCGATGGCGCTAGTGTGAAACATTGAGGCCAAGGCAACGAGTCCAACACGCTTCCAGATCGAACTCTTTTCCCATTCCGCAACAAGCCAAAAAAGAATTCCGATAGCTATTGTCTGACGAGCCGCGGCCATGGCGATTACGATGGTCGGGAAAGGTATCGCGACCAGCAAAGCCATCCATGGGAGTGGCGTCGTCCTAGAGTACTTAAAGACACCGAAGGCGAAGATGATTGTGCCAAAGAAATACGCTCCGTAAATCCCCCAACCCATCTGCCCCACGATCCAAAGCAGTAACGCATACCCTGGTTCAGCGAAGTTGAATGCATTCCAGAAATCACCGTTGTTAGCGCGCTGGATCATGATCAGGTAATTGTTCCAATCCATCCCTACGTGGTGTCGCAATCCGACGAAGCCGACAATCGCGGTAAAAGCGAGCGCCCATGCAACGGGTTCTGGCCGCCGTCCTGAGGAGAGGGCTGCCAATGCCGCGATGGGAACAATTAAGACGTAGTAGGGAAGCATTTCTATAAAATAACCCAGATCAAGTAAGCGGACAATCGTCTTGCATCAGCGAAGAGGTACCCCAGCCGTCTACACAGAGATCCTTTGTGCGGTCTGATCAAATCCCAACACGTCAGAGTAGTGGTCTATCCAGGCAAGAAGCATGAGCAAAACCCAAAGCTTCTGACCGTTATTCGCTCGTTTATTGATATGGTCGTCCCAAAGTGCATTCACCGCGATGGTGTCCAGCGTTGCTATGTCCAGTAGATCGCGCCGCTTCAACAGATTGTCTGCCCAGACCCTCAGCGCTCCCCTCAGCCAGCGATCTAACGGAATGGAAAACCCCTGCTTCGGCCTTTCAATAAGCTCGCGCGGAACATGCCGATAGAGTATGTCCCGCAAGATGACCTTGCCTGTATTGCCGTCGACCCGCGCAGACTGTGGCAAACTCCATGCCGCCTGAACCACCCTAGGATCAAGGAACGGTGCTCTTGTTTCCAACGAAGAATACATCGCCGCCCTGTCAACCTTCACGAGAATATCGCCAGGTAGATAGGTAACCGCGTCCATTGCCATCATCCATTCCGAATGCGGCAACCGTCGGATTTGATCAACATTCGAAAACAAGTGATCGGGCTGGGCGCGGTATCCAGCATCAAAACCACGATCATGTGCGGAAAAAACTTGGGAAAAGTGTGCGTAGATATCTTCCACATCCCGCGCCTTGCCCAATGCGGAAACGAGACGCGCCGTCTTGTCGAGCGTTGTGACTGGCAACCTTGTTTTGGCGACCAGCCGTCGCACAGCAGAACTTTCGCTAACTGCAAAGCCATCAAGGGTCGACGCCGCTCTCCCGGCGGATGCGCGTAACCACTTCGGAACACGAGCCGCCTTACGCCAAAGAGACGGGCCAAAGACATGGCGATTGTAGCCGCCAAAAATTTCGTCAGCACCGTCCCCGGTAAGGGCGACCGTGACACTTTTTCGCGCCTCGCGACACAGCAGGACAGTCGGAATTTGCGATGAATCCGCAAAGGGCTCATCATAGATGTCTGGCAAGTTGGGCACCAAATCCAAAGCTTCCTCTTCACGAAGCAGAAACTCAGTATGGTCTGTTTTCAGATGCTCTGCGACCTTAGCCGCATGGGGGGCTTCGTTGAACCTCGCCTCAGCGAATCCGATCGAGAACGTCCTAGTTTGTGTCGCCCCCTGAGCTTGCATCAAACAGGCAACCAGAGAAGAATCGACGCCACCGGACAGAAAGCAGCCAAGACGCACATCGCTCAGCATCTGCTCACCGACGACACCTTTCAGCAGCGCCTCCAATTCCGACGACCGCGCGCTGAGGTCCAACATCTCAGATGCCGCAACGGTCGCCTGACCTGCGAGAGCCAACGCCTCAAAACCCTGAAACCTTCGTATTTCCACGATGTCGCGGTCTAATCGGAATGTAGCGGTATATCCCGGTTTCAACTTTGAAACGCCCCGAAGGATGCAGAAGCCTTCAGGGACATATCCATAGTTTAGAAACGCCGTCATCGCCGTTGGATCAATCTGAGGTCGCATCCCCGGCCCGAGGCACAGCGCCTTCAGTTCCGACGCGAAAACCAGCCCTTCCGGCGTATGCCCAAAATAGAGTGGTTTTTCCCCAAGGTTGTCGCGGGCGAGGGTCAGCACCTTTTCATTTCTGTCCCAAACGGCGAGTGAAAACATCCCGCAGCATTCTTTCAGAGTTTTTTCGATACCCCATAAAGACATTGCTTCGACAAGTGTTTCTGAATCTGACGTGCCGCGCCAAGTGACATCCGCGCCCTGCGCATTAATTTTTTCGCGCAACGCCAGGTGGTTATAGATTTCACCATTGTACACCATCATCAGGTGACCATCAGAAGAGCTTATCGGTTGCGCACCAGTAGGCGACAAATCGAGCACGGAGAGTCGGCGGTGACCGAGCGCAATCCCGTCGTCTTTGTCCGACCAAAACCCTTCAGCATCCGGGCCACGGTGTTTAATGGCGTCTGTCATCTCGGACAGCTGACGCAGTTTCTGTCCTTCGTTCGAGAACGGCACATATGTCATGAAACCTGTTATGCCGCACATGTACTTTACTCCAATGAAACTCGCGCGTCGCGCGCGGTCTAATTCTTGACTGCTCTGGATCACCTAGCCCGAACTGCTGAAATCACTTTATAAATTGACTGTTTTGTTCGGTTCAACAAAGACGATTTATTACTACGCTTTTGCACACCAGCAGCAGGGATAAGTGAAGGGCTTACATTCAGCTTCCTGAGCACTTCGGGTAATATATCTGAACTTTTTGCCATTATGCTGTCAAAGTCGATTGTTTCGACGTTTTCTCTGCCAAACGCCCGTCCGTACGCGTCGACGAGACTGTCGAAGTCTGCCAACCAACTGTCAGGTTCGGCATAAAGAGAGCTTCCCGGATCTTTCGACAGCTTCCTCCCCGGTACCTTTAAGATCTGTCCTTTGTATGCCTGCAGATATTCAGTTTTATCTCTCAGTACGCAAACCACCTTCACTGTATGGTTGGAAGCATCCAACATCTCATAGAGTTTGGTCATCTCACTTGGGCTCCTCAAAAGCGAAAGACCCTCCGAAGAGAAAATAACTTGATCTGCGGTCGTCTGAGCGAGGAAGTCTGCCACCTCCTGCTTTGTACGTCGCCGCAACGCATCCAGCGGTCCGATGTCGAGCGATAAAAGTGCGAGAGAATCTCTATTATCGTCAAGTGCGGAGAGATAGAGTTCGATGTGATTTGAATCGATTATCGACCCCTGATAGAAGGCAATACCCGACTGTGCCAAGTCTGTTCTCTTTTCAGAGAGGAAATCTTGTACCGAGGTTGAGCCGGTCTTGTGGATACCAATATGTAGGTAGACGATCATGCGTTTCTCAAACGGCTCCTACCAAATATACTTGTATCAACACCGGTTAGCTTTCGACATTGCGCATAAAGCACTAAATTCCAAAATCCGCCGGAAATCAACGCTGCGAGTGCGGCTCCTTCAATCTGGTAGAGTGGGATCAAGACTCCGCAGGTGGCGACATTCAATACAATCGCAAATATGGTCACCGGCAGGATTTTCTTTTCCATATTAGCCATGACGAGCATAGTTCGGGCAAACCCAAACAAAGAACTTGCGCTTTGAACGGCTAAGAGCAGCAAAGTGGCCTTTACAGCACCGCTGTATTCCGGTCCGAACACATGCGTGAGAATTGGCTCGCCCGCGAACCAGAAAATCGCGGGCAAGGGCAATGTAGCAGCAAAGGCAATTCTGCTCATGAAGGTGGCCGCTGTCTGAAGCTCTTGCATTTTTCCAGCGGAGAAAAGCTTGGAAAAGCGCTGCATTGCGATCATGTTCAACGCGACATAGGCGGCGCCGCTGAACAGTGCTATCTGCATTGCTACCCGATAATGTCCCAGCTGCTCGGCGGTTGCGAGTGCTCCCAGCATCAAGAAATCTATTTGACTGTTTAGGACCACAAGCCAAGCGTTTCCAGCCAGCACCGCCGCACTCTTGAACCACACGCTGAGGTTGGTTTGCGTTTGTGCTGCCGACAGTTCGGCGGGGGCCTTCCATCGCAGTATGATAACCCCCAGCACTGAGGTCAGTAGCGACGCGGTACAAAGTGACAAGAAGGCATGCGTAACAGTGATCGGTCCCGACGATACCACAGTTAACAAGAGGAAGATGACCAGGATAAGTGCCGGACGAAAGAGCATTTCGGGGACCTGCCCCCATACGGGATGGTTCAGTCCCCTAAGAACGGAGAGCCGCAAACCCGATATCTGATCAAATAACAGCACTAGCGCGAGCAGGCCAATGTCTTGGGCACCATAAGCTTCCGATCCGGTTACCCAACGTGCGCCCAACGCGATGAGCAATGCACAGGCCGAAGCTATGGCGGCAGCGCGTGCGCCCCAAATGACCATTCCCCGCACATGCGGCCAATGCGGTCCGGCTTCTCCGCGTGACGCTTCGCGCAGTAGGGTCGTGGCCCAGCCGTTGTTTACTGGAACCGCCGCCAGCGATAGTAGCGTGATCGCATAGGCATACAACCCGAGCGCACCCGGGCCGAGCGCTCGGGCAAGGACGACGGTCAGGCAGAATCCTGCTCCCATTCCCGCCATGCGAACCAGTGCCACTTTCACCCCTGCCCCCAACAATTCCCGTCTCATTGAGAAACCAGACGATCGAGTGATGATTGTTTTTGCCGGACGGATCCGCGTGGTAGAAAAGGACCCGGATCGAGACTGCGAATTCGCCCCTTTAAGAGATATCCCCACAACACCCCCACGCCGATCTATCTCAGCGGCTTTGACAGATCGAGAGGTGCTGCCGGTTGAATGCTGGAATACGCTTTATCCAATGTCGCCTCGTAAACGTCCGGACAATCCAATTCCGCCATAAGTGCAGCGAGGGCCTCTGGTTGCAGCGAATCGAGGCCTGGGAAAGTAGAAATTGCAGTGCCGACGGTTGTGTGCTGCGGGTCCAGTACAATACTAAGTGTACCGATTTGAATGAGGTCGATTGCAGCGGTCGAGGGGCTGCAAATAACCCAACGAGCATTTTCCGAAGCCTTGTCCAACGAAGTGTCGGATGGCAGTTCCCGAAAGCCTAGGGCTTTGGCCGAGCAACGAAGCTTGTTAAGCAGTTTAGTGTCCAGGTCGAGGGTCACCGGATGCGGTTTCCAGATAAGAGAAACGTCTTCCCGCATGGTCAATTTAGCCGCTCTGCTTACGCACGCCAAAAGATTGAGTTCGTCGGTCAGCCCACTCCTACGAAAACCTTGGTTCATCGGATGTGCAAAGTTGGATAGAAGCAAAACCTCGCTCGTCCCGCGTCGCACCTCAGGCCGATCGCCCATCTGCACGTCGCAGTTTTTGTAACACCCTAGGCGGTCATATGAGTCTGCGTCAAATTTGCTCTTGAACAGGGCGTAATCCGATAGACCGGCAAAGTTTGGCCCGATTGCTTGTCCGTGAACCAAATGGACTGTTCTTCCGGCCTGCTGCTGGATTGCCCTCTCCAGCAAGGTGGTGTCAGCGGTTCCGGTACATCCAAAGAGGACCTCAACCGACCGACCGGCTGACTGCTGTTCCCACCACCGCCCATTGGTCGCCCCCAAGAAGACGCGGAACGAAAGCGCAAGCTCTCCTCTAGGCCCCAGCAAATGCTCTGCCGCGATGGCCGCGCTAAATCCTTCCCTCAGCAAAGCAGGTATATCGCGCAAGGCAGCCATGGCAGCACCAAAGGAAACGGGCGTCAAAATGCACAGGCCCTCAAGTTGAGGCAACTTCTCTGACCACATCGCGGCGACCATTGTTTGACATACTGTCTGACGCCCAACAATTAGTATCGCCTGAACCGGAGGATCAGCTTTCGGGATGGCTTCCAGAACATGCTTTGTTCGGTTCGACCATTCACCATGAACCGCAGCAATCCGATCAACATTGTCCGGCAGTGGCGCCGATCGGTGTCGGACCCTGATCATCGTGAGGTAACCTACGAAAAAGGCAAAGGCGATAAGTGAAGCAAGTGCAAAAGCTATCGCACGAATTACTTTTTTGACTAAGCTATGTTTCGACAAGAACCCATGCGAAGGCCCTGCTATTCTTGTTTCTTGAAGTACTTCCGCTGCGGCCTTCACCCGCTCAAGATGCCAAACGGAAAAATTTTGACTGTTCGATAACTTGGCGTCGGCCCATCGCTCGTTCGGTTTCGCCTCTTCTAGTGCGAGTTTTCCAGCTGGAGAATATTTAGCTCTGAATTCGGTCATGTCACTAGCTTGCGAAGATCTGCGAAAAGCATTTCAGATTCCGCTCTCGCGCGATCAAGATAGTCTTTCCGGTTTTCGGCCTCGCGTTTACTCCATCCCTGATCCGCCGCGTCCAAAACGTTCTGATGGGTCAGGTTGCTGGACGTGCGCCATTCGTCCAGCCCTATATCTCCGGCAAGGGCTGCAATCTTCCCGGTGTTAGACGCCTGCGCCATAAAAGGTGTCCCCAGAGCAACCGCCAACGTTGTAGCGTGAAAGCGCCCGGAAACCAAAAACTTCAGCCTCGCGAGGGTATACTTGAAGTCTGCCGTGTCTGGACTCCTATTTACCCATAGACGGTGTCGGAGCCGGATCAAGTCGAAGGCTCGCCTGGGATTTTTCGGATCCTGTCGCAAAGACAAGCCATTACGCAAAAATTTCAGGTATCCTCCTTCGTCTCCGGAAAAAATCGAGACTGTTCGCCCGCTTATCGAGCGACGAAGAAGTTCAAGCTCAAGTGCCCGGTTTCTGTCGACATTGTCGGTGAACCCTATACCGCTGCGCGCCAAGGCGCTTCGGTCACGCAGGTTTTCCCCTAGCCCGACCGAATAAAAACTAAGGTCAGGTACAACGCGAACCGTGTCAGTTCCTTTACGCATTTGCATAGCGCTCCGCGTATCCCGAGCCGCCACTAGATCGAAGTTGCGCAACATCTTGGTTAACGCAGGTCCGTTCGCCTCCCATCCTGTGTTGATCAGTGCAATAGCTTTCTTGGCATCACGTGCCGCCTCGCCAACTTCAAGCAATCGGCGACCTGACGCACGGTCATGATGAATTGTTCCTTCACCGTTTATAACCACCAAGGCTGCTCGATTGAGCGCCGCGTCGAATTCAGCATTGTCACGCCATTCCGCATGAGCTGGCCAGAAAGCAATCGGGTCCAAACCATTCATTTCTAAGAGGCGGTTCAGAGACGTCATCACACAGTTACAACCGTGGTGCTGATCGACGCGTGTGTCGTTCACAACCAAAACCGGGTATCGTGTATTCAGAGTTTGCACTCTGGTCCCCTACAATCGAAGGTCACTGTCAGCAGCTGGGTATAGGTTCTTGATATCATACAGCACGTGTACCTTCTTGCCCAAGCTACGCGCAAAGGAGGCACCAAGCTTTGAATAGTCATCGTGAGGTACGGCAAGGATGATGCCATCATAAGCTTCTTTCTGAGGTTCTGCCACGAGTTCGATACCTAAGTTCGACTTCGCTTCTTCGGGGTCGGCCCTAGGATCGTGAACATCTACAACGGCACCGTATTCGCCCAATTCCGTAATCACATCTACAACCCGCGTATTGCGCAGATCAGGGCAGTTCTCCTTAAATGTGAGACCGAGCAAGAGGATCCGCGCGCCTTCGACTTGAATTCGGCGTTTCAACATCGCCTTGACCATCTGTCCGGCAACATAGACACCCATACCATCGTTCAGACGACGCCCCGCAAGTATCACCTGCGGATGATAGCCCAGAGACTGCGCCTTGTGCGTCAGATAATAGGGGTCAACTCCGATACAATGCCCTCCGACTAGACCTGGACGGAAGTTCAGAAAGTTCCATTTTGATCCCGCAGCTTTTAGGACCGCTTCGGTATCAATCCCCATTTTGTTGAAGATGATCGCTAATTCGTTAATCAGAGCGATGTTGAGATCACGTTGCGTGTTTTCGATGACCTTCGCTGCTTCTGCGACGCGAATGCTCTCAGCCTTGTAGGTGCCAGCCGTAATGATCTCGCGATAAAGCGCGTCAACCTTATCCGCCACTTCAGGTGTCGAGCCTGACGTCACTTTGGTGATCGTAGTCAGGCGATGTTTCTTGTCGCCAGGGTTGATCCGCTCGGGCGAATATCCGGCGAAAAAGTCCTTGTTAAAAGTAAGGCCGGAGTTTCGCTCAAGGATGGGCACGCAGTTGTCTTCCGTGGCACCCGGAAAAACGGTGGATTCGTAGATAACGATATCGCCCTTTTTCAACGCCCGTCCTACCATTTCAGACGCACGTTCAAGCGGCCCAAGATCGGGCCGTTTGCTTGGATCGACTGGTGTGGGGACGGTCACGATGAAGATGTTGCAATTGGCAAGAGATTCAGGATCGGAGCTAAAGCTAAGCTTGCCTGCGGTTGCCAATTCGTCAGCGCCGACTTCGAACGTGCTGTCATGGCCGTTCTTCAGATTATCTATCCGCCGCTGATCAATATCGAATCCGACAACTTGGCGTTTCTTACCGAATTCGACGGCAAGAGGCAGCCCGACATACCCAAGTCCGATCACCGCGATCGGCACATCCTGAAGGGGTTGCATCTGTTAAATTCCTTACCTGAAAATTGAACTAAATACGTCTTCAACTACTTGTTATAATAGTCCCTGAACCATTTCACAAATTTGTCGATACCATCTTTAAAATCCGTCTGTGGCTTGTAACCGGTCAAGCGCTGCAATAGATCCGCGTTGGCCCAGGTAGCGGGCACATCGCCTGTTTGCATCCCCATATAATTGCGCGTCGCTTTCATTCCCAAACTGTCCTCTATCGCATCGATAAAATCCAGCAACTTAACTTTTTCAGAATTGCCGATATTCACGATTCGATAAGGAGCAACGGGCGAGAGACTGTCCCCCGTTTCAATATCATCCTTGGATTGAGGCCGTACAGGTACAACGTCGATCAGCAGCCGGATCGCCCTTACCAGATCGTCTACGTAGGTAAAGTCGCGGAACATATCGCCGTTGTTGTAAACGTCGATGGGCCGACCATCTAGGATTGCGTCGACAAACTTGTATAGCGCGAGGTCAGGGCGACCCCAGGTTCCATACACGGTGAAAAAGCGGAACATCGTGGTTGGTAGATCCCAAAGGTGTGCGTACGAGTGCGCCATGCTCTCATTCGCCTTTTTGGTAGCGGCATAAATCGTAAGTTGAGTATCGGCCTTTTCGTTCTCGTCAAACGGCATTTCCTCGTTTGCACCATATACCGACGAAGTGGACGCCATAAGAAGGTGTTCGACATCCAATTTTCGGGCCGCTTCCATGACGTTGAACGTGCCAATCACATTAGAGTCGAGATACGCTCTGGGATTCTCTAGTGAGTATCTGACGCCTGCCTGCGCAGCGAGATGTACAATCACGTCAGGTCTGAAATCGTCAGCAACTTTCCAGAAACTGTCATCCTCTTCCAACATACCTTCAGTGGCCGAGAAATTCTTGTTCTGCATCAGCATCTGATGGCGTCGCCGCTTGAGGGTGACGTCATAATATGTCGTCATCCCGTCATACCCATGGATGAGGAAACCCTCCTCCAAAAGGAGTTTCGAAAGGTGGAATCCGATAAAGCCAGCAGTGCCTGTAATGAGGATTTTCTTCAACTCTTCGGTTCCTTTGTTTGGTGCGGTCTCAAAACTTCGCGGCAATCGGAAACCGAATATGGACCGTTCCAACTTTCGAAACAACCACCCGTTCTGTCGGCTCAGAGTGTTATATCGCAAGCCATTGTGTCATTCGCATCATGCTCCATCCGTGTTGGTCACGCTCTATAGTGCGATGGCCCGCATTGTTTGAATGTCATTTGCCAGATTAGTCCTTACGCGTTAGGGGTTACTATGCAAACAATTTGTCACCATTTGCATGAAATGTGCTGGCGTCATGGGTACCCGGTCTCATGCAATTGACATGAACTGAGGCGCACCACGGAGGCGATGTTGAACACCAAGATATCTGTCACCACACCGCTGCGCACACTGCCTAGGGCCGTGACATAGTGTTTTGGCGTCGGGGAAAATCAAAGGCGACGCGTTCTGGCGACGAGCAGGCATTATTAGTAGCTGCCAATGAACAGGTTTATGCTGTCGGTGACATACATGGACGGAGCGATTTACTAGAAGCGCTTTTAGCAAAGATAGAAGCGGATGCAGCAAGCAGAAGTTCCGACCGGATACTTCGGCTTATCTTTCTCGGCGACTATATCGATCGGGGCGATGACTCTAAACAAGTGATTGACCTACTGATGAATTTCGAAAATCCCAACTTCAAACAAGTCGACTATCTTGCCGGAAACCACGAAGCGGCGTTGCTAGAGTTCCTTAGCAATCCCTTTAAGGGCCGTAACTGGCTGGACTGGGGTGGCAGGCAAACCTTGGCAAGTTACGGCATTAGACCGCCCAAAGCGTCGGTATCAGTAGAATCTGAAGAGCTGTCGCGCTTGCGGGATTCTCTTGTTCTCGCAATGGGGCATCACGTCAAATTTTTCCAAAACCTTGAGCGTATCGTCACTTCAGGTTCCGTTGCATTTGCCCACGCGGCGCTTGACCCCGCTTATGCATTAGAAGAGCAACCGGAAGCCGCGCTTCTCTGGGGAAAAACCAAAGATAATGCAGAAAGCGGGTTGCCCGGATATCGCCTCGTACACGGGCATTTCGCGTCTTCAGCCCCGGTGTCATTGCCTCACCGTATTTGCGCTGACACTGGTGCATACTACAGTGGTATATTAACCGCAGTTCGGCTTGATGATGGAGAAGTTTTTGTCAAAGCTACTGTTGATGACATATAATGCGCACATCCGACCTAATTTTGGCAAGGCTACCGAGTGACCACAGTAAACTCTTCTAGAGGTCAAATCCTTCTTGGAGCAACGCTTCTGGCGCAGGTACTACTCTCTTCGCTCGCGTTTGGTGCCAACAGACCAGTTTGGTGGTCTTTGCTGGCAATCGGAATATTCGCAGTGCTGGTTATTCAGGTTCTCCTTGGCACAGCGCGACCAAAAAGCCTGTTGCCTCGAAAATTTGCCGTACCCTACTTGCTGTTTGCTGCTGTTGTTCTTTGGGCTTGGTTCCAGACGATCAGCGTTCCACATGCGGCCTGGGCACATCCGTTCTGGGACCTTGTCCCCGACGCCGTGCCCGCCATCTCAGCGGATCCGGGTCAGGGACGACACGCAGTCATGCGACTCTTGTGTTATGCAACTGTTTTCGTCGTCATGGTTATCGTCTGCAGTGAAAGCAACGGCGCAAAAATGGCACTGTTTGGCATCGCAGTTTTCTCTACTTTTCTCGCCCTGTTCGGACTTTATGCATTCATAAGCGGCAACAATCCCATCTTAGGTGACCTTTCCGGCTCGGGGCTTGTGAAAGCTACCTTCGTAAATCGAAACAACTACGCAACCTACGCCAGTTTCGGCGCTCTGGCCAATCTTGCGGCTGCAACCTACTTGGCGGATAGTCGATCAAATACGCTCAGAGACAAAATTGAAGGCTTCTTTGGCGGCATCTGGATTTTCGCTCTTGGCGCGATCATTTGTATGGCGGCCGTCGCGCTGACGGAATCGCGTGCAGGCGCGGCATCAGGGGTTGTCGGACTGGTGGTGTTCTTAGCAGCTCGGTATAGTAAAGGACGGTGGCGAAACTCCGGGACCCTTTTCATTATTGCGGTTGCAGTGGGATTTGTCGTGCTGACCTCTTCAACGGGACTCACAAAAAATTATCTTATGACGACTTCAGAGGATTCCCGATTTGCGGTCTATCCTGCGGTCGTGGACGCGGTTAAGGACCGGCCGATACTGGGTCACGGACTGGGTTCGTTTCAAGACGTTTTCCGCAGCTATGCCCCAGAGAGTACCGCCAGTGTTGAGTATTTAAAAGCGCACAACACCTATCTAGAACTCGCGTTTGGACTGGGGGTACCGGCTGCTCTAGCATATCTGGCTGCAATCGGGTGGGTGGCGTTTCACATACTCCGTGGATCGCAAAACCGAAAGAAAGACCGCATGTTTTCATGTTTTGCACTAGGCTGCATCGCTACTGCCGGGTTTCATTCATTCTTCGATTTTAGCCTGCAAATCCCGGCGGTAGCCGCGCTCTTTTCCGCAATTATCGGGCTTGGATACGCGCAAAGCAGTCGGGAAGCGACCGTAACTAGAAGGATTGTTTCAATTGATAAACTGGGCGGCAGTAGGCTTAAATCAGCGAACGAAGCGGCCTAATCCTAGTGGTTTTGGCGATTGGACGTATGGATCGAGTTGTACCAATGAATTTATGAAACGAATAACAGCCTCCTGGTTCGAAAGCCATTTCCTCAAGGACCAAAAATGAGCACTAATAACTCTAAAGCAAGTATCGTCCATGATGGCAAAAGCCTGAACGCGACGCCCGGGTCAGCCCGACCGAACGATGGCGAAGAGCAATCAATCGATTTGCGCAGCATTCTAATGACCGTTTGGCGCGGCAAGTGGGTTATCGCGATATCGACGCTCACTGCAGTAGTTCTGGCAATCATGTCGGTTTCTCAGGCCGGCCCGATCTACAGAGCGCAGGCCAAAGTGATGTTTGGATTCCAGCGCACAAATTTGACCGATATGCAGAGTGTACTTGTCGATCAGAAGTTCGACACAGCGGCCATTCAAGACCAGATCGAAATTTTGAAATCGACGGTTCTGACTGAGCGCGTGATCGACCATTTGAACCTTGACGAAAACCCGCGCTTTAACCCTACCCTTCAGACACCCGTGCCCTCGCTCCGATCGCGCCTGAGTGAGTTTGTTACCCTCCCTCCAGAAATTTCGGACTTATTTCAGAACACCGATGACGACGCCCTACCCCGCTCGCAGCCGGATCCCGAAGAATACCAGCGGCAGATCCGCTTGGCCGTAATTAACAATGTGTTGGCGAATCTGCGACTACTGCCAGTCGGTCAGAGCAAGGTAATCGCCATTGTTTATTCATCCGACGACCCTAGGCTGGCCGCAAGGGTCGCAAATTCTTACGCTGAGCAATACATCGTCGACCAACTCGAGGCCAAAATGGAGGCGACGAGTGCGGCGACAGAATGGATGGCGAAGCGGGTCCAGGATTTGCGTACCCGAGTCGCTGATGCCGAAGAAGCAATAGAAATAGCGATGATGGAGCTTGCAGGTGATTCGACACAATCACTCGAAGTGACCCAGCGCCAGCTAGAGGCACTCAATGCATCTCTTTCAACAACGACTGCTGAGCGCTCTCGATTGCAGGTGCTTCATGATCGGCTGACGGCCGCAATAGAGAACGAGATGGATCTCGGCACGATCTCTGAATTCAGGGCGTCGGCCTTAATCCAAAGGTATCGAGCACAAGAAGTTGAGCTACTTTCAAAACGGTCCGCGCTAGAGAGCAGCGTTTCAGCCAGTCACCCTTCGATAGCACGAATTGATCAGCAAATCGCTGAAGTGCGACGGAATATCACTGAGGAAGCAGGACGAATTTTGTCTGCGACCTTTCTTGATCTGCAAGCCACAATAGCCCAAGAGCAAAGTCTCATCGATGAAGTTCAGTCCCTTGAACAGGAGGTCGTGGGTCAGACCTCAAGCCAAGCGCAGCTCCGGCAGCTGGAACGTGAGGCAGAGGCCAGCAGATCGCTTTACAACACCTTTTTGGCGCGCCTCCAGGAAACCACTGCACAAGAAGACCTGCAACAGGCAGACGCGCGCCTATTGTCTCCTGCTGAAATACCTCTGTATCCAGAACAGGTTGCCAAGCGACGCACTGTGCTCGTTCTGTCCGCCCTAGGTGCCTTGGTCGGGATTGGAATGGCATTTCTTTTGGATCGGCTGAACAATACGTTCCGGTCTGCGGCGCAACTTGAATCCGTAACAAACGTGCCGCTTATCGGTGTTCTTCCTGCGATCGGATCGCGGATGAAACGCAAGGATGTGATTCAGCATTTAAGGGACAAGCCAGGGTCCGCACTTGTGGAAGCAGTTCGAAACCTGCGCACCAGTATTTTGTTTTCAAATATCGATACCCCACCGAAGGTGGTGATGTTCACCTCCTCCGTCCCGCGCGAGGGTAAATCTACGACATCCATGCTTGTTGCCATGACAAGTCAGCAAATGGGCAAGTCTGCAATCATTGTAGACTGCGACTTGCGACTGCCGGCATTGGCGGGATTGATCAACAACAACGGGACAGAACACGGATTGCTGTCCGTCCTAGACGGGTCCTCTACAATATCCGAAGCTGTATATAAGGACCCGAACACCGGCCTAGATGTTTTGACTACAGCCGGTAACCCAATGAATAGCGGCATCAACGCTGCCGATATTCTATCCTCCAATAAATTCAAGGTTTTGATCGAAGAGCTTTCTCAAACCTATGATCTCGTGATCCTAGACACCCCTCCAGCGCTCGTCGTTGCCGATGCAAGGATCGTCTCTCAAGTTGCCGATGCAGTCGTATACACGGTTCAGTACGATCGCACCCCGCGCGGTGCGGTTTTGGAGGGGCTCAAGGATTTGCGATCTCTCGAAGCCCCCCTGATTGGCGTGGTCCTGACGATGGTCAATGAAAGCCGGGCGAGCCAGTACTCCTACGATGGATATACCTACTACAAAGGCCAATATCGGGAATACTACTCTACCTGAAATTGACTGCTTCAGATAGTCAGCAACCTAGGTGGCGACCTTGCGAACATACCCCTACACCTCAACACACGAAATTGACGCAGACCGACGTTTGTGCTATCCAGTTTCTCATTAGATAAAATTGAACTCAACCATTGTGGTGAGAATTATGGCTCGATTGAGACAAACTTTGGCCGCCGCAGCGGTTGCTTTTACACTTTCAACGCCAGCGTACGCCTATTCTGATGAGGTTGTTCTTGCAGCAATTGATTTACGGGTGACCGAGATATCGGCTGAGTTGAAAACACTTTATGCCGACTACCAGAATGCCAGTGGCTCAACCAAATACACGATTAAAGTGAAGCTGGTCGGTTTATATGCGCGCAAGGTGCAATTGCTCCGCGCTGCTTATTATGTGCGCCGACTTCCAGAGGGCAAGAACGCGTACATCATATCGTGTTATGAACTGCAAGTCGCGAGCCCAGCGGCCTAAATCAGCGAAATTCCTTTTGGGCGGTGCGTTGCAAGACCCGCCCAAAGGGCCTTTTTAGCTATTCGGCCAACCACTGATCTATCAGAATGGACAGGGCTTCGCTGGTCTCCATCAGAAACTGATACCCGATCTCGTCATTGTCTTTCATCACGATGACGTCACGCAAGATGCCTGCCTTACTTGCATCCAGCTGCTCCAAATTTAGGTCGCTAAACTCGGCAAGAACGCTCGCAAGATCGAGGCGCGTTCGGGCAAGGTTCAAATTGTACGGCGCAATATTCCAAGAGACGTTAAGCGCGTCTGTAGCGCCTCCCTCGTCGCCCTGACGTATCCTTGCCCAGGCCAGGGCTGCCCACGCGTGCGCATTTCCCGGATCAGCGCGCAGCGCCTTATCAAGGGCCACCTGCGCAAGCTGCGCTCGCTGTATCGCTAATTCGCCCGGTGCGGTTTCGCTGCGGCTTTCAGTATCCCCCGAAATCAATGCATCGGCCATCAGATACCCAAACCCACGTTCAAAATCGTAGGAGCCGGGATCGTACATCGCTTCACGTGTTGGCACTCGACCGTCACCGATTACCGTATCGGAAAGCATTTTGGGATTGAACGCTGGAGTCGCACCGAGCGTCATCCAGATCGACCCGCCAGATAATATCAAAAGTATAATAAGCTGAATTCTCAAACTAAAACCCATTCTTTTGAAGCCCCAACTTCAGCGCCATGAACCGCGTTGACGCCAATCGCCGAACACTGTTTTTCTTCTGGCACCACGACATCGCATTTAACGGGCAACTATCTAACTCTGAGCAGTTTAAATGTTGCGTCAATTCATCGTCACCGCGAGGTAGCGCACCTCGATGCCCAAATAATGCATCAACTCCAGAAGCCTCCAGTCCTTAATACATGGCTCACATGAACAATGAAAGAAAACGTATGCAATTTATTCGTATCGCTGCTCGGGTGGGATTTGTGTTTAATGTCCTGAGTTGACGCAGGCTGAAGTTGATAAAGACCAGGCACGTCGGTTTCTGACTCGAAACGTGATGATGCCATTAAATCTCAGATAGGGATGGGCAGTACGACGAGCCAACACCCATGTGTTCAGCCGCTTGGCAGGGATGTTATATACAAGTATACTGTGCCCAAAGCAGCTGAAGGAATTGGTACTCTGATGAAACGGCCCGCCAGCGTCCGAAAAGCGGGTGTGTCCTATCATCTGCAGCATTGGAGTCCGGATTCGTGCTGAGCCGGTCCAAAACGCTAATCGCGCTTCCGGGACGCAGAAAACTTATGGTTTTTGAAGCGTTTGCAATGCTACTTTGGGGCTGGTTTGTCGTGCGTTGTATTGGCTTTCGCCGCTATGCCAAATATCTTGGAACGGCCACTTCGGGCGAATTCGTCGACCTTACCTCACAAGATCAGGACTATCTTCGGACGCTCCGCTGGTCGATCACATCCGTAAACCGCCTGTTTGGATCTAGGTTCAATTGTCTCATACAAGGGATCGCAGCCAAGACGATGCTTAATCGTCGAGGTATATCCAATACACTGGTTCTAGGCACTAAAGTTTCTCCGAATGTGGCGGGTTCCGAACACTATCAATTCGAAGCTCATGCTTGGCTGTGGGCGGGCCAAACGATAATGCTCGGAGGCGAATCGAGGCATGAATACAACCCGATGACCAGCTACTACAGCTCGTGCGACGATCGGGATGCCTGCGCAAATTCGTAAGAAGGTTCGCGTTTCCCGCTGATGCTTTCTAATCAGAGCAGCCGGCGAGGATTAGGGTCGTTTCGCCGCGCCTGATATGAAAGGAGCACAAGTCGCGTGAAGATTTTCGCGCGTCAGCCTTAGCTCTGCATACAGACGCTGCAAGCTCACTTATGCGAACCAGGCAAAACGTGCTATTATCTGACAGTTGGGATCAGGCTGAACAGAGCAAATTCCATGACAGCGAAGTCGCAAGGAAGTGGACTAGTTCCGGCGCACAACATGCCGCGCCGCGCGACATACGTGCCTGACATCGATGTGCTTCGCGCAGTTGCTGTAATTTTAGTCATTCTTTTTCACTTTTTCCCGTATGTCGTCCCTGGCGGGTATGTCGGCGTCGACATCTTTTTTGTCATCTCGGGATTTGTTATTTCACGTAGCTATCTCGAACCAATTCTGTCCAACCAAACGACGCTACGGGCATTCTATGTTGCCCGCCTGCGTCGGCTCTCACCGGCCCTCTTTGTGGTATTGCTGGTATCAACGATTGCAGCCTATTCGCTGATCTTACCTAACAGCCTGACACTTTATGCGAAATCTCTGATCGCGCAGCCGTTTTACCTTCAGAACTTTGTTTTCTGGAACGAAGGCGACTATTTTCAATCGGCTTACGAAAAACCGTTACTCCATACTTGGAGCCTTGCAGTTGAGGCGCAATTCTACATCATCTTTGGTCTGACCATTCTGTCGCTCAAGGGCCGTAGACACCTGTTTCTTCCCCTGCTTGGTATCGCAGCGGTTGCCTCACTTTTCGTCGGGATCGCGCTGGCGCCATTATCGCCAAAAACCGGATTTTTTATGATGCCCACCCGGTTCTGGCAACTTGCCTTGGGTATCTTTGCTTATGTTATAGCCGCGCGCATGCGAGAGCAGAGAGGCCCGGTCGTCGCGGCTCTGGCCATGTTATGTGTCGCGAGCTGTATCGCCAGCGGTCTTCTTTTTGATGCGTTTGGGCCCTTCCCTAGCCTACAGTCCTACGTTGCCTGTGGGTCGGCAGCAGTCGCCCTCATTCTATTCGATAAACACAGGGGGCACGGCATATCCTTGCTGATGGCCCCGTTGAGGTACATCGGTCGCATCTCCTACGGTCTGTATCTGTGGCACTGGCCACCAATTGTATTCTTCATTCTGGCGTTGGATCGGGCACCCAACTTGTTAGAGAGAGGGGTTCTTATAGGGGGGGCCGTTTGTGCGGCGATCGCGAGCTATCATCTGGTCGAACAACCCATCCTATCTCGTCGCGTGCTTCCCGCGACGGGAGGTGTAGGAAAACTAGTTGTAACATGTTCCGCGATAACCTTCGCCGTCAGTACCCTTCTTCTTAGCACAGGAGGCGCGGTCTACCGTTACCCTAAAGAGCTCCAGAATTTCTTCACCGCTACGAGAAATACCGGGACAATGAGGTGTCCCAAGCTATTCAGGATAATCAACCCTAAGGCGGAGATTTGTTTGAGAACACACGCAAAGGGAAGCAATGGCGTTCTGGTGTTAGGAGATTCACATGCAGACGTGCTTGACGAAATGCTGTCCGCAATCGCGGATCAGTACAATATTCCGCTCTACCTCAATGTGCGCAGTTGTGACCTAGGGCTGTTCAACGAACATAGCTTCTGCTCGTCACAAGTGTTGTCTGACATCCTGACACAAGCACAGACCGAGGGTGTTACCCAAGTGATCGCGATTTCACGCTGGCCCCAAGAGCGAATGACAAAGGAGGCATTCGAAGCTCAAGTTGTTCTATTGCTCGGTTACGGCATTAATCTGACCATAATGGAAGCGGTTCCCTATGGGCCTTTCTTTGATCCGATTCAACGCGCTCGGGCCGCGCTTGCGGATGGGACGTTGCGCTACGACGGCTATGACAAGGCAATTTATCTCACCGATCTGGAGATTCAGAGGGATATTTTTGACGATACAGTGCGGCGCTTCGGCGGCAGAGTAAGCGTTCTTAAACCAGGCGACTTTCTCTGCCCAGCAGACGTTTGCCTATTCCACACGAATGGAAAGCCAAACTATATGGATTCCAAACATTTGAACGCCGTCGGTCGCGAACTGCTTAAGCCCATGTTCGAGACATTCTTTAGCACGCTAACAGATAACAACGCCCCCCCTTCACACAGGTGAAGGCGTATCTTCAGATTAGATGCTCGGATCAAGGGTTCTCGGAGCCGACGTGATAGGTGAAATTGCACCGATAACATCACTAATCTCGGACAAAACACTCTGCGTTGTATAAAGGATGTCTCCGTCCGCGATCTGGAACTCGTCCGCTGTAAAGAACGCCGTCGGTTCTGAGAAATCGAACTTGTAAACCGTCGGTATTATATCTCCAGCGAAACCAGATACATCTATCCCCAAGGCAGACAGCGTTGTCCTAGCCGTTCTTCGATAGACGTAGACACCGCGGAGTTTTGCACGGCGTCGCTCGAACCCTCCGAACTGGCCGAGAGCTTCAGTCAGAGAAACAGACGGCCCCTCCAATTTCATTTTTGCGTTCGTTGAAAACGCTCCCAACACGGTGACCTCCGCGAAGGGCTTCTTAACGGAAATGACATCGCCAGGGTGTGCTGAGATATTAAACCTTGGCGTACCATAGAGCTGTTCCATGGAGATGGTATGGCTGCGTCCATGACGGATCAGCGTTACGTCCAAATCCTCTGTACGCCCGGCAGGACCACCGGCGGCCGTGACGATGTCAATCAGCCGCGTCTCGGTTGTGCTCAGGGATATGGCGCCGGGCGCTCGAACTTCACCGATCACCGTGACCCGTGCGCTCTTGCGGCTGGTAAGTTGTACGATGGCCGACGGGTCGACCAATACATCACTCAACCTGCGGCGGACAAAATTCTCAAACGACTGAACGGATTTACCACTCGCCAGCACGCGACCAAGCGGGGGTACGTTCACTGTTCCATCGCTGCTCACCTCTTGAGGTGGCAAGGTGGCGGTCGCAATCGGGTTAACTGAACTGTTCGCAAAATCTACAAAGCCTGCATCGCTGGAGCTTACGATGGAGATCGACAGGGTATCGCCAGGCCCGATAACAACGGGTGATGGGGCTGTTTGCTTAAAGAAACCCGTATAGCGACTATTTTTCAGCTGGCGACTGATTTCTTGAGCAACTGTCTTGTTAACTTCAATTACCGCGTAAGGCTCAACCTGTTCGGTTTCGAAGAATGTTGCATTTGCAGAGTTAACTATCGCCTGATCCCGGGGTCCCTCGCCACTACATGCCGCAAGCGAGACCGACAATGTAATGCTAAACAAGGTACTGCGCATAGTATGCCCCTACAAAATATGCCACGTTCTTCTACCATCAGCGCAGAAACTCATAGCCAAATCTAACTATCAAACTATAAAACGCTGCCGAAATTGCATCGTGTTGCCGCAACACTACAGATACGGCATGCTAATGTGCAAGATGGTTAGATTCTCTTGCCAAACTCTAGATTGCCAATCGTAGCAGTTTTCTACAAGTCAGACCTACAATGACGCCGCCAAGCGTACCGATGGCGTCTGCATAAAAATCAGACAACTCCCGATGTCGGCCCACGTGGGGCTGAACAAATTCAATGGCAGCGCCGAACAGAAGGATGATGGGAACGATCCAGACAAGGCTGCGCGGATAGAGCACTGCACATGGCAATGCCAAGCCAACAAAAGCGATAAGGTGCAGGGTCTTATCGCTATAAGCCACTAAGGGCGCAACTTCGGCCGGTGACAGCGCCATGAACCCGACGATAGCGATTAAAAACGCGGTAAAACTGATCGCGACGCGCCGTCGAATACGACGAAACTCCGGATCAAATACGATTCGGATCACGCGGCGCACTCAACTAGAAATGTGTATCCGATTGCGAGAAGCGCGCCGCCGTTAATCAGCCACCAGATTGACTGAGCTCGGTAATACTTCGGATCTTTGACCGTATCAGTTGCCATGTCCGAGCATTGAACTGCAACGGGAGCATTGACAATACAAAACTCCCTGCTCGTACGTTGAGCGGAGTAGCTTTGGGGGGCCACTAAAAACGTGCGGCACGATAGCACGGCAGAGCAACGGTGACTGTCATGTCCGATCCCATCTGTGCAGGTTCTGCTCTCGCGATAGCGACGCCGCGTATCACGCTGGCAAAACATCACGATCTGACGTGGTACGCCTCGCCCACCATCAAACCGAAAAAATGGTCAGGATAGATCAATCATATCTTGTGACTTCGTCAGGTCATCTATTTCCCGCAACTGCCGGATCAACTGCCCCATCTTTCCGACTGGAATCATATTGGGGCCGTCACTGGGTGCATTGTCTGGATCTTGGTGCGTTTCGATAAAGAGAGCCGCCACCCCGACCGCGACTGCGGCACGCGCCAGGACCGGAGCAAATTCGCGCTGACCGCCACTGGTCGCGCCATTACCACCAGGTTGTTGCACCGAGTGTGTGGCGTCAAACACCACCGGATAGCCAGTGGCAGCCATTGTAGGGAGTCCCCGAAAATCGTTGACGAGTGTGTTGTATCCAAAAGAGGTGCCGCGTTCACACAGAAGAATGCGATCATTCCCGGTGGATGCGACCTTGTGAGCAACATTCCCCATATCCCATGGGGCAAGAAATTGACCCTTTTTTATATTGATTGCTGCCCCGGTTTCGCCCGCAGCAAGCAATAGATCGGTCTGCCTACATAGAAACGCTGGTATCTGGATCACGTCGCAAACCTCGGCCACCACTGCACACTGATCAGCCTCGTGCACATCGGACAGAACCGGGCATCCAAATTCGGTCTTGATTTGACCCAGAATTTTCAATCCCTCGTCTATACCCAGTCCTCGCTGAGTTCCGAGTGATGATCTGTTCGCCTTATCGTAACTGGCTTTGAATACGAACTGCGTTTTGGTGGCTGCACAAGCCTCAGATATCTGCTCAGCCATCATGCGTGCGTGATCCAAACTTTCTAGTTGGCACGGCCCCGTAAGAAGCACGAGGGGCTTGTTCATTCCGACCGAGATTTGGCCGATTGAGACAGTTCTGGATTTGGTCATGGTGCCCCCATATACGTATTTCAGTGGCGTATTTATCAGCGAACCTTGACCCGCCCTATGCTCTCAATCGCCATATACTACCGCCGAATGAGCCAAAGCATTAGCATACCTAATTATACGCCAAAAGTGAAGTGGCGCGGCGCGCTACGGACAGCATCGCAGTTTAACCAGGGCGCGCTGAGTTGGCGTCCTGTGCCTGCTAGGATTGTTCGGCATTGTACCTTCGGCCGAAATTCAGGCGCTGACGCAAGCCGCGGTTTGTTCTCTGCCGATCTTCCACCGAAGCAGACCAGGGGCTTCGAAACGCAAGCAGGATCATCTAGGGATCTGACGCGGATGATCGACAGGCAATGCCTTGAGACCTCGTTTGACGGGCTGCACCAAGTGACGTGCAATTGGCCCAATAAGAGGCAACTCTCAAAGCTGAAACCTATCAGACGTCTGAGGCGCGTTATGAATCTCATGCCGATCCGTCAAAATCAAAACACCTGTTACCGGTGAAACGCCACTTTCGCCGACCTACCTCGTGATCTGAAGGTGGATAGGCACGTGATACGCGATGAATTTACAGCATATACGGGGGAGTACCGACATCATCGAAAGAAATTCAAGACAATGGGCAGTGACCACAAAAGCCATATAAACAAATGAAAAAGGCCGCCCAAGGCGACCCATTCAAACCGTAGTAAATATGGTAGTGGCGGACCGAGGAGGATTCGAACCCCCGACCCCCTGATTCGTAGTCAGGTACTCTATCCAGCTGAGCTATCGGTCCACTGCGGCGGGGTTTAGTCGGGGTGGCCGGGGTTTGCAAGCCCAGTTTTGCGCAAAAGTGTAAAACCTCGCCGCCCCCTTCCGGCAGATCAGATCGTCCCATCGCCCTTGGGCAAGATAATGTCAAAGGCCGTGCCCTCGGGGCCGCTGTATTGCAGGGCCAAACTGCCACCGTGACCCCGAACCAATTCGGCAGCAATGACCAGCCCAAGACCCGATCCGCCCTTTCGCGCCCCGCCCTGAAACGCCGTGAACAAATGTGCGCGCGCCTTGGGCGGCAGGCCCGGACCAGTGTCGCTTATGGTGATCTGCCAGGCATGCGGACTGTCGACGGCGCGCAGGCCGACCTCGCCGGGCGCCCCGGTGGCGGCGATGGCCTGACGGGCGTTGCGCAGCAGATTGGCCAGCACGCGGTACATCTGCTCGGGGTCTGCGCGCACCGTCAGCGTGGCCGGAATATCGACGGCAAAGCTGATGTCCGCGTGACTGTCGGCCAGACGTTCCCCGTCGATCACGTCTTCGACCAGTTCGGCCAAAGGCACCATCGTCAGGGTCGGCCCCGGTTCTTCCGCCTTGCCGAAAGCCAACGTCGATTCGCACAGATGCACCGCGCGGGTGATCGAGCCGACCAGTTTCGGCGCCAGTCGTTTGACGCCCGGATCTTCGGACATTTCGATCCGGTCGGTGAACAGTTGTGCCGTTGTCAGGATATTGCGCAAATCATGGCTGATCTTGCTTACTGCGCTGCCCAGCTGTGCCAACCGGTCCTTCTGCTTGAGCGCTTGCGTCAGGTCGGTCTGTAGCGTTTTCAGCGCCTCTTCGGCCTCGCGCAATTCGGTTACCGCGGCCGAGGGCACGATGATGCGCCGGGCATCTTCCGGTGCGGCGGCGTAGCGCTGCATATGACCCACAACACCTTTGATAGGTTTGAGCAGGAAGGCCCGCATCGCAAGAAACAACAAGAACGCCGTGAACACCGAAATCACCGCCGACAGCGCAAGGATGCGGATACCGTAGTCCAGCATCGCCATACGCATGGGTGCGGTGTCCATCGTGACCTCAATCAGCAGGCCGGCCTCGCGCACCGGGGCACCGATCACGCGCACCACCTCGTTGCCGGGTTTGAACAGCCGCACCATGGCGTCGCGGATCAGCACCAGGGCGCTGGCATCGCGCAGATCAAAGGTCTGCGAAATCGGGTGGGGCATGGTCGACGACAACACCAACTGGCGCACCTCGTCGCGCCGCAGCACGACATTGAACACCTCGGCATTGCGCAGCAGCTCGTCTTCCAGTTCCGGGTCCAGCATATCGTCGGCCAACAGCGCCAGCGATGCGATCTGTGCCCGCTCCAGCCGGGCCAGCATGTATTCTTCGCGAAACCGCGCGATGGAGGGCACAAAGATCAGAACCTCGGCCAGCATCACAAAGATAGTGGTCAGGATCAGCAACCGGCCAGAGAGGGAATTGATCATGCGCGGCCTCAGGGCAGAAATCGCTGTACGGCGCGCACCACGCGCTTGACCGTGGCGCTCTCGAACAGGCGGGGGCTGAAATAGGCGCCCGCCGCACGTTTGTTGATCTCGCCGATTGTCGGATAGGGGGCCACCATGGCGGCAATCTGGCTCATCTTCATGCCATTTGCCAGCGCCAATGACCAAAGTGAGATCAGCTCGCCCGCCTGATGCCCCACGATGCTGGCCCCCACAGGGCGCCCCTTGACCACCATCAGCTTGATCAGGCCCTTGGTCTTGCGCTCGGCAATGGCGCGGTCGTTATGGTTGTAATGAAATCGCACGACTTCAAGCTTGTCACCATGTTCCTCGCGTGCCTGCGCTTCGGTCAGCCCGACTTGCGCCAGTTCCGGCGCGGTATAGGTGGCCCAGGGAATATGCGCGGTCTTTGCTTTGCTTGGCAGGCCAAACAGCATCGACCGGATGATCACGCCCGCATGATAGCCCGCCACATGGGTAAATTGCAGGCCACCGGCCACGTCCCCAATCGCGTATACCCGCCTATTGGTCGTGCGCAAACTATCATCAACCTTGACGCCTGATTTGGTCGGCTCCACCCCGGCCTTATCCAGATCCAGCCGGTCGGTGTTCGCCTTGCGCCCCACCGCCATCAGCAGATGCGAGCCTTTGAACACGCGCCCGTCCTTGGCCTCGACCTCGATCGCGCCCGCGCTGCCGCGTATGTTGGCCGCTAATGCGCCTTCTTCAATCGCCACCCCTTCGTCGCGCAGCGTCTGAAGCACGATCCCCGCCAGCTCAGGGTCATCGTTGCCCAGCGCCTTTTCGCCCTCGATCACCGTCACCTTGCAGCCCATCCGCACATGCGCCTGCGCCATCTCCATGCCGATCGGACCGCCGCCAATGATCAACAGATGATCAGGTTTCTCACGCAACTCGAACAGGGTTTCGTTGGTCTCATAGGGGACCTGCTCCAACCCCGGAATTGGCGGAACCAAAGGCGATGAACCGGTAGCGATCACGATGCGCCGCGCGGTGATGAGGCTGTCGCCCGCCTGAACCTCGGTGTCCGAGATAAAGCGGCCAAATTCGCGGATCACCCGCACGCCAAAGCCTTCAAACCGTTCCTGACTGTCGACCGGGGCGATCTGGGCGATCACGTCGGCCACATGATCCTTGGCGGCGGCGTAATCCACCGTACCGGGGGCATTTGTCACGCCGAACTGTGCCGAATTCTGCTGGCCATAAGCCGCCTTGCCGCTTGCGATCAGGGCCTTGGACGGGACACAGCCGTAATTCAGGCAATCGCCGCCCATCTTGTGACCTTCGAGCAGAACGACATCGGCGCCCATCTGCGCCGCGCCAGCAGCCACGGACAACCCACCAGAGCCTGCACCGATAATCAGAATATCCGTCTTGATCCGCGTGTTCATTTCAACAAGTCCTTTCTGGTGGTCATGGCTTTGATCACCACGGGCAGCAATGACAGCGCGCAGAGGCCCAGAATGGGCAACAAAATATGAGGCTCAAAGATAATATCGAGGTCTGGCGTTTCCCCGCGCGCAAAAACTGTACCTAGCCCGGCCCCGACCGAGGTAAAGACCAGCGCGCCCGGGATGATGCCCAAAAAGGTTGAAACAACAAACCGATAAAGCGGCACGCCAAGGAAGGCCGGCAGCAGATTGGCCACAAAGAACGGCACCACCGGCACGAGGCGGATAAAGAACAGCATCGACCACTGGTTGTCGTCGATCCCTGCCTTGATCTTGCGGACCATTCCCTCCGAGGCGTCCATCCGTTCCCTCAGCCTCGCACCAAGGCCCCAGCGCGCCGCGAGAAAGATGACAACAGCCCCCAGCGTGGCCGCCGCCACGTTAAAGGGAACGCCGGGAAACACTCCAAACAGGAACCCGCCCGTCAGCGTGGCCACTGTGGCGCCCGGCAGCGAAAAGGCCACGATCACCAAATAGGCCGAAACGAATCCCAGTACGGTCAGGACATAGTTTGCATCCCGAAAGGCGATCAATGCATCGCGGTTATCACGCAGCGCATCAAAGCTGAGGTGATCGCTCAGGGTAAAAGCGCCCACAGCAGCCACCAGTGCGATCAAAATCAGCGGCAGATGACGCATCAGCGTGGGTTTGGGTGGGGTCGTCTGTGTCATCTGGGCCATTTCTGCTAAGGTATCCGCTGCCGGGGTCGTTCCCTCTATGACAATGGGGCCTTATGCGCCCCGCCGACAGGCTCTTCACGCGTGGTTGATGCAAGGTGTGGTTTATCTCTGGTTTTCTGTCGTCCCAGACCACAATTGAAACATATCCCCGCCGATTGTGGGGGAATTTGTTGCAGAACCGGCTTTTTCCACGCCAGAGGGTTTGACTTGCCCGCGTCACCGCTTTAGAGGACGGGCTTGAATTGACGCTGGCAGCCGGATGAATGTCCGATTCTGCCCAGCAAGCCACAAACTGGAGACGGAGCGATGAAACGCACCTATCAACCTTCGAACCTCGTGCGCAAGCGGCGCCATGGTTTCCGCGCGCGTATGGCCACAAAGGCCGGTCGCAAGATCATCAACGCGCGTCGCGCGCAGGGCCGCAAAGAGCTGAGCGCGTAAGCGTTCACTGTTTCGGACCGAAAATGACACCGCCGGAGGCCCCAAAGGATGGCATGATTGCCACCATGGGGGACACCCCTCCGGCGGTTTCTTTGCGTTTGGAGACCCTGACCAAACGCCCCGATTTCCAGCGTGCCAGCCGAGCCCAACACGTGGCGATGCCCGGTTTCGTGCTGCAAATGCGCCCGCGCCGCGCAGACGAACGCTGCCCGGCCGATATTCGCATCGGAGTCACCTGCTCCAAGAAGGTCGGCAACGCCGTGGCCCGCAACCGGGCCAAACGGCGCCTGCGCGAGATTGCCCGGCTGATCCTGCCCGACCACGGGCGCACGGGCATGGATTACGTGCTGATTGGACGGCGCGGGGCCACGGCCACCCTGCCCTTTGATCAGCTGCGCACCGATATGCACCGCGCTTTGCACATTTTGCACGGCACCAAGTGAGGCCGCTGGCCTTCATCCTGTCGCTGCCGGTACGTGCCTACCGTCTGATCTTTAGCCCCTGGGTGGGTTTCAACTGCCGCTACCACCCTACCTGCAGCGCCTATGCGCTCGAAGCCCTGCGCAAACATGGCGGTGTCCGGGGCGGTTGGCTGGCCGCGCGGCGCATCGCGCGCTGTCATCCCTGGGGCGGCAGCGGCGTGGATAACGTGCCGGATTAAGACGGCGCGGCCCCCCAGGGCGTCTTTGACCTAGAAACGCACGATATCCGTGATGCTTGCGTGCGGGTGGGCAAATGGCCTAGGTGGTCTATGCCCGATCCGTGACGAAAGAGCCGCCATGCTGGACGACCACGACGACATTCACCCCTTGTTTCAAGGTGCCCCACAAAGCACCGAATTCAAGAAGCTGCGCAAGCGTATCGTGCGGTTGACCCGCGAGGCGATCGAACAGTACGGCATGATCGAAGCCCCCGCCGAAGGCACTGCAAAACCGCGATGGCTGGTTTGCCTGTCGGGCGGCAAGGACAGCTATACCCTGCTGGCGGTACTGCATGAGTTGCAATGGCGCGGGCTGCTGCCGGTTGATCTGCTGGCGTGCAATCTCGATCAGGGGCAGCCGGGCTTTCCGGCGACGGTGCTGCCTGAGTTTCTCAAGAAGATGAACGTGCCACATCGGATCGAATATCGGGACACCTACTCCATCGTGATGGACAAGATACCCGCCGGGCGTACATTCTGCGCGCTGTGCAGTCGTTTGCGACGGGGCAATCTCTACCGGATTGCGCGCGAAGAAGGGTGTTCAGCGGTGGTGTTGGGCCATCACCGTGACGACATTCTAGAGACCTTTTTCATGAATCTGTTTCACGGCGGGCGGCTGGCGACCATGCCGCCCAAGCTGCTAAATGAAGAGGGTGATCTGTTTCTCTATCGTCCGCTGGCCCATGTCGCCGAGGCTGATTGCGAACGGTTTGCGCGTGCGATGGACTATCCCATTATCCCATGTGACCTCTGCGGCTCTCAGGATGGGTTGCAGCGCCAGCAGGTCAAGGCGATTCTTGATGGCTGGGAGACCAACAGCCCCGGCCGCCGACAGGTCATGTTCCGTGCCTTGATGAATGCGCGCCCCTCACATCTGCTGGATCCGACCCTTTTTGATTTCGCCGCGCTGACCCGAAATTCAGAATAATTTTAGCGAATTTTACGTGAACATCTGCGGCCGTGTTAACCCAAGACACACCCCATAGGCGATAATTCTGCAAAAGCCGCGCGTTTGGCGTGCACTGCAGGAGGAGGGTCGCAATGGCGAAATTTCGGACGACGGCACTGATCCAGATACGACGAAATCTGGCATTTGTGCTGACCGGACCGCCTGCGTTGGCCTTTCTGCCTGCGGCGACCCTGGCCGCCTTTTGGTTTGGGGGTGAAATTGCGCTGATGGTCGCGGCATGTTCCCTGCCGTTTATATATTTGCTGGGCGGTGGGTTCAGCGCCGGGCGTTGGCTGCCGCGCGACGCGCTGAGCGGGGTGTATCAACGCAGCGCCTTTGAGGAATTGACCGAGCAGTTGTATCAGCGCGCCCGCAACAAGGGCCGCCATTCCGCTACCTTTTTCATCGCGCTCGAGGAATTTGAGCCGTTGATCGACCGCTACGGCCAAGCCGCCGCCGATATTATCGTGCAGCGAAGCGGTGAACGTCTGATCAGCGCCCTGCGCGCCGAGGACATTGTCGGCCAAATGGGCGATGCCCGCTTTGCGATTTGCACCGAACCAGTGCGCCAGCTTGACTTGGAACTCTGCATTCAACTGGCCGCCCGCCTACAGGCCGCACTGGAAGAGCCGGTGTCGGTCGATGGGGTGGCGGTTTATGTCTCGGCCTCAATTGGCTTTTGTCTGAATTCGCGCGCCCCCGGACACGATGGGGCCGCGTGGCTACAAGCCGCCGCAACCGCCCTGCGCGCCGCGCAGCAGCGTGGCCCTTCCGCGGTCCGGGCCTTTTCCGACCAGATGCGCCGCGATATAGAATACCGCGCGGAATTGCGCGAAGACGTGGCGCAGGCGCTGGACATCGGACAGATCCAGCCGTGGTTTCAGCCCCAGATTTCCACCGACACCGGCCAGATCACCGGGTTCGAGGCGCTGGCCCGGTGGAACCACCCCGTGCGCGGTATGATCCCGCCCGCGGAATTCCTGCCCCTTATTGAAGAAGTCTGTATGCTTGAGCGTCTGGCCGAGGTGATGATGTATCACGCCTTTGCCGCGCTGAAAGCCTGGGATGGCGCGGGTGTGGACGTGCCGCAGGTGGGGGTTAATTTTGCCGGTTCCGAGCTGAACAACCCCCGCCTCCTGGACAAGATCAAATGGGAGCTGGACCGCTTTGACCTGACGCCCGAACGGCTGGCGGTCGAAGTATTGGAAACCGTGGTCGCCGCCGCACCGGACGATATGATCACGCGCAACATCAATGCGTTGGGCGCGCTGGGTTGCCGCATTGACCTGGATGATTTTGGCACTGGGCATGCGTCTATTTCATCAATCCGGCGATTTTCGGTCAGCCGGATCAAGATCGACCGTTCTTTTGTAATGAAGGCGGACCGCGACCCGGAACAGCAGCGCATGATCACCGCGATCCTGACGATGGCCGAACGGTTGGGGGTCGAAACCCTGGCCGAAGGGGTTGAAACCGTGGGCGAACACGTACTGTTGGCGCAGTTGGGATGCGATCATGTGCAGGGCTTTGGCATTGCGCGCCCGATGCCTTTTGAACAAACACTCGACTGGATTACACGCCATAACGCCAAGTTGCAGGATGTACCGCGCATCATGGATGGGAAGGCAAAATAACGGCTGTCGGCCCACGCGCCGCAGGGCGGGGGCTTGGCAGATGAGTTAGCAGGCGACTGGGGGCCTGTGACAAAGGGAAATTGCCCGAATCCGCTTGACCTTTGGTGCCGCACTCTGTTGAACCCACCTGATATTCAAAGACATCAGGTGGCGGCCCCAATGGACCAACAAAACAAGAACCTCATCCTCGCGACGGCGCTCAGCTTTGTCGTGATCCTTGTATGGTTTGTGCTTTTCCCACCGCCAGAGGCCGACCCGGCTCTCGATCCGGCACAGGTCACGGCGCAGTCCGGTGAAGCAGGCGGCGTGATCGTGCCTTCTGCCCCGTCTGACGGTGCAGCGCCCGCCACGGCGGCCCCCACCACCCCCGGCGAAAGCCGTGCAACCGATCTGGCCAATGCCCCCCGCGTACCGATTGCAACCGACCGGCTGAGCGGGTCGATCTCGCTCATGGGTGGCCGAATTGATGATCTGAAACTAAACGCCTATCAAACCAGCCTCGACGCGGACGCCGAAGTGGTCAGCATGCTGTCACCCGAAGGGACCGATGATGCCTATTACGCGCTGCACGGCTGGGCCGCGGGTGCAGGCTTGGACGCAGGCAATGTGCCAGGCGTCGACACTGTCTGGACCCTCAGCGAAGGCGAAGCACTGGGCGTCGACACCCCCGTCACGCTAAGCTGGGACAATGGCGCAGGCCAGATTTTTACCCGCACCATTTCGGTCGACGATGAATACATGTTCAGCGTCACTCAGACCGTCACCAACAACGGCGACGGCGCGATCAATGTGGCCCCCTATGGCATGATCGCCCAACATGGCCAGCCCGACGATCTCAAGAACTTTTTTATCCTGCACGAAGGTGCCGTGGCCATGGCCAATGGCGAACTGGCCGAAGTGGATTGGGATGACATTGCCGATGCTGACATCAACAGCAAATGGGGCCGCCCCGCCGTCGTGACAGAATCCGTCACCGAAGGTTGGATCGGCTTTACCGACCATTATTGGCAGGCCGTGCTGATCCCCGACGCAGGCCAGACCTTTGAACAGGCACTGACCTATGACCCCCGCGCCGATATCTACCGCGCGTTCACCCGGCTGCCCACACAGTCGGTTGCCGCCGGCGCGACAGCCAGCGTCACAAGCAAGCTGTTTGCAGGAGCCAAGGAATGGGAAACCCTGCAAAACTATGAAGCAGCAGGTGTGACCAAATTCATCGACAGCATCGACTGGGGTTGGTTCTTTTTCCTGACCAAGCCGATCTTCTGGCTGCTGCACAACCTGAACCAGCTCATCGGCAACATGGGTGTCGCCATCATCGGCCTGACCCTGCTGATCAAAGCGTTGCTCTTCCCGCTGGCGTATAAATCCTATGTTTCAATGGCGCGGATGAAGGAACTTCAACCTCAGATGGAGGCACTGAAGAAGGACGCGGGCGACGACCGTCAGAAGATGCAGCAAGGCATGATGGAGCTTTACAAGAAGAACAAGGTGAACCCTGCCGCGGGCTGTTTGCCGATCCTGCTCCAGATCCCGATCTTCTTTTCGCTCTACAAGGTGATCTTTGTCACGATCGAACTGCGCCACGCGCCGTTCTTTGGTCCGTTCCAGGATCTCAGCGCGCCTGATCCCACGTCGATCATTAACCTCTGGGGTCTGCTGCCCTATGCCGCCCCTGAACCCGGTTCGATGATGGCGCTGATCTTTATCGGTATCCTGCCGCTGTTGCTGGGTATTTCGATGTACCTTCAGCAAAAGCTGAACCCGGCGCCCACCGATCCGACGCAGCAGATGATCTTTGCCTGGATGCCATGGGTGTTCATGTTCATGCTCGGCAGCTTTGCGAGTGGCCTGGTCGTATACTGGATCGCGAACAACACAATTACGTTCACCCAGCAGTATCTGATCATGCGCAGCCAAGGCTACAAACCCGACCTGTGGGGTAACATCGCGGGCGGGCTGAAGCGCAAACCCAAGGCGGACGTCGTCGCCAATGCCGATGCCAAGCCCAAGGGCAAGGGCAAATCCGGGCCCAAGAAGTAATGCAGGTCACCGCGCTGAACCGTCATCCGCTCAAGGCCCACGGCCGCGAGACGGTACAGCGCGTGACGCTGCAACCGGGGCAGTCGATGCCGTTTGACCGGCTCTGGGCGGTTGCTCATGACGCGGCCAAAGTTGCGGATGGGGAATGGGCGCGCTGCTTGAATTTCACGCGCGGCGCCAGTTCGCCGCAGTTGCAGGCGATCACCGCCCGGCTGGACGAGACGACAGAGATGCTGACGCTCTCCCACCCGGATCGGCCCGACATCTGTTTTCACCCCGACCGCGATGCGGCGCAGTTCATCAATTGGGTGCGCCCGCTGTGCGCCCAAGGCCGTGCCGAACCCGCGCGCATCCTGCGGCTTGATGGCCGGGGGTATACCGACAGCAAAGTGGCAACACTGTCGCTGAACAGCCTGTCTTCACACCAGTCCGTAGAGGCGCTGGCGGGTCACGCGTTGCAAACAGAGCGCTGGCGCGGCAACATATGGTTTGACGGTGCTGCGCCCTGGGATGAATTTGGCTGGGTCGGTCGCGACATGAAAATCGGTGGTGCCCTGCTGCGTGTGGACGCCCGCATCACCCGCTGCCTTGCCACCACGGTAAACACTGACACCGGCGAACGTGATGTCGATACGCTGGCCGCACTTGATCAATTGGGTCACCGCGATTTTGGCGTTACACTGACCGTCACCAAAGGTGGCGAGATCGCCGTGGGCGACGAACTGGAGCTGATTTGATGCAAATGAATTTCACCATCGCCGAAGAGCCCGACACGCCGAGCGCCGAAAAGGGCCGGATGCTGTTTGCAGGCGAAACGACCTTTGTCAAAGGTGTCGTCGCGATGGACGGCCTGCCCGATCCAGACCGCATGGAAGTCTGCTTTGCCGGACGCTCGAACGTGGGCAAGTCGACGTTGATCAACGCACTAACGGGAATGAAGGCACTGGCGCGCGCGTCGAACACGCCGGGCCGCACGCAGGAGATTAACTTTTTCACCGCCGGTGAAGAACATTACCTCGTCGACCTGCCCGGATATGGCTATGCCAACGCGCCGCTGCCTGTGGTGGAGAAATGGCAGCGCCTGCTAAAGCAATACCTGTCAGGTCGGCAGACCCTGCGCCGCGCTTTTGTGCTGATCGACGCGCGCCATGGTGTGAAAAAGGTCGACGACGAAATCATGTCGCTGCTCGACAGTTCGGCGGTGACCTTTCAGGTGGTGCTGACCAAGGCCGACAAGGTCAAGGAAGCCGAGCGCGCCAAAATCCTGGATCAGGTGCGCGGTGCGTTGGCCAAACACCCTGCCGCCTATCCCGAAATTGTCGTCACCTCGTCGGAAAAGGGCTGGGGCATCCCGACGTTGCGTGCCATCATCGCCACGCTGGAATAACATCCCGCCCCCGCTCGCAACGCTTCACCATGGGTAAAAGATGAGAACGCAAGACATGAACCGCGATTGGATCGCCACCGCCCGCACCCTTAGCCAGGCCCTGCCCTATTTACAACGCTACGCCGATGCCACCGTTGTCATCAAGTTGGGCGGTCACGCCATGGGCAGTGACGAAGCGATGGACGAATTTGCCCGCGACGTCGCACTAATGCGGCAGGTTGGTGTGAATCCGGTGATCGTGCATGGCGGCGGGCCGATGATCAACGACATGTTGGCACGGCTGAACATCAAGTCCGAGTTCGTGAATGGCAAACGGGTGACCGACGCCGCCACCATGGAAATTGTGGAAATGGTGCTGTCGGGCCTTGTGAACGCCCGTATCGTGCAGGCGATATCCGAACAGGGTGGCCGTGCCGTGGGCGTGTCTGGCAAGGACAGCGGATTGATCATCTGCGATCCCGAGGACCCGGCACTAGGCCTCGTCGGCAACCCAACCGAAGTTAACCCCCGCATTCTGCGCGACTTTGCCGACAAGGGGATTATCCCCGTAATCGCGCCGCTTGGCATGGGTCGGGGCGGCGAGACGTTTAATATCAACGGCGACACTGCGGCGGGTGCAATCGCCGCCGCGCTCAAGGCCGACCGCCTGCTGCTGCTGACGGATGTGGCCGGGGTCAAGAACGGCGCGGGCGAGGTTCTGACGGAACTGACAGCGGCGCAGATCAACGACATGATCACCGATGGCACCATCGCAGGCGGCATGATCCCAAAGGTGCAGACCGCACTGGATGCGCTGGACGGCGGGGTTCGGGCTGCGGTTATCCTTGACGGTCGTGCGCCCAATGCCTGCCTGTTAGAGCTTTTCACCGAACATGGCGCGGGCAGCATCATCCGAAAGGGATGACCTACGCAGAGCTTGAGACGGCCGCACGGCAACGGCATCTGAATGTGCTGGGAGCATTTCACCCCGGCCCTGAGGATGCCACCCCAAGGCGCTGCAAGACTGTGGTGCTGCTCGGCCCCGATGAACCCGGCTTTTGGCCTGCGTTTACGGCGACACCAGAATTCAATGACGGCGACGCCGACGCGATGGACCGCTGGTCGACGCGGGTGATCGGGGATTGGGCGGCGGAATTGGGGGCGCAGGCACTGTTCCCCTTTGGCGGGCCACCCTACCAGCCGTTCTACAGCTGGGCGCTGCGCACAGGCCGCATTCACGCATCACCGATCCGCTTTCTGGTGCATGACACCGCGGGGCTGTTCGTGTCCTTTCGCGGCGCGCTGGCGTTCGGGGACCGCCTTGACCTGCCGGTGCCGCCGCCATCCCCCTGCCTGACTTGTGCGGCACAACCCTGCCGCAGCGCCTGCCCTGTGGACGCGCTGACGCCTGCGGGATATGACGTACCACGCTGCAAGACATATCTGGCCAGCGCCGCCGGGGCTGACTGCCTTGGGCGGGGCTGCGCCGCGCGCCGGGCCTGCCCGGTGTCACAGAATTTTGGCCGACTTCCGGCGCAATCGGCGTATCATATGAAACACTTTTTCTGAAAGGAACGCCATGCGCCGCCTGATCCTGATGCGTCACGCAAAATCTGACTGGTCCAGCGGCACGCCGGACCATGACCGGCCGCTGAACGCACGCGGGCGGCAGGCGGCACTGGCACTGGGTGATTGGCTGCGGACGCAAGGCACCCTGCCCGATCAGGTGCTGTGTTCGTCGGCGCAACGCACCCAAGACACGTTGGCGGGGCTTGCCCTGCCCGAAGGCACGGAGGTGACTTTGACACGCGATCTGTATCTGGCCACCCACCACGATATTCTAGAATCTATTCGGAAGGCGACGGGCGCCTGCGTGCTGGTTCTGGGCCACAATCCGGGCATTGCCATCTGCGCCGCTGAACTGACTGCTACCCCACCCGACCATCCGCGATTTGACAGCTACCCAACCGGGGCCACACTTGTGACGGATATCAATATCACCGATTGGGCGCAGGCGGACTGGGGAAAAGCAAACGCGCGACACTTTACAGTGCCGCGCGATCTGTGATGTCAGGAGTGGACGCGCGCCCACCCGTTTCGATGTGCCTTAGTGGCCCAAAATCTGGCTCAGGAACAACTGGGTCCGTGGCGATTGCGGGTTGTTAAAGAAGGCCTCAGGTTCGTTCTGCTCAACGATCTGCCCCTCATCCATAAAGATCACCCGGTTCGCCACCTGCCGGGCAAAGCCCATCTCGTGCGTGACGCAAAGCATGGTCATGCCTTCTTCGGCCAGCTCGATCATTGTATCCAGAACTTCTTTGATCATCTCTGGGTCAAGCGCCGACGTTGGTTCGTCAAACAGCATGATGCGCGGCCGCATGCAGAGCGAGCGGGCAATCGCCACACGCTGCTGCTGACCACCCGAAAGCTGGCCGGGATACTTGTTGGCCTGATCGGGGATTTTCACTTTTTCAAGGAAATGCATCGCCGTTTGTTCGGCTTCCTTCTTGGGCGTCTTGCGCACCCAGATCGGGGCCAGCGTGCAGTTTTCCAGAATGGTCAGATGCGGGAACAGGTTAAAGTGCTGAAAACACATCCCCACCTCCGACCGGATCTTGTCGATGTTCTTGAGGTCCGAAGACAACAATGTGCCGTCGACCTCAATCGACCCTTTCTGGTGCTCTTCAAGGGCGTTGATGCAACGGATCAACGTCGACTTGCCCGACCCGGAAGGCCCGCAGATCACGATCCGTTCGCCGCGATAGACGGTCAGATCAATATCGCGCAGCACGTGAAACGCACCGTACCATTTGTTCATGTTGTTGATGCTAATCGCGACTTCGTCGGATACCTGCATTTGTGCGGTCTCAGCCATGTGAGAACCCTCCCTTAACGATGATCTGTCGCAAGACGGCGTTCCAGCCATTGCGAATATTGTGAGATGCCGTAGCAAACGACAAAGAACAGCAGTGATGCGAACATGAACAGTTCCCAATAGACGCCTGCCCAATCGGTCGAGGCAAGGATCGGCCCGCGGATCATGCCGATGATGTCGAACATCGAGATGACGGAAACCAGTGTGGTATCCTTGAACAGACCCACCGCGATATTCACGATGCCCGGGATCGAAATCTTGAGCGCCTGTGGCAGGATGATCAGCCGCATTGCCTGCGAGTAATCAAGCCCGAGACTGTTCGCCGCCTCGTACTGGCCTTTCGGCAGAGCGGCGAGGCCACCCCGGATCACTTCGGCGATATATGCCGAAGAGAACATGGTGATCATGATCACCACCCGGATGAACAAATCGACACCAGAACCGGGCGGGAAGAAATAGGCCAGCATCACGTTTGCAACGAAAAGCAAGGTGATCAGCGGCACGCCCCGCACGAATTCGATGAACACAACACAGACCATCTTGACGATCGGCAGGTGCGACTGCCGGCCCAGCGCCAATGCAATGCCGATCGGCACCGACAGCGACACACAGGTGATGCCCAGCATCATGTTGAGCATGAACCCCCCGAGGTCGCGACTTGGCACCGCTTCGAGAAGGGGTTTTGGTGCGCTGAGCATATCGCCAATCGGGCCACCAAGGGTCCAGACGACCACAGCAGCGATCAGCCCGGCCAGCACCCCAAGGGCAAAGCTGCGATGCACGACGCGGCTGTAGGCAACATAGGCTGCGATCACGCCAAGCAGCGCAAAGATCGGGTTCCAGATCGGACCGCCCCAGATCAGCCAGAAGGCCAGAAAGGGATAGATGCCGGTAAAGATCAGCAACTTGCGCGGCAGGTCGATGAACAGAACCGGTGCGGCGGCGAGGAACAGCAGCACCAGCGCCAATGTCGGACGCCAATATTGATCAGACGGGTATTTGAACCCAAAGAGCAACTGGTTCCAGCGTTCGGCCAGAACCGAGAAACAGGCCCCGGTGCTGCCGTCGAGGATCTCGCGGCATTCGCGAAGGCTGCTCGCACTCCAGACACCGTTCAGCATCCACGGCAGGGTCGCCGCCAGGATCAGATAGATGACGTAAAGCGCCGCAACCGTCAGCAGGGCATTGGCCCAGGTCGGAAACAGGTTTTCGCGCATCCATTTGACCGGCCCGGACGCATTCATCGGCGGCGGGGCCGGCGGCACGGCGGTTTCGCGCACGAAGGCGACGGATTCGGCATGTGTGTCTGACATGGCTTAACGCTCCTTCAGCTTCGTTGCATTGTTATAGACGTTCATCACCGCAGAGATCAGCAGAGAGATCGTCAGGTAGAAGGCCATCAACAGCAGCACGCACTCAATCGCCCGCCCGGTTTGGTTCAGGGTAATCCCGCCCAGCGTCGCGGTGATGTCTGCATAGCCCACCAGAATCGCCAGCGACGAGTTCTTGGTGATGTTGAGGTATTGTGAAATCAGTGGCGGAATGATCACCCGCAACGCCTGTGGCAGCACGACCAAGCTCATCACCCGGCGAGGACGCAGGCCAAGGGCGGCGGCGGCTTCGGTCTGGCCTTTGCTAACGGCCTGAATGCCGGCGCGGACGTTCTCTGCGATAAAGGCGCCGGTATAGATCGACAGGGCGAACCACAGTGCGATCAACGGCGCACCAATCTGGAGACCGCCCTGAAAGTTGAACCCCTTGAGCGCGGGATAGTCCAACCCGATCGGCGACCCCATGATCAGAAAGACCAAGATTGTCGGGACAAAAAAGATTGCTACCGATGGCCAGAGCATCGGCAACAGCCGACCCGTGGCATAAAGCAGGTTTGTGGCATAGCGTCGGTACGCGATGACGCCGATGACCGACAGAATAAAGGTCGCTACGACGACCATCGACCCTTCGCCCCAAACCGGCGCAGGGATATAGACCCCCCGATTAGTAATAGCGACTGCATCCATGAACATCGAAGACGTCGGCGTTTCGCCCCGGAACGCGTTAGGTGCGGGCATTGTCACGGTCATGATCGTGTAGATAATCAGGATCCAGATCAGCACCGGAATGTTGCGAAAAATTTCGACGTAGACGGCCATCAGCTTGCGCACCAGCCAGTTGTTCGACAGGCGCAGCACCCCGGCCAGAACGCCAAAGATCGTGGCCGTGATACAGGCCAGAAAGGCCACCAGCAATGTGTTGATCGCGCCGACGTAGGCGGCCTGAAGATTGCTCGACTGGCTGGTGTAGGGGATCAGCGTCTGGTTGATGTCATAGCCTGCTGGGCTGCCGAGGAACTGAAACGAGATGTTCAGCCCCGCCTCACGCAGGTTGGTTGCCAGGTTCGAACCCAGATACCAGATCGCGCCGAGTAGCAGCAGCAGTGCAATCACCTGAAAGGTAATCGACCTGTATCGCGTGTCGTTCAACAGCATAGACGGCCGGAACGACTCCTTAGGAGGGTCGGTGAGTGTGGTCATGAAACTATCCCTGTGCCCCGGCTTGGTTTTTTGTGGCGCCTTTGCGGGGCCTTGGCCGGATCATTTTTTGGTCGTGGTCGGTGATGTGCGAAATTCGCCGTGGTCGCAGATGCGCAGGGGGCGCAGGAAATCCTGCGCCCCCTGGCAATTGTGTTTAGCGGAACGGTGGTGTGTAAAGCAGACCGCCGTCGGTCCACTGAGCGTTCAGGCCACGTGCCAGACCAATTGGTGTTTCTTCGCCGATGTTCTTGGCAAAGATTTCACCATAGTTGCCTTCGGCCATGACTGCGCGCTTGGCCCAATCAGCGTCGAGGCCGATCATCGCACCCAGTTCACCTTCGGTGCCCAACAGACGGGCAACTTCGGGGTTGTTGGTGTTGCCGGACATCTCTTCGATGTTGGCCGATGTCACACCCAGCTCTTCAGCTGCGATCAGGGCGTTCAGGACCCAGCGTGTGATGTCGCCCCATTCGTTGTCACCGTGACGGACCAGCGGGCCCAGCGGCTCTTTCGAGATGATTTCGGGCAGCAGAACGTGGTCACCGGGGTTTTCGAACGTGGCGCGCGTCGCGGCCAGACCCGATGCATCGGTGGTGTACGTATCGCAGGCACCGGCAAGGTACTGCTGCTGGCCTTCGGCGTTGGTTTCAATCGGAACCGGCTCATAGCTGATGTTGTTCTTGCGGAAGAAGTCCGCCAGGTTCAGCTCGGTTGTTGTACCGGTCTGGATACAAACGGTCGCGCCGTCCAGATCCTTGGCCGAGGAAACACCCAGCGCCTTTGGCACCATGAAGCCCTGACCATCGTAGTAGTTTACGCCGACAAAATCGAATTTCAGGTCGGTGTCACGGCTGAACGTCCATGTGGTGTTACGTGCGAGAAAGTCGATCTCGCCCGATGCCAGCGCGGTAAAGCGGGTTTTGCCAGTTGTTGGAACGAATTCCACGGCGTTCTTGTCACCAAGCACGGCAGCGGCGACCGCGCGGCATACTGCCACGTCAAAGCCTTCCCATTCGCCATTGGCGTTAGGCGCGGCAAAGCCAGCCAGACCGGTGGTCACACCACAGTTCAGCTTGCCACGTGCCTTTACATCGTCAAGCGTGCCGGCTGCCGCAGCGCCAGCCGCAAGACCTGCAACAGTCAACGCGCCAAAAATTACGGATTTTTTCATTTTTACCTCTTCCTGATAGTCCGCCACGTTTGCGGGCGGTTACACCGGCACCTTGTGGCACCGGAGGCGATCTTGTGCAGGGTTGCCCCTGCTCAATGGATCGTAGTGTGGTCGGATTCCCGTTTGAAGGTCAAGGGCGTGTTCATCAAAAACGACCTCATGAATGCACCGATTGCGTCCAAAACGTGGCTAATGTGCTATGACGCACGGCAAAGGTGAAAAAAACCCACCGCATGCTCAAACGCCTGCCGTTTAATTTCGGCCTGCTCGTCGGCAAGGTCGTCGCGCCCCCACTGCTCGGCCTGCCACTCTTCGTCCAGCCGCGAAACCTGCCATATTTCTTGCGGATCAAAGGCTTGCTCTGCAGCAGCGAAACCCAGCACCAGTGACCCGGTGAGGCTGACCAGATCGTGAAACGCGGCCAGTTCGAAATCAGACAGAGCGGCAGTACGCTGGTGAAGGGTCGCCAGCGCCTCGGGCGATTGGGGCTGATGCATGATGCCAGCGCGGGTGTCCAGCCGGACGGCAAGGGCACTCTCGGCCCAATCCAGCATCGGACCCCAGACCGCCGCTTGACGCGCGACCAGTTCTTCGGGGCTTTCCGCCCGGTAACACAGCAGATCGCTGTCGCCATAGGCGGCCAGCAGTTCCACCACCTCGTCCTTTTGCACCGCGACCTTGTCGATGGCGGCGTTGGCACTTTTGGTCACTGGCATGGTCTGCGGCTTGATCACTCCGTCCTGAGCCTGCCATTCGGCCGCGATAGCATCGGCCATGGCGCGGGTCGGCAACGTCAGGGGACGTTTCGCAGGGGTTTTCACGCGGCGCCCGTCCAATTCGACAGTAAAACCGTCGTCCAACGCGACGACCGTTGCCTCTTTCCAGAAACGTTTCGCTTTCCAATCGCTCATGCGGGCAGGCTCCAAAATGCATCCAGTAGCAGCGGCAGATCGGCATAGCTGTCAATGATCTGCGCTGCGTTTTGCAATCTATCAGGCGTGTGATAGCCCCAGTTCACACCAATACCACGCACCCCGGCGGCAGCGGCCATATCCATGTCAAAACTGGTGTCTCCCACCATCACGGTGTTTTCGGCACTGACACCGGCATCGGCCATCGCTTGAAAGATCATCGACGGGTGTGGCTTGGAGGGATGAAAATCCGCGACTTGTTGGGTCACAAATAGGCCATGCAGCCCGTGCCCCTCGATCAACTTGTCCAGCCCGCGTTTGGATTTGCCCGTGGCGATGCCCAGCAGCACATCGGGGATGGCGTGTAGCTGGCGCAGGGTGGCCAGCGCACCGGGATAAAGCGGCGATGATTGCGCCACGCCCACCTCGGCCCGCAGCGTCATATAGGCATCCTTATAGGCCGCGACCATGGTCGCATGGTCCCCCGCGGACAGGTCAGGCGCCAGCACCGGCATCGCCACATCAAGCGAAAGCCCGACAATCGACAGCAGCTGCGCCCGCGCGGGCAGCGGCGCATTTACCGCCGCAAACGCCGCCGCCATCGCCGCGACGATATCGCCCTGGCTATCAACCAAGGTGCCGTCGACATCAAAGATCACGAGCCGCAAGGGTGATATCATTGCAGCGACTCAAACGGATCATCGGCAGCCAGATCGGGCGTCCAGCCAAAGGTATCCCAGCTGTTCGCCATGTGATCGGGCAGTTCCGCCGTCACGGTGATCACCTTGCGGGTATGGGGATGCTCAAAACGCATCATCCGCGCGTGCAGATGCAGCTTTTTAGAGATGATCCCCCCAAGTTGCGCGCCCCAGCCATCGCCCATGTTTTCCTGACCTGACCCGCCATATTTGCCATCACCCACGATTGGGTGACCGACTTCGGCCATATGCGCACGCAACTGGTGTGTGCGGCCCGTCACCGGTTCAAGTGCGATCCACGCCGCCCGCGAGCCGACGCGGAACAATGTCGCATAAAGCGTATGTGCGCGTTTGGCACCGGGCGTCGCGTCGATATCGCGCGGATGCACGGCGATCATCTTTTCGCCCTCTCCGCCCTTGCCGTGACCGCTGGCCTTGACCAAACCATATTTGATCTCGCCCAGATAGGGCGTCGGCACCCCGGCGACGATGGCCCAATAAATCTTGCGGGTTTCGCGGTGCCGCATCGCCGCCGTCAGCGCCTTGGCCGCCAGTCGGGTCCGCGCCAGCAGCAGCACGCCGGATGTGTCACGATCAAGCCGGTGAACAAGGCGCGGCTTTTCATCCAGATCAAACATCAACGCCTCAGAGAGGGCATCAACATGGCGGTCAGATTGACCAGAACCGCCCTGCACGGCCAGACCGGCAGGTTTGTTCAGCGCGATAACATGATCATCGCGGTAGATCACGCAGTTGCGGATCATCTTGGCATCGGCATCGGTGATCCGCGTCCGCTTGGGCGGCGGCGGTGCCTCGCCTTCGGGCAGTGGTGGGATACGGATTTGCTGGCCGGTTTCCACCCGCGTGGACGCCTTGACACGCCCACCATCAACACGAATTTCGCCTTTGCGGCACATCTTTTCGATATGGCCCTGATTGATCAGGGGGAACATCCGCTTAAACCAACGGTCCAGGCGCTGATCGCCATCCCCTTCGGCCACGGTTACAGTTTGTACACGGCTCATGCCATTACTCCTCGTGCCAGCCAAAGGCCCAGCAAACAGGCAACCAGTGAAAGGATCACAGAAGCTGCCACATAAAAAATTGCAAACCCCAGTCGGCCATCTTCGACCAGTCGCAGGGTATCGAGTGAAAACGCTGAAAAAGTGGTAAATCCGCCCAGCAGCCCTGTCATCACAAAGGGCAACAGATCCGGCGCCTTGTCCGTCAGCATCACCCAAGTGATGCCGATCAGCAGCGAGCCCGCCACATTCACCGCCAGCGTTCCCAGCGGAAAGGCCAGCATGATGCCGACGCCAAAGCGCAGGCAAGCCCCCAAAGCGCCGCCCAACGCCACAAAGATCAGTGTTTTCATCATCCGCACCCCATCGCTTGCAGGCGCGTCAGAGTCAAGTTTTGCGCTTGGCCCGCAGCCCGGCAAAGTAATCCTGCCGCTTTTTCAGCTCACGTTCAAACCCGCGTTCGACCGGCGCGTATAACACCGGGCGCGTCATCCCATCAGGAAAATAGTTCTGTCCCGAAAACCCGTCCTCCGCGTCGTGGTCATAGGCATAGCCGGTGCCATAGCCCTGATCCTTCATCAGCTTGGTCGGCGCGTTCAGGATATGTTTCGGCGGCGGCTCGGACCCGCTATCGCGGGCCAGTTTGCGCGCGCCCTTATAGGCGACGTAGGTCGCATTTGATTTTGGTGCCAGCGCCAGATAGGTCAGCGCCTGTGCAATGGCCAATTCCCCCTCGGGACTACCCAGCCGCTCGTAGGTTTCCCAGGCTTGCAAACATACCGCCTGCGCCTGCGGATCAGCGAGGCCGACGTCTTCGACCGCCATCCGGGTGATGCGCCGCATCAGATACCGCGGGTCTTCGCCGCCCTCCAGCATCCGGGCCAGCCAATAGAGCGCCGCGTCAGGGTCCGACCCGCGCATGGATTTATGCAGGGCAGAGATCAGGTTGTAATGGCTGTCGCCGCCCTTGTCATATTGCGCCGCGCGCCGCATCAGACGCTTGGACAGGCCGTCCCGATCAAGCGCCTTTTCCCCTGTCCACGCGGCCACCTGCTCAATCAGGTTCAACAGGGCCCGACCATCTCCATCGGCCATTTCCAGCAGCGCCGCGCGCGCCTCGGGTTCAAGCGGCAGGGTACGACCCAATTCCTGCTCGGCCCGCTGCGCCAACAATTCCAGATCGTCATGCGGCAGACGCTCCAGCACCAGGACCTGCGAGCGGCTCAGCACAGCGGCGTTCAGCTCGAAGCTCGGGTTTTCGGTCGTGGCACCCACCAACAAGATCGTGCCATCCTCCATATGCGGCAGAAACCCATCCTGCTGCGCCTTGTTAAAGCGATGGATTTCGTCAACGAACAGCAGCGTTCCCTGCCCATTGGCGCGGCGTATCTTCGCGGCTTCAAAGACCTTGCGCAACTCCGGCACACCGCTGAAAATCGCGCTGATCTGCACGAAATGCAGATCGGTTTCATCCGCCAACAGCCGGGCAATCGTGGTTTTCCCCACCCCCGGCGGCCCCCAGAAAATCAGCGAGGACAGCGCGCCGGACGCCAGCATCACTGTCAGCGGCGCATCAGGCCCCAGGACCTGCCGCTGGCCAATCACCTCGCGCAATGTGCGCGGGCGCAGGCGGTCAGCCAAAGGGCGGTGGCTGCTGTCGGGCGGCGGGGTACCGTCGTCAAAAAGATCCACCACCGCGCTAGACCCGAAACCGCAAGACAACACGGCGGTCGCCGCGTTGCACGACCATGTGAATACGGCGCACCTGCCCCGACAGCAGCGCAACCAGATCGCTGGTGTCATCGAGCACCACATCGTTCAGCGCCATGATCACATCACCGGCACGCAGCCCTACACGCGGGCCAATGGGTCCTGCGTCCATCACCACGATACCGGCACTCTCCAGCGGCAGGTTCATCTCTGATATTACCGCAGGGTTGATCCGAGCCGCCCGCAATCCAGGCAGCAAGGATCGCTGGCCCAGCACCACCTCGGCGCGGTCAGGCACATCCGGCGCTGCGATCAGCGACACCGTCACATTATCTGACACACCACCCCGCAAATGCGTGATCTGTGCGCTGTGGCCCAGACCGGCCACCGACATCCGATAGATCATCTCGGCTGGCGTGTTCACCGGCTGGCCGTCCACCGCCGTGATCACATCCCCGACCGCAAGCCCCGCCTCAAGAAACGGACTGGCCGGGTGCAGGCCAGACACGATGATCCCGCCGGGGCGGTCCAGCCCCAAGGGCGCGGCCATATCCGCGTCAACCGGCTGACCCGAAATGCCGGCCCACGGGCGTGCAAACTGCGTATCCCCCGCCCGTGCCCGTTCGACAAAAGCCGCAACCAGATCGGCAGGAATGGCAAAACCGATGCCGTTCGACCCACCCGAACGCGTCAGGATCGACGTATTGATCCCGATGAGGTGCCCCTGCACATCAATTAATGCCCCACCTGAGTTGCCAGGATTGATCGGTGCATCGGTCTGGATGAAATATCCCAGCCCCCCGTTGCCCGCGGCACCGGACCGCGCCAACCCCGATACGATCCCGCTGCTGACAGTTTGGCCCACGCCAAACGGGTTCCCGATGGCCAGCACCAGTTCGCCCACTTCTACGGCATCGCTGTCGCGCAGCGACAGGAACGGCAGGCCGCCTGCATCATCCAGCTTCAGGATCGCCAGGTCGGCCTCGGCATCGCTCAGCAACACATGCGCGCTGAATTCCCGGCGGTCGTTCAGCACCACGCGAATATCCGTGGCCATGCCCACGACATGATAGTTCGACACCACAATACCATCGTCCGAAAGGATCACACCCGAGCCGAGCGAGTTCTGCACGCGGGGGCGTTCGGAAAACGGATCACGAAAGAAGCGTTCAAAGAACGGATCGGTTTGCAGGGGGGTGCGGCGTGGCTCTGCCATGATCTTGGCGTAGATGTTCACCACCGCAGGCGCCGCCTGTTTGACCAGGGGCGCAAAGCTGAGCTGTATTTGCGCCGCCGATTGCGGCACCTGCTGCGCGGCGGCAGGGGCGGCAAGCAGCATCACGATCATCAGGAATGTTTTCATGACCCATGATATGCGCAGCAGGGGCGCGCGGCGCAACTCCCCCATCTGTATTTGACTGAAAATATACCGACGTTGCCGCCTAAAACAAAAAGCCCCGCCAAATGGCAGGGCTTTCCGTCTCGCTACTGCGAAAATTCTTATTCGTCGGCTGCTTCGGCAGCAGCCAGACGGGCCTTGTCGCCAGCGCCTTTGGCGTCGCGGTCGCGGTCAACAAATTCGATGATCGCCATCGGTGCCATGTCGCCATACCGGAAACCAGCCTTCAGAACGCGCACGTAACCACCCTGACGGTCTTTGTAGCGGGGGCCCAGAATGTCGAACAATTTCGCGACATACTGGTCTTCTTTCAGCTTGGAAGCGGCCTGACGGCGGGCGTGCAAATCGCCACGTTTTGCCAGCGTGATCATCTTTTCGATGATTGGCTTCAGTTCCTTGGCTTTCGGCAAGGTTGTCTTGATCTGCTCATGTTCAATGAGCGAGCCTGCCATGTTCGCCCAGAGCGCCTTGCGGTGCTCATGGGTGCGGTTCAGGCGGCGGTATCCACGTGCGTGACGCATTTCTTAGTCTCCGATTTGATGCCCTCTACGGGCGGTTTTACTTTGTCTGGCCCGCGATGCGTGTCTTGGGCTCTCCTTGGGGCTTGCGCCCGGTCGTAACGGTGCGCCGATTTCTTTAAAAGAAATCGGCCCGGAAACTTCAAAAGTTTCCGGTACCGTGGTTCTTAA
>TARA_R110002049_G_scaffold140014_2_pt1 | contig 108516 bp, 95 predicted proteins | sample TARA_R110002049 | Tara Oceans TARA_R110002049 (sample SAMEA4396941) | marine metagenome | biome: Polar Biome; feature: [SRF] surface water layer (ENVO:00010504); material: water (ENVO:00002006), including particulate matter (ENVO:01000060) such as... | depth 5 m | reverse complement strand
ACGGCCTTCTAAGCCGTAGGTCGAGGGTTCGAGTCCTTCTGCCCCCGCCACTAAACTACTGAAATTAAACAATAAATTGTTATTTAATTTCTCAGCGCTCGGTCGGTTTAGGTTCGTAAGTGCAGATTAAGTGCAACAAACCTGTGCCACCATTGGCCGCACTCCGGCCTTCCGGCTACACTCACCCCATGCAAAACCTCGATAAAGACAGGCCAGCCCAGATACGCCAGGAAGCCGCTGATAATGTTCTCAGAGCAACGGCGGCTGAACGGCGCTCCCTGCACAAGCTCATCATCGTTGCGTTCGTTCTGGGTGCTCTGGTGGGCCTTGGTGCGGGTGTGCTGGTGATGGATCGGTGGCAGGGTCAGCAGGTGATCTTTATCCCAGCTAATGGGACGGAGGTTTAGTCGCAGAGTGATAAGCCAAGATCAATAATTGGCGCAATGCTCACTTTTACAGGGCCGTAGCTGCCACGGTTCGGATTGTCCCGCCAAATGTCTCTGACATTGGCATATACGCCTTCGCTGATCGCGAGGCCATTGACGGCGTACATTTTACGCCCCACAACGAACAGCGCAACCGCGTTGCCCAAACAACTGTGTAACCTTCCCTCATCAGAACTTGAAGAACTCGACAAGCTGCATGATCGATTTACCTACCTATCTGCCGGATTGATGGGCATTGGTACGGCTGCGGCCTGCGGCATCGACAACCTTGGAGACGAACCACGCGAGCAGCTTGCTCATGCGGTGTTCGCCCTGGGGCAGTACGCGCAGGACCTAACCACGCGACTGGAAATGGTGAGCATGGGCGTCCGGCGTCAAGGGAGCCAGCAGGCCGCATAACCTCGCCCCCCTACGGGGGCACCTCTCCGCTCATCCGCGCCACAGTCTCGCGGGTCAACCGTTCCCGCTCCTGCCGCTCGAATTCTTGGGCCAGCCGGTGCGCCTCCTTGTTGATCCGCTGCCGCTCCGCTCTAGGTAACTTGGTGGTATCCTCGCGCGGGCGGGCAGTCACGCGCGCACACAACTCAGAATCTGCCATGATGGACCTCAGAATTTTCTCTGGAAAAAATCGCAATTGCGTTAAAAGAAGGGAACCCAGCCGGTTTTGCGTTGGGCCGATTTCAAGAAATTGCCCCGCCCCCTGGGGGTAGAGGTGGCACCCGCCTTGCCGTCACCACACGGGGACGGATGCCAAGTACACTGACTGGTGTGAGGAAGGTCACCAGCCAGTGCAGGAACATTAGGCGACCAGGTCACCATAACGTACGGCAGTCGGGACTAGCACTGCCAGGGCCGCACGTAACTCAGCGCGGAGAGTTAAAAGGTTCTTTTGGACATTATCGGAATCTTCCTCAAACGCCCGAAACTCGGCTTCCTGCCGCACTACCAGCCGCAAGGCATCCCGGCTGCCCATGATGAACTTGCCGCTTGCCACATCGTTGGTAGTGATTACAGGGACACTCCACACGCTCGGGGCCATGCCTGCCGCCACAAAGCCAGCCGCGCCACCTTCACCGAGGGTAAACGCGTCATCACTGGTACCACGACGCTGGCGCTCAATGCTGCCCCACGTTGCGGGATTCATCAGCACGAAGTCGGCGTTGTAGTCTGCGGCTTCAATGGCGTACTTGCAGCGGTTGAGGGAGTCCAGGGCAGTCTCGCCAGTCTCAGGGCTGAATGCCGTGTGCCTGCCGCTTGAAGTGATCCCGGCAATGTTCGGGGAAGTCGCGTTGCCGTTAATCAACTGTGACTGAAGCCGCGCCCGTACTGCATGGGTCAGCCGGTCGAACAGGTAGGTTTGCAGCCAGGGGGAATCATCCCACGCTTGGCGGGATACCTTCAGCCAGTGGGCAATGGTACGCACGTTTTCCTCTACCAATTCAAAGGTCACATCAGACTCAGGCTTTTGCCCGCCTTCCGCAGTCTCGGCGGCGTCATTGGTAAACGCTGATTCGCGGGTGTACTCAATGCGGTTGGAGTCCGTCTGTACCACGGTCAGGAAGTCCAGCAGCTCCAGGCTGCGATACGCACCAGAGACTGCACCGAGGCGGTGGCCTTGCACCAGGGTATCGCTCGGCTCCTGGGGTGAACCGCTTTCACCGAGAATAGTGTTTTTGGTCAGCAGTGCGCCCACATCGAATTGTGTTTGTGCCTGCTTAACCTGCCGGTCAAAGAATGATTTTACATTCTCGCTTTGCACTGCACGTTGCAGGGGCTGGGCCTTGCTCTCAATCCCACCACTAAACCCGCCACCAAAGCCGGGGGCAATCGTCTGCTCTATGTCCTTCAGACGAACGCCAAGCTCATCGGCTGCGCTCTTGTACTGGTTTACTGCATCTTCCAGCCGATCCTCGACTGCCTTAACAATCACATCGACTTCAGGGTTGTCGTAGTTCTGCTTTTTCCCGTAGCTGTACATATCGAATTACCTTTGTTGGGTTGAGCCTTCAGCATACCGATCAGCAGCCTTATTCATGGGGCGGTTGGTGGGGCGGTTTCTCAGGCTCAACAGTACAGCCCGCAAGGGTGCTGCCCACTGCGCGTTATCATCAAACAATGGCGAATCACTCAGCTTGTGCAGGGCTGAATACGCTCGCCTTGCGCGGACTCGGCACTGGTGCGCGCGGTCCAGGTCGCCAGCAGCCTTGGCAGCATCGGCTTTCTGATTCAGCTCGACATATCTCTCGGTCAGGGTCCGCAGCCGGGTACGGCAATGCTCCGCTCGCTTCTTGCACCTGGGGGAGCAATACAGGCGGTTGGCGCGTCCGTCGAAGTCCCGGCCACAGACAGGGCATGTCATGGGCGCACCTCCCAAATAATCCGCACTGCGCGGATAGCATCGGACTTTGAGAGGAAAAGCTCCTGCCGCAACCGACGCTCAATCTCGCGCTTGGCTTTGGCCTTGTCTAAATGCTTCCTTGATCTCAGCCACTTAATCATCGCTGTAACCTCGCAATTTCCGATACTCAGCCTCGGCCATAATCCGAAGCAAGTCCCGCAGCCCATCAGCCAGGATTTTCGCTTCCTCTCGCGATTCTTCGGCAATGAACTGGTCGCGCTGCTCCGGTGCTGGTTGTGCAAGCTTGTTGAAGTCAATCATCGCGGTTGCTCCTGTTTCTTCCTGGGCTTGTTGTGGCGAAGGGAACGCCGGAAGTTGTTATCAATGTCCCGCAGCATCTTGCGGCGCTGGTTGCGGCTAACCTTTTTCAATGCTCTGCCTCCGGTTGTGTTGCTCAATCCTCGACCGCAGCTTTGCGGTGATTTCATCCAGGGTGTAATCGGGAGACTCGCCCAACAGGTAGGTGTCACGGCCTGCATCCCATAGCGCCACCACCTCAACAGTGTCGCCATCGGGGTGAACGAAATAACCACGGTTGAATGTTGCAAATCCGTCCTCGGGTACGTGTGCGCCCGTTGGAGTAACCGGGCGCGGTTCCAGCCATGTGTCGCCAAACCCATGTTTAGTCTCAATCTGCCACGCGATGATTGGCTCCACCTCTACACACACTTCACCGCTATCCACCAGCAGAGTGATCCGCGCCAGTTGGTGTGGCCCGAAGTGGGGAACAAAGTAATCATTGTTGGGGTTGCTCTGCATGGTCTACTCCTGTTTCCTGCATGGGGGGTAAAAAGTAAAAAGTGTAAAAACCGTAATAAGTGTAAAAAGTGTAAAAACCCAGTAACCACGCGGGTTCCAGCCAGTTAGAAGGGTTCGGATTCGTCATCTTTTGGGGATGACTCATCCTGGTTTTTGCGGCTGTTGCAGTTTGTCGGTTGCTCCCGGTTTTTACTTTTTACACCCCCGCCCAATAGGAAGTAGTGCATCTCGTTATTCCTGAACTGCGGCACCCGCTCCCAAAGCGGGGTGACGCCATTCGGTGCCTCGCCTTGTGTATAACGGTCCAGTGTCCTGCGGAATTGGCGCTGGCCTATCTGCATGGTCTGGCAGTAAGAGAACAGATCCGTCTGACTACGGTGTCCGGCCTGCATAGCCTCGGTGATACGGGTGATGACAATGGCGTCGGCCTCGCGCCATTCCTCCGCCCGGTTGATCGCAATAACGTCAATGGGATCGCCCAATGCAATCACGGTGCGGTCAGGCATCAGCCGCCAGGATCGTTTATTGAATACGCCTCTGACTTTGTCGGATGGGGTGCTGGTGGTGATCTTCGTCCCGTCCGGCTCCTCGGCTTTCTCCAGGTACAAGAGGTTGTCGCAATCGGCCTCAATGTCTCCCACGCCCTCGAACACCAGCTTGCCGCTGGGATCACGGTGCTTGTTTACATGGGCAGCGCAGATAACGGTGGCCTGCTTCGCTGTGAGCGCCCGTAGCATGCCCATAAGACGTTTTACGGCGCCCTTGTTCATCAGGTCGCCTACCTTCTTCAATGTGTCGATAACGATGATGTAGCGGGCCAGGGACACGTCCGATGATGACAGTCTGGCGAGGTTGTCCATAAGTTGACTGATTGCAGCCGCACCATTGAATTGTGGTGTGATGAGTCGATAGCCACCTTCGTCTGCCAAGCGCCGCCAGTGCTTCACGTCAGCGGCTCCGCAGTCCATGTTGATATACATGATGTTGTAGTCGGTGAGGTTGCGTAGCTCACTGGTGAGAATGGTAGTCTTGCCGCAACCGGGCTTCCCTGCGACCACGGTAATCTGGCTACTGATCGCAAGGTCGGGGATGATGAACTCCGCGTCGAGCATCATATCGATTTCCTCCTGGGACAATTCAAACTCGGCCATAAACTCCATAGGGTCATGCTTCAGCTCGGCCAGGAAGTTGTGCCGGACTACGCTTGCTCTTGCCTTCAGATCATCAACGTCCAAGCGCCACCCCCGTCTGGTAAGTCACAGTCGAAAACAGAATAAAAGTTTCGTCCTGTTCATCGGAGGGTTTGCCGCCAGACCTAACAAGATCGCGGTACTTGAGGCACCACTTGTGCATCGCCTGAAGCTCGGCGGGGGTAAAGTCGGGGGACTTCATAGATCACCCCCGGAGTATTTTGAGTCAGGTCGCAAAATACTGTTGAAGGTTGTGAGGATGCCGCGCATGGACTCTGTTTCAGCCTGTTCAACCTCAATAGCGCGGTCCCACAGATCACGGTCCAGGCGCTCAATGATGTTGTTCTCGACGCGATCCCGTAGATCAGGCGGCGGTAGTGCATCCAACTCCCAACACTTGCGTCCGTAGCGGCTGGTAAACCACTTGTAGCGGGTGTCACCCTTTTTGGTCTCAGCCTCGAAGCTCGGCAATTCGCCGTAGGTCACATCATCCTCATCTAAAGCAATGCGGATAATGTCGGCATCGCCACCATAACGTGCAAGGCGGTCGGGTAGATCAACCTTGCTCATGTGCAGGCCTGAAGGGTCCCAGTCGCCAACATACAGGATGGTCAGCGGCTTATTGCTGGTCAGGCTATCCAATGCTGCCGACTGAATGGACGTTGCGCTGGTGTAGCCGTGCATGACCCTGAAGGTCACGCCATATTGATTCAATACCGGGGCCAGGGTGCCGCGTATGGTGCCTTTCTCTGACCAGACTTCTACGCGCTCCGGCTGGTCCTGCCAGTAGTCCCGGCGATAACCAGTTACTGCGGCTTTGATAATCTCCTCGGGATTATTCCAGGTAGAGGCGCGCTCCGGCTCTCGGGTTTCGTCAACGATCCAGTGCCAGGGAATGATGCCTTGCTCTCGGGCATAGACCAGGTTGCGGCTAACCTTTTGAGTCTCGTTCTTGTGCATGCTCTTGATATAGCCGTGGACAAACAGCCGGTAGCAGACTGCCCGGACGGATGCCGGTTCAATCTCCAACAGAATGTTGTAGGCGGCATCGATCATCTCAATGGTTTTAGAGGACTTACCCCTGCCGCGTCCTGTGCTAGAATTGCGCTGCTTGCTTTCCTCTGCCCCCATGTGCCGATTGCCGTCGGCGGGGGCCGCTTTTCGCTCCGTCATTCCTTGCCCTCCCTGGTCAGCCGCAGTGCTCCGCGCGCCGCATCCGCAATCATGGTCAAGTCGTCCAGGTCTAACGCGATAACCCACGGCCTGCCCTTGATCTTGCTCAACACCTCAACGTCATCCACCAGAATGCGGCAGGTGTACTGGCCACGCTCAACAGTGACGGACCGAGTAATGCCGGGGGCAATGCTGGGCAACATGATTGTCTGGGTCATGGCTATGCACTCCGCTGGTAAGGTCGGAAATTGAACAGAGGACACGCGGGGGCGCTACAGTCGCGTATTGATTCGCGGAAACCCGGTTCTATGTGATCCGCAGTGCATCCCATGCAATGGGCACATTGGGCGTCTATTGCGGCTCGCAGGGACTTAGAATTGCCAATGTTGCGCACTATGGGGTTGTGTTCGGGTCGCGTGGCTATCGTTGAATCCAGCGCGCTGCCGGGTGCGTCTTGCCGGTCGGAGTTCATGCGTTGCCCTCCGATTCCAGAGACTCTGCAAATTCCTGGTTTTGCTTCTTGGTGATGAGCCGCTTGCGCCCCAGCTTTGTGCTTTTGAGTTTTCCGGCGGCGATCAGGTCATAGGTGAAGTTGCGACCGAATCCATACATAGCCCGCCATTCGTCAATGGAATAGGCTTGCCTCTCCATCTCCACAGGCGATTGGTTGAAATTGGTTTTTGACATTGCTGCATCCTCGTAACGGGTTGTTGCTGTTTACGAGGTTCAGCTTAGGGGGTTGTCCTTGGGACAGCGGCAGGCGGTGTCCTTACTTTCTGGCGGGGTTGGTGGTGTTGCGGGTAATGGTCTTCTCGCTCACTTTGTGCTTTATTGCAACTTGTCGGCAAATCTCTGCATACGATAGGGCAGGGTTGCGCTGCTTCTTATCATCAACGTCTTTTTGATACTCTGGCCACTTGGCTTTAAATGGCGCATTTCTCAGGTCTGCCGCCTCCTTTGCACCATCGTGAACTTTCTTACCCCGGCGAATATCCGGTTCTGCCTTGCTCAGTTTGTCGGTCACGTCCAGCAGGGACGCAATGGCGAGTTGCGCTTGTATCCTTTCAAGCCCTTGCCCGACAGCCAGTGCGGAAGCCACAGCCAGACTTACATCGTCACCTTGCAGGCGTTGAAGGGTAGTGCGCGCAGCCTTGTGCAGCCGTCCTGCCTCGGCGTGGATATTGGCGGGCAAGCCTGCACCATCCTGATGCGGCATCTTGGCGAGGAAATCAGCTCGGGCGGCGATGAACTTAAGGCGGGCCAGTTGGCGCTCCGCATCCGTCATGCCTTCGTATTCATGAGGGGTAAGCCCGGCCAACTGCTGCCCGGCGAATAGCTGCCGCAAGGTGACTCGGGGGGCTTTCACTTTTCGCCACCGAATGCGCGAGCCAGCGCAGCCGCCTTGTGGTCGGGGCTTAGGTGCGCGTAGACCAACGTCATCTTTATATCGGAGTGCGTCATCAACTCCCGGACGGTGTTTATATCCACTCCAGCCATTACCAGCCGTGACGCGAAGGTGTGCCGCAAGTCATGGAATCTGAAGCCTTTGATGCTCGCGTCATCAAGCACAGCCTCGAAGCCCTTTTTAACGTCCGTCAATGGGCCGTTAGTGATGGGGGAGGGGAATACATGAGTCGAGTCGCCGCGTTGCTTGTAGCACTGTGTTAGCACCTTGTGGGCCTCGGCAGACAGCGGTAATACAGCAGGCTCTAACTTTTTCCCAGCTTTACGGCGAGCGTGAGAGGTTTTGCCGATCACCTTGCGTATTTGTCGGCGCTCCAGATCGACGTGATCCCACGTTAAGCTGAACAGGTCTCCACGGCGCAGCCCGGTATTCAGTGCCACCAGCGTTAAGGGTTTGAGGTGATCCGCATAGTGGTCGGATGGAATGGCAGGGGATAGCGATTTGCCCCGTTCCCGCTGCCAGGCTCGCATGCGCTCTCGGGCTTCGCGTAACTCTTGTTCCCGAGCGTCCAGGGCAGAACGTAACCGCTGTTCTTCATCATCAGAGAGGAAGCGCACCTTAGTCTCGCCCTCGCCATCCTTTAGCGTGCCTTTTACCCGAACCTGCGCCACCTGGTGACTCGGAATAATGTTGTTCCTCACTGCATGGTTAAGCAGTGCCTTTAGATAGCTAAGCTCGCGGCGCTGGGTCTCAAGTGACACATTGCTGCGCTCGCGTCTCCACTTCGCCATGTCCAGCTCTGTGATGTCGGTCATTGGCTTGTCGAGGATATGAGCGAACACCTTTTCAATGCGCGCCAGCATATCGCGGTGGCTGGCAATGTTGGCTTGTGCGTGCTCTTTGAACGGGCCTTCGAGGTAGCTGCGCAGACTTGAATCTTTCAGCACCTTCTTCTGCCTGCGCTCAGCTTGGAAGTCATGCCCGCCTGCGGCCTTGCCTGTGATTTCTTTGGCGCTTTTCCGAGCAAACTCTAAAGTGAGTTGACTGGCGTCCCCTATACGCTCTCGCTTGCCCCGACTAATCTCGACGTAAAACGTCTTGCGGCCACTCGGTTGTACCCGAACGAGTAGACCCTTCACGGATGATTTTCCCCCGTTGTCTCGTACCTCATAGGCTGAGGCTTTGGGGGCCAGCTTCGGTATATTCTTTTCGGTAAGGGTTGCATCCATATCGCACCTCGTAAGTGCAATGTAAGTGCAAGTAAGTATAGCACCGGCAAATATTAACAAACAGTAAAAAACTTAAACGATTGAATTACATAGATAAAATAATTTAAGTTGTTGATATGTAAAGGGTAAAAAACCGCCTTCTAAGCCGTAGGTCGAGGGTTCGAGTCCTTCTGCCCCTGCCACTAAACTACGGTCTGTACCGGAGACATCCTTTACAGATCATACCGGACACATGGTTTACAATTCCGGTACAAATGGATTGGTGGCGGGTTCAACCCGCCCCACATCCTCGTCAAAGAATCCTAGATCATAATCCAAGAAGCTGACAAGCCAGATCCTGTCCTCCACTTCCCGTATTCCCACTGTTTGCACGGCAAGCCAGACCGCATCGGCGACCTTCCTAGCGCCTACATACTGGACAGCTGATTGTCTTCCCCCGAAAATCTGTGGAGCGGTCGTCAGTGCCGATGGATGATTTAGAGGGAAGCAATTATGGTAGATAAATTTCATAATTTCGTAAAATAATGTTTAAAGTGAAATAATTGTTTCACTTGAAGCCATGTGTCATACTCGTGGCAAACGGCTCTTGGAGATTGCCTGATGGACCCATATGCCTTTAGCGACGAGGCCTGGTGCAAAGAACTTGGTCGGCGACTTGATCATCTGCGGGAAGACCGAAAGATGAGCAGGGTCGAGCTTGGCGAAGAGATCGGCGTCAGTCAGCCGACCATCCGCCGGTTGCTGGACGAGGGGCACGGCAAGCTATCAATCCTGGTTGCCGCGCTGCGATCCCTCGAGGCCCTGGATCAGTTTGAGACCTTTATCAAGCCACCGCCGGTGAATCCTGCCCTGTTGCGAAAGAAGCAGGTCCGCAGGGTGGAGGTTGGTGAGGCGTCCCGCGACACTCGGGAGCGTGAAAAGAGATCCGCTCGTTCCAGTCACGGGCAGACTCAAGGGACCGATGAGAAGGGTGATCTCGGGTGGTGAAGCGCAGCGAAAACAGCCTGGACCGGGAGGACTATGCTGACGTCATGCTATGGGGTAGACAGGTTGGCACGCTGATGTACGACCGCAGCGCCGGCGTCTACCGGTTTGGCTATGATCCGGACTGGAAGGAAAGTGGCCTGGACATCGCACCGCTACAGATGCCGCTCAGCGCCCGCCGCGACGTGTTCGAGTTCACATCCCTGAATCCGGAGACCTACAAAGGGCTGCCCGGATGCTTCGCAGACATCCTACCGGATGATTTTGGTAACGCGGTTATCAACGCCTGGCTGGCGCGCCAGGGCCGAGCGGCGGCCACCTTCTCCTCGGTAGAGCGTCTGCTATACACGGGCTCCCGGGGCATGGGCGCCCTGGAATTCCGCCCGGCCATTGTGCGCGACTCCGTCCAAGGCGGTGAGTCCCTTGAGCTCGATACCCTGATTAATACGGCGCAGCGCGTATTGGACGAGCGCAATCGGGCCGGTGGCCCCCTTGCCGCGGATAATAATCAGGGTATCAGCTCCATCTTCCAGGTCGGGTCCTCCGCAGGCGGTGCCCGGCCGAAAGCGGTGGTTGCATTAAATAAAAACCGCACGGACATCCGCTCAGGACAGGTGGACGCACCGGAAGGCTACGAGCACTACCTGCTGAAATTCGACGGTGTCGTTGAGCACAGGAGCAACAGCGAGATTTTCGGTGATCCGAAGGGTTATGGCCTTATGGAGTACACCTACTACCAGATGGCAACCGCCGCCGGTATTAACATGGAACCCTGTGAGATCCTGGAAGACGGACCTCGGGCCCACTTCCTGACCCGTCGCTTTGATCGGAAGGCGAACCACAAGATCCACGTACAGACCTTATGTGCTATCGCCCATGCCGATTACAAGCGCCCCGGCCAGTTCAGCTATGAAGAGCTTTTCCAGGTCGCTCGTCGTTTGAGGCTCTCCAGGATTGAGGCTCTGGAGATCTACCGTCGTATGGTGTTTAACGTGGTGGCCAGAAACCAGGATGATCACACAAAGAATTTCTCGTTCCTGATGGAAAGGGATGGCAAGTGGCGCCTTGCGCCGGCCTATGATGTGGTCTATAGCTACAAGCCCGGATCCCCCTGGGTGGAGCAGCACAACCTAAGCCTGAACGGCAAGCGCTCCGGGTTTCATCAGGAGGATTTGCTGGCGGTTGCCTCTCAAATCGGCAACTTCAAGGAGCGGGATGCGATGGACATTATTGAGCAGTGCACCGACGTAGTCTCCCGATGGCGCAGCATGGCTTCGGAAAACGCGGTTCCCGCCGCCCTGGTCGATGAGATTGAAGCCAACCTGAGGCTTGACCTGGCAGGCCAGGCAGCAGTGTGAGGTAGAGCTGCGCGTCACCAGTGCAGCTCCCACCTGCGCAGGTTCAGTCAGGTATTTTCAATTGCGCCAGGCCTGGTTTGATGAGCGACTCGTAAGTATCGATAAAGGCTTCAGGTTCCTCGGGTACGGAAAAAATAAAGCGGCGTGCGCCGGCGTCGACGAAGCCCTGCATCTGCTCTATGAAGTCCTCGGGTCGTCCCAACAGGCAGTATTTGCGCGCGGCGTCGCGGAACGGCCGGTTGTAGATCATTTCCAGCATGGCCGCCGCGCGGTCCAGCGCCGCTTCGTAGCTTTTGTCGGGAAAGGTGAAAATAAACGCTGATGATTCAAAGTCCACGGACTTTCTCCCGAAACGTGCTGCCTGCCGGTCGATTTCGCGCATGTTCTCAGCGTATTGCTGTGCCGAACACATATGCGAAATGTAGCCATCGCCATGCTGACCAGCGCGCCGGAATGTAGGGCCTTTGCGTCCACCGATAAGGATGGGGGGACCGCCTTTCTGTAGTGGCTTGGGGTCCAGCGACACGGGTCCGAAGGAAAAATGCTTACCCCGGTGCTCTGCTCGTTCTTCCGTCCACAACGTGCGTAAAACCTCAATGGCTTCGTCGATTCTCGGGCCGCGTTCTTCCAGCGGCACACCGCAGGCCTCAAATTCGGGTGGGAACTCTCCACCCACCCCAACCCCGAGGGTGAGGCGCCCGCCAGACAACAGGTCGAGCGTAGAGGTGATCTTGGCCACCGGTGTGGGATGCCGCAATGGCAGCAGATAGACGCTGGTGCCCAAGCGCACCCGCTCGGTGATCGCGGAAACAAAGGTCAGTGCAGTCAATGATTCCAGTAGCGGGATGTAAAAAGACACGTGGTCGCCAACCCAGATCGAGTCGAAGCCCGCCACCTCCATTCTCGGTGCCAAACGCAGCATATCTGCCCGGTTTTGTGCGGGCAGTACCATGCCACACTGTATGTCCTGTGGCAGTTTGAGGTTCTCGAACATGGTAGCTCCTTGTTTCTGGTTTTTCCGGGGCACGCTACGGCACGAAGGCCGGTCGGGTACCGATCACGCCCGCGGTCTGCAATTGTTCCAGTTCATCAGGCTGCAGACCTGCCAGCTCACCCAGCACCTGTGCATTGTGCTCTCCCAACATCGGGGCCGGGGTTCGTAGCGGAAACCTCTGCCCGTCAAACTGAAAGGGAAAGTTGGGATAATCCAGTTCACCGGCCACCGCGTGCTGTAGCCTGGTGAAAAAGCCATTTGCGCGCAGCTGGGGATGATGTTGCAGCTCACGCACATTGCGCAGAACGGCCGCAGGCACACCCGCTGCCAACAGTGTATCGAGTGCCTCCGCAGCGTCTTGTGACGCGCACCATTGTGCGACCGCAGTCTCGATGCGGGTCTCTTCTGCCCGGCGTCCGGCTCTGTTCGCTAGCGCCACCGCTTCTGCAAACCCTTTGCCAAGCAGGCGAGCCAGTGCCTGCCACTGCGCGTCGGTTTCTACTGCAACAGCGATTTCAGCGCCAGCCCTGCAGCTGAAAACGCCCTGCGGAACCGCGTGTGGGCTGCGGTTACCGTGCCTGCCCAGGCGCGAGCCGTAGGCCGTGTATTCTGCGATCTGTTCGCTAACCGCGTAGAGGCCAGCCTCCGCCAGAGCTACCTCCACCAGCTGCCCGCCGGCCCCGCCATCCCTGAGGCGTAGCGCTGCCAGTGTCGCGATGACAGCATGCATGCCGCCGAGTGGATCGACGCAGCCCCGGGGGACTACCGGCGAGCGGTCGGGATAGCCGGTTTGCCAAGCCAGGCCCGAAACCTGCTCGATCGTCATGGCAAAACCGGTGCGGTGACGCCAGGGGCCCTCCAGCCCAAAGGCCGGCATGCGGACCATCACGGCCTCTGGGTTCAGTGCGCTGATTTGCGTCCAGTCGAGGCCGAATTGTTGCATTACCCGGGGCGAGAAGTTCTCTATGACGACATCACATTTCGCGATGAGCTTCTTTATCGCGGCCAGACCGCGGCTGTCGTTGAGATCGAGGGTAATGCCAAGCTTGCCGGTGTTCGCGCCGTGCGTTATCGGCGAGCACTCCCAAAGTGGTTTGTCTTTGGGGAAAAAACCAGCGGCGAAACGCATGCCATCGGGATGCTGCGTCGATTCGACCTTGATGACCTCCGCACCGAACAGGGCGAAGCAGGCCCCGGCCACTGGCCCCGCCCAGAACGCGGTAAGATCGAGCACACGCAGGCCCTGCATGGGCAGGGTTGCATCTCGCTGCGGGGCTTTATCCCGCGGTGTCCAGTCAGTTGACTGCGAGCCGCGCCGGGGCGCGGCGCCGGGGCGACGTAAACGTCCTTTGCCCAGGCGGTAGGGTGGACGTGGCTGCTGATGTTGATCCGGATGCCGCCAGAAGCATTTCCTGGCGACGAACTGGGCCATGTCCAGCACTGTGGCGCCATCTCCGACGGGGGCCACAGGAATTCGCCTTCGCTCCGCTTCCTCGATGATCTGGGCCACGCTGTGGCGTTGGGTCCAGGCGTGGATTGCTGGCTGCACCCTGTCAATGTGTTGGAAGCGCATGAAGCCGGTGCGCAATGTGGGGTCCTCGCCCAGATCCGGGCGGCCGATCATTTCCGCGAAACTGCGCCATTGCTTTTCGGTGATCGTGCAAAGTCCCACCCAGCCGTCATTTGCGGGTTCGATGCTAGGTACATCCACTGACGCCGGCATGGGCGTATCCGGCTCCAGTTGACCGTGCAGGTACTGATAGGGCTGGAAACTCAGCAACATGGCTTCAAAGCGGGACACTTCCACGCGGCGGCCAGGGGTCATGCGCAGCGCAGCCATTGCCGCCACAGCAGCGAACACGCCACAAATATGGTCTCCGATATGCCCGCCTGCGGCAAAGGGCGCACGATCCGGGTAGCCGCGGTAGGCGGTGGCGCCCACTTCGGCCTGCAGCGTGAATTCCGTGGCCGGTCGACCTGACCATGGCCCCTTGTCGCCCCAATCACTAATACTGATGATGGACAACTGCGGGTGTTTCGCCAGTAGCTCCTGGGCGGACAGACCCACGCTAGCCAGCTGTCCTTCCTCGAGCAGCAGGTCTGCCTGCGCCAATAGTGCTTCGAAAGCGGCGCGATCCGGGTCGGTTGACAAGTCCAGGGTGGTGCCTTGTTTACTGGCGTGCAGGCAGTTGAACAGTGCTCCAGTGTCCCCCGGTGCCAGTGGGTCGCCGCCGTCGAGTTCCGCGGATGCTCGCCACTGGCGCAGCGCCGCGCCACCCGGAGGTTCCACTAGCATGACCTCGGCGCCGGCCTCGGTCAGTATTTTACCCGCAGTCGCCGCACAGGTGCCGCCAGCCAGCTCAAGTACGCGGATGCCCCCAAGGGGAAAAGCCTCGCTTTTCATGGCGCTGTGCACCTGCCTGTCGTTATGAATAGTGTTGGCATAGCGCCCTAGTATGCACAGCTCGACCTGTTACTGCATCCGGATACGGCAGTGCTTGTGCGGTATGCGTGTGTTGCCCAAATTCTCGTACTCGGCGGGCGCCCGTGTGGTGAGCCGGTCGGTGTCCGTAAGGCGGCGAGAATGGTTTATACTGATTCGCGTTTACACTGCGGGTGTGCTCGCGCCCCTTGTCAGTACAACATCAACAGCCGTTTTCTATCTGCAAGGCAGGGGGAGCAATGGATAGCTTTCGCGTGAAATACGAGATTTCCAACCATGGACAGCCCAGCCTGCTGCCGGAAATCGCTTTCGCGCCGGATGGTCAAGCGTTTGCTGTATCCGTACAGGAGCAGAATGAAGTTCGCCTCTACGAGACCGCGACCGGGCGGTTGCTGCGTTGCTGGAAGAACCCGGCGGCCGGTTTTGGCGAGCCTCACGGGGTGCTGCTCACAGAGCGGCATCTTTTGGTGTCCAACCGGAATTACTTCAAGGCGCCGAGTGAGATTCGGGTGTACAGCCTCAACAGCAAGGACGATTATGCCCTGCATCGCCTGGTCACACCCTTCAATGAGCTGGTTGAGGCTCATAGCATGACGCTCTCGAATGGCCGTTTGCTGGTCACTTACTGCGAGGGCGAGGGGCGTACGGGGGGGGTGGTCTGCTACGCGTATGACGACGAACGCGGCCGCATAGACGAACCGCTTTCGATGGTGGATGCGTGTTTTCACCGTCTCGGTGATCCCAAGGGCGTGACCTTTTTCGATCAAGGTCGACGGGCCCTGGTCTCGTTCAATTCGTTGAAGCCAAATCCGCCGTTACAGCGACTGGTCGTGCGCTCCCTCCGGCGCTGGTACAAAAAAATGGCCGACTCCACAGGGAACGTGTGGCGCAGCGCCTGGAACGTGCTGAGAGAGGGGCAGGGCAAGCAGAGAAAACCTCCGCCGATTCTGCACAACGGGCTCGCTGTTTTCGCGATTGATGCGGCGGGCAATCTCTCACAAGAACCCGAGCGTGTTTTGCTGCGCGATGAATTTTGCCGGCTCGAAAACGTCCACTGCCTTGATGCTACCTGTGCCGTTGCGGATACCATCAACGGGCAGGTGCTGCTGTATGACATCGTCGCAGACCCGAATCTGGAACGCCCGAGGGAGATCGTGCGGGAAGCACTCTCCTTGCCCCACGGCGTCAAGCTGTCGCCGGATGGCAACACCCTGATTGTGAGCAATTACGGCCTGCGGGCCTGGCGACAGGAGATCATCTGGTTCGGCTGGAGCAAACCCCGCACGGACACCGTGGCAATCTACCGGCGTGAGGCCCGCCCGCAGCCAGCCTAAACGCGGCGCACCGAGGGCCGCAGCAAACGGTTGCGGGCCCTGATGACGCGAGTGGTGAGCCGCCTTTGCGAGGTGTTTGAAGCGTGTGTATACAGGTCTGCATGACGCAGTCGGTTGCGCAATGTGCGTCCACTCAGAAATCGATTGTAGTTGTCTTCGATGATATCAATCTCGGCGTTCTCGCGATCCGCCACCCGCGGCGTCACGTGCGGTGTAATAAGCACATTCTGCTGCCGCCAGAGGCTGTCCCACGGGGGTAACGGTTCGGGGTCGGTAACGTCCAGACCGGCGCCGGAGAGGGTGCCCCGTTTGAGCGCAGCTTTCAGCGCGGCGGTATCTGTCAGGCGCGCACGGGCGACGTTGACCAGCATCGCACCGGGTTTGAGCAGAGCGAACTGACGCTCGCCGAGCATGGCATGGCTGCTGTCGTTGAGAGATGCCGCCAGCACAACAATATCGGCGTGCTGCAACAGGTCGTCGACCGAGTCGCCTGCCGCGAGGCTTGAAACAGGAATGCCGAGGCCTTCGTCTCCCCCCGCGCTGCGCCGGAACGCGGACACCTGCAGCCCCAGCGCGAGGCAGCGGGGAACGAGGGCTTTGGCGGTGCACCCCAGGCCAATAAGCAGCACCCTGCGGCCCTCAAGTCCGCGCATTTTACCGGCACCGCTCAAACCCCACACGCGGTTGCGTTGTGCCTTCAGTTGCTGCGCGCTGTTGTAGGCCAGTGCCAGCATGAAAAACAGCGCGTGCTCAGCCAACACGGCTGCAGAGCGCCCGGATGCCGATGTCACCGCGAAGGGGGCATTGATTATTTCCCGCGTGGCACAGGCATCCAGTCCGCTGCGGTTACAGTGGACCCAGCGCAGCTGCTGATACTGGAGATACGTTGCGTCAGGCACCGTTGGCAGCACAGCAATGTCAGCTGTGCGCAACTCCCGGCGCAGGATCGCGTGCGCGCCGGGAGCAAGGAAAACCGTCTGGGCGGGCTGGAACAGCGCCTCGAGGCGCGCGCGGTGATGTTCACTGTAGGCCGATGCAATAACAACGCGTTTTGGCGCAGCGACGGCTGTTTGTGCTTCGGAACGGTCGCTGTCGGTTGTGGCTGGATTCATCTTCCTGGTTACCCCTTGTCCCGCTGTTTAGCGCAATCACGTAAGCGTGAGTAGTAGCACGGGAGGTGTGCAGCGTCCATTCTGGCGACGCACACGAAACTGGTCTGGAAATCTTTCCTTGTGTACCCTGTGAGGCTACCTGGCAGGCTGGGCGCATCGCGCTGTTCATCGGCCAAACATCGAGCAACGGAGCCCCGGCTATGCGATCTCCTTCACGTCCCCGTGTTCTGGTCACAGGCGGGGCAGGCTTTCTCGGCAGTCATTTGTGCGAGCGTCTTCTCGCCGATGGCCACGATGTACTTTGCGTGGACAACTTCTTCACCGGCAGCCGCGACAATGTGCTGCACTTGCTCGGCAACCCCCGATTCGAATTGTTGCGTCACGATGTTACATTCCCGCTGTACGTCGAGGTCGACCAGATCTACAACCTCGCGTGCCCTGCATCGCCGATTCACTATCAGGCGGACCCGGTACAGACGACCAAGACCAGTGTGCATGGCGCCATCAACATGCTCGGCCTGGCCAAGCGAGTCAACGCCCGCATTCTGCAAGCCTCTACCAGCGAAGTGTACGGTGACCCTGAAGTCCATCCCCAGCAAGAGGGTTATTGGGGGCGTGTGAACCCTGTGGGTCCGCGTGCCTGCTACGACGAGGGGAAGCGCTGTGCTGAAACACTGTTCTTCGACTATTACCGCCAACACGGGCTGCGTATCAAGGTGGCGCGTATTTTCAATACCTACGGGCCGCGCATGCACCCCAACGATGGCCGCGTTGTCTCAAATTTTATTGTTCAGGCACTCAGCGGCGCGCCCATAACGCTCTATGGCGATGGCCAGCAAACCCGCTCTTTCTGTTACGTGGACGACCTGATCGAGGGATTGATCCGGCTCATGAACACGCCGGATGACGTGACCGGCCCCGTGAATCTGGGCAACCCGGTGGAGTTCACTATTCGCGAACTCGCACAGCAGGTGCTGGCAAAAACCCGGTCTTCCTCCGAGCTTTTGCAGGAGCCCCTGCCGGAGGACGATCCACGTCAGCGTCAGCCCGATATCGGCCTCGCCAAAGCGCTACTCGATTGGGAGCCCGTCGTGCCCCTGGCCGATGGGTTGGATCGCACTATAGATTACTTCAGGCGCATTGGTTCCGACGTATGACGTCGTTTGTGCTGCCATGAGTCGGGTACTACATCTCAGGCATGTGGCTGCGCGACTGAAACAACAAGCGAATAGCAGTCGTGTGTTGCGCGCAGGCTTCCTGGCCTCGCTGGTGCGCGGTACCGGGTTGCTGATAACGTTTGGATTGCAGCTATTGCTGGCACGCCTGATAGGCGACGCCACCCATTACGGGCTTTATGCCTGGGGGCAGAACCTGCTGTTCCTGCTGGGCGCTATTTTTGCCATTGGTATTCCACTCGCCAGCAGTCGTCTCATTGCGGTGCATCACGCCCGGGGTGACCTGGACACTGCCTCGAGAGTGGCCTGGCACAGTACAGGCTGGTTGCTTGTGACGTGCGCCCTGGGCATCGCCGGTGTGACTGCGCTGGTGCTTGCCATGCCGGCTGAGCTGTTTGTCGATTTTCCGCGCGCGCTGATCCTGTTGGCCGTTTTTGCCGCACCCCTGGTTTCGTTTACCACCTTGCTGCAGGCGCATGCCAGGGCAAAGGGTAGGCTTCTGCTGGCTTTCGGGCCGACACAAGTGCTGCGCCCACTTTTTACCGCGCTTATCGCTGGTGTAGTCGTATTCTGGGTGGGCTTCCAGCTCGGGGCGATGGAGGCGATGCTCTCCCTGGCTGGCAGTTTGCTGCTGGTGCTCTTGTTGCAATGCGTAATGGTTGCGTGCACCGGGCGCCGGAATGGGCCCTTGCCCGCCAGCGAGCCATTGGCAGAGGAGGGGAACTATGCGCCTGCGCAGCTCATGCACAATGCACTCCCGCTGTTTGCGACGCGCTGCGCCACCTTGACCATGCAATACAGCAGTACGCTGCTGCTGGGTATTCTGGGCGGGCCAGCGATTGCCGCGAGTTTTTTTGTGGCAGATCGTCTGGCGCGTCTTGGGGCGATACCGGGTACGGTTGTCGCGGCAGTGGTGCAGCCCTGGCTCGCCAGCGCGTATGCTGAGCGACAGCATGAAAAACTCCAGGCGGTGGTTACCGAAGCCAGCCATGTCAGTCTCTGGCCCACTCTGCTCGGCTGCGTTCTACTCTATTTCGCTGCCCCGTTTCTGGTAGGGTTGTTTGGCGCCGAGTACCAAGGTGCGCTGGAAGTGCTGGGCATTCTGCTGCTTGGCTACGTTGCAGGTGCAAGTCTTGGTCCCAGTCAGCAAATGCTTGTCATGAGCGGCCATCAGCGCGTGCTCATGCACATCATGACGCTTTCGGCTCTGGTGCACATCCTAACGCTCATACTTCTTATTCCGGATTTTGGTGCTACCGGTGCCGCGGCCGCCACATTGGTCAGCACGACCCTCGCGCGTTCGCTCTGCCTGGTGATTGTGCGCCGACGCCTGGGTCTGCAGCCATCGGCACTCGTCCACCTGGCGCAGCGATTGCGACACAAGGAGCCATTGTCATGATCAGTGAACCCGTCCCCGCGTCGCCCGGAGGCAAGGCTCGGCGGCGCGTTGGGGTAGTAGTGCGGCGCAGGTTGCGGGCGTACCGTATGGATCTCGCCAAGTATTACCGCAGGGATTGCGTGTTACCCGACTTTCTGATTATCGGAGCGATGAAGTCGGGCACCACAACCCTGTTTCATATGTTACGACAACACCCGGGCTTTTTGCCGCCGCTGGCGAAGGAACTGCAGTACTTCCATCAACCCCGCAATTTTCGCCGCGGCGAGGCCTGGTACCGTGCCCATTTCCCGCGCCAAAGCCAGTTTGACGCGGCTCGCGCCCAGCTCGGATACAGGCCGGTCACGGGGGAGGCAACGCCGGCCATGTCAGCGCCCGGCTATGCGCGACATGCGGCAGCGCTGGTTCCCCATGCCCGCCTGGTGGTGACCTTGCGCAACCCGGTGGACCGCGCCTGGTCGCATTATCAGCACATGCGTCGCAACATGTTGCCGGAAAAACTGGACTTCGGCTCGGCACTCGCAAGAGAGCAGGACTGGTACGCGCGCGGGCTGGAGCTCACGACAGACAACTTTGCAACGCTCGGGCCCCGCTTGCACAAGTTGGGCTATGTCAAGCGCGGCCAATACGCCGAGCAGATTGAAGAGTGGTTGCGTCATTTTCCGAGGGAGCAGTTCCTCTTCCTCAACTTCGATGCCTGGAAAAGCGAGCCTGTTGCTGCTGCAACGCGTATTGCAGAGCATCTCGGCCTGCCCGCTCACAGTTTTCAGGCGGCTGCAGCGAATACCGGCGGCTACGGCAAGGCCATGCCGGAGCAATGCCGGGAGTATCTGACGGAGCACTTCCGGCCATGGAACGCGCGTCTGTTCAATCTGCTCGGCGAGGACTGGGGGTGGCCGTGCCAGCTTCAATGACGCCAGGTCCGTCACTGTCCATCGTGGTGAATAATTATAACTATGCACGCTATCTGCCGGCGGCATTGGAGTCAGCGCTTGGCCAGCTAGGAGAGCGGGACGAGATCATTGTTGTCGACGACGGCTCCACTGATGACTCGGCGGAGGTGTTGTCACGCTACGCGGATAACCCACATATGACGGTCTTACTGCAGCGTAATCAGGGGCAATTTGCCGCCGTTCTGAATGGGCTGGCTGGCGCGCGTGGTGACCTGTGTGTGTTGCTCGACAGCGATGACTATCTGCTACCCGGCTATCTGTCCCGCCTGCGCACCACTGCGGAAGAGCAATCGCAGGAAGACTTTTTTTTCAGCGCTGCCGAACCCGGGGGTGAAAGCGTATCCGCGGCTGAGATGACGCGTGCAACACTCGCCAGAATGGCCCTGCCCGAGGGGCCGACCGGGGCCAGCCGGTGGGGAACCTGGGTCGCGGGTGAGTTTCTGGGTACCCCCACATCGGGCCTGGCACTGCGGGCAAGCCTGGTGGAAGCCATCCTTGCGATGCGTGAACAGCTGGATGATCGGCTGGCGTGCCCCGCCTGGGCGGTGCGTGTATTCCGTATGAATACCTCGAGTCACATCGTCAGTCGACTATCGGCTGATGGCATCATCGTGCGCGCGAGCTCGCTGCTCGGCGCGCGGAAGTACTGTCTATACACGCCCGGATTCTTCTATCGCATCCACGGCGGCAACGCGTTCGCTGGGCTCGGAACGCTCGCGCGATTGTATTTACGCTTCAAGCGCGGCAAGCAGGTAGTGAGCATAGTGGGCGCAGCGTTGGAGATGCCCCCGAGGCCGACCGTGCAGCAGGTTTTGCTGGAGGCGGAGGGGCGCAGTGCACCCCTACGCTTCAGGCGCCGCCTCACGCTCTGGCTGAACTACAGCCGGGCCCTGCTTTGTGCAGCCGACGCTATCCCGATGCGTTTGACCGCGCTGCTGCAATTACCGTGGCGTCTCTTTAGACACAGCAAGGCGTAACCGGAAGAGGGGTGCGAGCAAAAACCAGGGTGTCAGCAGGTAGCGGCGCCAGAGTCGTCCGGGGTCGTGTAACAGGCGGTATAGCCAGGCCGCGCCATGCCTTGACCAGGAAGCGGGTGGTTGCGCCTGCGCACCGCTGTAATAGTCGAGTGTGCCCCCCGCCTGAAGAATAATTCCGGCCGTGAGCGCATCGCGGTGCTCAAGTATCCACTGCTCCTGCAGAGGCATCCCGAGCCCGACGAGCAGCAGGTCCGGGGCGAAGGTATTGATGCGCTGAATGAGCCGTTCGCTGTTCGATTCATATCCGTGGTGCAGGCCGATGGCGAGTTCTGGCCAGGATTCTTCCAGCCAGTGGCTCGCCCGCTCTACAACTGCTGGCGACCCACCCAGGTAAAAAACGCGCAGAGAGGCGCGTTCCGCCAGGGTGAGGAATTCAGGTAGACAATCCATAAAGGAAAAGCGCTGCATTCCCGCGGTTTCGATGCCGGCAACCCGTAGCGCCCACAATGCGCCCATGCCGTCGATGTAGCACTCGCAACTCGTCTGGTAAAAGCGGCGCACCTGCTCGTCGGTTTGCACCAGATACAGGCTGTGCAGGTTGTGGTGTGCAAATATCAGGCCTTCTGCGCCCTCTGCAAGGCGGGCCGTCAGTTGCAGGAAAAAGTCGGGCAGGCTACGAGCCCGAATAGTGCAGCCGGCAAACGCTGCCAGTGCAGGCCCACTGGAGATGTCTTCATTCATCCGGCAGCCATTCGCGCAAATTACGGTTGGTGACGTTCATGAGCCCCTCAATTTCAGCGCTGAACTCGCGGCTCAATGCGTTGCGCTCTGCTCTCGGCAAGGGCGGCAGGCGGCGCAGATTGGATTGATCGATACGCTCCTTGGCCCAGCTTACAAAGGGCAATGGCAGCAGGCGGCGCGCTGTACGTTTGATGCGAGGAGAGCGCACCAGTCGATGCAGCGCACGGCTGCGCGGCAGGCCTGAACTGTTTTGTCGGTGTGCGGCGGGGGTTCTGCCCGATGGCTCCAGCTCAAGGAAATTGCAGCAGCCCCGCCAGAGGCTTTCTGGCCTGTCACGCAAATCCTCGTAAAACATGATGTGTACGCGGTCCCTGCCGAACTGCTTGATATAGTCGCGCACGGGCGCCAGGTAGTGACTCATTTCCCGATAGCGCAGCAGGTGTGACGGGTTTTTTCGCTCGGGCTCCGCCTGCAGCGCCTGTGCAAACTGCTCATACGGTTCTTCGTTGTCGCGCCGGGCATGACACCAGGCGGAATAAGCGCGGTCGGCGGGTTGGCGCAGTATGATCAGAATCCTCGCCTCGGCATTGAAGTTGTGCAGGCGCGCCGCCATACCCGGCTCGGACAGGTACCAGGTGCTGGCATCGCCGAGATAGCGGGCCTGCGCAGGGGCGTGTTGGAACAGGCCGAGATACTCCGCGCGCGACGCGACGACCCATGAGCTTGCCGCTGCCGGGCGTCCATAACCGTTCAGTGCCCGGTAACCCGCAGCGCCGAAAGCGAGGTAGCCCGGTTCCTTCGGCTGGCACATGTAGATTTCAGGGTGCTGACTGAGCATGACTGCCAGGGTGGTGGTACCGCTCTTTTGCGCGCCAACCAGAAACAGGTTGGGCAGGCGTGGCTCAGTAGGCATTGCGGCCGCTCCAGCCCAGTAGCGCCGTTTTCGCCAGAATTTTGATATCCAGCCAGATCGACCAGTTCTCGATGTAGTAAAGGTCGTATTCGAGTCGCTTCTGCATTTTATCCAGGGTCTCCGTGGCACCGCGACAGCCGTTGATTTGTGCCCACCCCGTGATGCCAGGCTTCACCCGGTGGCGCTGCATGTAGGTGTCCAGCCTTTTGCGGTATTGATCGTTTAATTCCAGCGGGTGTGGCCGTGGCCCTACCAGCGACATGTCTCCCTGCAGCACGTTGAAGAGCTGCGGCAGTTCATCGAGGCTGCTGCGCCGCAGGAAGCGTCCAATGCGGGTCACGCGTGGGTCGTTGCGGCTCGCCTGTCGCGTGTCAGCGTTTCTGGCTGTGTGCATCGTACGGAATTTGAATACCCGGATGATCCTCCCACCACCCCCGTGACGGGCTTGTTTGAAGAGCGCAGGCCCAGGCGAGTCCAGGCGCACCAACGCCGCAATCAGCACCAGTAGCGGTGACAGTGCCAGCAGCGCAACGGCGGCCAGTGTGCGGTCCATCAGCGCCTTGACGACGCCCTCGGGCCCGTCCAGCGGTGTGGCGTTGAGTTCAATCACCGTGAGGCCATCCACATCGTTGATGCGGTGCTGCAGCATGCGCAGCACGGTGAGATCGGGCACGTAGCGCACAGGCAGGCTGCTCTGGCTCAAGCCACTTTGTAAAACCGTGTCGGGGATGGCGCTGGCGCCATCGGGCGCGAGCCAGAGCTCGTCTACATGACTGTCAGCACCGTTCAGGAGTTCGTCGAGCTCGGTAAAGTGTCCGAGAAACGTGGCGGGTAGTCGCAGGCCTGCCGTTTCCGGCTCCCCCGGTAGCGCCAGCATGCCAATCACCTGGTTCTGCGGTTGCCGGCTTTGCAGATGTGACACAGTCGCACAGGCCAGTGGACCGGTGCCCAGCATCAGTATCCTGCGACTGGCTGATGTGGGCAGCGTGCTGGCAAACAGGCGCCAGACTGCCAAGCCCGGAACACTCAGTATGACCCAACCCAGCATCCACAGGCGGGAGAATTCCGCAGTGGACTTGGTCAGCATGGCGATTGCCAGCAGGCTGGCAAAAACCAGCAGTAAACCGGGAGCAGCCGCGACCACGCCGCGCACCGGATGGCAGCAGTGCGGGTGGCGATAGGCGCCGGTAAGCGGGAGCAGGATGATCGCGAGCAGAAAGGCCAGCAGCAGGGCAATAGGGTAGGGGGCGGCCACGTTGGCATCGGGGAAGCGCAGGAGCCAGCTGATACCCCCTGCCGTTATCAGGGCGAGAGCATCCAGTGGCGGCGCATAAGCCGTCAGGCGGGTACTGGTTGATGCTGCCACTAGCGCGCCTCGGCTGCGCGGTTGGCATGCCACAGCGTCGCCAGTTGCGCAAAAGCGACGTAGACCCCCAGCGGTACCACGTAGAGCAGCGCTCGATCCAGTGTGACGCCGTTGGCGGCCTGACGGAAATAGTGGGTGAGGCCAAATACTGCCAACAGAACGCCCAGACCACAGACAAACACCACGAGGGCGATATTGTGCAGGGTCTTATAGCCGCGTAGCCACAGGCCCGCGACCAGGCAGATGAAGAGCAATAGCCAGAACAGGTGCCAGTTGGCGGTGCTAAAAAAGTTGTCCCAGAGTAGTGGTAGCAGCGGAGCGGGCGCGAGCTGCAGGGTGGGTAGCGTTCCGGGCAAGCTGATTGTCAGGTGGTCGGCGCCAAATTTCGCGGCGTCGGGGTGCAAACCCAGCAGCAGGCCCACAGTGGTCAGCGCCAAGGCGCTGCCCAGAAACCAGCCAACCCAGCGGGCCGGGGGGCGCCACAGGAGCAACCCCGCAGCGGCGAGCAAAATCGCCGCGTAGGCGAGCCCGGGAACCTTGAAGAGTGCGCAGCATAGCGCCAGTAACGCCGCGAGCCCCCCCCAGCGCCACTGGCCAGAGGCATGCCATTCCGCCAGGGCCATGCCGCCAAGCCCAAACGCCACCGCGAGCCAGAGGTCCGCGTATCCGGGTAGCGCTGTGTGGGTGTTGGCCAGGGGCTGGCTAAGCAGTGCAAACACCGCGAGTGCACAGACGGCGCGAGGCAAACACAGTTGGCGCAGGTGCCCCCAAAGCGCGAGCCCCGCTGCGGCTGGTAGCAGCAGCCAGGGCAGGTACAGGAGGTTGTGGTCGTAGGTGCCGCCACCCAGCATGGGCCAGAGCAGCAGCAGAGGCACGCCGGGCGGATAGACATTTGCCCGCGGATTGCCGAGGGTGTAGGGCGCGGGGTCCGTCGTGGCGGCCAGCCATTGCTCGGGCATCACAAAGGTGGCCAGTGTGCCCTCATGGAACCACACCACCGCTCGCGGCGCCCAGTTCATCCAAGCATCCCACGCGAACAGCGGCCGCATTGTCACTTCGTTGGCGAGGCTCAAACCGCGTTCAGCGAGAAAAGCGAGGAGTGGCAACAGCCACAGTGCATCACGCCAGCCCACTGTAAATTCTGGCCCTGGCGACGGTGTGTTCCTTCTCCACGCCAGTGCCAAGAGTGCTGTCAGTGCAGCCAGGACCCAGGCGAGAGGTGCGAACGCCAATCTCAGACCGAGGGCGTCCCATGCGAGCAGAAGCAGAATGATCAACAGCTGCCCGACCATGAATCCATGCCCCAGCAACAGTGTGACCCGGAGTGGCCCGAGCAAGGCGCGAACGGCGACCACGCCGGCCAGCCAGGGCAGGGCCAAGGCGAGCATGAGCCCCGTCGCGTCAAGTTCGGGAATCGTCGTCATGGTGTCGTCGGTACCCCCAGGTAGCCGGACAGCAGATACAGGTTGCCTCTGGCATGTGAGTCCACCAGGCGTGCCCGATAGGCGTGATGACCATCGCTGAGTATTTTCTGTTGCGGCACGTACTGGATCTGCGGCATAGCGCCCAGAGTCAGGACGTAATCGCCCCGGCGCATTTGACCGGGTGGCAGCAGATCGGCGCCGTAGTTGTAGGTGTTTGCCGGAAGCATGTGGAACTGCAGGCGCAAGCGATCAAAATTGTGACCCGCCGCCGTGTTCAAGAGGAACACCCGCGCATCCTGCGAGTTCAGCCGGCCCTGTATGTGCTTGGCGTAATCGTAGAGTTCCGCGTGGCGACTCGCGGCATGTTTCTCGGCCTGGGTTTTACCTGCGAACGCTTCGCCAGTGAGGAGGGACTGCCGATCGAGCTGTGCCTGCCACAAACGATCCAATAACAACCAGGGTAAAAACACGGCGAGCAATCCTGCGGCCAGCAGAGCGCGGGACCCAGGCCGGCGCCAGACCGCCCAAAGTGTAACAAACGCCAACGCCAGTGCCGCCCAGAGTCCGATGAGTCGCGCGGGGGAGTGGTCGCTACCCGGGGGAGCGCCAAGGTAGCGATTGATGGCGAACGCCGGCCAGCTGCCGCCTGCATGCCAGTGCGACCAGGCCGTGCCGAGGTTCGCCGTGCGGGAATCCGGGTGCAATGCAAGCTCGCGTAATGCGACCGGGGCGGCTGCATCGGCACTGAATGCGCCCAGTGCGAGGTGTGTTGTCGTGCCTCGCCAGAGCTCCGAGGTGGACATCCGGTGCCAGCTCACACCATTGCCCGCCGCCTCAAGTGGTGCGTAAAACTGTTGCCCGGGCTGCTCTTGCGTGCGCCAGAAAAGGAAATAGCGCAGCGATGGGTTGCTCCCCGCTGCATCGAGCCGAATGTAGGGATAGCGTTCCAGTGGCAGCCGCGCCTCAACGGAAAACACCGCCTCGCCGCCGGTCAGCTGGCCAATGATCTGGGTGTTACCGTCGATATAGGCGCCGTCGCCCCGCTCGGCCCGAAAGTCGCTTCCCGCAAATACGCGGCTGGCAGCTGTGCCTGATACCGCCGCGCCATGCCCGGCATCCAGTTGTGGCAATAGCGCCCACAGCGCGAGAGCGGCAAGCAGCAGTGCGCCGCCCGAGGCCAATATGCCCCGCAGCACGCTCTCTGCACTGTCATCGGACGCCGTAACGGGGTCTGCCGGGGAGGCGCCAGGCCTCTCTGCGTTTTGCCTGCTATCCATCAATACAGGGGATTTCACCGCTGAAAAACTGCAGCTTAGCGCTTGGCGCTCCACAGGCCAAGGTCCGCACGGGGCTTTGAGCCGCGTTTTAGCCGGCAGAGCTCCGCGTTGTGTACTCCACAGGCCTTCTGGTTTAATGCAGGCCTCATAGCTCCGGGAGGTTCACATGGTCTGGTTTATTGTCGCGGTGCTGGCACTCGTGCTGTTCAGCCTGCTCTATCTGCGCGGCGCTGACATGTCGCGTTTTGATGGGCCTGCACTGCCTGCACCGACATCGCCGCCCAGCTCGGGGCATGCGGATGTCTTGCAGCGCCTGCGTGACCTGCTGCCGGCAGGGCAGGCCAGGCAGCGAGGGCGTGCACAGCTTGTGCAGATGCGTAGCCTGATGGATGGCCTGAGCGCCGGCCGTGACTTTGCCTGCAGTTTTGTGCCTGTCAGCACGGCGGATGTGTGCGGCGAATGGGTGCTGGCGCCAGGACACGATGCCAGGCGTCGCCTGTTGTACATACATGGCGGCGCGTGGATTGCCGGTAGCCCGCTCAGTCATCGGGCAATTACTGACCGTCTGGCTCGCCTGACCGGCGCGGCGGTGTTTTCACTGGACTATCGTCTGCTCCCGGAAAACAGGCGCATAGACGGTATCCATGACTGCCGCAACGCCTGGCGCTGGCTGCTGGAAAATGGCCCCGATGGCCCGACGCCGCTTGACTATGCCATGGTGGCCGGAGATTCCGCGGGGGGTAGCCTCACCCTCGGCTTGATTGCCTGGATTCGCGACGAAGGTCTGCGCCAGGCCGATGCGGCTATCGGCTTTTCGCCGTCGACGGATGTAACAATGAGCGGCGGCAGCCTGCGCACCAATCTGGCGACCGACCCGATGCTGGGTCCGATGTTCAGCTGGATGGCGAAGGTGCCCGCGCTGCTGCTCCTGTGGGGTACCTGGTTTACCAATCGGCTGCCACCCTCGCACCCGGATGTGTCTCCGCTGCGCGGCAATCTGGCCGGCCTGCCACCCACCCTGCTGCAGGTGAGCGAGCAGGAAATGCTGCTCGACGACTCCCGCCGCTATGCGGCCCGTGCGGAGGAGGCAGGGTCGCCGGTGGTGCTGCAGACCTGGCCGCACATGGTACATGTGTGGCAAATGTTCACGCCGGAGCTGGAGGAGGCGGAAGAGGCCTTCGCCAATATCGCGGAATTTCTCACCAGCGCGGGTGTTCCCGTAGCGGAGGGCGGCGACCTGTGAAAGTGGTGCGCTCCCTGCTGGTTTTCCTGTGGATGGTGGTGACGGTAATTCCGGTTGGCCTCGCGCTGGTCGTCATGTCGCTGTTCCTGAACGACACCCGGTTGTGGTGGTGGTTTGCTGTTCCGTGGCTGCGCGGCGTGGTGGAAGTGGCGCGGCTGATCGCCGGTGTGCAGTACCGTATTCATGGAATGGAGAACCTGCCGGCACCAGATGACATGCGCCGCATCGTACTGTGCCCCAAGCATCAGTCGACCTGGGAGACCTTTTTCTTCCCCAGTATGACGCCGCACCCGTTGGCCTATGTCTTCAAGAAAGAGCTTCTGTACATCCCCATCTTTGGCTGGTGTCTCGCGCGGCTGAAGATGGTGCATATCGATCGCAGCAAGCGCTCTGAAGCCTGGACCCGCGTGGCCGCCCAGGGCAGGGAGCTGATGGACCGTGGCAAGTGGGTCATCATGTTTCCCGAAGGCACACGCACGGCGCGTGGCAGCAAGGGACAGTACAAGAGTGGTGCCACCCGTCTTGCCGTGGCCACCGGCGCCAGCGTTATTCCCGTTGCCGTGACCTCTGGGCGCTGCTGGCCACGACGCACATTCCTGTTTATCCCCGGTGTCATCGATGTATCGATCGGCACGCCGGTTTCCGCGCTGGACAGGGACCCGGGAGAACTCATGGACGAGGTGGAGCGCTGGATAGAAGCCGAGATGCATCGGCTGGACCCACTGGCATACCCGGCCCCCGCGAGCTGAGCGACCAACACAGGAAAACGCGATGCGAGAACCTCAGGTGCACGTTGCGATCGTCAGTGGCGACCCTGTGTTCGCGGCTCGCTGGGTGGATGAGTTGACCCGTTGCGCGGCACTGGAACAGCGGGCTCTGCACAGCGGCTTTCACTTCCGCGCGCTGAAAACGGGTGAAGATATGCTGCTTGCGGCAGGCGAGGATGGCCTGTTGCAGGCGGTGGTGGTGGACGCCAGCACATTGCCGGATGCCACCTCGGTACTGATGGTGCTTACCCGGTTGCGCCCAGAGCTTGATCTGTTCCTGATGCCCAATGGGGATACGGTCCCTGATGCCGTCGCGGTGGAGTTGTTGCACCGGGAGGACACCCGGCCCTCGCAGCTCTTCCGTCAGTTGGTAGGTGCCCTGCAGCGTCGGTCGCGTACCCCTTTTGCCGACACCCTTCGCGACTACGTTTACAGCGCCAAGGATGCCTGGCACACCCCCGGTCATTCCGGGGGCGACAGTTTGCGCGACAGCCCCTGGGTGGCGGACTTCTACGAACTCATGGGCGAGCATATATTCAATACTGATCTGTCCGTGTCGGTTCAGACACTCGATTCACTGCTGGAACCCCACAGCGTCATTCAGGAAGCACAGGCACTCGCTGCACAGGCCTTTGGCGCACGCCATACGTTCTTCGTCACCAATGGCACCTCCACCGCGAACAAGGTCATCCTGCAGCAGCTTGCCGGTGCCGGTGGCAAGGTGATCCTGGATCAGGCCTGTCACAAATCGGTGCATCACGCGGTGGTTCTGTTCGGTGTCGAGCCCGTCTACCTGCCGGCTTCCATGAATACACGCTTCGGATTCTACGGCCCCGTACCGCAGAAGGAGGTGATCGCGGCGATTGACGCACATCCGGATGCGCAGCTGCTGGTGCTGACGAGCTGCACGTATGACGGCTTTCGCTATGATCTGGCGCCGATCATTCGCCGCGCGCACGCTGCAGGCATCAAGGTGTTGGTGGACGAAGCCTGGTATGCGCATGGCCGCTTTCATCCCGAACTGCATCCCTGTGCACTTGATTGCGGCGCAGACTACGTGACCCAGAGTACGCACAAGATGCTCTCCGCGTTTTCCCAGGCGAGCATGATTCACGTCACCGACCCGGATTTTGACCTGCACCGGTTCCGGGAAAATCTCAACATGCATACCTCAACCAGCCCGCAGTACGCGATGATCGCCAGTCTTGACGTGGCGCGGAAACAAATGAGTATGGAGGGCTTTGCGCGGCTGCAGGACTGCTTCAGGATCGCCACACAGCTGCGCGAGGGTATTGATCGAACGGAGGTGTTTCGGGTCTTGACCCTCGATGACATGCTGCCGCATGCATTGCGTGACGACGCGATACGGCTGGACCCGCTCAAACTCAGCGTGGATGTGTCGGCGTCGGGGTATTCCGCGCGTCAGTTACAGCTGTTGTTATTTGAAGACTACGGCATCCAGATCGAAAAGGTGACGCACAATACCCTCAGTATTCTGGTCACCCTGGGTTCCACCGAAAGCAAGGTGTTGCGTTTGCTCAACGCACTGCAGGCGCTGGGGCGCGCGGCGCCGGGACAGGCAGGCGCCAATCCGCCGCGGCGCGAGGGCGCAGGGTTGCCGGCGTTGACCGACTTCGCCTGTCTGCCGCGGGACGCCTATTTTTCGTCTGTGGTACTGCTGCCGTTGCAGGGGGGGGAGCGGGGCGCCAACCCGGCCCTGGTGGGCGCTGTCAGTGCCGATCAGGTGGTGCCGTATCCTCCGGGTATTCCGGTATTGGTGCCGGGGCAGAGGATTTCGGAGGAGATTGCGATGTTTCTCTGCGACCTGTTTCGCGCCAACGCCGGTATCGAAATCCACGGTCTGGTGACACAGGGTGATGCGCCCTGCCTGCGTGTGGTGCGGGGGCTTTCCTGAGTCGGCGGCATCGTCTAGGCTAAGGGCTTTTTGGAGCGAGGGAGCAGCATGTCCATACAAACCCGTTTGATCGAGTATTCCCATGCCGGTGCCACCTACGAGGGGTTTCTGGCCTGGGACGATAGCGCAACACAGCCCCGGCCCGGCGTCGCGGTGGCCCACACCTGGGCCGGGCGCGGCGCGTTTGAGCAGGATAAGGCCGTGGCACTGGCCGAGGCCGGCTACGTGGGTTTTGCCCTGGATATGTTTGGCCGGGGGGTCTACGGCGAGGGCGCTGAGGAGTGTCAGGCCCTGATCGCTCCCCTGTTGGCCGACCGGGCGCTGCTACAGGCGCTGGTAAACAAGGCCGTGTCGGTGCTGGGCGAGCAACCTGAAGTGGATGCGAAGCGCCTGGCCGCGATGGGCTACTGTTTTGGCGGTCTCACTGTGCTGGACCTCGCTCGCAGCGGCGCGGACGTGCGCGGTGTGGTCAGCTTCCACGGGCTGTTTAATGCACCGGAAACGAGTACGGGGGCCAGTATCAGTGCCAAAGTCCTCTGTCTGCACGGTTATGACGACCCCATGGTGCCGCCGGAAAGTGTGCTGGCCCTTGCCGCCGAGCTGACCGCCGCCGGCGCCGACTGGCAGATCCATGCCTATGGCAACACGCTGCATGCCTTCACCAATCCGGCAGCGAACGACCCCGGGTTTGGCGCCGTGTACAACGCCGATGCCGACCGCCGCTCGGCGCAGGCCCTGAACGACTTCCTTGCTGAGGTGATGGCCTGAGGCCCGCTCGACCATGGCTTCTGTGCGGTTGTATGATTACTGGCGCTCGTCCGCAGCTTTCCGGGTGCGCATTGCGCTGCACCTGAAAGGCGTTGACTACACGGTCATTCCCGTCGACCTGGTAGCAAACGCGCAGTCATCAGACGAGTATCTGCAGCAGAACCCGCAGGGCCTGGTGCCCGCGCTGGCAGCCGGGCAAGGGCCGTTGTTGACTCAATCGCTTGCCATCCTGGAGTGGTTGGAGGAAACACGGCCAGAGCCACCCCTGTTGCCGCGCGACCCCGTCGAGCGCTGCCGTGTGCGCGCCATGATGCAGTCCATTGCCTGCGACATTCACCCGCTGAACAACCTGCGTGTGCAGCGGTATCTGGTGGGCCCACTGGGCGTTAGTGAAGCGGATAAGCTGGGCTGGTATCACCACTGGGTCGCGCAGGGCTTCGGCGCCCTGGAACAGCAGGTCACCGGCGTTCAGTACTGCTTTGGCGATGGGCTCACGCTGGCCGATGTGTGTTTGGTTCCGCAGATGTACAACGCACGGCGTTTCCAGCAGGATCTCGCGCCGTACCCGAAGCTGGTCGCTATCACCGATTACCTTGAACAGTTGCCGGCCTTCGCCGCTGCCGCTCCGCAGGGCAACGCTGAGGCCTGACTCCCCCGACATGCCAACAGGCTAAAGAGACCACATGAATGACGATCAACCGATACTGATTGCCCAGGCCCAACGTACCTGGCGTGACAGGGACCCGGCGCGCAGCCTGGTCGATGCGCTGGAAAGCGTGTCGCGTGCAGCGCTGGCGGACGCGGATGCTCCCGGATTGCGCGAGGCTATTGATACCGTGGCAACCGTGCCCTTTCTGGCGGCTCAGGTGCCCGACCTGGCCGGCATGCTGCCCCCGCACGCCAGCGATGCGCTGTGCCAGCGTCTCGGTGTCGAGGCCAAAACGTTTGCCGCCGACGTGGGTGGCAACACACCGCAGCTGCTGGTGAATTACTTTGCGGATCGTCTGGTTGCAGGCGAGTCGAAAGCGGTACTTATCAGTGGTGCAGAGCTGATGTACACCTTGTTCGGTGCCCTGTCTTCCGGTGCTGATATCAGTCACTGGCAACAGGGTGGGCGTCACACGTCGGTGCAGTTGGGCGATAACCGGGCCGCCTGCAGCGACAGCGAGTGGGCGCACGGTCTGGTGGAACCTATCCGCACGTACCCGCTGTTCGAGAGCGCCTTGCGCCACGCAGCCGGTTTGGATCAGGACGCACACATGCAGCGGCTCGGTGGCCTGGTGAGTCGCATGAGCAAGGTGGCCGCAGCCAACCCGCTGGCATGGCGTCAGCAAGTACTCTCTGCCGAGGAGGCCATTGATACGGGTGGCGGCAATCGCATGATCACCTGGCCGTATACCAAGTGCATGAACGCCATTCTGGCAGTTGATATGGCGGCGGCGGTTGTCATGACGACCGTGGGCGAGGCGCGCCGGCTCAAGGTTGACCCCGCGCGCTGGATCTTTCTGCGCGGTGGGGCGGCCGCCTGTGATATCTGGAACTTCAGTGAGCGCCCCGTGTTGCACGAATCTCCCGCGCTGGCAGCGTGTGCGCGCAGTGCGCTGGAACAAGCCGGACTGTCGCTCGCAGCCATTGATCTGTTTGATCTCTACAGTTGCTTCCCCTCGGCTGTGCAGGTGGCCTGTAACGCCCTCGGCCTTGCCCTGGATGACCCGCGCGGCGTGACGGTGACCGGCGGCCTGACCCTGTTTGGCGGCCCCGGCAACAATTACTCGCTACACGCTATCGCCGAGGTTGTCGCGCAGCTACAGGCGGAAAAGGGCACGCACGCCGTGGTGACCGCCAACGGCAACTACCTCACCAAGCACGCGGTGGGCGTTTATTCCCGCGAAGCGGGCACCCAGCCCTGGGCGTTGGCGCGTCCGGACTTGCAGGCCACGATAGACGCATCCCCGCGGCTGGAGGTAGACAACCGGCCTCGGGGTCGCGGCACGATCGAGGCCTGTGCGGTGGCTTTCGACAAGGAGATGCCCAGCCGTGGCATCGTGCTCGGGCGCATGGAGGACGGACGGCGCTTTCTCGCCAACACCCCGCGGGATGACAGTGCGGCGCTCGAGGCGCTGATAAACCAGGACCCGGTCGGTCTGCAGGGGCAGGTGACACCGGGTGACAAGGTGAATCGGTTCGAATTCTGAGCACACCTCTGACCGCGCAGTGTTATCGCCCGCCGGGCTAATCCGCGATTCGCCGGGTGACGTGTCACCTCAGGTCAATTTTTTTAGTAGCTGACGTCATTGCCACCAAGCCAGGCAACTTTCACTATGTGCGCTGACTGAATATGCACAACCCTGAGATGAGGACTCCCATGACACACACGGCCTATATTTTCGATGCGCTGCGCACACCCCGCAGCAAGGGCAAGGCGGGCGGCAGCCTTTATGAAGTCAAACCGGTGGACCTCGGTGCCGGATTACTCCGTGAGTTGCAGGCCCGTCACGACCTGGATACCGCGTATGTGGACGATGTGGTGATGGGCTGCGTGACGCCGGTGGGTGAACAGGGGTCTGACATCGCGAAAATGATTGTGCAGAACGCCGACTGGGATGAGTCGGTCGCCGGGGTGCAGCTGGACCGGTTCTGTGCGTCCGGCCTGGAGGCGGTGAATATCGCTGCCCAGAAGGTTGCCTCCGGGTGGGAAGACCTGGTGGTTGCTGGCGGTATTGAATGCATGTCCCGCGTGCCCATGGGTAGCAATGGCGGCCCGATGGGCGGCGACCCGGCCTTCAGCCTTAAAAGCGGTTTTGTGCCGCAGGGTATCGGTGCGGATACCATCGCCACCCTCGAGGGGTGGAGCCGTGAGGATGTCGATGCCTTTGCTCTGGAATCGCAGCGCCGCGCTACTCATGCGCGTGACAGCGGCTACTTCGATCGTTCCGTGGTGCCAGTGAGGGACCGCAATGGCCTGACCATTCTGGAACGAGATGACTTTATCAAGCCCAATACCACGCTGGAGGGCCTCGCCGGGCTCAAGGCATCATTTGCGATGCCGGGGCAGATGGGCTTCGACGACGTCATTCTCGCCAAGTACACCAAGCTGGACCGGGTGAACCACGTACACACGCCGGGCAACTCGTCAGGCATCGTGGACGGCAGCAGCGCGGTACTTATCGGCAGTGAACGGGCGGGCAAAGACCTCGGGTTGACGCCACGCGGGCGTATCGTGGCAACTGCGGTACTCTCTACCGACCCCATTATCATGCTCACAGGGCCAGGGCCTGCTGCGGAAAAGTGTCTGCGCAAGGCAGGGCTGCAGAAATCAGACATCGACCTGTGGGAAATCAACGAGGCTTTCGCTTCGGTGGCAATGCGCTACATGAAGGACCTGGGTATTGACCACAGCGTAACCAATGTAAATGGCGGCGCGATCGCCATGGGGCATCCCCTGGGTGCTACGGGCGGCATGCTGGTGAGCATTGTGCTGGACGAGCTGGAACGGCGCGGCCTCAAGCGCGGCATGCTGTCTCTCTGCGTGGGCGGTGGCATGGGTATCTCCACCATTATTGAACGTATTTAAGCCCGCGGCGAACAGGAAAAGGATCGAAAGACAATGAGTGTATTCAAATACGAGAAAGATGCCGATGGCATTGTAACAGTCACCATGGACATGACCGGACCGGTCAACGCGATGAACGAAGAGTACCGCGTGGCCATGGATGAGACACTGCAGAAACTGGAAGCGGAAAGCGGGCTGACCGGCGTGGTCATTGCGTCGGCCAAGAAGGTGTTCTTTGCCGGTGGTGACCTCAACGACCTGCTGGCCGCAAAGTCTGGTGATGAGGCCGAGTTTATGGCTGAGGGTGAGCGTGTCAAATCGGGCCTGCGCCGCCTCGAGCGCCTGCCGGTGCCGGTTGTCGCTGCCATCAATGGCGCTGCACTCGGCGGTGGCTTTGAACTGTCACTCGCCTGTAACCACCGTGTCGCGTTGAACGACCGCAGCGTGCAACTGGGTCTGCCCGAGGTCAGCCTGGGCCTGCTGCCGGGTGGGGGCGGTGTGGTGCGTATGGTGAACCTGCTGGGTCTGGAAAAGGCCCTGCCGTATCTACTCGAAGGGACGCGTATTGACCCGGCGGCGGGGCTTGAAGCGGGCCTGGTGGATGAGCTGGTGGATAGTCGCGAGGCACTCGTTCCGGCCGCCAAGGCCTGGATAGCGGCGCAACAGGGTAGTGCGGAGGCTGCGCTGCAGCCCTGGGACCGCAAGGGCTTCCGTATTCCCGGCGGCAACGCCTCCAGCCCGCATATCGCCCAGCTCATTACCCTGGCTCCCGCCATGCTGCGTAAAAAAACCCGTGGCCTGTTGCCGGCCCCTGAGGTCATTCTCGATTGTGCGGTCGAGGCCCTGCGTCTGGACTTTGATACGGCGCAACGGGTGGAGTCGCGCGGCTTGACCTACCTGGCAATGACCCCGGTGGCCAAGAACATGATCTCCACGTTCTTCTTTGCCATGAACCGGGTCAACCGTGGCGGTAGCAGGCCGCAGGGCGTGCCCCCCCAGCAGATCAAGAAGCTGGGCGTTCTGGGAGCAGGCATGATGGGGCAGGGTATCGCCTATGTGGCGGCCATGGCGGGTATCAACGTGGTGCTCAAGGACGTCAGTGAAGATGCCGCCAGCCGCGGCAAGGCGTACAGCGAGCGTCTGTTGGACAAGCGTGTACAGCGCGGCAAGCTCACGGAAGAGAAGAAGCAGGCAATCCTCGACCTGATACTACCGACCGTCAACAATGACGACCTCGCAGGGTGCGACCTGATCGTGGAAGCGGTCTTCGAGAACATGAGCCTGAAGCACAAGATTACCCGCGAACTGGAGGGGCAACTCGCAGCCGACGGCGTATGGGGCTCTAACACATCGTCCCTGCCGATTACGCAGCTGGCTGAAGCGAGCGCGAACCCGGCCAACTTCATCGGTATCCATTTCTTTTCACCGGTGGATAAAATGCCCCTGGTGGAGATTATCTGCGGGGCTGAAACAAGCGACGAGACACTTGCCAAGGCCTACGATTTTGCACGGCAGATCCGCAAGACGCCGATTGTGGTCAACGACTCGTTGGGCTTCTTCACCTCCCGCACATTTGGCACCTATCTCGATGAAGGGGTGCGCCTGGTGGCCGAAGGGCTGCATCCGGTGCAGGTGGAGAACATGGGCAAGGCCATCGGTATGCCCGTCGGCCCGCTGGCGGTGTATGACGAAGTCAGCCTGGAATTGACACGCAAGGCACAGGAAACCTGGGCAGAAATGGGTGTGCTGGACAAGTTCGCCGACGGCACCATCACGCGCGGTGTGATCAACACACTTGTGGGTGAGCATGGCCGCGGTGGACGCCACCACGGCGGAGGCTTCTACGACTACGCGGAAGACGGCAGCAAGGCGATTTGGCCCGGTTTGCTGGAGCTCTACTACCAGCCACAAGCCAGCGTGCCGGAAGCGGATATGCGGGATCGTCTGCTGTTTCGCCAGGTTATCGAGGCACTGCGTTGCCTGGAGAGCGGTGTCTTGCGCACTGTGGATGACGGCAACATCGGTTCCATCATGGGCATCGGCGCGCCGCCCTGGACCGGAGGACTTATCCAGTTCGTCAATACCTATGGGCTGGAGCGTTTCGCGGCACGCTGTGCGGTGCTGGCTGAACACTACGGCGAACGCTTCCTCGCCCCGGCGATTGTGCAGCAGAAACTGGCGGCCGGCGAACGCTTCGAGTAGCGCGTAACCGGCTATTTTCTCCGGGCAGGGCAGCGCGTATGATGCTGCCCTGTTTTGGCTGGATGGCCGGTTTGCTCATGAAGTGCTTTTCTGATTTTCTGCGTGTCTCGGTTGCGGCACTGGTTCTAGGCGGCTTTGCGCAAGCGGGCGTCGCCGCCCCGGAGGCCGCCGCCAGCGGTTTCTACCCGATTCCGGAGCCCGACGACCACCTGGTGGGTGGCCTGGTCACAACCACGGCAGCCGAAGAAGATACCCTCGTCCTCATTGGCCGGCGCTACCGCACGGGTTATGGTGCCATTCGTGCTGCCAACCCGGGTGTCGATGCCTGGTTGCCGGGCGAGGGCACCCAGGTGCTGTTGCCCACCTGGCACATTCTGCCGGAGGCTGCGCGCAAGGGTATTGTGATTAACACGGCAGAGATGCGGCTCTATCATTACGAGCCCGCAGTGGCCGAGCAGCCCGCGCGGGTGGGGGTGTACGCGATCAGCATAGGTCGCGGTGGACGTGAAACACCGCTGGCGACTGCACGCGTGACGCGCAAGGCTCAAAACCCCACCTGGTATCCCACCGAGTCGATTCGCAAGGATCGCGCGGAACGTGGTACACCGGTGGCGGCGGTAGTGCCACCGGGGCCGGACAATCCACTGGGCACGCGCGCGCTGTACCTGAACCTCCCCGCGTACCTGATTCACGGCACCAACCGGGAACTGGGTATCGGCATGCCGGTTACCGCTGGCTGTGTGCGCATGTATCCGGAAGACGTTGAGTACCTCTACGAACAGGTGCCGGTAGGCAGCCAGGTGGAGATTGTCTATCAGCCGGTGAAGGCCGGTTGGATGGGGGATACGCTCTATGTGGAATCACACAATCCCTTGGGCGACCTGCCGATCACGGTAGACGAGCGTGTACAACAGTTGCGTGCGGCCATAGCTCGAACGCTGGGTGAACGCAGGGATTTTACGGTGGATTGGAGCAAGGTGCGCGTTGCCGCCGAAGCGTCGACGGGTTTGCCTGTACCGGTGGGGCCGATCTGGCTTGAGCACCACAGGCCGGATGAATCGAACGACAGCGATGCCGTTGGTGAATAAGGGTGGGGTGAAAGTAAAACGGCGGGGCCGAAGCCCCGCCGGAAAACGTGCGACGTCTTACTTCTGCATGGAAGTCTTGAAGGCGCGGTCGATTTTGCTGTTGGCTTCGTCGGCGCTGCGCTTGGCTTCTTCAGCGATGCGCTTGGCGTCAGAGGCAGTGCGCTCTGCGCCAGCTGCAGATTGCTTGGCTTCGTCAGCTGAGCGCTGAGCGGCTTCCGCGATGCTGCGTACTTCGTCGATTTGTGACGAGCTGGCACAGCCTGTGGCCATTGTCGCGAACGCGGCGATTGCAACAGCCTTGATGAGCGTGGATTTCATGGTAATACTCCTTGAGCAGGGTTGGCCTGTCAGAACTAGGAAGCCACAAAGTGGCGAAACGTGCAAACTTCGAACTCCCGTCTGGGGCCCTTGGTTCGAACGCGCGTAAAATATCACTCCCGGAGCATGGTAAACCAGTGAGCGTAAGAGCGTTATTGGCGTTTTGTGCATTTTTCCTGAATTTTATCTTGCCAGAGGCGGCTGCGGCCTTCAATCCAGCCGTTGATCAGGTGGTTGTGGTGAAATCGGAGCGTGTGCTGTATCTCAAGTCCAGCGGTGAGGTGGTGCGCCATTACCCGGTGGCCCTGGGCCCGGTGCCCTGGGGGCACAAGGAGCGTGAGGGGGATGAGCGCACCCCGGAGGGGCGCTATATTCTGGACTACAAGAACGCCGAGAGTCGCTTTTATAAATCAATTCGCGTGTCTTACCCCAATCAGCGCGACCGGCAACGCGCGCGAGCCATGGGTGTAGACCCCGGTGGCAACATCATGATCCATGGGCAACCGGAGACACCGCAACCCGGCGCGGAGCTGTTCAACTGGACTGACGGCTGCATTGCTGTCAGCAACGAACATATGGACGAGATCTGGCGGCTGGTGACCGTGGGTACGCCAATCGAGATTCTGCCCTGAAATGACGTCGCGCGAGGCCCGGTACGGCGTGGCTGCAGCCGCAGTCGTCGGCTCTGGTCAGTTTTGGGGCGATGCGGTAAGCTGCTGCTTTAATTGAGGAATAAGCACAATGTTGGGGCGCACCCGTTGTGTTTTCGTCATTGCCGCCGGGCTGTGCCTTGGCGCCACTCTGCCGGCCGCTGCGGCGGGTGGTACGGAGCTGGTGCGAGCCCTGACCACAGTCGCTCCCACCCTCGACCGCAGCGTGCTGCGCCGCGCCGTAGCGGCAATGAACTGTGCCCTGGATCGTGGGCTGGAACGCGCAGAGCGCCTGGCCATCATCGATTTCTCCCTGCCCTCCAGTGAGCAGCGGTTGTGGATTTTCGACCTGTCCCAGCGCGAGCTGCTACTCAATGAACTGGTGGCTCACGGGCAGGGCTTCGGGCAGAACGTAGCCTCCCGTTTTTCCAACGTATCCGGCAGTCACCAGTCTAGTATCGGGCTGTTTCGCACCAGTGAGAGCTACCGGGGCCGCCACGGCTATTCCCTGCGTATGGATGGCCTTGAAGCCGGCATCAATGATCTGGCGCGGGAGCGGGCTATCGTAATTCACGGCGCGGACTATGTGGATCCGCAGTGGATAGACCGACAGGGCCGAATCGGGCGCAGCCAGGGTTGCCCCGCTGTCCGTCAGGAGGTCGCCAGCACCGTTGTCGATACTCTCAAGGACGGCCAATTCCTGTTTTCCTGGTATCCGGATCCCGACTGGCTGGCCAACTCGGACTTTCTCAATTGTCCCGCAGGGGCGCTCGCCAGCCTCGACTAAGCCTGCAGAGTGCTGCGCAGCCGGCGCTTAAATTCGCTCAGCTGGCCATGGTCATGAGTGACGCATTGCCGCCCGCGGCCGTGGTATCAATACTCACCGATTTCTCCCACAACGTTTGTTTGAGCAGGGTTTCAGGCGCCACACAGCTGATCAGCGGCAGTAGCGGGCCTTCACGTGACGCCAGTGCCTGCGCCGCAGCCCGCAGATAGCGGCTGCGCGCGTGTACCATCGCGCCATGGATGCCGTCTTGCTTGAGCAGGGTGTCTGCACTCTCCAGTGGCAGCACCTGGAACAGCCCCGCGGGCAGACCCGCGGCATGCAGGCTGGTCAGGAGTGCCTGCCATTCATCCACCAGATCAGGCGCGGCCATACCGATAACCCCGTTGCCTGTGGCCACGGCCGAGATGATCGCCATCAGGTACTCGCCCTGATGTTCCCGGGTGTCCAGCAGCAACAGCAGGGTGCCGCGTGGCTCGTGCTGTAACTGATTGGACTCACCGGTCGGCCCGGGCAGTTGTTGTGGTGATGCCAGCAGGGTAGCCGCGTTGTGCAGTTGTTCCCGCGCGGCGCCCAGCGTTTCTTCAAGGATGGTCGGGTTGTCATCGGGGCGGCTTGCATAGGATGCCAGGAAACGTCGCAACACCGATACCCGATCACTGACCGGACGGCGCGCCCAGCCGGGGGTGACCTTGCACGCAGCGACAAGCGCCTCAGCCGTTGCCGGGGATTCGCTACCTGCGTTCGGCAGCGCCAGTTGGCCCGCGGCGTTTTCCGCTTCTTCGCCGGTGGTCACCAGCCGCGACAGGTATTGCGGGCCGCCGGCTTTTGGCCCGGTACCGGACAATCCGCGCCCGCCGAAGGGCTGTACGCCCACAATGGCACCGATCATGTTGCGGTTGACGTAGATATTGCCCGCCTGCACACGCTCAGCCGCGCGTTGGCAGGCCTCCTCAATCCGGCTATGAATGCCAAAAGTGAGGCCGAAGCCGGTCGCGTTGATTTGTGCTATCACGTCGTCAAATGATTCCGCACGATAGCGGATCACATGCACGATGGGGCCGAATACCTCGCGTTCCAGCAGTGATACATTGCTGATCTCATAGAGGTGGGGTGGAAAAAACGTGGCTGCATGCCCCGCCGGGCGCTCGCTGGCGTAAAGCAGACGCCCGGTCGCCTCCAGGTAGCGCACGTGGTCGGCAAGTGCCTGCTGCGCAAGCTCATCAATCACCGGTCCGATGTCGGTTGCGAGCTCAGCGGGGTCACCCAGACGTAACTCCTGCATGGCGCCGATGATCATGTCGATCACTTTGTCGGCAATGTCCTCTTGCAGGAACAGCACGCGCAGGGCGGAGCAGCGCTGTCCGGCACTCTGGAAGCCGGATGTCACCACATCGCGCACCACCTGCTCGGGCAGTGCGGTGGAGTCGACGATCATGCAGTTCTGGCCGCCGGTTTCGGCAATCAGGGGGACCGGAGCGTCGCTGCGCTCGGCCAACTTGCGCGCGAGCCAGTTACCCGTTGTGGTGGAACCCGTGAACATGACAGTTTTTATTCGCAGATCGGGGATCAGCTGCTCCCCTACGGCGCGCCCTTCGGCGACCAGCAAGGCGATGGCACCCTTGGGGAAGCCACACGTTGCCATCAAATCCACGGTGCGCCGCGCTATCAGGCTGGTTTGCTCTGCGGGTTTGGCCACTACCGTGTTGCCCGCCGCCAGCGCCGCACTGACCTGGCCGATGAAAATCGCCAGGGGGAAATTCCAGGGGCTGATGCAAAGCACCACGCCGCGCGGCTGCAAGCCGTGCTCGGCAAAGCGGGCCTCAACGGCGCGCGCGGCGTAGTAACGCAGGAAATCCACGGCTTCGCGCACTTCGGCGACACCATCGCGCAGTGTTTTACCCGCTTCCTTGCAGCACAGTGCGATCAGCTCGTCGCTGTGGGCTTCCAGGGCATCTGCCAGCCGCTGCAGGCACTGTGCGCGTTCATTCACGGGCAGCGCGGACCACTGGGGAAACCCCGCATGGGCGAGCGCCAGCGCGGACTCGATAGTAGCGGCATCGGCCAGTTTGATGTGGCCGATCACCTCGCTGCGGCGCGCGGGGTTGCGCACTTCGCGCGCGCTACCGGTGCCGAAGGCCGCGATGGGCAGCGAGGCCTCCCAGACCAGCATGTTTCTGCGTATCGCCTGCAGGGTGGGGCGGTCATGCAGGTCCACCCCCTGTGCATTGCGCCGTTCCTCCCCGTACAGATCGGGTGGCAGGGGAATCAACGGGTTGCGTTTCTGCTTCCAGCCGCGGGCGGCCTCAACCGGGTCTTCCAGCAGGCTTGCCACCGGGATGTCCTCATCCACGATATTGTTGACGAAGGAGCTGTTGGCGCCGTTTTCCAGCAGCCGGCGCACCAGATAGGCGAGCAGGTCGGCGTGTACACCGACCGGCGCGTACACCCGGCAGGGCACTTTTTCGGCATCGACAATCTGGTTGTAGAGTGTTTCGCCCATGCCGTGTAAACGCTGGAATTCATAACCGCTGCGGTGGCTGTCCATCTCCAGGATAGTCGCGGCGGTGTAGGCGTTGTGTGTGGCAAATTGCGGGTAGAGGCTGTCGCGATAGGCGAGCAAGCGCGCCGCGCAGGCCTGGTAGGAGACGTCAGTCGCGGCTTTGCGCGTGAACACCGGATAATCCTCCAGCCCTTCCACCTGTGCCAGCTTGATTTCCGTGTCCCAGTAGGCGCCCTTGACCAGGCGTACCATCAAGCGCCGCTGGCAGCGCAGGGAAAGTTCGCGCAGCCAGTCGATCACCAACAGGCTGCGCTTCTGGTAGGCCTGCACGGCAACCCCGAATCCCTGCCAGTCGCCCAGCTCCGGGTCGCTGGCTACGGCCTCAATCACGTCCAGGGATAGCATCAACCGGTCCGCCTCTTCAGCGTCCACGGTGAAGCCGATGTCGAAGGATTTCGCCGCCAGTGCCAGCGCTTTCAGGCGTGGCACCAGCTCCGTCATAACCCGTTCGCGCTGGGCGAATTCGTAGCGGGGGTGGATGGCAGACAGCTTTACCGAGATGCCGGGGCTGTGCTCCGGGCCGCGGCCGTTGGCAGCTCGGCCGATGGCCTCGATCGCGTTGCGGTAGCTGTCGTAGTAGCGCTGGGCATCGGCTGCGGTGCGGGCCGCTTCGCCCAACATGTCGTAGGAGTAGCGATAGCCCCGGCGTTCCGCCTCCCGCGCGCGTTCCAGCGCCTTGTCTATGGTGGTGCCCATCACAAACTGGGTGCCCATGATCTGCATGGCATAGCGTACGGATGCTCGGATAACCGGCTCCCCCAGGCGCCCCATGGTTTTCTTTAACAGGCCGAATTGGCGCGGGTTGTCTTCGTCGTTGTAGTTCACCACCTTGCCAGTCAATAGCAGGCCCCAGGCAGAGGCGTTGACGAACAGTGACTCGCTGTTGCCAAGGTGGGAGCTCCAATCTCCGTCGGCGAGTTTGTCACGTATCAACCTGTCCATGGTGAGGTGGTCCGGTACGCGCAGGAGTGCCTCGGCGAGGCACATCAGCACCACGCCTTCTTCCGTCGAGAGCGCAAACTCCTGTAGCAGCGCATCCACGCCCCCTTTGCCCACCTGCGCTTCGCGAATATTCACCACCAGCTGACGCGCCCTCTCCCAGGCGCGGCTGCGAGCGGCCTGGCTCAGGGTGGCGACAGGCAGCAATTGTTCCAGTACCCGCGCCTCATCATCGCGGTGGATAACTTCCATGGCCTGGCGCAGCGCGTCAGTGGAATCGAGTCGGCAGTCGTGCAGCATGGAGCGGGCTCTCGGGCAGCTTGAAAGTGAGAATTGTAGTCAGTGGGCGGCAGAATGAGCTGTTTTTTTTCCATGCACCCTTGAACAATATTCTGCAGATTTATAAAAATAAAGAATATTATGTGGTATTGAGAGGCTTTGGGGAGGAGAGTTACATGGTTTATACCTTGGATAAGATAGATTTACGCATTCTCTCGTTTCTGCAAAGCGAGGGGCGCATGTCCAATGTGGAGTTGGCCCGGCGGGTCAATCTCAGCCCCAGCCCCTGCCTTGAGCGGGTGCGTCGGTTGGAGAGTGCGGGCTTTATAGAGGGGTACAGCGCTCGCCTCGACGCCGCGGCGCTGGGGTTCGGTACCAGCGCCTTCATTCAGGTAACGCTGGATCGCACAACGGCGGAGGTGTTTGATCGCTTTCGGGATGCCGTAATCCTGATTCCCGAGGTTGCCGAGTGCCATATGGTGGCAGGCGGTTTTGATTACCTACTGAAACTGAGGCTGACCAGCATGGATGCCTATCGCGCCGTGCTGGCGCGTATCGTGGACCTGCCTGGTGTCGCCCAGACGCATACCTATGTCGTCATTGAAGCGATCAAGCAGGATGCCGGATTATCTCTCTTACGCTGAGGTGACTGCTTCAAAGCGGTTTGCTGCAACGTTTTTAACGACGTTGTCCGCATCGAATACCTCACCGTTCATGGCAATGTACACGCCGGGCGGCTTGCTCTGCAGTGCCCCGATGGCGCAGCCAATATTGAAGATGGCGTCGGACTGCGCGAATGCCGCCGGCTGCAACGCACCGGTGAGCACGATGCACTTGCCGGGGATGTCCTGCAGCGCGCGTGCCGTGGCGACCATGCCGTCGGTGCCGTGGGTGATCAGAACACACTGTTCGGGGCACTGGATTGCGGCGCGACGGATCAGATCCCGATCAGCGTCTGTCATGTCCAGGCTATCCTTGCGCATGGCCGATTCCACGCTATAGTCGAACTGGGCTCCCATGCGCTGCAGTAACTCACCGATAACCGGCTCGCCCACCTGGTAGTCACTTTTGGCATCGAAGTAGATCTTGTCGATGGTGCCACCGGTGGTGATGATATGCAGTTTCATGGGCTTGCGTCTCTCGGCCGTGAACGGTGGGGCAGTATAGCGCCGGGGCTCACGGCTGGGTACCGAGTGCCTGTTCCAGCCGGTCACACAGGGCTCGCAGGATCTGCACACGGGCATAACGCTTGTCGTTGGCCGCAACCAGTATCCAGGGTGCGTTCGGGGTGGATGTCAGCGCGAGCATGTCCAGCACGGCGCGCTCATAGTCCTCCCAGCGTTCGCGATTGCGCCAGTCATCCTCGGTAATCTTGTGCTGTTTGTGTGGGGTGGTTTCTCGCTGTCGAAACCGGTGCAGCTGTTCCTCCGGCGAAATATGCAGCCAGAACTTGAGCAGCACGCCGCCATGCCCGGCAATCTGCGCCTCGAAATCATTGATTTCCTCGTAGGCTCGCTGCCATTCTTCGGTGCTCGCAAACCCCTCCACACGCTCGACCAGCACGCGTCCGTACCAGGAGCGATCAAACAACATGGTGCGACCGCGCCGTTCCAGCGCACGCCAGTAGCGCCACAGATAATGCTGGGCGCGCTCTTCGTCCGAGGGCGCGCTGCTTTGCACTACCCGATAAAGGCGGGGGTCCATGGCTGCTGTAACCCGCCGAATAGCGGAGCCCTTGCCCGCTGCATCCCAGCCTTCGAAAACCGCCACCAGAGACCGTTGCGCCTCGTGTGCACGCCACGCGAGTGCCTGCAGGCGTTCCTGTTGTTCCGCCAGTGAACGACGATAGGTGGATTTGGAGAGCCGCAAGTCGCTGGGTACTGCTGCCAGTGCCGGTGTTGCTGTCGCGTGCGCGGGGGGCGGGTAGGGCGTGCTGGTTGCGCCGTTGCCGCTGCGGGCTGCCGCGGCGCGCTCCGTCATCATACGCAGAAGCGTTGCCCCGGCGTCCAGGTCGCGCTGGCGCGGGTCCTCTGCCGTAATCAAGTGCCAGGGTGCCGCCGCGAAACTGCTCCCTGCAAGCACCTGATCAGCCGCGCGCTGGGCGGCCGCGGGGTCCTCAGCCCATTGTGCTGCCGCAGCCGGCAGGTGTTGCAGGCGTATTCGGTCAGCGGCGAGCCGTTTTTGCTGGGTGTCGTGCTCCACATGCAGCCACAACTTCACGAGCAGGACGCCATCATTGTGCAGCATGTGCTCAAAGCGCTGTATAGTCGCCAGTCTCTCACGCTGCTCCGGGGCGGTGAGGTTTCCCGCCGCGCTGTCGTACAAGAGCCGGGTGTACCACGAGCCGAGAAAAATAGTGGTACGCCCCCTGCCCGGCATATGCCGCCAGAAACGCCAGAAAAAGGGCCGATCCTCTTCTTCGTCCGAATGCCTCCACGGGGCGCTGGTGTCAATGAATCTCGGGTCCAGCCACGCATTCAGCCGGTGCACGAGTTCGCTCTTGCCGGCACCCGGCAAGCCGCCGATCACGATGATCATGGGGTAGTCGCGCTTTCCCAGGTCCAGTTGCGCCTGTAACAACGCACTCCTGAGCGCTGTTTCCCGGGCCTTCATGGCAGCGCCGGCTGGTCTGATGAAACTTGACAGGTGTTCACGGGGTCTACCTCGGTGCGGGTGCGGCCGAATTCGTTCGTTGTCGGTGCATAGGCTAGCGGAGCATACGCCGGTATAATCATACGCAATTCATGGAGATTAGCAGAATGGGTTTTTACGAGCGGAGAATCCTGCCTCATGTGATCAATTGTGCGTGTGGCAGCAAGCCGATGATGCGCCAACGCGAGAAGGTCGTCCCACTTGCGCGTGGTGAGGTGCTGGAAATCGGCATTGGTACCGGTCTCAATCTGCCGTATTACGACCCGGCGAAGGTGACGCGGCTGATTGGCCTGGACCCCTCAGAGAAGTCCTGGGAACTCGCCGGCAAGCGTGCGGCCGCCGTGCCGTTTACCGTGGAGTTCGTGGGCCTGCCGGGCGAAGCCATCCCACTGGCCGATGAGAGTGTGGACACGGTGGTTGTAACCTTTGCGCTCTGTACCATTCCCGATCCGGTAGCGGCGTTGCGGGGCATGGCGCGCGTGCTGCGGCCCGGTGGGGAGTTACTGTTCTCGGAACACGGTCTCGCCCCGGATGCCGGTGTGCAGCGTTGGCAGAATCGGGTCAACGGGTTCTGGGCCGCCGTAGCCGGGGGTTGCAATCTCAACCGTGATATTCCTGGCCTACTCGCTGCAGGCGGCTTTGAGGTGAGCGAGCTGCAGACACAGTATCTGCCGGGTACGCCACGCATTGCCGGTTATAATTTCTGGGGCCGTGCCCATCGCGCAGCCAGCGCCTGATCCGGGTAAAGCCCGCTGTGCTGCGACATGCTCGCTTTCTGCTGCTGTGCTGTTGTGTCCTGCCCTGGTCTGCCGTCAGGGCAGACGCCCTGCTCGAATACCGCCTGGAGGGTCTCGACAAAGCACAGCGCGCCAATGTCGAAGCCTGGTTGGGTGCGCTACCGGAAAGCGAAGCCGCGCGCAGCAATTTCCTCTCCTCGGCCAGGGAGCGTGTGGCGGATAGCTTGAAGGCGCTGGGCTATTACCGTGCCGATGTCGACCTCACAGTAGACAGATCCACAAGCCCCTGGGAGCTGCTGATCGTTGTTACGCCCGGCCCGCCGGTCACGGTGGAAACGCTCGATATTCAGGTAACGGGCGCCGCGCAAGACGACCCGGCGTTCCAGCGCCTCCTGGCTGATCCGGGCCTTGCTGTGGGCGACACACTGCACCACGGACACTATGAGTCGCTGCGTAATTCGCTGCTGCAGTTGGGGCAGCGCAGAGGATACTTCGATGCCCGATTGCTGCAGCGTTCGGTGGCAGTGGAGCCTGCCGCGAACACGGCGCGGGTGCAGCTGCACTACGCCAGTGGCGATCGCTATCGAGTGGGGGAGTTGCGTTATGCCGAGGATATCGTCTCCCCGGAGCTGCTGCAGTCCCTTGGTCACTTCAAATCGGGAGCGCCCTACGACGTTGGCGCGTTGCAGACACTGCAGGCGGAGCTGCAACGCACGGGCTACTTTTCCGGGGTCACCCTGCGCCCGCTGCTGGAGCAGCGTGCTGATGGCAACGTACCGCTGCAGCTGGAGCTGTTTCCCGCCAAACGGCATACGGTGGATGTGGGTATAGGGTACAGCACTGATACCGAAGAGCGCGTATCGGCCACCTGGAAAACACCGCGCATCAACCGCCACGGGCACAGTCAGGAAACCCGCTTCGAATATTCCCGCATCAACCCCAGTGGGCAATTCACGTACAACATCCCGCTGACTCACCCGCTGGAGGACATGCTGCAGTTTTCGCTGCGCGTGGAACAGAATGAGTTCGGTGATCTGGACAGCAACCAGCATGAAGCGCAGGTGCGCCGGGAACGACGCTATGGCAGATGGGTACTGAGTTATCACCTGCGAGCACTGAACGAGCGCTGGGATGCGGCGACCGTGCAGGGCGACGAAGACTATCTGTTGCCGGGCTTCACGGTTTCGCACAAGTCGCGAGAGGGGTCGCCGGTGAACCCCGACCGCGGTTTCAGCCAGTTCTATGAGGTGGAAGCCACCTCGAGTCAGCTCGGTTCCAGTATCGATATGACCCGGCTCTACGCCAATTGGGTGCATGTCATGCCACTCGGCGAACGGGGCCGCCTGGTCAGTCGTGCCGAGGCCGGTGCGGCGCTCATTGGGGAGGGGCAGCGGGACGATCTGGCACCGTCGCTGAGCTTTTTTGCCGGTGGCTCACAGAGCCTGCGCGGCTACGGGTATCAATCCATCGGCAATACGGTTCCCGTCATGTTGCGCAATGGAAGCGAGGTTGACTACGTGCTCGGGGCCGATCGCCTGGCACTGGCCAGCCTCGAGTACCAGTACCGGTTCCTGCCGGACTGGCGTGCCGCCGTGTTCGTGGACGGAGGTGACGCCTTCGATGAGGGTGAGTTCGACGCGGTGATCGGCGCGGGCTTCGGGCTGCATTATCTGACCCCGGTGGGCGCCCTCAAGCTGGAAATCGCCAACAGCGTCAGTGAGGACAACCCGGACTGGCGTTTCCACATCAATATCGGAGCTGAGTTTTGAAGAAGCTGGCGGCTGTATTGAGCGCTGTCCTGCTGATGGTCGTCATCGCGGTGCTGCTGCTGCCGTTCAGTGCCAGCGGTACACGGTTTCTGGTGACCCTTATCCCGGCGAGCTCGCCGCTGCAGGTGACCTACGCAGGAGGACGCCTGGCCGGTGAATTGCAGCTGGCGGACCTGCGTCTGACACTCGATGGACTGAAGGTCGAACTTGCGGGTGTGCACACAGAGCTTCGTCCCGCCTGCCTGTGGCAGAGTCTATTCTGTTTTGCCAGGCTGGATATTGATCGTCTGGACGTGGTTGTGGAGCAGGGCGATACGACCGAAGAAGCGGCTACCGAAGCACCCTCCACCGAACCAGTACAACTCCCCGTACGCTTGCGAGCACCCGGTGTGCGTATAGCGCAAACCCGCGTGCGCTGGCCCGGCGGTGTGTGGCAGCAGGCCGCTTCCGAGCTGGATATTGAGCTGACCCCGGAGGGGGTGTACCTGGGGACGGCAATCCTGCGCGACGCCGAACTCGCTCTTGAGGCAGCGCCTGCAAGCGCCCCCTCAGCGCGGGTAGCCCTCAAGCTGCCCGAGCTGCGGTTGCCGCTTACGCTGGCCGTCGATGCGCTGACCCTGGAGCAGCCGCGCCTGCGGCTGGGCGATGAGACCACACAGTTCGAAGCCGTGCGTGCCGCCGCTCGCTGGCGTGGAGAGCAGCTCGAGATCGAAACCCTGGAGCTGGTCCAGGCGGAGCTCGGTCGGTTTACGGCCAGCGGCCACGTCAACATGACGGGCGACTGGCCCCTGCAGCTGGCCTTGCGCGCCGACCTTACCTGGGCGGGGCTGCCCGCTCAGCTCCGCGCACGAACGCTACAGCTCGACCTGTCGGGCGATGCGGGTGACCTGCAGCTTGAGCTGCTCTCACCCGGGCAGCCGCGCCTGGCGCTTTCGGGCGCAGTCGACCTGCTTGCACCTGAGCTGCCCTTCAACCTCTCGGCAGCGCTCAATGGTGAGGAGCCATTGGCCCTTGCAGAGGTTGAGGGGGTTCCAGCAGCGCTTGCCGAGGCTGCGGTGGCGTGGCCGCTGGAACTGAGTGCCACGGGTAGTCTTGAGGCCCAGGCGCTCACGCTGCGGGCGCAGCTACGTGAGCTGGGCTACGAGTCCCTGGATATCATGCTGTCAGCACGTCATACCCCCGGCAGCCTTGAGGTCGACATACTGCAGCTTGACGCGGCGAGTGCCGGCAACCTCTCTGCATCAGGTGTGCTGGACTACGGCGAGGCAATCGCCTGGCAGGCCGTTGTGGAGACCCCCGGCCTGCAGATGCCGCGCTGGAGCGATTACCTGTTCGGCTCACTGTCGGGCGGTTTCGCAACGAGCGGTCAGCTAGAGGGGCAGAACTGGCGGGTTGTACTTGATGATGTTGACCTGTCGGGCGACATCAATGGGCTTCCGGCGCTGGTTGAGGGAGGGCTCACACTGGATTCCGCTACGCTGGTGCACAGCGGTGCGCTGCGCGCGCAGGTGAATGGCGGAGAGATCGACATCACTGTAGACGAGGGTACCGCCGGTGAGGTGCACGCTGAGCTGGGTATAGCCGACCTGAGTCGCTGGTCACGTGACGCGGGTGGCAGTGTGCTGTTAAACGCCGACTGGTCGCAGGAGAACAATCGTCTGGCGCTGCGGGGGAGCGTGCAGGGTGTTTACTGGAACAGCCTCCGCGCAGACCGCGGTGTGCTGGAGGGTAGCATGGATCTGGGCGAGAACCTGGGCGCGAGCCTGCGCGGTGAGGGCCAGTTGCGCCTGGACCAGGTCGAATTCGCCGGCGTGGCACTGGAGGGTTTAGGGCTCAAGGTAACAGGTGGACCCGGGTCCGCAGAGCTTGGCCTGAGCATTACGGGTGACATAACCGGTGAGCTTGGGGTTGCCGCGAGTGCCGTTGACGACGGTTGGCAATTGACGGTGCCGCCGACCGAGTTCACAACGCCCCTCGGCCCGCTCTCACTGGGTATGCCGATTGAGGCGCGTTTGACACAAGCCGGCGGCAGCGTCAGCGCGCACTGCTGGTTGTTACCGGAGAGCGAGTTGTGCCTGGCGGACATTGCGCTGGGCGCTACGGGCGGCTTAACCGGCCAACTGACCGGGGACCTGGCACTGGTGGACGCAGTATTGCCGCAGCAAGTTGAGGCCCGTGGGCCGCTGCAGGCAGAGGTCTCGATTGCCTGGTCTCCGGATGCCGCGCTGCAGGCCGAGGCGCAGCTGACCAGCCCGGGGGGCGCAATTACGCAATTCCACCCCGAGGGGGAGTCTGCCTCGTTTACTTGGGAATCCCTTGCCGTCACTGTGGAGCAGGGCGCTGATGGCCTGGCCCTGGAAGCCGGGTTGCAACAGGACGGCCGACAGCGTGTTGCCCTCAATGTGGCACTGCCATCACGGCGCGACGGTGCCCTGCAGGGCTTGTTTGCCGTTGACGCCTTGCAGGTGGCGGCCTTGCGGCCTTTTCTGCCGCAGTTGACGCGCATCGATGGTGAGCTGAGCGGGCGCATCGAACTCTCAGGTAACCCGCAGACTCCGCAGGGCCAGGGCGAGCTGCGGTGGCGCAACGGCCTGGTGCGGCTGGAGGCCAACCCCACCGAGGTTGACGATATCGACGTGCGTATCGCCCTTGATGGCACCACGGCAACGCTGGCGGGCGGGGCGAGGGTGGGTGGTGGGCAACTGGCGTTGAGCGGCGATGCCCAGTTCGGTGCCGACCCGGCACTGCGCCTGGATATCAAGGGCGACAACCACCGCTTGCTGTACCCGCCGAGTACACAACTGGAAATGTCGCCGGACTTGCGTTTGCGCATTACGCCTTCCGGTATTCACGTACGTGGCGAGGTACGGGTACACGAGGGGCTGCTCGCTTACGAGGAGTTGCCACCAGGTAGCGTTACCCTTTCCGATGATGTGGTGGAGGTCGACTTTGCCGGTAATCCACTCGATGCGCACAACCCCTTCGGTCTCGATGCCGATGTGCGGCTGCGTATTGAGGACCGCTTCCGCATACGCGGCAAGGACCTGAACCTCACCGTAGGTGGCGACCTCAATCTGCGCCAGGCACCAGAGCGGCCCCTGCAGCTGTTTGGCAATCTCAACATCGTCGGCGGGGAGTTTCGCGCCTATGGTCAGCGCCTGTTGGTGCGTCAGGGGCGAATTGCCTTCAGCGGCGCCCCAGAAAACCCCGAGCTGAATCTGCGCGCGGAGCGTGAAATACCGGCCGAGGATGTGCGTGCCGGGGTTACGGTCACCGGCACTCTGGAGCAGCCGGAACTGACTGTGTACGCGGAACCCTCCATGTCGCAAACCGAAGCGCTGTCGTATTTGTTGCGCGGGCGCGGGCTGGACTCCGGCGCGGGTGCGGACGGCACCGCCATGGCCCTGTCGCTGGGTACCAGCCTGGTGAACCGCAGTGCCCTGGTGGAGGAATTGAACAAGTTACCGGGTTTGCGCAATGTGGAGTTCGGCACAGACGGCTCCGAAGACGACACAGCGGCGACCGTCAGCGGGTATATCGGCGAGCGGATTTACCTGTCCTACGGTGTCGGATTGTATGAGCCCATCAATGTACTCACGGCGCGCCTGTATCTGCAAGCGCGCCTGTGGCTGGAGGTGGTCAGTCGGCTGGAGAGCTCGGTAGACCTCTATTACAGCTTTGATATCGACTGATCGTCAGGCCTTCGGCAGGATCATCAGCTCTACCCGGCGGTTCTGACTGCGTCCCTGCTCGGTGTTGTTGTCAGCAATCGGCTGGTCAAAGCCCACGCCTTGCACCAGCATCCGCGAGCGCTCCACGGCGCGGGTTGCCAGATAGTCGGCGACACTGCCGGCGCGCCGCTCGGACAGGGTCTGGTTGAGGGCCCGCCCACCGGTGTTGTCCGTGTGTCCGGTAATACGAAGGGTGGTGTCGGCATACTTCGCCAGTACCTCGCCGACGGAATTGAGCGCCGGGTAGAAGTCTCCGCGCAGGTTGTAGGAGTTGGTTTCAAACGTGATGCTGCCGGGCATGATGAGGCGGATATTGTCGCCTTCCCGGGCCACCTGCACACCGGTACCCTGCAATTGTTCGCGCAGTTTGGCTTCCTGTACATCCATGTAGGCGCCAACGCCGGCACCGACGATGCCGCAGCCCAGGGCCGCGTTGCGCGCGTGTTTCCCCGAGTCGATGGCACCCACCAGCGCGCAGACGGCGGCCGCGCCGGCACCATAGGTGGCAGCCTTGCTGGCCTGCTGTTGCCCTGTGTAGGGATTGGTCGTACAGGCGCTCAGCAACACGCTGGCGGTGATGGCGGTAACAAAATTCAGGCGCATGGGGTAATCTCCTCGTCCACTCGGGGTATTGCAGCGTAAACACGCTAGGTCCGACCTGCAAGGCCGGTAAAAGTTGCAGTGCGGTCCGGTTGCTTGCGCAGTTTGAAGAGGAACAGAATGGATCCCTTAACCCAGGGCGCCTTGGGCGCTGCGCTCCCGCAAGCGGTCGCCAACCGGCGTCAGATCGTCACCGCTGGACTGCTGGGGTTCCTGTCGGGCATGGCGCCGGATCTGGATGTGCTGATTCGCTCTGCCGAAGACCCTCTCCTGTTTCTGGAATATCACCGCCAGTTCACGCATTCGCTGTTCTTCATTCCGCTTGGCGGCCTCATCTGCGCCCTGGTTCTACACCGGCTGATTGGTCGCCGTGGGGGGCTGTCGCCCGGGCAAAGCTACCTGTTCTGCGTGCTGGGTTATGCGACCCACGGCCTGCTGGATGCCTGTACTACCTATGGCACGCTGTTGCTGTGGCCTTTCAGTGACCAGCGCTTCGCGTGGAATACCATTTCCATCATCGACCCGCTCTTGACCCTGCCAGTGCTGGTGCTTATCGCCTACGCGGCGCTGCGTCGCCGGCCGGCGCTGGCGCGTGTGGCACTGGTCTGGGTACTGGTTTACCAGGGCCTTGGTATTTGGCAGCGCGAGCAGGCCGAGGCGCACGGCTGGAAGCTCGCAGAGTCGCGGGGCCATGTGCCGCTGCGTCTGGAAGCCAAGCCAAGCTTCGCCAATATTCTGGTGTGGAAGATCGTGTACGAGACAGACAGTCACTTCCATGTGGATGCGGTGCGCACCTGGCCATCGGTAGTTGACTACCCCGGGGGCAGTATCGCACGTCTGGACGTGGCGCGTGACCTGCCGTGGTTGCAGGATGGTACCCAGCAGCGCGCGGATGTCGAGCGTTTTCGCTGGTTCAGCAACGGCTACGTAGCGCTGGACCCGGCAGTGCCCGGGCGCATCATTGATGTGCGCTATTCCATGCTGCCCAACGAGATCAACTCGCTGTGGAGTATTGAAGTACGACCGCAGGCGACTGCCGATGACCACGTGAGCTACCGTATGCATCGCAGTGGTGGCCGCGAGCAGGCGAGTGAGTTGTGGCGCATGCTGCTCGGTGAAGCGGCATCCGCCGCCACCACCGAGCGCGGTGGGTCAGGCCTGGAGTACGGCGTCGGCGGCGACTAGCGCGGCACCCGTATCGGTCGCAAGACCCTGTTGTTGCAGGGCGGTCGACAAGGCAGTCAGGCACAGAATGACGTTGCTGCGGCTGCAGGCCTGGCCCATCAGGCCGATGCGCCAGGTCTTTCCGGCAAGGGCGCCGAGCCCGGCACCGATCTCCAGGTTGAAATCCTGCAACAGCGTCTGCCGCAGGCGGGTATCGTCGATGCCCTCGGGAATCCGCACCGCGTTCAGCTGCGGCAGCCGATGTTCGGCCGCAACCGCCATCTCCAGGCCCAGGGCGCCGAGACCGGCGACGAGCGCCTGGTGGTGCAGCCGGTGCCGCGCGTGCGCCGCCTCCAGGCCTTCTTCCCGGAGCATCAGCAGGGCTTCATGCAGGGCGTAGAGCAAATTGATCGGCGCCGTATGGTGATAGGCGCGTTTACTGCTGCCGCCCCAATAGCCCATAACCAGCTGCATATCGAGAAACCAGCTCTGTACCTTGTGGCTGCGGTTCTGAATGCGCTCTACCGCACGCGGGCTGAAGGTCACGGGCGACAGGCCGGGTATGCAGGACAGACACTTCTGGGTGCCGGAGTACACGGCATCGGCTCCCCAGGCATCGACCTGCAGTTCAATACCGCCGAGGCCGGTGACGGAATCGACAATGCTCAGTGCGCCGTGTTTCCGTGCCAGGGCACAGAGTGCGGCGACATCACTGCGTGCGCCCGTAGAGGTCTCGGCGTGCACGAAAGCCAACAGCGAGGCTTCCGGGTGGGCGGAAAACGCGGCTGCAACCTTGTCCAGGCTGACGGGCTGTCCCCAGTCGTCCTCGACCATGATCGCGGTCGCCCCGCAGCGCTCGACGTTTTCCTGCATGCGGCCGCCAAAAACGCCGTTGCGGCAGACGATGACCGAATCACCGGGCGACACCAGGTTGACGAAACAAGCCTCCATGCCCGCGGAGCCGGGTGCCGAAATCGGCAGTGTCAGCGCGTTGTCTGTTTGAAAGGCGTACTGCAGCAGGCCTTTCACATCGTCCATCAGGTTGACGAAAAGCGGGTCGAGGTGGCCTATCGTGGGCCTGCCCAGGGCGCCCAGTACGCGTGGCGACACGTCGGACGGGCCGGGGCCCATTAAAACCCGATGGGGCGGAAAGAAACTTTGGGTCATGGTGGGGTTACTCCTTCTCAGCCGCGGCGACTTTCGGTTTCGCGGCGCACCTTGGCCTGGGCGGCAGCAATGCGCGCCACGGGGACACGGAAAGGGCTGCAGGAGACGTAATCCAGCCCCAGGTCGTGGAAAAACTGTATGGAGCGCGGGTCACCCCCGTGCTCGCCACAAATGCCGTACTTGATGCCGGGCTTGCGCGCGCGACTTTCCTGCACCGCCAGTTCCAGCAGACGCCCCACGGCGCGCTGGTCAAGCGAGACAAAGGGGTCGCTCTCCACCAGTTTTTTCTCCAGGTACATGGGCAGGAATTTGCCCACGTCATCGCGGGAGAAGCCGTAGGTCATCTGGGTGAGGTCGTTGGTGCCGAAACTCATGAATTCCACTTCCGGCGCCAACCGGTCAGCACCGAGGGTTGCCCGTGGCGTTTCCATCATGGTGCCGATCTTGTAGGGTACGGAAACGTGTTTTTCTTTCATGACCGCCTGAATACCGCGGTCAATGATTTCGCTGATGAGACGAATCTCGCGCACGTTGACCACCAGCGGAATCATGATTTCGGGCAGGGGCTTGAGCCCTTCTTCAATGGCCCGCACGGCGCCACTGATGATCGCCTTGACCTGCATTTCGGTAATTTCCGGGTACACGATGGACAGCCGGCAACCGCGGAAACCGAGCATCGGATTCACTTCCTTGAGGCTCTCGGTCATCTCGCGAATTTTCTCCACGGGCTTGCCGATACGCTCTGCCAGTGCCTGCATATCGGCCTCATCGTGCGGCAGGAACTCGTGCAGCGGTGGATCCAGCAGGCGCACGGTCACCGGCAGGCCATCCATGACCCGGAACAGGGCCAGCATGTCCTCTTCCTGAAAGGTTAGCAGGCGCTGCAGGTAGCGCTGCCGCTCTTCCTTGTTTTCAGCGAGGATCATGCCGCGCATCTGGTCAATGCGCTCTGCGTCGAAGAACATGTGCTCGGTGCGGCACAAGCCGATGCCTTCGGCGCCCAATTCGCGTGCCTTGGCGGCATCCTCTGGCGTTTCGGCATTGGCGCGCACCTTCAGGCGACGGTGCTGATCGGCCCAGGAGAGCAGGATCTGGAAGTCCTCGCTACTGCTCGCTTCGGTTTTCGGCACGTCGCCCAACATCACCTCGCCAGCCGTACCGTCGAGGGTGATGATATCGCCGCGGCTCATCACGACACCCTCGGCGGTTGTTGCGGTGCCTTGCGCATAGTTGATACTCAAGCCGCCGCAGCCGGTGATGGCACAAACACCCATGCCTCGCGCAACCACCGCGGCGTGCGAGGTCATGCCACCTAATTCGGTGAGAATACCCGCGGCGACCTTCATGCCGTGGATATCTTCCGGCGTGGTTTCCCGGCGCACCAGAATCACGCTGGCACCTGTAGCCGCGACCTCAACCGCTTCCTCGGCAGAGAACACCACGCTGCCGGTGGCGCCGCCGGGGCTGGCGGGCAGGCCGGTGGCAACAATGTCCGTTTTCTGTGCCGGGTCGACCATGGGGTGCAGGAAAGACTCGACGTGTTCGGGTGATACCCGCATCAGGGCCTCACTCTCCGAAATCAGCCCTTCGCGCACCATGTCCACCGCAATCTTCACCGACGCCCGCCCGGTGCGCTTGCCGCTGCGCGTCTGCAGCATGAACAGCTTGCCTTCCTGCACGGTGAACTCCAGGTCCTGCATGTCGCGATAGTGCTTCTCGAGCAGGGCCTGAGTCGTGAACAGCTCGTCATAGACGTCCGGCAGCCTGTCTTGCAGGGCAGACACCGGCAGCGGCGTGCGAATGCCGGCCACAACGTCTTCGCCGGCCGCGTTGAACAGGAACTCGCCAAAAAAGTCGTGGTCACCGTTGGAGGGGTTGCGTGTGAACGCCACACCGGAGCCGGAAGTGTCACCGAAGTTGCCGAACACCATGGCCTGCACGTTAACGGCCGTGCCCAGTGTTTCGGGAATATTGTTCATTTCCCGGTACACATAGGCGCGCGGGGTATGCCAAGACAGGAATACCGCTTCCACGGCAAGCTTCAACTGGACAAACGGGTCTTCCGGGAAGTCCACCAGCGTTTTGTAGATACGGATGATTTCCTGCCAGTCTTCGGCGCTCATGTCGACGTCGTTGGGTTTGCCGTGGGCGGCCTTGTATTGCTCGATTTCGTGCTCAAAGCGTTCGCCATCGGCCTCCAGAACTACATCGGCGAACATCTGGATGAAGCGCCGGTAGCAGTCATAGGCAAAGCGCGGGTTGCCGGTTTTCCGCGCCAGGCCTTCAGCAATTTCGTCGTTCAGTCCCAGGTTGAGAATGGTATTCATCATGCCGGGCATGGACACCGGTGCCCCGGAACGCACCGAGAAAAGCAGGGGGTTTTCCGGGTCCCCGAAGCGCGCGCCCATTTTCTTCTCTACCAGGTCGAGGGCGACCCGGTATTCCTGCTCCAGCAGCGGCGGCAGCTTGTTGCCGGACTCGAAGTACTCGCGGCAGGTGGGGGTGGTGATAATGAAACCGTAGGGTACCGGCAGCCCCAGTGCGGTCATTTCACAGAGGTTGGCGCCCTTGCCACCGAGCAGGTCTCGGTCATCCTTGCTGCCTTCATTGAACAGGTATACGCGCTTGGCCATGGGCCCTCCGGCTTGTTAAGGGAGTTGCTGTCGGAATTCGCGCGCGAGTATAGCGGAAAAGGGGGAGGGCGTCCCGGGCGGGAAAGCCCCGGGCAGGTCAGCCGCGGCGCAGCAGCAGGTCTCCGAGGCGGTCTACCTCAGCCAGATCGGCCGTGGCGGGTACCAGGAAAAGCTCCTCGCAGCCGGCCGCCTGCGCATTGTCGAGCGCTTCAAGGACTGCATCCTCGGAACTGCGATGCACCGATTCGGCCATCATGGTGGCAATTTCCGAACCTGCGATGGCCAGGTATTCATAGACGTAGTCGTACAGTCTCTGCGCACCATTGTCCGCCAGTGAGCACCAGAATCCGCCCAGTCGATAGGGTTTACTGTCGCGCCCGGCGGCCTCCCAGGCGTTGTCGGCCATCTGGAAGGCGTTGGCCAGCTCGCCTTGTTCGCCATTGCCGGACCAGGCGTATAGGCCATCGGCCCACTGCGCACAGCGGGCGATGCTTTTCGGTCCCAGGGCGCCGGCGAGTAGCTTCGGGCCGCCGGCCTGTGTGGGCGCGGGTCCAATCACGCCGCCGCCGGGGATGACTTCCTGCTGGTTCCATACCTGGCGCAGCGTTTCGACCTGGGTGTCCATGCGGCCATAGCGGCCTTTGAACGGCGCTTCGAGTGCCGCGTAGTCCTTGTCCCTGCCGCCGTAACCGACACACACGTGCTGTACCCGCCCGCCGGAGAGAATATCCAGGCTGGCGACTTCCTTGGCCACTTGCACAGCGCTGTGCATGGGCAGCACGTAGAGCGTGGGGGTAATCATGACTTTACTGGTGCAGGCGGCAGCAGCAGCCAGCAACACACGCATATCGAAGGTCGGGCCATGCACGCGCTCGCCGCAGGAAATACTGTGAAAGGGGCCAGCGTCGACGCGCTGGAACCATTGCAGGTAGTCGTCGCGGGTCAACCCGGCTTTCATGTACGGCAGACAGATTCCAACTTTCATGGTTGTGGTGCCCCGGAAATTAAAAGCGGCATTATGACGCAGACCTGGCCGCCCGTGCCCGCCTGGGTGTACACCTATGTGAACCAGCGCGCTTGAGCAGTGCTCCACAAGCGCATGAAGCGGGCACAGGAACACGGGCAGATACCCCCTTAACGGGCCAGTACGTTTATGCTGTGCAGCGGGTGCCGCAGAGCCACGGAACAGGAACAGAGTCGATGTCGATAAAAATAGATGGCCCGTTTTACGCCCAGTTGAGTGGTGCTGCCGGGGAGGCACGGCGGCTGGCACAGCTGGGCTACGACGGTGTGTACACACTGGAAGGCAGTACCGACCCGTTCCTGCCGCTGGTGCTGGCCGCCGAGCACGCCCCGGGGCTTGACCTGGCAACGGGTATTGCCGTGGCGTTTCCGCGGAATCCGCTGCACCTCGCCTATCAGGCCTGGGACCTGCAGAAATTCAGCCAAGGGCGCTTCATGCTTGGCATAGGCTCCCAGGTGAAAGCGCATATCGAGAAGCGTTTCGGTGTTGAGTTCAACCCTCCGGCGGCGCGTATGCGTGACTATATACTGGCCCTGAAGGCCATCTTCGCCTGTTGGCAGGATGACGAGCCGCTGGCTTACGAGGGTCGCTTCTACCGCCACACACTGATGACGCCCATGTTCAATCCGGGGCCGAACCTGTTCGGTGCACCGCCGGTACTGTTGGGGGCTCTGGGGCCGCGCATGACCGAGGTGGCCGGGGAGGTTGCCGATGGGCTGATCGTGCACCCCTTCAATAATCCGCGATTTCTGCGCAATGAGGCGCTCCCGGCGGTGCAGCGGGGGTTGGCGCTGGCGGATCGACAGCGCGAAGACTTCACCCTGCAGATCAATGCCATCGTCATTACCGGTGAAGACGACAAGCAGTTCACTGCGGCGCGCAATGCCGTGCGCGGCTTGTTGGGTTTTTACGCATCCACGCCGGCGTATCTGCCGCCCATGGCGGCCATGGGTTTCGAAGAGCTGCAGCCCGAGCTCAACCGTCTATCCAAGGCGGGTGACTGGGAGGCCATGGGCGAGCGCATTGATGATGAGTTTATTGCGGCGTTTACCACCAGTGGCCACCCTGGTGATATTGCCGCTGCACTATTGGCGCGCTACGGCGACTGCGCGGACCGTCTGGCTATTTACGCGCCCTACGCGGCCCCCGATGGCATGTGGCGCGACATCATTGCGGATCTGAAGCGCCTGCAGAATCCACGGTGACCGTTTTCGCCAGAAAGTCTGGCCTCTACTCACCCTGTATTGGCCGCCGGGTGGCGCTATGATCCAGCCTTGCGGCAGAGGGAGGCGCCAATGAAAATCCAGTTTACTGAGGCTCAGGTTGCATTGCGCGATGAGCTGCGCGCTTACTTTCGCGAGCTGATGACGCCGGCGCTGCAGGCAGAGTGCGAGCGCGACATGGGCGAGGGTGGCGGGCCGCTGTGGCGCGAGGCCCTCGCGCGCATGGGTCGCGACGGCTGGATAGGGCTCGGCTGGCCGGAGGCATACGGTGGCCGCAATCTCTCGCCGATGGAACAGTTCATTTTCGTCGAAGAGGTGATGCGAGCAGGCTATCCCTTCCCGTTTCTCACCACGGAATCGGTGGGGCCTACACTGGCCGAGCACGGCAATGCCTGGATGCGCGAAGAGATCGTACCGAAGATTCTGCGCGGGGAACTGCTGGTCTCCATTGGTTATTCGGAGCCTGATGCAGGTACCGACCTTGCCGCGTTGCGCACCTCGGCGGTGCGGGAGGGTGACGACTGGATCATCAACGGGCAAAAAATGTGGACCTCACTGGCCCACTTCTGTGATTACACCTGGCTGGCCGCCCGCACCGATCCCGATCCCGCCAAAAAGCACAAGGGGATCTCGATGTTCCTGGTGCCCAACAGCGACCCCGGCTGGAGCTGTACGCCCGTGCACACATTGGGTGGTGTGCGTACCAACGCGACCTTCTACGATAACATTCGCGTCAGTGACGCACACCGCGTGGGTGAATTGCACGGCGGCTGGAAGCTCATCACCAGCCAATTGAATCGCGAGCGCCTGAGCCTGATCAATTTTGGCCCCATCTCCGAACTGTTCAATCAGGTGGTGCACTGGGCGCGAGCCGAGCCCGGCGAAACCGGTGGCAGCATCGCCGAGCAGCCTTGGGTGCAGGCAAACCTGGCCCGCAGCCGCGCGCTGATCGAATGCATGAAGTTGATCGTGTACAAACAGTCGTGGGCCATGACCGAAGGGACACTGGCCATGGCGGATGCCTCAGCGGCCAAGGTGTTCGGTTCCGAGGGGTTCATCGAAGTCTACCGTTTATTGGGCGAAATCGTTGCAGAGCGTGGCCTCCTGCGCAGCCATTCCCCCGGGGCTGCTGAGCAGGCTGCGCGTATCGAACGCCTCTATCGCACAGCGTCCATCATCACTTTCGGTGGCGGCGCCAACGAAATCCAGCGTGACATCATTTCAGCGGCGGGGTTGTGGATGCCCCGTGCCAGTCGCTAAGGGGAATTCGCCATGGATTTTGGTTTTTCAGAGATTCAACACGACCTGCGCGGTTTGGCGCGCAGGATTCTCGATGATGCCGTGTCGGCCAGTACACTGGCGGCCTACGACGAGTTTGCCGCGCCGCGCTTTGATCGTGTCCTGTGGCAAACCCTCGTGGACAGTGGCTTGTCGGGTATTGCCGTGGCGGAAGAGCACGGCGGTATGGGGCTGGGATTCATGGAGCTCGGCCTGTTTATTGAGGAGCTGGGCCGCAGCATCGCACCCGTGCCGGTGCTGGCGCATTGCGTGGCCGGCATGTTGCCCCTGCAGCAGTTTGCCAGCGCTGATCTGCAATCCCGCGTTTTACCCCCCGCCGCGCGGGGTGACATTCTGCTGACGGGTGCGTTCTGGTCCGGCTCGGCAACACCGGAGCTGCGTGCGCGGAACACCCCCGAAGGTCTGCTATTGACGGGTCAATGCCGCGCCGTGCCATTTGCCCAGCAGGCAGACTGGCTGCTGGTGCCGGTTCAGGTTGCCGCCGGTGTTGCGGTTGTACTGGTGCCCACCGGCGCCGTCGGGGTGCGCAGCAACGCCTTGCAAATGACCCATTTCGAACCGCACGCAGACGTTGAATTCAACAATGTGCCTGTGCCGGAGGCCGACATCGTGCTGGCTTCCGGCGGCGAGGCACTGCTGACCTGGGTCCGCGAGCGCTGCACTGCCGCAGTGTGTGCACAGCAGTTGGGGGCGGCGGATTGTGCGCTGCGTATGGCCGCCGGTTACACCAGTGAGCGCAAGCAATTCGGCGTGCCGGTGGCGACCTTTCAGGCAGTGGGCCATCGCATGGCTGATTGCTACATCGATGTCGAATGTTTGCGACTGTGCACCTGGCAGGCGCTGTCACTACTGGGCGAGCAGCGTGCGGCAACCACCGAAGTACAGATTGCCAAGATCTGGGCGGGGGATGTCGGGCACCGGGTCAGTTATGCCTGCCAGCATGTGCATGGCGGCACGGGTATTGACCGCGATTATCCACTTTGGCGCTATTGCCTGTGGCTGCGCTTCAATGAGATGACCCTCGGGTCCAGTGCGGCCCAGGGTGCGGCGCTGGGGCAGCGTCTGGCGCGAGGGGAGGGGCTCTTCGACTAGCACCGGCGAGGGGGTACCGAAGTGCAGAATGTACTCCGGTTGTTACGTGCCTTGAGTTACACTGGCACCCATGTTGCTGCGTTTCTCTACGGTTCTGCTTCTGGTGTCGCTGGTTGCCTGCGGCAATACGCCGTCGCGTGAAGCCACCGCCAGCAGGGTCGGTGTCGATTTTGGTGGGCAATGGTCGCTGGACTACGGCATGAGCGACAACCTGCAGGTCAGCCTCAATGTGCTGGTGCGCGAACTGCAGCGCCAGGCCGACCGGCGTGCGCAGGCGGCCGGCTCAGATACGCGCGCTGCCACAGCCGGTGTGCTTTTGGGGGGCTCGGGCAGCGACAGCGGGTCCGCTATCATCGGGCTGGCACAAATGGCCGATCTGGTCAGCCGCAGCCCGCTGCTGGATATCACCCAGGATCTTCAGGGCATCCGCGTGCGCCGGGAGGATGATTTTGCCCTCGACTGCGATTTCCACGACGGACGCCCGCAAGCGGTAGAAACACCCCTGGGCCGCGAACTCTGTGCCTGGGACGGTCACCAACTGGTTTTCGTCCTGTCCCTGCCCGACGGTCTCGGCATTCGGCATCGGCTCACACTCGGCCCGGATGGCCAGTTCCTGAATATTGCCAGCACGGTGAGTTCGGACCGTGTCTCCCAACCCTTCACGCTGAACCGCGTCTATCGCCGCATAGAGCCGGGCGCGCAGGGCTTTACCTGCCAGCAAACCCTGACACGAGGCACCGTGTGCACAACCGAAACCGAGTGAAACGGGCGAGCCTGCTACTGTCTGTTGCGCTGTGCCTCTGTGCTTGTGCCACGGCGCCACCTGAGCCGGCGTCGGGCGCTGAACCCGCGGCCGCGGGCGATACGACACCCGCCGTGGGGAACGTCACCCTGGAAACCGTGCCATCGCCCCTCACACCCGCACTCGCTTTGGTGGTCGCGAGTTTTGACCCCGGTCTACCCGCATCCACCGTGGGGCTCAGCCGAGCAGGAATTTTCCCTGAAATCCGCAGGGCCGAGGCGCGCTTCATGCCGGTACTGCTGCGCCAGGTGCTGCAGACCAGCAATGCCTGGGGTCCGGTGCGCGTGCTGCCGGAGCCGCAGGCCAGCGCCGAGCTGCAGGTAGACGGGCGTATTCTGCACTCTGATGGTCATCTGCTGGTTTTGCAGGTGCGCGCTGTCGATGCTGCGGGCAGGGTGTGGCTGGACCGGCACTACCGGGATGAGTCACAGCCGAGGGACTTTACCGCCAGCGGCACCGAGGACCCGTTTATCGATCTGTATCGCCAGGTGGCAAACGATCTGCTGGCCGCGTACCGCCAGCGGGCGAGTACGGAATTGGCACAGCTGCCGGTCATTGCCCTGCTGCGCCAGGCCCGCGATCTGGCGCCGGCCGCGTTCACCGGCTATCTGGGCGAAGATGAAACGGGGCTCAGCCTGCGTCGCGCGCCGGCAGAGGACGACCCCATGATTGCGCGCGTGCAGCGTATCCGCGATCAGGAATACCGCTTTATCGATGCGGTCGACCAGCAATATGTCGATCTGTTTGAGACCATGCAGCCCACCTATAACCTCTGGCGGCAGTTCGGTCGCGAGCAGGCAGACTACCGCGAAGCGTACGCGCAGCGCCTCGCCCAGCGCGACAAGGCCGGACCGCGCGGCACCTATGCCGCCATGGAGCAAACCTACAACGCCTTCAAGTGGAGCAAGATCCAGCAACAGGATCTCGAAGACCTCGCCCGCGGCTTCAACAATGAGGTGCAACCCACCGTGCTGGAAGCCAGCGGCAGTGTCTACCAGCTGAGCGGCAGTCTCGAGAACCAGTACGCGGAGTGGCGTGATATTCTCGGAGAAATTTTCCGCCTTGAATCCGGTCTGCCCTGAACCGGGCGCATCGGCAAAACCCGGAGGGTTGCGCTAAGCTTGGGCCATGAGCGATAGAAAATCGAACGATGAAGCGGAAAGCCTGCTGGCGGGCTTGATGCGATTCACCGGGCAGGTGGCGGGTGGCACGCTGGAGATCGCGCGACACACCGCCACCATGACCGCGATGTTCGGTGAGGGTTGGGTGCGGCAGATGTTGCTGCACAGCATGGAACCGGAGCGTCTGGAGGCGATGGCAGACGCCGGGCATTTCCTCCGCGATGCCAGAGAAACGGCGGGGCTGTCGTTGAAGGAGCTCGCCGACAGCCTCGGCCTGTCTGACAAATCCGTACTGGAAGAGGTGGAGCGCGGTGACAAGATCATGCCGCTCGAGCTGGTTTTGCGTAGCGCCAGCCTGCTTGCGCGGCACGATCCGGTGCCTTTCCTGATCAAGTTTCTACGCACCTACAACCCACAGCTCGAGCAGGTGCTTGAGCAGTGGGGCGTTATGGCGCTGCCCCGGCAGTACGAGCGTGAACGACGCTTTGTGAATCTGTACCGCCAGCACGATGCCCTGCGTGGGTTGAGCGATGACGAGCACGACCGCTTTATCCAGTATATCGATGGTGCAGCGCAGCTTGTGCTGGACGTGATGCAGAAAGAAAAGGCGGCCAACAGCCCGCCAACGCGGGTACCCAAACGGCCGTCGCCCGCGCGCAAACGCACCCCGCGCAAGCGCAGTTAGCCGCGCTTTCCGGTATACTGTGCGGCTCGCGGACATCCCCGGAATATTGCATGCCTAGCCCCACCTCATCCTCTCCCGCTTCGACAGTGCAGCCGGCCAGCGCCAGTCGCCAGTGGTTCGCCACTTGCCCCAAGGGCATGGAAGGCCTGCTCCGCGACGAGGTGCTGGCGCTGGGCGCAGACAGCGCGCGCGAGACGGTTGCGGGGGTATATTTTGCAGGTCCACTCGCCATGGGCTACCGCGCCTGCCTCTGGTCGCGGCTGGCCAATCGGGTGTTGCTCCCTCTGGCGAAATTTGAGGCGGGGGACGCCGACGCCCTGTATCGCGGTGTAAGCGCGCTGAACTGGCGCGACATCTTTGCCCCGGAGCAGACCTTCACGATCGACTTCACCGGGGAGAATGCACAGATACGCAACACCCAGTTTGGCGCCCAGCGCAGCAAAGACGGCATTGTGGACTGGTTTGTGGCGCAGGGCTTTGCGCGGCCGTCGGTTGACCGGCGCAATCCCGACCTGCGCTTTAACGTGCGTCTGTCGAAACACGGCGCGTTGCTGGCGCTGGATATGTCCGGAGGTAGCCTGCACCGGCGCAACTATCGCTTGCAGGCGGGCGCAGCACCGCTGAAGGAAAACCTCGCCGCGGCCATTTTGCTGCGTGCTGATTGGCCGGGCATGGCAGCCCGGGGAGGCGCGCTGATCGACCCCATGTGCGGCTCTGGCACCCTGCTGCTGGAGGCGGCCATGATGGCCGCTGACATTGCGCCTGGCCTTGGCCGTGAACGCTTCGGGTTCGAGCGCTGGCAGGGGCACAACGCGCCGCAATGGCAAGCGCTGCTGACGGATGCACAGGCGCGCGCCCGGCGCGGCAGGCAGGTGCAGCTGCCGGAAATACGCGGTTATGACGCAGATGCGAGCGTGATTCGTCGCGCGCAGGAAAACATTGCACGCGCCGGCCTGCAGGACGCCGTGCGGGTCAGTTGCAAGCCCCTGGCGGAGCTCAGCAAGCCCTCGCACCGTCCGCTGCCGCACGGCCTGGTGGTCTGTAACCCCCCTTACGGCGAGCGGCTCGGAGACCGCGAGAGCCTGCCTTATCTCTACCGGCAGCTGGGGGAGGCATTAGTCCGTGAATTCAGTGGCTGGCAAGCGGCGATTTTTACCGGGGACAAGGGCCTGGGGCGCGCCACGGGGTTGCGCAGCCACAAGCAGTACACCCTGTGGAATGGCGCGCTTGAAGCCTCTCTGCTCTTGTTCGACCTGACCGACAACCGACTCAGCGAGCACTCGCCGGGTGCGCCCGGCCAGGCGGCGTCACCGGCTGGCAGCGCGGAATCGGCAACGGAGGAGGGCGAGCTGTCCCCCGGTGCCACCATGTTTGCCAATCGCCTGCGCAAGAATCGACGCCGTTTTGCGGCCTGGGTGAAACGTGCGGGTATTGAATGCTACCGGCTGTACGATGCCGATATGCCTGAATACGCTGTCGCGGTCGACCTCTACGGCGACCGGGTGCATGTGGCGGAGTACCAGGCGCCGGCAGGAGTCGATCCGGAGGCGGCGGCTGCGCGTCTCGCGGAGATACAATCAGCGGTGCCGCAAGCACTGGGCGTGGCGGCGTCCGATGTGGCCTACAAAGTCCGGCAGCGCCAGCGAGGCGACGAACAATACGGTAAGCAGGGTGCGCAGGGGGAATTGCTGACCGTGCGCGAAGGGGCTGCAAGGCTGCTGGTGAACCTGCGAGATTACCTGGATACCGGGCTCTTTCTGGATCATCGACCCCTGCGGCTGCGACTGGGGAGCGAGGCCGCCGGATGCGACTTCCTCAATCTGTTCTGCTACACCGGCACGGCTACGGTGCACGCGGCGTTGGGCGGGGCCCGCAGTACCACCAGTGTGGACCTCTCCAACACCTACCTGAGCTGGCTGCGCAAGAACCTGGCGCAGAACGGATTGGACGAAAGCCGTAACCATATTGTGCGTGCCGACTGCCTGGCCTGGCTGCAGGACTGCAAGCAAAAGTTCGACCTGATCCTGCTGGACCCACCGTCCTTTTCCAATTCGCGCAAGGTCGAGGCCAGTTTTGACGTGCAGCGTGATCATGTACCCCTGGTCCGGGCGGCCCTGGCCTGCTTGCGTCCTGGTGGCACGCTGTACTTCTCCAATAACCGCCGCGGCTTTCGTCTCGATGCCGAACTCGCGCACAGTTTCACCTGCGAGGATATCAGCCGCGCAACGCTGGACCCCGACTTCCAGCGCAACCCCAGAATTCACCAGTGTTGGCGTATTACCCTGCCGGAAACGGCGAAGACAGAAAACCCCTGGGCTCGCCGGTAAGTGCCTGCAAACACGAAAACTTTTCTGTCCACACGCCTTGACTCACATTCTAGCCTTTGGTAGCGGCAAAACAATTTCTCGAAATGACCTTATTAATCCTGGCTATAATATTGATATATAAAGTTTATTTACTAATTTCTATCGCGGGATTTGGGTTCTTCAGGTCAGCCTGGCGGTTGCCGTCGCCACAGAGTGTCCCCAGAGTTATCCACAGGTTCCCCTGTGGATAACCTGTGCCCAGCGTGCCAGAGCCGGCTCGGGCAATGTTGCAGCGTGGGTCTCCGGGTCGGCCTTCGAGTGGATATGCAGGGGAGGTGCATGTGCCCAGGGTCCTGATTGTTTATCACAGCCAGAGCGGAGCCAGCGCCCGCCTCGCGGCGGCGGCTCGCGCCGGCGCGGAAGGCGCGGGTGGTATCGAGGTTGTGCTGTGCAGAGCCTGGGATGCCGGCGCCCGTGAGGTGCTGGCCGCCGACGGTTTGTTATTGGTGGCGGCAGAAAATTCGGGCACCCTCAGCGGCGGTATGAAGGACTTTCTCGACCGCACCTTTTATCCGGTGGGCGAGCGAGGCAGGGTGTTGCCCTGCGCCCTGTTGTTGAGCGCGGGCAACGATGGCCGGGGTGCGCGGCAGCAGGCCCAGCGGATACTGTCGGGCTACCCCATGCGCGAGGCGCTGGAGCCCTTGATATGCCGCGGCCCCGTGACCGCGCGGCTGGAAGCGCTGGCGCGGGAGTTCGGTGAGGGCTTTGCCGCCGGTTTGGAGATGGGAATATTCTGACGATGAGCGTGGTGGGAGAACAGGGATGACAGGGGAAAACGGAAGCAGCGCCCAGATACCCGCGGGCTTCACGCGGCTGCCCGAGGGCCTGGGCTACACGGACACACTGCAGCCCTGTTATCGGCGTATCAGTGACGCCGGGGTAAGTTTCGGCCTGGTCGTGGCACAACAGCACTGCAACGTGATGGGTATCTGTCACGGCGGCGTGCTGTCAACGCTGGCAGATATCGCTGCAGCCACCGGCGTGAATCAGGCGTCCGGTCGCGGCGCGGGAAGCCCGACCATTAACCTTGCGCTGGACTTTGTCAGCGCGGGTAAACTCGGGCACTGGTTGCAGGCCGATGTGCTGCAGGTCGACGTCAAACGGCGTTTCGGGTTCAGCAGCGGCCTGATCAGCGGCCCCGGTGGTGTTGTGGCACGCTTCAACGGAACCTTCTATCTGCCTGAACATGAGGGTATCTGGAAGCGCCCGGCGCCCGCTGATGGCTTGTTGCCTGCGGAGTGATTCGCGCAGTCAAGCACGTGCATCCCCGTCTCAACCTTCCAGGATAGAGATAAAGGCCTGCGCCGCGCGTGAGAGGCTGCGCCCGCGGTGATAGACCAGCCCCAGGGTGCGCTCCAGCGCAATTCCCTGCACCGACAGAACGTGTAGCTCATCGCTCAGCATGGTCGCGGGCAGGACGGTCCACCCCAGCCCTACCGCCGCCATCATGCGAATGGTTTCAAGATAGTTGGTCGCCATCGACACCCTGAGCGCAAGACGGTGCTCGGCAAACAGGCGTTTCACGATCTGCCCCGTATAGGTGTTGAGACCGGGCAGGATGGCCGGGTGCAGGGCCAGGTCGGGCAGACTGCAGTGCTTTGGGGCACTGGCCAGAGGATGATCGGCAGCACACATGAACACCAGCGGGTCCCGCCAGACCGGGCGCGCCACCACGCTGTCGTCGACCTCGGGTGCCAGGGTCACCACCGCGAGTTCCGAGCGGCCCTGCATGATGAGGTCGTAGGCCTGTTCGGAGTCTGTGAATTCAATGTCGATGTGGGCACCCGGGTGCGCTTTGCTGAAGGCGCTGAGAACCGGCGGCAGTCGGTGCAGGCCTATATGGTGGCTGGTCGCCAGGCGCAGCTCACCTGCCACCTCGCCCGACAGGTCGCGCACCGCACGCTCGGCGCCCAGCAGTTGCTGCGTGATAGCCCTCGCATGAGGCAGCAGTGCCTGGCCGGCTTCCGTCAACGAGGTGTGTCGACCAATGCGGTCAAACAGGGCGCTGCCCAGGCCTTGCTCCAGCAAGGCGATGCGCTTGCTGACGGCAGGCTGGGTCAGGTGCAGGCGCTCGGCCGCCAGAGAAAACGACCCTTCCTCGGCGACCAGGAGAAAAGCCTGGAGGTTCTGCAAATCCATTTGAATTCCTTTCAGGAATGCCGTGGATAAAAATAATAAATTTGAGTAATCGTTCAGTCAACCTTATGCTTGTCACCTCAATGTGATTTCTATGTGGGGGCGGGCATGGCCGGGCTGACACTGTACGACAAACTCTGGCGCAATCATCTGGTAGAGCAGCGCGAGGACGGCTCTGCCCTGATCTATATCGATCGTCATCTTATTCATGAAGTGACCTCGCCGCAGGCCTTTGAGGGACTGCGCCTGGCCGGGCGCAAGCCCTGGCGGCTGGATGCCAATCTCGCGGTGCCGGACCACAATGTGCCGACCTCACGGGAGGAGCGCGCCGGCGGTATCGCCGGTATTCGCGACCAGGTGTCGCGGTTGCAGGTGCAGACACTTGACGACAACTGCCGCGACTTTGACATTGTAGAGATACCCATCAACGACGTGCGCCAGGGCATTGTGCATGTGGTGGGACCCGAGCAGGGCGCAACCTTGCCGGGCATGACAATCGTTTGCGGCGACTCGCATACCTCCACCCACGGTGCGCTGGGAGCCCTGGCACACGGCATCGGCACCTCGGAAGTTGAGCACGTGCTCGCCACACAGTGCCTGATTCAGCAGAAGATGAAAAACCTGCTGGTACGTGTTGACGGTGCGCTGCCAGCGGGCGTGACCGCCAAGGATGTCGCGCTGGCGATTATCGGTCGCATTGGTACGGCAGGCGGCACCGGCTACGCCATCGAGTTCGCCGGAGAAGTGATTCGCGGCCTCAGCATGGAAGGCCGCATGACGCTGTGCAACATGTCTATCGAGGCGGGCGCCCGCATGGGCATGATCGCCGTGGACCAGACCACGCTCGACTACGTGAAGGGCCGTACCTACGCCCCCAGCGGCGCGCTCTGGGATGCCGCGCAGGCCGCCTGGGCTGACCTGCACAGCGACGCCGACGCGGTGTTCGACAAAGTGGTGACACTGCGCGGCGAAGACATCGTGCCGCAAGTGACCTGGGGTAATTCACCGGAGATGGTGCTGCCTGTCGATGGCCATGTGCCGGACCCGCAAGGCATGGACAACGCGACACAGCGCAGCGCCGCGCAGCGCGCCATTGAGTACATGGGGCTGACGCCGGGCATGGCGATTACTGATATCCGTCTTGATCGCGTGTTTATCGGCTCCTGCACCAACTCGCGTATTGAAGACCTGCGCGCGGCGGCTGCGGTGGTGCGCGGGCGGCAGGTTGCTTCCAGTATCAAGCAGGCGTTGGTTGTGCCCGGCTCCGGCCAGGTGAAGGCACAGGCCGAGGCCGAAGGCCTGCACGAGATATTTCTCGCGGCGGGCATGGAGTGGCGCGAGCCGGGTTGCTCGATGTGCCTGGCGATGAATGCGGACAAGCTGGGGGCGGGGGAACACTGTGCCTCCACCTCGAACCGCAATTTTGAGGGGCGTCAGGGGATTGGTGGGCGCACGCACCTGGTCAGTCCGGCGATGGCGGCGGCTGCCGCTATCGCCGGGCATTTCGTTGACATTCGCACCCTGCAGGAGTCCACACAATGAAAAGTTTCACCGTGCTGGAGGGGCTGGTCGCGCCGATGGATCGCGCCAATGTCGATACCGACATGATCATCCCCAAGCAGTTTCTCAAGTCGATCAAGCGCAGCGGTTTCGGGCCCAACCTGTTCGACGAAATGCGCTACCTCGATGAGGGGCAGCCGGGTGAGGATTGCGGCAACCGGCCCCTGAATCCTGATTTCCCCCTGAATCAGCCCCGCTATCACGGCGCGACAGTGCTGTTGGCGCGGGAAAACTTCGGCTGTGGTTCCAGCCGCGAGCACGCGCCCTGGGCGCTTGAGGATTACGGCTTTCGGTGCATTATTGCCCCCAGCTTTGCCGACATCTTCTACAACAACTGTTTCAAGAACGGCATTCTCCCGGTGGTCTTGCCCGCTGCAACGGTTGAGCGGCTGTTCACGGCGCTGTATGCACATGAGGGGTATCGCCTGGAGATCGACCTGGCTGCTCAGGAAGTGCGCACGCCCGCAGGCGAAGTGCTGGGTTTTGAGGTGGATGTCGCGCGCAAGCAGTGCCTGCTGAAGGGGCTGGACGACATCGGCGTGACGCTGGAAAGCGCTGCGCGTATTCACGAGTTTGAGAATCGCTGGCGGGAGCAGTCCCCCTGGTTGTTCGATGTAATTGGTAGAGGGCGGGGCTGAGATGAGTAAACGTATTCTGGTTTTACCCGGTGATTACATCGGTCCGGAAATCATGGCCGAGGCGGTGCAGGTGCTGGAAACGGTGAACCAGCGTTATCAGCTCGGGCTGTCGCTGGAACACGGCCTGCTCGGTGGCGCCGCGATTGATGCACACGGTGTGCCGTTGCCGGATGCCACGTTGCAGGCGGCGCGGGACGCCGATGCGATCCTGCTCGGCGCTGTGGGCGGCCCCAAGTGGGACGCCGTTGAACGGCATTTGCGCCCGGAGCGTGGGCTGCTCGGTTTGCGTTCGCAGCTGGGGCTCTTCGGCAACTTGCGTCCAGCCATTCTTTACCCGCAGCTGGCTGATGCCTCCAGCCTCAAGGCAGAGGTGGTCGCTGGTCTGGATATACTGATTGTCCGGGAACTTACCGGCGGCATTTACTTCGGTGAGCCCCGCGGCATTCGCACGCTGGAGAATGGCGAGCGACAGGGCTTCAACACCTATGTCTACAGTGAATCCGAAATCCGCCGTATTGGCCACCTGGCGTTCGGGCTGGCGCGTCAGCGCGACCGCCGCGTGTGTTCAGTCGACAAGAGCAACGTGCTTGAAGTGACTGTGCTCTGGCGGGAAGTGATGGAGGAGGTCGCTCGCGACTACCCGGATGTCGAACTCAGCCACATGTATGTCGACAATGCGGCGATGCAGCTGGTGCGAGCGCCGAAGCAGTTTGATGTTATGGTAACCGGCAACATGTTCGGCGATATCCTGTCCGACGCGGCGGCCATGCTCACCGGATCGATCGGCATGCTGCCCTCCGCGTCGCTGGATAAAGACGGGCGCGGCATGTACGAACCCTGCCATGGTTCCGCACCGGATATCGCGGGGCAGGGCAAGGCCAATCCGTTGGCCACGATCCTCTCGGTCGCCATGATGCTGCGCTACACTCTTGACGAGGCTGAGGCGGCGGAGGCCATCGAGCGGGCGGTGAGCAGCGTGCTCGACCAGGGCCTGCGCACACCCGACATCGCCGCTGCGGGTCAGCCGGCGGTGTCCACCTGCGAGATGGGCGCCGCCGTGGTCGCCGCGCTTCGCGGTTGAACGTTCACTTTTCCAATTGAGGTTGTTATGAGCAAGCAGTATGACGTTGCCGTTGTCGGTGCCACGGGCGCCGTAGGCGAAACCATGATGTCCATTCTTGAAGAGCGCGACTTTCCGGTACGCACACTCTATCCGCTGGCCAGTGCGCGCTCGGCGGGGAAGACCGTGAAATTCCGCGGCAAGTCGGTGCGCGTCACGGACCTCGCAGAGTTCGATTTCAGTCAGGCCCAGATCGGACTGTTCTCGGCGGGCGGCAGTATCTCCGAGGAATTTGCGCCGAAAGCGGCGGCTGCGGGTTGTGTTGTTATCGATAACACCTCCCATTTCCGCCGTGATGCCGATATCCCACTGATTGTGCCTGAAGTGAATCTGCCGGCACTGGCGGGTTATACCCAGCGCAATATCATTGCCAACCCCAACTGTTCGACGATCCAGATGCTGGTTGCGTTGAAACCCATCTATGACGCCGTGGGTATTGAGCGCATCAACGTGTGCACTTACCAGGCAGTTTCCGGTACCGGCAAGGAGGCGATTGAAGAGCTTGCGGGACAAACTGCGCGGCTGTTGAACGGGCAGAGCATCGAGTGCGAGGTCTACCCGAAACAAATCGCCTTCAATGTGCTGCCGCATATTGATACTTTCCAGGACAACGGCTACACCCGGGAAGAAATGAAGATGGTCTGGGAGACGCACAAGATCTTCGGTGACGAGAGCATTCAGGTGAATCCCACGTGTGTTCGGGTACCGGTTTTTTTCGGTCATTCCGAGGCACTGCATATCGAAACACGCGACAAGATCTCTGCTGCTGACGCGCGCAAGTTACTCGAAGGTGCTCCGGGTATTACGGTGGTTGATGAGCGTGCAGACGGCGGCTACCCCACAGCGGTCACCGAGTCGGCGGGCAAGGACCCGGTGTTTGTCGGCAGGATTCGCGAGGATATCTCCCATCCCCGTGGCCTTGATCTCTGGGTTGTATCAGACAACGTGCGCAAGGGCGCGGCGCTCAACAGTGTCCAGATTGCCGAGGCACTGATCCGGGGTTATATTGATTAACCCTTTGCGTTACAACATACTTGCGGTATCTTCGGAGTCGTCATAGAGGGGCTCGAGCCGCAATAAAGATGGCTCAGGGGATGGCAGGGGAGCATAACAAGGCGTGTTTATGGCTCGAAAGAAGCGGTTGGCAGTAGCACTGGCAGCCTTGGGGTGCCTGCAAGCAGGTTCTGTTTGGGCATTGGGGCTTGGCGAACTTTCGCTGAACTCGTTTCTGAATGAACCGTTGCGAGCGGAAGTGGGGCTGCTGGATGTCGGCAATCTCGACCAGGATCAGATTCGTGTTCGGCTCGCGACCGCGGACGATTTCGATCGGTTGGGCATTGATCGTGCGTACTTCCTGACGGGTATCAGTTTTGAAGTTCGCGTCGACAAAAACGGCGGCGGCGCGATCATCCTGACCTCAGAAGATCCGGTGCTCGAACCGTATCTCGACTTTATCGTCGAGGCCCGCTGGCCTTCCGGCCGTCTGTTGCGCAATTACACGGTACTGGTCGACCCGCCAGCATTTGAATCCCAAGGCACTACTGTGTCTGCTTCACGGCTGGTGGCCGAAGCTGAGGCCAGCGCTGAAGTGCCGGCAGAAACGGTCGATTCATCGGGGGAGGGCACGCGGGTCGGCATGCGCGAATCCGAGCTCGCACCCGGGGCAATGCCCGAGCGAAATTTTAGTGCGGGCACCGCGTCCGATCCGGCGCCGGGTGCCCGTTACATGATCCGTCGCGATGAGACTCTGTGGACGATTGCCCAGCGTGCGCGCCCTGAGGGTGTCACGGTGCAGCAGGCCATGCTGGAAATCCAGCGCCTGAATCCCGACGCGTTCATCGACGGCAATATCAATCGCATCAAGGCCGGTTACATTATTTATCTGCCTGATAGCAGTGACGTTGCCGGTGACGCAGATGTCGCAGCCGTGCTCGCGGAAGTGCGGCAGCAAAATGAAGACTGGCGCGCGGGTCGTGCCTCAGCCCCGGCGTCGGCCGGTCCCGCATTGCGCATCTCGGCCGGAGCCGCCAGCGAACAGGGCGACACGGATACGCGTGCGGATGCAGTGCCTGACAGCACCTCCGCGACCGAAGTCGCCAGCGCAGCCGCGGAAGACGCGATGGCGCCGGCAACAGATTCTGCAGATGATGCACGCGCGCGCGCCGCATTTGGCGAGCAGCTCACACAATTGACCGATCGTCTCGATGCGCTGGAGCGCATGGTTGAGGTCAAGGACGCGGAAATTGCAGCTCTGCAGCAGGCTCTCGCCGAGGCGGAAGCGACGCCGGGCAGCGCTTTACCGGCAGACGACGTTGCCGCTGACACGGCAGTGGTCCCTGTGGTTGCACCGGCGCCCGCTGTGGTCGTGCAGCCAGAGTCGCCCGCGCCGCAAGCAGGTAGCAATAGCTATTGGCTCTATGTCGCAGGTGGTGCAGTCCTCGCGCTGCTGGCAGGTTTGTTCGTGTGGCGTCGCCGCCAGGAAGACGACGCAGGGGAGGAAGCGGTGGCAGTGGTGCCCGCTGCGCGTGCGCCGCGCCAGAAAGAGGCCGATGCCTTCGCGGATATTCAGCTGCAGGACCATGCAGTCGAGTTTGACGAAGACGAGAGCAGCGAATCGGCGACGGCAACTCCGTCAGACGCGGCCCCTGTGGATACCGGGATGCAGCGCGGCGGCCAGCGCGGCTACGGTGAGCGCAAGCACGACGAATACGCGTCCGATGTTGACGCGGGCGATGCGCTTGCGGAAGCGGACATTTATATCGCCTATGGGCGCTACGCCCAGGCCATGGACTTGTTGCGCAAAGCCACACTGTCGGATCCCGATAACCCGGCTTACCGTCTCAAGTTGTTGGATCTTGCGGCTGAGACTGGTGATCGTGACCAGGCTGATCAGCAGATGATGGAGTTGCAGCGTATTGGCGACGCCACAAGCATAGCCCGCGCCGAGCAGATACTCAGCGATGCGCGGCTGTCGCCGGTCGACGAGCGCATCGATGCACAGGATGACTTTAGCTCCTATGCGCCGGGTGAAGCATTCAACGATGGCGGGTTCCTGTCTGATCTCGACGAAGGCTCCGTACCACCGGCAACACCCGCGCGGGCGCCCGCATCCTATGCGCCTGTTGATGACCTGTCCGGGGATTTGCCGGAGTTCGAAGAGCTGAGCAGCCTGGATGGGCGCGATGCGCTGGTCCCCTCCGTGGATGAGGAACCCGAGTTCCTCGACCTTGAAATTGAAGATGGCAGCGCTGATGAACTCGATTTGTCGGCCGATTTCGAGAAAGCGCGCAGTGGTGGTGACAGCAGTGAAGACGATTTCGTGTTCGCCGATGACGGCGACCCGATGTCTACCAAGCTGGATCTCGCGCGGGCCTACATCGACATGGGCGACGACGATGGCGCACGGCAAATTCTCGATGAAGTGATCCTCGGCGGTAGCTCGGAGCAACAGCAGGACGCGCGGGAGTTGCTCGAAAGGCTTGGCTGATTCAGGCATAGAGCAGGCGTTTTCCAGCGCACTGCTTCCCACCGGTACGCGCATCGCCTGCCGTATAGAGTACGACGGCAGTGCTTACCACGGCTGGCAGGCTCAGTTGAAGTCCAGCTCACCCACCGTGCAGGGCGCGCTTGAGCACGCCCTGGAGCGGGTGGCGGTGCAACCCATACGTGTACACTGTGCCGGGCGCACCGATGCCGGTGTCCACGGCCACGCGCAAATCGTGCATTTCGACGCCCCCTGCACCCGCAGCGCCAAAGCCTGGGTTCTGGGTGGCAACAGTCACCTGCCGCCGGATGTGCGTATACACTGGGCACAGCCGGTGCCAGCGGACTTTCATGCGCGCTTTTCGGCGCTCGCCCGACGCTACCGCTATGTCATCGTCAACAGCGCCATTCGCCCCGCCCTGAGCAGTCGGCAATTGACCTGGCAGCGCAAACCGCTGGATGCAGTGCGCATGCACGGCGCTGCGCAGGCACTGCTTGGCGAACAGGATTTCAGTGCCTTTCGTGCCGCAGCGTGCCAGTCGAGTACGCCGTTTCGTTGCGTGCACCATTGTTCCGTGATGCGCCGAGGGGATTTGCTGGTTATCGACATCGAGGCGAATGCATTCCTGCATCACATGGTGCGCAATATCGCCGGCAGCCTGATGGCCGTTGGCTGTGGCGATCAGCCGCCTGAATGGATTGCAGACCTGCTGCTCGCAGGGGACCGCACCCGTGCTGCTGAAACCGCTCCCGCGGAGGGGCTGTACCTTGTAGACGTGCGTTACCCGGCGCAGTTCAGCTTGCCGCCCACCCCGCCGGGGCCCCTCGTGTTGCCGGGTTGAAGACACTGCGCCCCAGGGTCTGCTATCATCCGCGGCCTTCGTCAGGCAATCACCGATCCGAACTGTGGCCAGAACTCTTGTCAAGATATGCGGCATCACCCGCGTTGCGGATGCTATTGCCGCCAGTGAGGCCGGAGCCGACGCCATTGGTCTGGTGTTCTATTCGCCCAGCAAACGCTGTGTGACGCCGCAGCGGGCCGCGGAGATCGTTGCTGCGTTGCCGCCGCTTGTCACGGTTGTGGCCTTGTTCGTTGATGCCGACGCAGAGGAAATCCATAGCACTCTGCAGCGCGTACCCGTAGATTGTTTACAGTTCCACGGTGATGAGCCCCCGCAGTTTTGCGCACAATTCGATCGCCCCTACCTGAAAGCCTTGCGCATGAGGCCGGGGATTGATGTTGGCGCGATCGCGAAGGGCTATCACGGCGCGCGCGGCCTGTTGCTGGACAGTTGGCAGCCCGGTGTGCCCGGCGGCACCGGGCAAACCTTCGACTGGTCGAGCATACCGGCCCGGCTACCGCGGCCACTTGTGCTCGCGGGCGGGCTTGACGAGCACAATGTGGCCAGTGCCATTGCGGCCGTGCAACCCGCCGCTGTGGACGTGAGCGGAGGCGTGGAGAGCGCACCCGGTATCAAGGATGCGGCGAGAATACGGCGCTTTATTGCCGCAGTGCACAGCTGATTTTTTTGCAGGGGAAGATGTCATGACAACGGATCTCAATACGAAAATTTTTGCGTCGGTACCCGATGCAGAGGGGCGTTTCGGGGTTTACGGTGGCAAATTTGTCGCCGAGACACTCATGTCGGCGCTGTCCGAGCTTGAGGCCCTGTATCGCCAGTTGGCCGATGACCAGGAATTCCAGCGCGAACTGGATGAGGACCTTGCGCACTACGTCGGTCGGCCGTCCCCGCTGTACGAAGCGCGGCGCTGGTCGGACCGCGTAGGTGGCGCCCGTATTCTGCTCAAGCGGGAAGACCTGAATCACACCGGTGCGCACAAGGTGAATAACACCGTCGGGCAGGCACTTCTGGCCAAGCACATGGGCAAGCGGCGGGTCATTGCCGAAACCGGTGCCGGCCAGCACGGTGTCGCCACGGCCACGATCGCCGCCAGGCTGGGCCTCGAATGCCACGTCTTCATGGGCGAAGAGGATGTGCGGCGCCAGGCGCTCAATGTGTACCGCATGAAGCTGCTGGGCGCGACGGTTGTGCCGGTTACCTCCGGCTCGCGCACGCTCAAGGATGCGATGAACGAGGCCATGCGTGATTGGGTGACCAACGTCGATGACACGTTCTACATCATCGGTACCGTTGCCGGCCCGCACCCGTACCCCATGCTGGTGCGGGATTTTCAGTGTGTAATCGGTCGCGAAGCGCGGGCACAGTCCCTCGCTCAAACCGGGCGTCTCCCGGACGCTCTGGTGGCCTGTGTGGGCGGCGGTTCCAATGCCATCGGGTTGTTCCATCCGTTCCTCGAGGATGAGTCAGTCGCCATGTACGGTGTGGAGGCGGGCGGTCACGGCGTTGCCAGCGGTGAGCATGCTGCGCCCCTCACAGCTGGTACACCGGGCGTACTGCACGGCAATCGCACCTACCTGATGCAGGATGAGGACGGGCAGATCATGCACACGCATTCCGTATCAGCCGGCCTCGATTACCCGGGTGTCGGCCCAGAGCATTCATGGTTGAAAGACATTGGCCGGGTGAACTATGTCACGGCTGATGATGCCGAGGCACTGGCGGCGTTTCACGATCTGACGCGCACCGAGGGCATTATGCCTGCACTCGAAAGCGCGCATGCGCTGGCCTACGCCGGCAGGCTCGCGGCCACCATGACGCCCGAGCAGACTATCATCGTCAACCTGTCAGGCCGTGGCGACAAGGATATACACACCGTTGCCGATATCGACGGCATCGACTTCTGAATTGCAGATGCACGAGGAGAACAGCTAGTGAGCAAGATAGCCGGGCGCTTCCAGCAGCTCGCCGCCCAGGGCCGCAAGGCCCTGGTGCCCTATATCGTCGCGGGGGATCCCAACCTCGCCAGCACCGTACCGCTGATGCATGCCCTGGTTGCTGCGGGTGCCGATATCATTGAGCTGGGGGTGCCTTTTTCCGACCCCATGTCCGAGGGACCGGTTATCCAGAAAGCCCACGAGCGCGCACTGGCCAGCGGTGCCCGCCTGCGCGATGCGCTGGCCATGGTGGCCACGTTTCGCGAACAGGATACCGAAACCCCGGTGCTCCTGATGGGTTATGCCAATCCGGTTGAACACATGGGTTACGCGCGCTTCGCCGATCAGGCAGCCGCGGTTGGCCTCGATGGCCTGTTGACCGTGGATATCCCACCGGAGGAAGTGGCCGGTGTCAACGCCGAGCTGCACCGCGTGGGCATGGATAATATTTTCCTGATTGCGCCCACCACGCCGAAAGCGCGTATCGAGTCCATCGTCAATCAGGCCAGTGGTTTCATTTATTATGTTGCCCTGAAAGGGGTTACCGGCGCCGGTAACCTGGATGCAGACGACGTGGCGCGGCATCTCGCACATATCCGCGAAGCCACCACGCTGCCACTGGCCGTCGGCTTCGGCATCAAGGATGCCGAGTCCGCCTGTCGTGTGGGCGCCACCGCAGATGGCGTGGTGGTGGGCAGTGCGCTGGTCGATGTCATCGCGCAGGCCGCCGCCGAGGGTGCCAGTCAGGAAGATCTGCTGCGCGTGGCGGCGGAGCTGGTGGCGAGCATCCGCAGCGGATTGGACAGCATCGCTTCCTAGACGGTGTTGCCGGCGGCTATAATGGTGTCACCACAACGGGGGATGCCATGAGCTGGATTGACAAGATACTGCCTTCCGGAGTGCGCAAGGAAGAGGGCGCTCGCCGCTCCAGCGTACCCGAAGGATTGTGGAAAAAGTGCGTCAAGTGCGATGCCGTGCTGTATCGGCCCGACGTTGAGCGCAATGATGACGTCTGTCCCAAGTGTGATCATCACATGCGTATCGGCGCTCGCCGTCGCCTGGATATTTTCCTTGACCGCGATGGTCGCGAGGAAATCCTCACGGATATCGAGCCTGTTGACCGTCTGAAATTCCGTGACAAGAAACGCTATCGCGATCGCCTCTCGGCCGCACAGAAAGCGACCGGGGAGAAGGACGCCTTGATCGCCATGCGCGGCACCCTGCAGGGTATGCCAGTGGTGACCGTCGCCTTCGAATTTGCGTTTCACGGTGGCTCCATGGGGTATGCCGTCGGCGAAAAATTCACGCGAGCGGCCCAGCTCGCGCTCAGCGAGGGCATTCCCCTGGTGTGCTTCTCGGCCTCGGGCGGTGCGCGTATGCAGGAAGCGCTCATCTCGCTGATGCAGATGGCGAAAACCAGCGCGGTGATTGAGCGCATGAAAGTAGCCGGTATCCCCTATGTCTCTGTGATGACCGACCCCATCTATGGTGGCGTATCCGCTTCACTGGCCCTGTTGGGCGATATCAATGTCGCCGAGCCGGACGCGCGCGCCGGGTTCGCCGGCCCCAATATCATCGAGCAGACGATTCGTCAAAAGCTGCCGAAAGGCTTCCAGCGCAGCGAGTTTCTGCTCGCGCACGGCGCCATCGACATGATCGTGCACCGCAACGACATGCGCGACACCCTGGCGCGATTGCTCGGCAAGTTCACCGGGCAGGTGCCGGTGGTGCCCGAGGACAACGAAGACGATGCCAGCAGCGCGGACGCCTCGGGCTCGGTCGAGAGTATCGATCTCACGGATGACTGAGCCTTCGCTGGCCGACTGGCTGGCGCGTCTGGAAGCGCTGCACCCCCGGGAAATCGAGTTGGGCCTGGACAGGGTTGCGTCGGTCGCAGCCCATTTACAGCTGTTGGCGCCATCCGCACCGGTGATCACGGTCGCGGGAACCAATGGCAAGGGCTCCGTCGTGGGGGCGCTGGAGGCGCTCTTGACGCACAAAGGGCTCTGCGTCGGGGTTTACACGTCGCCCCATTTGCTGCGCTTCAACGAGCGGATACGGATAGGCTCGCGGAACGTGGACGATACGGATATCGTCGCCGCGTTCGAGGCGATTGATGCCGCCAGGGGCAACGTTTCCCTGACCTATTTCGAGTTTGCCACACTCGCCGGACTTTACCTGTTCAAGCAGCGCGATGTGGATGTCGTGGTGCTGGAGGTGGGCCTGGGTGGGCGTCTGGACGCGGTCAACATAATTGATCCCAGCGTGGCGGTGATCACGAGTATTGCCCTGGATCATCAGGATTGGCTGGGCGACAGCCTGGACGCGATCGCGCGCGAGAAAGCCGGCATCCTGCGCCCGGCAATTCCCGCCGTTATCGCCTGCAGTGCGCCGCCGGCCGGGTTGACCGCTGCGGTGGAGGAGAGCGGTGCGCGGGCGCATTGGCTGGGGCAGGCATTCGGCGTAGAGTCTGCCGCGGGGGGCTGGGCAGGATGGTTGGCCAGCGCCGGCGGTGAGCAGCGCCGTCTGCCGGTAATACATAACCCGGCGCTGCTCGCAGAGAACCTGTGTGCAGCGCTGCAGGCACTCGAATGCCTGGGCATATCGGCTTCTGATACGGAGCTCCTTGAGGTGTTACCTGCACTGCAACTGCCGGGGCGGCGCCAGCAAGTCACGGTGGGCGGTGTACGCGTGCTGCTCGATGTGGCGCACAACCCTGCGGCAGTGGCCAGGCTGGTTGACTTCCTTGAGGCAGAACCCTGCGAACAGAAGACGATTGCGGTATTTTATGCCATGGCCGACAAGGATATCGCGACTATGCTGGAACTCATCAAGCGCCACGTTGATGCCTGGTTCCTGGCCGATCAACCGGGTAATGCGCGTGCCGCATCCGCCGCTGCGATTGCAGCGCAATTGCGGGATGTGGGGGTGAGCATGATCAGTGTCAGTCGCAACCTGCGTCAGGCGCTGGCACGCGCTCGCAGCGTAGCAGCCCCCGGCGACCGGCTGCTGGTGTTCGGCTCCTTTCACACAGTTGCGGCGGCTCTCACCTGGCTGTCGCGGGAACAGGAAAAGGCGTAAGCAGTGAACGATATTCTCAAGCAACGCCTCGTCGGTGCGCTCATACTGGTCGCGCTCGGGGTGATTTTCTGGCCGATCATTTTTGTCGAGCCACAGTCCGACGGCAACATCGAGAACTTGCGCATTCCTCCGCGGCCGGACGTGGATACCACGCCGATTGCCGCACCGGATACCAGCGGCATGCGCGGCTCGCCGGATGCGCCTCTCGACGCGCCGGAGGATAGCGAGCCGCTCGTAGATGATGATCTGGGCTGGTCGGAGCCCCCTACCGTGGCTGCCACGCTGGCGACGGAGAGCAGCGGCGTTGAGGAAGCGCGCGAGGCCGCCAGCGAGGAAGCCGCTGCAGGGCGAGCACCGCCGCCTGAGCCGGGAGAGACGCGGCAGGAGGCCCCGGAGCAGCCCGCACTGGATGCCCAGGGCGTACCCATCGCCTGGATGCTGCAGGTGGCCAGTGTGAGCAGCCAGGACAAGGCGGAGGCCCTGCGGCAGCGCCTGGAAGCGATGGGTGAAAAAGCCTGGGTCGACCCGGTCAGTGTGGGCGGTCGCACGATGTATCGGGTCAATGTCGGCCCCAAATTCGAACGCGCCCGGCTCGACGCCCTGCGCCCGGAGGTGGACACCGAGTTTGGCGTCAAGTCTTTGGTGCGGCGGTATTTACCCTGATGGAGGGCCCGGTAAGCTTTGGTGTTGCGCGCCAAGCTGGTAGACTGCCGGCCCCGCGAGCTCGGCAATGGCAGGCGGCACTGTGCTGAATATTGATGCGTTGACCTGGGTGGATTGGGCGATCGTCGCAATTGTGACACTGTCCACGCTGCTCAGTTTGCTGCGCGGTTTTACCCGGGAAGCGCTCTCTCTGGCGGGCTGGATAGCAGCATTTGTCCTCGCCTATGTGTTTGCCGGCGATCTGGCTTCACGCCTCACCGGCCTCATCAGCAACCTCACGGCACGCTACATTGCGGCGTGGCTGTTGATCCTGGTCGGCGTTCTACTGTGTACAGGGCTGATCGGCCTGCTGATGGCCCAGTTGGTGAGGGTGACGGGATTGGGAACACTCGACCGTCTGCTGGGTACCATTTTTGGCTTTGCCCGCGGCGTGATCATCGTGCTGGTACTGGTGTTTCTCGTGCGCGAGTTGCTGCCACCGCGCGACCAGATGTGGCTGCATCAGGCCTATTTGATGCCGCAGGTCGATGCGCTGCTGGACTGGTCCATGCAGCGACTCGGCGAGTTCAACGCCGGGCGGCTGCCGGCGGTCAGTGTCTGACAAAGAGGAATACGCAGTATGTGTGGGCTGGTAGGACTGGTTGGCAAGGGTAATGTTGCGCCCGATATCTATGATGCTCTGACGGTGTTACAGCACCGGGGACAGGATGCCGCCGGCATAATGACCTGTTACGGCGGGCGCTTTACACAACGCAAGAGCGAGGGCCTCGTGCGCGATGTGTTCCGACAGGATCACATGCAGCGACTCAAGGGTCCCATGGGGATCGGCCATGTGCGCTACCCCACGGCGGGCAGCTCAGGCACGGCGCTCGCACAGCCGTTCTATGTCAACTCGCCCTACGGCATCGCGCTGGCGCACAACGGCAATCTGACCAATTCGGAACAGCTCACACGCGAGCTGTTCCAGGACGACCTGCGCCACCTGAACACGGATTCCGACTCGGAAGTCCTGTTGAACGTGTTCGCGCACGAATTGCAGACTCTGGGCAAGCTCAGCCCGACAGCCGACGATGTATTTCAGGCGGTCATGGCCGTGCATCGCCGTTGCCGCGGTGGTTACGCGGCGGTGGCCTTGATTGTCGACTACGGCGTGGTCGGGTTTCGCGACCCGCTGGGTATTCGTCCGCTGGTGATCGGCGTGCGTAAAACCGACGCGGGGGACGAGTATATGCTGGCTTCCGAAAGTGTCGCCCTGGATGTGCTGGGTTTCAGTATGCTGGGTGATGTGGCGCCGGGAGAAGCGGTTTTTATCGACAGCCGCGGTGCCATGCACCGGCGCCAGTGTGCGCAGAACCCGGAGCTGCGTCCCTGCATATTCGAGCATGTGTATTTTGCACGTCCGGATTCGCTCATGGATGGCATTTCGGTGTACAAGACCCGCATGCGCCAGGGCGAGGCGCTGGCACGGAAGGTGCTGCGCGAGCGGCCCGAGCACGACATTGACGTGGTGATCCCGATTCCCGATACCAGCCGCATTGCCGGCCAGTCGCTGGCCTCTGAGCTGGGAATCAAGTTTCGCGAAGGCTTCATGAAGAACCGCTATATCGGGCGCACGTTCATCATGCCAGGGCAAAGCGAGCGCAAGAAGTCGGTGCGCCAGAAGCTCAATCCGGTGCCACTGGAATTCGAAGGCAAGAACGTCATGCTGGTGGACGACTCCATTGTGCGCGGCACCACTTGTCGCCAGATCATCCAGATGGCCCGCGACGCAGGGGCCGCCAAGGTCTACTTCGCCTCTGCGGCACCGCCGGTACGCTATCCGAATGTCTACGGCATCGATATGCCGTCGGCCACGGAGCTGATTGCCCACGGACGCACTGTCGACGAAGTGTGTACGCTCATCGGCGCCGACTGGCTGGTGTATCAGGATCTCGAGGATCTGGTGAACTGCTCCCGTGAAGGCAACAAGGGCACAATGGGCTTTGATTGTTCGGTGTTCAATGGCGATTATCCCACCGGGGATGTGGACCAGGCCTATCTTGAACGTATCGAGGCACTGCGCAACGACGATGCCCAGAGCCGTAGCCGTGCCCGGGTGCTCGCCGAGGGTACAGTGGTGGGCATTCACAATGACGTCAGCTGAGGCAGCATGAACGATTCCAACGACCCGCTGGCAGGCGCCGGACTGGACACACTGGCCATCCGAGCCGGTATTCACCGCACGGCTGAGGGTGAGCACTCCGAGCCCATTTTCGCCACTTCCAGCTACGTCTTCAATTCTGCGGCGGACGCGGCGGCGCGCTTTGCCGGTGAAGCACCGGGCAACGTCTATTCCCGGTATACCAACCCCACAGTGCGCAGCTTTGAAGAGCGCCTGGCGGCCCTGGAAGGCGGTGAGGCCGCCGTGGGCACGGCCTCTGGCATGGCGGCCATTCTCAGCACCTGCATGGCGCTGCTGAAGGCGGGCGACCATGTTATCTGCTCGCGGGATGTCTTCGGCACTACAACCAACCTCTTTGCGCGCTACATGACACGTTTCGGGGTGAGTGTGGATTTCGTACCCTTGCTCGCGACCGATGAATGGCGTGCCGCGCTGCGCCCGGAAACGCGCCTGTTGTATCTCGAGACGCCCTCCAACCCCCTGTGCGAGGTCGCCGATATCCGTGCCCTGGCAGACCTCGCTCATGCGCAGGGTGCGCTGCTGGTTGTGGATAACTGTTTCTGTACACCGGCGCTGCAGCGCCCCCTCGCGCTGGGAGCGGATATCGTCATTCATTCGGCGACCAAGTATCTCGATGGGCAGGGTCGCTGCGTGGGTGGGGCGGTGGTGGGCTCGCAGGCCCTGATGGACGAGGTGGTGGTATTCCTGCGCACCTGCGGGCCGACCATGAGCGCGTTCAACGCCTGGGTTTTCCTGAAAGGGCTGGAGACGTTGCGCCTGCGTATGGAGGCACACTCGCGCGCGGCGCTGGAACTGGCCCTGTGGTTACAACAGCAGCCGCAGGTCCAGCGGGTGTACTATGCGGGCTTGCCGGAACACCCTGGACACGCACTCGCTGCCAGCCAGCAGACGGCGTTTGGTGGCGTGTTGTCCTTTGAGGTGCGCGGCGGTCAGGCGGCCGCGTGGCGTTGTATTGATGCCACGCAGATCCTCTCCCTGACCGCGAACCTCGGGGATGCCAAAACCACCATCGTACACCCGGCAACTACGACTCACGGGCGCCTCAGCGCACAGCAGCGTGCTGACGCGGGCATCAGCGACGGGCTGATTCGGGTGGCCGTTGGGCTCGAGGATGTGGCAGACCTGCGCAGGGATTTACAGCGCGGCTTGAGCGCGGCGGGCTGAAGCCGATTATCCTGCGTAACACCTTGCCAGAGCATTGAACAAGGCCAGGAGCAACAGCATGGATATAGTAGGCGCGATTGACAGTGCCGTGGCGGAGGTTGGCACGGCACTGTTGGGCAAAGAAGCGCAAATCAGACTCGCGCTGTGCTGCCTGCTGTCGCGCGGGCATCTGCTGATAGAGGACTTGCCCGGGATGGGCAAAACCACCCTGTCACATGCACTCGCGGTTGTGCTTGGCCTCTCCTATAAACGCGTACAGTTCACCAGCGATCTGCTGCCCGCGGATATCCTCGGTGTCTCTGTGTACAACCGCAACGATGGCAGCTTCACCTTTCACCCCGGCCCGGTGTTCACTCAGGTTCTGCTGGCAGACGAAATCAACCGCACGACGCCGCGCACACAGAGCGCGCTGCTGGAAGCCATGGCTGAAGGGCAGGTAACCATCGAAGGGGAGACCCGCTGTCTGCCCCGGCCGTTTTTTGTTATCGCCACACAGAACCCGATCCACCAGTCGGGAACCTATCCGCTGCCGGAAAGCCAGCTGGACCGCTTCCTGATGCGTTTGCATCTCGGGTATCCCGACCCACAGGCCGAGCGGCAGATGCTGCTCAACACCGCAGCCGGTGAGAACCCCGAGGCCACCCTGCAGCGCTGCCTGGCGCCAGAGGAGCTGGAGTCCTGCCGCGCTGCAACGCGCCAGGTGCATGTGGCGGACAGCGTACTGGACTACCTGCAGCGGCTGGTGGCGTTTACCCGTGAACGCGCCGAGTTTGCTGTGGGGCTATCGCCACGCGGAGCTCTGGCATTGCTCGACTGTGCCCGCACCTGGGCTTTCATGAACCGCCGTCAGCATATCGTGCCTGAGGATTTGCAGGCGGTGCTGGCTGCTGTGGCTGCGCACCGCCTGGTGCCCAGCGGTGACTACGCCGGTGATGGACATGCGCTGGTGGATCTGATGCAGCGCAGTGTGGATGTGATCCGGTCCTGAATCCGGACATGGCAGACGACAGGCAGGCAAACGGGGAGGGTAATGGGTTGCGCAGGCATTTTGGGCGCTGGCTGGCGCGGCGCATTCCACCTGCACGCTCAGTCACGTTGGACCAGCGCCGCATCTTCATTTTTCCCTCTCTGCCGGGGCTGTTTTTTGCGGTGCTGTTGCTGCTCATTCTACTCACAGCCATCAACTATCAGAACAATATGGCCTATGCAGTCGCCTTCCTGCTCGCCACGCTGTTCGTTATCTCCACACTGCACACCTACGCCAACCTGGCCGGGTTGACGCTGCATGCGCTCTCGGCCTCGCCTGTATTCCCCGGGCAACGCAGTCAATTCCGTGTGCGGGTGCAGCGTGCTGGCAAAGCAACCCACTACGCCCTGCGCCTCAGGTGGCCACAGGGTAGCGACAGCGTCGTCAGCCTGGTGGATCGGGACAGCTGCGAAGTGACGCTGTATGTTCCCGTCGGGGCCAGAGGCTGGTTCAATCCGGGGCGCCTGTTACTGGAAAGCCGCTATCCACTGGGTTTGCTGCGCTGCTGGACCTGGCTTGACCTGGATCTGCAGGCCCTGGTTTACCCTCGACCCCTGATCACCTCGGCACCGCCGGGGGTCGCCAGCGAACGTCCGGAGGGTACCGCCGTGGAAACTGCAGGCAGCGATGATTTCCACGGTTTCCGCAGCTATCGACAGGGCGATGCGCTGCGGCAGGTGCACTGGAAAGGTGTGGCGCGAGGACACCCGCCACAAAGCAAGGTGTACGGTTCCTATGCCAGTCACAGTGCCTGGCTGGATTGGGAGGCTTTTGCCGATGCTTCCGGCGAACATCGCCTGTCCTACCTGTGCTACTGGGTGCTGGCATTGGAACGTCGGGCTGAGGATTATGGGCTGCGCCTCCCGGGCGTCGAGATAGCCCCCGCCTCGGGTGAAGCCCACCAGTCCAGGGTGCTCGCCGCCCTCGCCGTGTTCCAGCTTGCCGGAGGCGGGGGCAAATGAGCCAGACGTTGGCCGCCGGGACTCTGATACCGCGCAATGCACTGGTGTGGATTATCATCAGTCAGTTTGCGCTGCTGGCGCCGCACCTGACGCGGTTGCCGCTCTGGTTGGTGCTGGTTTACCTGGCCACGGCGGTATGGCGAATACTGGTTTTCCAGGGGCGCGCGTCATTCCCCGGGCGGGCACTGCGGGCGTTGTTGGCGGTTGCCGGGTTTGTGGCTATCTACCTGAGTTACGGCAACCTGCTGGGTCTGGAGCCCACGGTTGCGCTGTTGCTCATTGCATTTTCCTTCAAATTGCTCGAATTGGTGAAACCCAAGGACGCCTATGTGCTGCTGTTTCTGGGGTACTTCATTTGTGTCATCGGCTTTCTGTTCAGTCAGGACCTGTTGTTGGTCCTGTACGCCCTGTTCACGCTGGTACTTGTGACCACCGGGCTGGTGGCCCTGCACCGGCCGCGGGAAGATCGCTTCCGTCTGGGCAGCGTGCGTCTGCCGGCCCTGATGCTGGCGCAGGCGTTTCCATTGATGCTTGTGCTGTTCTTTCTGTTTCCGCGCATCGGGCCGCTGTGGACGGTGCCAGTGAAGAGTCACGCGGCGAAAACCGGCGTCAGCGACTTCATGAAACCCGGCGATATTTCCACCCTCAGCCAGTCGGGTGAGGTGGCGTTCCGGGTACAGTTCGAGGGCGATATTCCACCCAGATCCGGGCTGTACTGGCGGGGCCTGGTATTCAGTGTCCTCGACGAGGGTGCCTGGCGCAGCCTGCGGTACAACGAGCTGCCGGCCGGCGAATTGCGTCAACCCGCGGTGACCCGTGAGGGCAACCCGCTGTCCTATAGTGTGCTCATGCTGCCCACGCAGCAAAACTGGCTGTACAGCCTGCGCTATGCAGAGCCGGAACAGCGTGGCATTCTGCGTACCTCCGACTTCCGCCTGTACTCCCCGGTCGAAATCGAGGAGCAGATGCAGTACAAGGTGCGCAGCTGGCCGGCCACCCCACTTGAACTGGAGCTGTCCGCCTGGCGCCGGCAGACGGAGTTGACCCTGCCGGCGCAGCACAACCCCGCCACCCGCGAGCTGGCACAGCGTCTGCGTCGCGCGGCGCAAGACGATGCGGGGTTTGTCGATGCTGTGCTGCGCTATTTCCGCGAAGAGCCTTTCATCTACACCCTCCAGCCACCGCTGCTTGACACCCAGGATCCTATGGATCAATTCCTGCTGCAGACCCGGCGCGGCTTCTGCGAACACTACGCCTATGCCTTCGTGGTCATGATGCGTGCCGCTGGCGTGCCGGCGCGGGTAGTGGCCGGGTATCAGGGCGGTGAGGTCAACCCGGTGAACCGCACGGTGATCGTGCACCAGTTCGACGCGCATGCCTGGGCGGAAGTCTGGCTTGAGGGCCAAGGTTGGGTTCGTATCGATCCGACGGCGGCGGTCTCTCCCGACCGCATCGAACTTGGTCTGGAAGAGGCGGTTGCCGGCGAGGGCAGCTTTCTCGCCAACTCCCCGCTCTCACCCCTGCGCTATCGCGGCGTGAACTGGGTGAATATGCTGCGCCTGCGCTACGATGCGCTCACCTACCAATGGCAGAGTTGGGTGGTGGGCTTTGACGGTGAGGAGCAGTACCGTTTACTGCAGAACCTGTTCGGCAGCATCCGCACGCCCGTGTTTGCCGGTGTTGTGCTGGCCAGCGGTGCCCTGGTTCTGCTGCCCGTGGCCTGGCTGTTGCTGCGCCGCCGCCGACCTCCGGCCCTGCCACCCGAGCAGGCGCTTTACCTCGACTTCTGTGAGCAGATGCACAAACGTGGCGTGACACGCCGGGCCGGGGAAGCGCCTGGCAGTTTCGGGCAGCGCATTGCCCTGGAGGCACCCGCGCTGCAGGAGTGGGCAACTCAGGTTACCGCGGTGTTTGAGCAGCTCGAGTACAGCCGGGGCTCCGGGGAGCCCGCGGCACATCGTCAGCAACTTGCACACCTGCGACAGCTGTTGCGTCGCGGGCCGCAGGCGCAGTAGGCCTGAGCGTGAACGAGCGAAGGTGATTCTACTGCAATGGGCCCCGGCGCGACCCCGGTTACAGCAACGTGCCGTAATCCGCCTGCAGCTGGTCGAAGTTCAGTGAGGCGATAAAGCGCGAAAAGCTCATCCAGGTAGCAAGCCCGGTCAGATCGGCGAAGTGGGGTGGCAGGAAACGCGGTGCGCTGACCACGCCTTCGTCTATAAGCAGGCGCCAGTCCTTGATGTCCTCCAGCAGAATCTTGCCGCAGAAGAGTACCGGCAACGTGTCCAGCTTGCCTGTGCTCATGGCCAGGCGGAGAAAATTGTAGGTCTGCACGAAACCGCGCATGTAGGCGAGGTCCTTGGTGTACGGCCGGCCCTCCGGTGTACTGCCGCGAAACACCCGCACGGCGATGCTGTAGCTGTCGTCGGCGCTCATGTTGTGGTCCTGCAGGTAGTTGAATACCTCCAGGAAGTTTGCGCCGTTCTCGGCCAGTGTGACCGCGCGAACGCGGTTTATCAGCCTGTAGAGCCGCGATGGGCTGGAGCGCAGGGTGAGTATTTCAGTCAGGACCGCGAGCCCCTCCTGCGTAGTGGTGGCTGACGGGGTGCCTTTACTGAGGAAGGTGCAGGCGGGCTGCGCCGTGCCGTTCAGCGTAGTGCCCAGATGTACCCAGCCTTCATGCACTTCCAGGACATCGATATCCAGCGCGTTGAATACGGCATCGCTGCGGATCTTCAGGTAATCAGAACCCGCCGCGGCATCCGCCGTCATCTGGTCGTTGAGCAGCACACGGATTCCCGCATCTGGAAATGCCTGCAGCAAACGCTCATTGAGCATTGCCACGGCCTCTGCCGCTGGAATTGTCTTGGGCGCCTCCTGCATGGAGGTGTTTTGCAGCAGGTTGATCAGGGTGGCTTCCATGGCGGTGCCGAGGTCGGCCAGCGTAGGGTCACCGGCGTGGAAGACATCGGAGGAGGAGCCGTAGAGGTCCTCGGATATCTGGCCGAATTCGGCCTGTCCCCGAAACTCCAGCATCTGCACCACACTGCGATACTCGCGACACATCCGGCGCATGATTTGCGCCAGTGGGTTGAGCTGGCCCAGTTTGCGCGCGATATCGCGTTCGATTTCCTGGAACTCACCGCGTTTCGCGCCGGGGTCGAAGTCCAGTGGGTTGTGCTGCTGGTAGAACGCCGCATCCACCCGGGGGAGTTCGCGACAGCCGCTGGCAAAAAACTGGCGCCGTACAGTGCCGTTCCACTTGATGGCATCGAGAATGCGAATTGGCCGTTGGGCCTCAACGATGCGGTCAGACAGCGTCCTCACCAGTGCGAGGTAGTGTGGGTCTGCACTCATGTCAGGCGGTTCCGCGTGGCCTGATTGCGACCACCGCGCGCAGGCGGTTGCCACCAAAGCGGCTCATGGCGGCGAATTCTTCCCGCGCAATGGGTAAATACTGGCAGTCGAGTGGGGCCTTGTTGTCGTCCCGGTTGCCAGCGGGCGTGCCCAGGTCGTCGAGCTCGGGATCGTGGACGTAGAAGCAGGCTTCGTCGTAGCCAGACAGCGCTACCCAGTGCGGCGCCTTTTTGCTGTCCAGACGGTAAGTGGAAATGAGGATAAGGATATTGGCGCCGGCGTTGAACATGGCCAGCAGCCGCTCCTGATCCAGATCCTGGTAGTGAACCGTTATGCCACGTGCGGCACACTGGCTGACAAAACCATCGTGAACGAGGCCTATCACGCGTTTTTTGTTCTCGTCACGGACGCCATCAACGAACAGTGGGCCGGGTGCATTGACCCAGACCTCGGCGTGGAAACCGCGAGCGTGAGCCGCCAGCGCCAGCCCCAGTGGGTGACAACCGCCATGGCCGGAGGTCATGAAGATGGTGGTGGCCTCGCGCCAGATCTCGATTTCCTCCAAGGGTGACGGGAGGTATGTGTCATCCAGGCCTGCCATGGCCATCATCAGGGCTGCGGGCCCACAGGTGAAGGGTGTTGTCTGCGCCAGCCAGGGTAATGTGCGCGGGCCACTCTCGGGTTGGTAGGCGCGCACGCATTTCTCCATGCGCAGGGCATCGCTGTGGTCTTCGTAGTAATCGTCATAGCGTCCGAACTGTGCGTACCCCATGTGTTCATAAAGCGCGATAGCGGCGGTATTGCTGGCGGCGACTTCCAGGCGTAAGTAGAGCGCACCGGTGGCGCGCGCATCGATTTCAGCTTGCTGCAACAGTTGGCGCGCTACGCCTCGACCCTGACGATCAGGGGAGACTGCGAGCGAATAGAGCCGCGCGAGGCGCGTGCCCTGACGCAATATCACCAGGCAATAGCCCGCCAGCCCGTCGCTATCGCGGGCCACAAGAAACACGCAATCCGTGCGACGCAGCCAGCGCTTGAAGCTGCGCCGGGAAAGCCGATCCGTGCGAAAACAGCGGCTTTCGATCTCCAGAAGCCCCTCGAGGTCACCCGGGCGCGCGGCTTCTATCTGTAGCGCGCTCTCGGCTTGGGCTTTTCCGGTTGTGATTTTGGCGGGTAACGGCATGATCAACAGGTTCCTCGATACGCGTCAATATAGTGTGTGTCGGCGTCAGCTGTCACGGCTACCTGCATGGCAGGTTGAAAACTACCAAAACACTGCCTTTGCCTGTTAGGCTGTCGCTTCACAGGCTGGCGACAAATTCTCCTTGCGTTTGCTCTACAGCGCCTTAGAATCGGCGCCGTTTCAACTACCCTTATACGCCATGCCGTTGACGAGCAATCGTTGCACCTGAGGTCCTCCCGCCTCTGTGTGCACACTGACAGGAGCCCAGGAGGACTATGACTGATTCAGCACAGCCTACGCAGGATTGGAGTGCAGCGGACAGCGCGGAACTCTATGGCATCAACGCCTGGGGTGCGGGCTATTACAGCATTGCCGACAGCGGCGACGCCCAGGTCACCGTCAACACCGGCGAGGGCGAAACAACGGTTTCGCTGATGGATATCGTCGCAGGTATGCGCGCTCGCAGCCTGGAAATGCCCGCCGTACTGCGTATCCGCAATGTGCTGGACCACCGTATCAAGGTGCTCAACGAGGCATTTGCCGATGCCATCAGTAGCGGTGGCTATAACAACGTCTATCGCGGTGTGTTTCCCATCAAGGTGAACCAGCAGTGTCACGTGATAGAGGAGATCGCCAATTATGGCAGCCGCTATCATCACGGCTTTGAAGCCGGCAGCAAAGCCGAGCTGACTATTGCGCTGAGCCAGTTGCGCGACACCGAGAGCCTTGTGGTGTGCAACGGCTACAAGGATTCCGAGTTTATCGACCTGGGCCTGTACGCGCGCCGCATGGGGTATCCCTGCTTCTTCGTACTGGAGTCCCTCAGTGAGCTGCGCATGATTATCGAGCGCAGCAGGGTATTGGGCGTGGAGCCTCTGATCGGCGTACGCATGAAGAGCTCGGTCAAAGTGGATGGCCATTGGAGCCAGGATAGCGGCGACCGTTCAATTTTCGGCCTCTCGACTGCGGCACTCATTGCAGTGGTGGATGAGCTGCGCGCCGCCGACATGTTGCACTGCCTGCAGATGCTGCATTGCCACCTCGGCTCCCAGGTGCCCAATATCCGCAACGTGCGCAACGGTGTGCTCGAAGCGTGCCGGTACTACGCCGGGCTGGTGGAAGAGGGCGCGGCCATGGGCTACCTGGACCTCGGTGGCGGTCTTGCCGTGGACTACGAGGGCGCCAGAACCAACAGCACCCACAGCATGAACTATCAGCTGGAAGAGTATTGCGTCAATATCGTGGAGAGCATCCGCGAAACCTTCGACCCGTTGGATATTGCCCACCCGGTAATCATTTCCGAATCCGGGCGTGCCACCGTTGCCTACTCCTCGCTGCTGCTGTTCAACGTGCTCGACGTGCGCAGCTGTGAGCCGCTGGATCTGCCGGCGGCTATCGATGATGATTGTGTGGAACCGCTGAAGCACATTCAGGAAGTACTGCGCGTGGTGGGGGAGGCCAACTTCCAGGAGTGTTACAACGACGCCCTGTTTTACCGTGATGATGTGCGCGACATGTTCAACCACGGCCAGGCCAGCCTGCGCGAACGCGCCATGGCGGAGGATATCTGCCTTGCCGTGCTGCAGCGTATTGCGCAGATTCTACCCGGTGTGGCCCGCGTGCCGCCCGAACTGGAAAACCTCAGCGAGGTCCTCTCCGACATTTACTACGGTAATTTCAGCCTGTTTCAATCGCTGCCGGATATCTGGGCGATCGACCAGCTGTTCCCGATCATGCCCTTGCACCGCCTGCAGGAGTTACCCAACCGACAGGCCATGCTGGCGGACCTCACCTGCGATTGCGACGGCAAGATCGATAACTTCTCGCTGCCGGCGGGAACCTCGAAAACGCTGCCGTTGCACGCGCTGCGAGAAAATGAGGACTATATTCTGGGTGTGTTCCTGGTGGGCGCCTACCAGGAAACCCTCGGCGATCTGCACAATCTATTTGGTGATACCAACGTGGTGAATGTCACCATCAACCCCGACGGCAGCTTCGACTTTGCACGCGAGTTTCACGGTGACAGCATTTCCGATGTGCTCAGCTATGTGGAGTACGAGCCGAAGCACATGCAGGAGCAGTTCCGGCAAGTGGCGGAAAGTGCTGTACGCAGCGGGCGTATCTCCGTTGCCGAGCGCCAGGAGATCCTGCGTGCGTTCCGCGATAGCCTGCAGGGCTACACGTATTTCGAGCATCACTGAACCACTCAGTCATACAGGAGTAGGGTTATGTCCAGAGTCATTATCATTGGAGCGGGAGGCGTAGGCGCCGTGGTGGTCCACAAGTGTGCCCAGCTACCGACCGTTTTTACCGACATCGTGCTCGCCAGCCGCACCGAGGCCAAGTGCAAGGCCATTGCCGCCCAGATAGAACGGCCTGTTCGCACGGCACAGGTGGATGCCGACAATGTCGCTGAACTCACCGCGCTATTGGAGCGTGAGAAGCCGGAGCTGGTGATCAATGTCGCACTTCCCTATCAGGATCTGAGCATCATGGATGCCTGCCTTGCTGCAGGAGTGCACTACCTTGATACCGCAAACTACGAGCCGCCGGATACGGCCAAGTTCGAATATCACTGGCAGTGGGCTTATCAGGATCGTTTCCGCGAGGCGGGCTTGACGGCGATATTGGGCAGCGGCTTTGATCCCGGTGCAACCAACATTTTCACCGCCTATCTCGCCAAACATTACTTTGACGAGATACATGAGCTCGACATCATTGACGTCAACGGCGGCGATCACGGCTACCCCTTCGCGACGAATTTCAACCCGGAAATCAACATCCGCGAGGTCAGCGCGGAGTGCCGGCACTGGGAGAATGGGAGTTTTGTCACCACGCCGGCCATGTCCAAGCAGGCGCGTTTCGAGTGTCCGGATGCGGTGGGCAACTACAATATCTACCGCATGTACCACGAAGAGCTGGAGTCGCTGAGCAAGCATTTTCCGGCCTTGAAACGGGCCCAGTTCTGGATGAGTTTCTCGGAGAACTACCTGAAACACCTGGAAGTTCTGGAAAATGTCGGCATGACGGGGATACAGCCGGTCGAGTTCCAGGGACAGCAGATTGTTCCCATCCAGTTTCTTGCCTCCCTGCTGCCGGACCCTTCCACCCTCGGGCCACGTACCAAGGGCAAGACCTGCATCGGCTGCATCGTACGCGGCGTCAAGGATGGCAAGGAACGGGTGATGTACCTGTACAACATCTGTGACCACGAAGCCTGCTATCGTGAGGTGCAGTCACAGGCTATTTCCTACACCACCGGTGTGCCTGCAGTCATCGGTGCGAAGATGATTCTCGAGGGGCACTGGCGTGAGCCGGGCGTCTGGAACGTCGAGCAGCGTGACCCGGATCCCTTCATGTCCGACATGAATCTGTACGGCCTGCCCTGGCAGGTAGTTGAGCTCGACCCCGGCTTCCAGCTGGACGTGGTGCAAGGCCGGGACCTGTAGTATGCAGATTCTGCAGTTCACCGATTTCAGCAAGCTGGATCTCGCGCGGCTCCCGTCCCCGTGCTATGTCGTTGACGAAGTCGCCATTGAACGCAACCTGCGTATCCTGCGGCACGTGGCGGATGCCAGCGGTGCCAAGGTGCTGGCGGCGCTGAAAGCATTTTCCTGCTGGCGCCTGGGCGCACTGACCACGCGCTATCTCAGTGGTAGCTGTGCCAGTGGCCTGCACGAGGCGCGCCTCGGGCACGAGCACTACGGCGGGGAAGTGCATGTTTTTGGCGCGGGCTACCACGAGGCTGACCTGCAGCAGATTCTGGAAATTGCACATCACGTGGTGTTCAACAGCTGTGCCCAGTGGCGGCGTTTCAGGCCGCTGTGCCTGGCTGCTCAACAGCGTCGGCCCGAGCTGCGCTTCGGCCTGCGCATCAATCCTGAGCACTCAGAGGGCGATGTCCCCATCTATGACCCTTGTGCGCCAGGTTCGCGACTCGGCATCCTGCGTTCGCAACTGGATGTCGACAGCCTCGAGGGCATCAGTGGTCTGCACTTTCACACGCTGTGCGAACACGACTTCCCGCCACTGGCCCGCACCCTGGCAGCGGTAGAGGAAAAGTTTGGCGACCTGCTGCCGCGCATGGATTGGGTCAACTTTGGGGGTGGGCACCACATCACGCGCCCGGACTACCAGGTGGATGAACTGATTGCCTGCATTCGCGAATTTGCAGCGCGCCACCAGGTTCAGGTCTACCTGGAACCCGGCGAGGCGGTGGCGATTGGCAGTGGGGTACTGGTCAGCGAAGTACTGGACCTCACCTGGAACGCGCTCGACCAGGCGATTCTGGATTGCTCGGCGACCTGCCACATGCCCGACACGCTGGAGATGCCCTATCGCGCCGAGGTCATGAATGCGGATGCGCCGGGGGTATTACCCCACACCTATCGCCTGGGCGGCCTTACCTGTCTTGCCGGTGACGTGATCGGCGACTACAGCTTCCCGCAGCCCTTGCAGGTCGGCCAGCGCGTGGTCTTCAAGGACATGGCGCACTACACCATGGTGAAAACCTCTACCTTCAACGGTACCCGCCTGCCCGCCATAGCCCTGTGGAATTCGGAGACAGATGCACTGGAGATCGTGCGGCAGTTCGATTACGAGGATTTCCAGCAGCGTCTGTCCTGAGCTGTTGCCTGCTATTTCGGGGCCCCTGCATGGGCAGTGGTCTTGCGCAAGCCGCGTTTGCTCAGCCCCGGCATGCCGCTACAATCGAAGGCGTCCCGTTTGCCTCTGGAGCGCCCTACGATGTCCCACCGCCTGTGTTGGCTGCAAACTCGTCTATTGCGCGGCTGCGTCTCCTGCTGGCAGTCGGTGGCACCACTGGTAATGGCGACGCTGGTCACCGCCTGTGCGGGTCTGCCAAACCCTGACAGCTACGCCAAACCCGTCACGCATGTCATAACCGATACGGAAAACACCGCCCTGGCACGAGGTGTGGAGCAGTGGTATCCCGCCGATGCGGCAGGGCTCTCCGGGTTTGTGCCCCTGGCCGAGGGCATGCGCGCTTTTGTCGCGCGCGTAGGGCTTATACGGGCTGCCGAGAGCAGCCTCGATGTGCAGTATTATATCTGGCACGCTGACACCAGTGGCCAGCTGCTGGCCCATGAGCTGCTGCAGGCGGCTGACCGAGGCGTGCGGGTCAGGCTGCTGCTGGATGACCTGGATACCGCCGGCAAAGATACCTTCCTCAGCCAGTTCGATGCCCACCCGAACATCTCGGTTCGGCTTTACAACCCTTTTGCCTATCGCGGCAATCGTGGGTTGGGTTTTGCGTCCGATCTCAGCCGCCTGAACCACCGCATGCACAACAAGTCGCTGACCGCAGATAACCTGCTGACTGTGGTGGGCGGGCGCAACATCGGCAATGAATATTTCAACGGCCTCGCGCACACGGCGTTCTCGGACCTGGACGTGCTCGGGGTGGGCCCGGTTGTGAACGCGGTGTCTTCCATGTTCGACCAGTACTGGAACAGCGATGCAGCGGTGCCCATGGCGGCCTTCGCGCGCGCTGACGATGTCGCAGTGGAGCGCTTGTCCGCGGCGCGCAGTCAGTTCGAGGCCGTTGCCCGCTCGGCGCTCGCATCGGACTATGTACAGGCCATCAAGGAGTCTGGCTGGCTTGAGCAGATGCAGCTTGATCAACTCACATTCGCCTGGGGCAGCGCCCATGTGATTTTCGATGATCCCGACAAACCCCTCAAGCGGGAGGTGACCGCGGAGACGCATCTTGCACCGCAACTGCTGCCCATGCTGCAGAACGCGGCGCGCGAAGTGTTGATTGTGTCACCGTACTTCGTGCCCGGCGACACGCTGGTGGAGTTCCTCGCCGGCCTCGAGCACCGCGGCATACAGGTTCGGATTCTCACCAATTCCCTGGCCGCCAACGATGTTGGCCTGGTGCATGCGGGTTACATGCGCTATCGCAAGGATTTACTGCGCGCCGGAGTGGAGCTCTACGAATTCAAGCCCGAGCCCGGGGAGCCGCAACGGAACAAGCGCTGGACCGGCTCTTCTGCGGCGAGCCTGCATGCCAAGACCCTGGGCGCGGATGCACGGCATGTTTTCGTGGGCTCTTTCAACCTCGATCCGCGCTCGGTGGCGCTGAACACCGAGATGGGCATCATCATCGACAACAACGAGCTGGCGGCGCAGATGCGCGCAGGTTTCGAGCAGGTGGTCAGCCACAGTGCCTATGCCGTGGCGCTGAACGGGGAGGGAGACTTGCGCTGGCTTGACCCGGCAGCGGCAGGGAGTGAACCCCTGGCGCAGGAGCCCCGCACCACCTGGTGGCAGCGATTTGTCGTAGGTACGCTTTCTCTTGTGGTACCCGAGAGCATGCTCTAGGCGGGCTGGCTCTCGCTGTCGCGGCGGCGGAACAGAGGCAGGGGCTGGTCGATGCTGGCCTGATAATGTTCCGAGAACACGCGCAACTGGCGCAGGTATTCCTCGATGCGAGAAGCGTCTGCGGGCTGAAATGCGTCAAAACCACAGCGACGCAGGTAGTGTACCTGGTCGGGCATAAACTCGCCGGTAGCGCGCAGTTCGCCGCGATAGCCACGCTGCCGCAACTCACGCGCGTAGGAAAATCCGCGGCCATCGGTGAACACCGGAAAATCCACCGCAATGATAGCGAGCGTTTCCAGCGCCTCCACAAGCGTGGCAACCTCGTCACCCGGCTGCAGCTGTACGGTGGGCAGTGTTTCTGTAGCCGCCTGCCATTGGGCCAGGGTTGGGAAATGGTCTTTGGCGAGCTGGTCGCTGTCGGGCAGGGCGCGCTGCCAGCTATCGCTGCTGACGGTGTCGTTCTTAATCAGCTTTGGCATAAACGCGCTCCTTGAAGGGTTCAATCCCGACCCGGTTGTAGGTTTGCAGGAAGGTTTCCTCGCCTTCACGCAGGCTGACGAAGGTGCCCAGCAGGTTTTCCACCACATCGGGAACCGCTTCCTGGCTGAAGGAGGGCCCCAGAATCTTGCCAATGGCGGCATCCTTGGACTGACTGCCACCGAGGCTTACCTGATAGAACTCCGCACCTTTCTTGTCCACACCCAGAATGCCGATGTGACCGATGTGGTGATGGCCACAGGCGTTCATGCAGCCGCTGATGTTGAGCTCGACAGGCCCCAGGTCATACAGGTAGTCGAGATCCTCGAAGCGCGCCTGGATCGCCTCGGCCACGGGAATCGACTTGGCATTTGCCAGAGAGCAATAGTCACCGCCGGGACAGCAGATGAGGTCGGTGATGTAGCCGATGTTGGCCGTGGCCAGGCCGGCTTTCTGCAGGTGCTGCCACAGCTCATACAAGGTGGCTTCCTCTACATCAGCAAGTACCATGTTCTGCTGATGCGTCGTGCGCAGCTCGCCAAAACTGTAGCGATCTGCGAGGTCGGCCAGCAAATCCAGCTGGCGGTCGGCAACGTCGCCGGGGGCAATACCGGTTGCCTTGAGGGATATGGTGACCGCCCTATAGCCGGGCACCCGGTGTGCGCGTGTGTTACGTGCCAGCCAGTTGCCGAATATCGGGTCTGTTGCCGCCCGTGCCGCCAACGCCTCCTGCGAGGACCTGCCATCCAGCGCGGCATACGGCGGGCTGGTAAAAAACGACTGGGCACGGGTGATCTCGTTTTCGGTCAGCGTGCTCGGGCCGTCCTTGAGCAGGGCCCATTCGGCCTCCACCGCGTCGCGAAACGCGTCGATCCCCATTGCCTTGACCAGAATCTTGATGCGGGCCTTGTACTTGTTGTCGCGCCGACCGTGCTGGTTGTAGACACGGAGTATGGCCTCGAGATAGGTCAGCAGGTGACGCTTCTCCAGCCACTCGCAGATCACCGAACCAATGACCGGCGTCCGGCCCAGACCACCGCCGACCAGAACCTTGAAACCCAGCTCGCCCGCAGCATTGGGCAGCAATTCCACGCCGATATCGTGCGCGTGAATTGCGGCTCGATCCTCCTCACTGGCGCAGACTGCGATCTTGAACTTGCGCGGCAGAAAGGCGAACTCAGGATGCAGGGTCGACCACTGGCGAATAATTTCACACCAGGGGCGCGGATCTTCGCGTTCGTCGGCGGCTACTCCCGCGAACTGGTCGGTCGTGGTATTGCGAATACAATTGCCGCTGGTCTGTATGGCGTGCATCTGCACGCTGGCTAGCTCGGCGAGAATGTCGGGCACTTCCTCCAGCAACGGCCAGTTCAGCTGGATGTTCTGGCGGGTGCTGACATGCGCGTAGCCCTTGTCATAGTGGCGTGTGATGTGCGCCAGCTTGCGCACCTGCGTGCTGCTTAGCAGGCCATAGGGCACGGCGATGCGCAGCATGGGCGCCAGCCGTTGTACGTAGAGTCCGTTCTGCAGGCGCAGCGGCAGGAACTCTGCATCGCTCAGTTCCCCGGCAAGGTAGCGCCGGGTCTGGTCCCTGAATTGCGCGACTCGCTCGTCGACGATGCGCTGGTCATACTGGTCGTAAATGTACATCGAAAGGTCCTGTCACCTGTCGGCAAATCTGGCGAGGCGCTACCTTACCAGAAAGCGCCGCGCTGAATTATGCTGATTGTTTATAAGTTTAGAACGCGAGCTGCAATTAGCCCGGCGAGCCGGGGGACACCTCACTTTGGCGCGGCGGTGCGTTGGCAGTGGGGCCTTTCCTGCTATAATCGCGATCCTTGAGCGCCGGTGTTACCGGTAACCACGAACCAGCAGGAGCACAACCTATGTCAGGATCCACCAAACAGAGCGATGGGGCAGCCGATGCGATCGCCGCCACCGCCATCATCACCATCGTGGTGTTCGGGCTGTACCTGTGGCTGGGAGCCATGCCTGGCTAGGCAGCACTGCTGATCACTAGCTTCACGATAGCGACCACAGTCACGATAAACAGCAGGGTGAAGATCAGACCTGCGGCGATGAACACCCCGAATCGACCCTGCTTGAAATCCCGCTCACGGTTGCGGCTGCTCTGGACGCCCAGGCCAGCCGCAAACACACTGCTGATGACCTGCCAGGGTCGCAGCGGTGCTTTCTGTTCGACATCGCCCTCAGCTTTTGCGTTTTGCGCCTGCTGCGTTTCAGCGGGTTCGGACATTGTTACACTCCTCGAATTTGCTCGGCGTGCTCGCGCACATCATCAATAGTCCAGTACGGGGGCCAGCCAGCGCTCCACCTCATCAACCGCCATCCCTTTGCGCTGCGCTACGCTGTTGACCTGGTCGCGCCCGATTTTGCCAACCGCGAAGTAGCGCGCATCCGGGTGGGAAAAGTAGAAGCCGCTGACGGCGGAGGCGGGTGACATTGCAAAGTTGTCCGACAGTGTGACGCCACAGGTATCCGGCGCCTGCAGCAACTGGAACAGGGTCGCCTTTTCCGTGTGATCGGGGCAGGCGGGGTAACCGGGTGCCGGGCGAATACCCCGGTAGCGCTCGCGTACCAACTCCTCGTTGCTCAGTGATTCATCCGGCGCGTAGCCCCACAGCTCCGTGCGCACCCAGCGGTGCAGGTACTCGGCGAAGGATTCTGCCAGGCGATCCGCCAGCGACTTCAGCAGAATACTGTTGTAGTCGTCATGCTCCGCCAGGTATTGCTCCGACAGCTCATCGACACCGTGGCCCGTGGTGACGCAGAAGGCGCCCACGTAGTCTGCAGCGGTGCCTGGGGGTGCCACGTAGTCGGCAAGGCACAGGTTCGGTTCACCGCTGGGCTTGTCCATTTGCTGGCGCAGATGATGCAGCGTCGCCAACACCTCGTTGCGGCTGTCATCGGTGTACAGGTCAATGTCGTCACTGCCGTTGCGGTTTGCGGGCCAGAAGCCCAGGGTCGCGCTGGCGGTTATGCGCTTCTCGCTGATGATCTTGTCCAGCATGCGCTGCGCATCGGCAAACAGCGAGCGAGCCTGTTCGCCTACAACATCGTCCTCGAGTATGCGTGGATACTTGCCAGCCAGTTCCCAGGAAATGAAGAAGGGTGTCCAGTCGATGGTGTCGACCAGTTTCTCCAGCGGGAAGTCTTCCAGCACACGGGTGCCGAGGAAACTGGGGCGAGGCGGGGTGTAGTTGTCCCAGTCCAGCTGCTGCGCGCGCGCAACGGCTTCTTCGTAGCCCAGTTGACGGGTGCGCGGCTGGCGATTGGCTACTCGCTCGCGCACCTGGGCGTACTCCTCGCGACGCTCGGCAATGAATTGAGCCTTGCCGCGTCCCAGCAGCGCCGCGGCAACGGAAACACTGCGCGACGCATCCGGCACATAGACCACGGCATCATTGCTGTAGCGCGGCTCTATTTTCACGGCGGTATGGGCCTTGGACGTGGTGGCGCCACCGATCATCAGTGGCACCTGAAAGTCCTGGCGCTGCATTTCACTTGCCACGTGAACCATTTCATCCAGCGAAGGCGTGATCAGGCCCGACAGACCGATGATATCCACCTGCTCTTCGCGAGCGACCTGCAGGATTTTTTCGGCGTGCACCATGACCCCAAGGTCGATTACCTCGTAATTGTTGCACTGCAACACCACACCGACGATGTTCTTGCCGATGTCGTGAACATCGCCTTTCACGGTGGCCATGAGGATTTTACCGTTGGTTTGGGTGGCCTCGGTCTTCTCTTTCTCGATAAAGGGCTGCAGGTAGGCGACGGCCTGCTTCATCACGCGCGCACTCTTGACCACCTGCGGCAGGAACATCTTGCCGTCGCCGAAGAGGTCGCCGACCACATTCATGCCGTCCATCAATGGGCCTTCAATCACCTCGATGGGCCGTGCAAAGGTGTGCCGCGCTTCTTCGGCATCTTCCACAATCCATGTGTTGATGCCCTTCACCAGTGCGTGCTCGATACGCTTCGCCACCGGCGCCTCGCGCCAGCTCAAATCTTCCACGCGTGCTGTGCCACCGCCGCTGTCGCGGTAGGTTTCCGCCAGCTCCAGCAGGCGCTCGGTACCGTTGTCACTGCGGTTGAGAATGACGTCCTCCACGGCGTCGCGCAGTTCGCCGGGCAATTCGTCGTAGACGGCGAGCTGGCCCGCGTTGACGATGCCCATGTTCATGCCCGCGCGGATGGCGTGGTACAGAAATACGGAGTGAATGGCCTCGCGCACCACGTTATTGCCGCGGAAGGAGAAAGACACGTTGGATACGCCACCGGAAATCAGCGCGCCCGGCAGGTACTCATGGATATAGCGGGTGGCCTCGATGAACTCGACGGCGTAGTTGTTGTGTTCTTCGATACCCGTTGCGATGGCGAAGATATTGGGGTCAAAAATGATGTCACTGGGATTGAAGCCCACACGATGGACCAGCAGATCCCAGGAGCGTTGGCAGATCGTCTTGCGCCTCTCCAGGCTATCGGCCTGCCCCTGTTCGTCAAAGGCCATGACGACAACGGCGGCACCGTAGCGCTTGCACAGGGTAGCCTGTTCAATGAACTCTGCCTCGCCCGACTTGAGGCTGATGGAGTTGACCACCGGCTTCCCCTGAATGCACTTCAGGCCGGCTTCGATTACCGACCACTTGGAGGAGTCCACCATGATAGGCACCCGGGAAATATCCGGCTCGGATGCCACCAGGTCGAGAAACGTCACCATGGCACGCTCGGCATCGAGCATGCCCTCGTCCATGTTGATATCGATGATTTGTGCGCCATCCTCGACCTGGGTACATGCCACAGCGAGCGCGGTCTCGTAGTCCTCGGACAGGATAAGGCGCTTGAAGGCGGCGGAGCCGGTAACGTTGCAGCGTTCCCCTACGTTGACGAACAGGCTGTCCGCGTCAATGTTGAACGGTTCCAGACCGGAGAGTCGACAGGCTGGAGGGCGTTGTGGCAGCTCACGCGGTGCTACATCGTGTACGGCGCGCGCAATGGCCTCGATGTGATGGGGTGTGGTGCCGCAGCATCCACCCGCCAGATTGAGAAAGCCGCGCTGGGCGAAGCCGCGGAAATCCTCATACATATCGTCCGGTGTTTCATCGTACTCGCCAAACGCGTTGGGCAGCCCGGCGTTGAGGTGCGCGCTGAAGTAGCATTCGGCAACCGACGCAAGCTCCTCCAGAAATGGACGAATTTCCTTGAAACGGCGACCGCAGTTGCTGCCGACGATCAGCGGTCGGGCGTGGGCAATGGCGTTCCAGAACGCCTCGGGGCTCTGCCCGGAAAGCACGCGGCCACTGGTGTCAGGGAAAGTGACGGAGATCATCAGCGGCAGGCTCTCCCCGCGCTCCGCGAACACCCCCTGCACCGCAAAAATCGCCGCTTTGGCGTTCAGGGTGTCGAATATGGTCTCGATCATGATCAGGTCGACGCCGCCCTCAATGAGGGCCCGGGTGGCTTCACTGTAGTCCTCGACCAGCTCATCAAAACGGATATTGCGCGCCCCGGGGTTGTTCACATCCGGCGAGATGGACGCGGTGCGGGGCGTGGGCCCGAGTATGCCTGCCACGAAACGCGGACGGGAAGGGTCACGCGCGGTCATGTCGTCGGCCACCCGCCGCGCGATGCGCGCACCTGCGAGGTTCAGCTCCGCCGCCAGCTCGGACAAATCGTAGTCGCCCTGGGCAACGCGGGTGCTGTTGAAGGTGTTGGTGCCTATGATGTCGGCCCCGGCTTCCAGGTAGCGCTTCTGGATACGCGCAATGACCTCGGGCTGCGTGAGACAGAGCAGGTCGTTGTTACCCTTCAGGTCTCCGGGGTGATCGGCGAAGCGCTCCCCCCGGTAATCCGCTTCCTCCAGGCCCTCCGCCTGCAGCATCGTGCCCATGGCGCCATCCAGAATGAGGATGCGCTCGCGCAGGGCTGCTGCCAGGGGGTGGTCTGAGTGGATATCCGGAGCCATGTTGGTACCTGTGTGTCGAAGAGGGGCGTGTCAGCTGCCGCCGCTAAAAAAGCCCGCAATATTAACAGATAATGACGCGCTGTTGGGTCGCAGCATTTGCTCTCGCGCTGGCACCGGGATGTTTGCTAGAATACTTGACCAAATTACTCGGAATGGAAGAGGGCCATGGTTACCATCACGGAGTCAGCACAGGGATATCTGGCGGAACTGCTGTCAAAGCAGGAAGATGCTCTGGGTGTGCGGGTATTCATCAACCAGCCTGGAACCCCGAAGGCAGAGACCTGTATCGCATACTGCCGTGACAGCGATATTCTTGAGGGCGATGAAAAGCGCGATTTCGGGGCCATCACTGCGTGGTTCGATGCCCGCAGCCTGCCGTTTCTGGAAGACGCCCTGGTCGACTACGCCAAGGACCGCATGGGCGGACAACTGACCATCAAGGCGCCGAACGCAAAGTTGCCGCGCGTGGATGAAAACAGCCCGCTGGAAGACCGTATCAATTATATTCTCTACAATGAAGTGAACCCGGCGCTGGCGGCGCATGGCGGGGAGGTCAGCCTCGTAGAGTTGACGCCTGATCCCTATGCCATTCTCAAGTTCGGCGGTGGTTGTCAGGGCTGCGGCATGGTGGACCAGACCTTGAAGGGCGGGGTGGAAAAAACCCTGCTTGAGCAGTTGCCTGAGTTGCGCGGTGTGCGCGACACCACCGACCACTCGGATCGCAGCAACGCCTACTATTGAGTCTAGCCCCGGGCCGTGCGCTGCCTGAAGCGTGTGCAGTGCCTTCAGGCGTCTTCGAGACGCCGGGGCAGGGCGGATTGCACGGCCGCATGCAACTTGCGCAGGCAGTTTTCGGTTTCTTCCCAGCCAATACACCCATCGGTAATCGATACACCGTATTGCAGGTCTTCGAGGCGCTCGGGGATGGACTGGCTGCCCGCGTGCAGGTGGCTTTCTATCATCAGGCCAACAATTGAGCGGTTGCCTTCCAGGATCTGGTTGCCCACGTTTTCTACTACCAGGGGCTGCAGCTCGGGCTGCTTGTTGGAGTTTGCGTGGCTGCAGTCAACCATGATGTTCAGCGGCACACCGGCTTTCACCAGTGCCTCTTCGCACAGTTTGATGTGCACCGAGTCGTAGTTGGGACCATTGCTGCCACCGCGCAGCACGATATGGCCGTAGCGGTTACCGCGCGTGGTGATAACCGCAACCTCGCCATCGCCGTTGATACCGAGAAAGCGGTGGGGCTTGGCCACGGAGTTCAACGCGTTGCTCGCCACTGTCAGACCCCCATCCGTGCCGTTCTTGAAGCCGACAGCGGATGACAGGCCACTCGCCATTTCGCGGTGGGTTTGCGACTCCGTGGTGCGCGCGCCAATCGCCGACCAGCTGATCAGGTCCTGCAGGTACTGCGGCGAGATCGGGTCCAGCGCTTCGGTGGCTGTGGGCAGGCCGAGTTCGAGAATATCCAGCAGGAGCTTGCGACCGATGTGCAGGCCTTCTTCGATCTTGAACGAATCATCCAGGTAGGGGTCGTTGACCAGGCCTTTCCAGCCCACCGTGGTGCGTGGTTTTTCGAAATACACGCGCATGACAATGTACAGGCTGTCCTGAAGTTCGTCCGCCAGCGCCTTGAGACGCCCGGCGTATTCCAGTGCAGCATCCACATCGTGTATTGAGCAGGGGCCGACGACTACGAACAGGCGGTGATCCTTGCGGTCGAGGATATTCTCGATCACCTCGCGACTGCTGGCGAGCTGCGCGTGCGCAGCGGCGCTCATGGGCAGCGCCTGCTTCAGTTTTGCCGGGGTGATCAGTACGTCCTGTGAAGCGACGTTGACGTTGTAGACTTCGGTATGACTCATTGCGCATTACCTGATTGCGGGCTTCTGGCGGGCGCGTAGCAGCCCGCTGCGGCGAAGCATTCTATAGCAGCGTCAGGGTTTTGAACAGAAAGTGACCGCTGCCCTCAGGATAGCGGCGCGATAACCTCGTCAGCGTAGCGTTTCACACCATCGATCTTCAGTGCGACATCCTCCGTTTCGCCGTGATAGAACATCCAGGGCATGGTGAGGATATGGGTGACGCCTGCGTCTTCCAGACGCCGATACCCGGCAGCGTCCCAGGCGTCATTGGGTGTAGCCATCACCTCGAAGGGCTCGTCTTCCCGC